>Ga0316222_1005089_pt1 | contig 11450 bp, 7 predicted proteins | sample TBH18011metaG_FD_206008 | JGI IMG/M metagenome (GOLD analysis project Ga0316222, IMG submission 206008) | Freshwater microbial communities from Trout Bog Lake, Wisconsin, USA - TBH18011 | ecosystem: Environmental > Aquatic > Freshwater > Lake > Hypolimnion/Profundal zone | place: USA: Wisconsin... | reverse complement strand
CGGTTCATGGCGCGCGGCCGGGTCGAGGAGCTCCTCCTCGACGCCGTCCAGGTCGCCCAGGGTGAGGGAGGGCGGGAGCGCGGCCGCCACTGGTTCAAGCTCGAGCTCGAGTTCGGGCTCCAGTTCGGGCACGAACCCAGACATCGGCTCGGCCACGAACTCAGGCATCGGCTCGGCCACGAACCCAGCCATCGGCTCGGCCACGAACTCAGGCCTCGGCTCGGGCACGAACTCAGGCATCGGCTCGGGCAGGGGCATGAGCTCAGCCATGGGCTCGGGCATGGGCTCAGCCAGGGGCGCCCCCTCGGCGGGCGCCAGGAGCCGGGCCACGGTTCCCTCGATGTCGAACACGGTCGTGCAGCGGAAGCACTGCGCACGGCGGATTCCCGGATGGACCCGGGCGGCGTTGAGGCCGTAACGGGTGGAGCAGCTGGGGCATCGGAGCGTTTCGAGCACAGGCATCTCCAGGAGTCGTTACCAAGAGGATAGGCCCATTTCGTGGAATGTGCAGCCTCGGGCCTCGGTTAAGCTGATGGAAGCCCCGACCGGGGCAGGGGGAAGCGTTGGCGGGGTTGCTGATCACGATGGAGGGCGTGGAGGGTTCGGGCAAGTCCACCCAGATCCAGAGGCTGGCCGCGCGCCTCCGGCAGGAGGGCCTGCCCCTGGAACTTTCCAAGGAACCGGGGGGCACGCCCCTGGGCCTGGAACTCCGGCGCCTGCTCCTGGAACCGCACGCCTCCGGCGAGACCTGGGCCCCCAAGGCGGAACTGCTTTTATTTTATGCAGACCGGGCCCAGCACTTGGCGCGTTTCATCGTGCCGGCCCTGGAAGCCGGCAAGGTGGTGCTCCTGGACCGGTTCGATGATTCGACCCGGGCCTACCAGGGCGCCCAGGGGCTGCCGGACGCCGCCCTGGCCCGCCTGGGCGAGCTCGTCCTGGGCCGCCTGAAGCCGCATCTGACGATCATCCTGGACCTGGATCCGGTCGTGTCCCTGGCGCGGGTGCAGGCGCGCAACGCCGCCGCGGAGGCCTTCCGCGAGACCCGTTTCGACGAGGAGGCGCTGGCCTTCCACCAGCGGGTCCGGAGCCGCTTCCTGGCCATCGCCCAGGCGGAGCCCCAGCGGGTGGTGGTCGTGCCCGCGCAGGATCCGGCGGAGCGGGTGGAGGAGGCCATCTGGGCCCAGGTGGCCCGCCTGCTCAGGACCGCGCGCCTGGGGAGGGGCTAGGCGATGTTCGATCCGCTCATCCTCGGCCACCGCGCGATCCGCGCGCGGCTGCTGGACCGGGCCCAGGGCGGCCGGATGGGGGGCTCCCTCCTCTTCACGGGCCCGGAAGGCGTGGGCAAGCGGCTGGTGGCCATGGAGCTGGCCCAGCGGGAGCTGTGCTTCCGGGGCAACGCCTGCGGCCAGTGCGAAGGCTGCCGGATGTTCAAGGGCGACCCGCCGGTGGAGCTCCCGAACTTTCTCCGCATCGCCCCGGAGGGCAAGGCCGGGCTCATCCGCATCGGCGCGATCCGGGAGGACGAGCTCGTGGAGGGGGGCGTCATCCAGTGGGCCCACCGGGCCCCCCCGCCCCGGTGCCACCGCTGGATCCTGGTGGAGGACGCGCACCGCCTGAACGGCGCCAGCGCCAACATGCTCCTCAAGATCCTGGAGGAGCCGCCGGTCGGGACCCACTTCCTCCTGGTCACCCACCGCCCCGAGGCCATGCTCCAGACCATCCGCTCCCGGTGCGAGCGCATCCCCTTCCTGCCGCTGGGCGCCGAGGAGGTCTGGGCCGTGGCCGCCCGCGCCGGCTGGGGGGAAGGCGACCGCGAGGCCTGGACCGCCCTGGCCGCGGGCACCCTGCGCTACCTCGAGCCCGAAGCCTTCCAGCGGGCCTCGGACCAGCTGGACGCCTGGCTCGCCGTGGCCCAGGGCGCCGCCTTCTCCGACGCCTGCGCCCCCCTGCTGCCGGACAAGAACGCCGCCGCCTCGCAAGGGGAGCAGGTGGGGCAGTGCCTGGAACTGCTCCTGCTCCTCCTGGCCGACCTCGCGCGGCACCGCGAAGGCAAGGCCCCCCGCCTGACCTCGCGGTCCGAGGCCATCCGGGCCCTGGCCGGGACGCCCCTGGCCCTGGAAGGGCCCCAGGCGCGCGTCTTCGAGGCCCTCCGCACCCTCCTGCGCAACCCCTCGCCGGACACGCTCCTGCGCGAGATCGGGATGGTGCTGAAGGCCTCGTAGGCCCCTCAGGCCACCACGACCCTTCCCTTCCCGGTCGCCTTGGCCTTGAACAGGGCGCGGTCGGCCTTTTCGAGCAGGTGTTCGGCGCCGTCCGCGTCGATGGGATAGGACGCGATGCCCACGCTGATGGAGATGGGCACCAGGGTGCTGCCCACCGTCAGTCCGCTGGCGGTCAGGGCCTGGATGAGGCGCTCGCCCAGCTTGGCCGCGCCGTACTTGTTGCCGCCCGGGATGACCAGGCAGAACTCGTCGCCGCCGTAGCGGTAGAGGCGGTCCTGGAGGCGGATCATGGCCTTGCACTCCAGGGCCACCGTGGAGATGACGCGGCTGCCGGTGGGGTGGCCGAAGCGGCTGTTCAGGGCCTTCAGGTTGTCCACGTCCAGGAACAGGAGGGCCACCGAGGCGCCCCTTGCGGAAGCCTCGCGGATGATCTGCGGCAGCTCGACCTCGAGGCAGCGCCGGTTGTGGGCCACGGTGAGGTCGTCCTGGAAGGAGAGGGCCCGGCTGTGCTCCAGGTTCCAGGCGTTGATGATGAGGTCCTCCACCTCCAGGAGGAACCCCAGCACCATTTCGGGGCTGGTCTGGGGCTCGAGCAGGCGCAGGAGGCCCACCTGCTCCCCGGGGCAGAGCAGCCAGCCCTGGCCGCTCTGCAGCAGGGCCGCGGCTTCGGGCAGGGGCAGCGGCGCCTCGGGGAAGCCTTCGCCGCAGCGCTGGTAGAAGGCGTCGTCCTGGCGGATCCAGATGGCGCCGCCCTTGGCGCCGGAGAGGTCCACGGCGCGCACCAGCAGGGGCCGGAGCAGCTCGTCCAGGGTGGCCAGGTGCAGCATCTGCCGCAGCCAGCCCTCGCCGCCCAGGTCGCGGGTCTTGATCTGCTGCAGCGCGCCCTTCACGGCCTCGATGGGGATGCCCTGCCGCACCACCCAGCCCGGGCGCCGGGACAGCACTTCGCTGACCTCCTCGGGGGTGCCGTCGGCCACCCACCAGAGGATCTCGGTGCCCACCGGGGGAATCCAGCGCGGATCGGGGCGGTCGGCCACGATGAGCTGGGTGCCGTCGCCGGGCCCGTCCTGGAGCTCGAAACCCCAGGCCGCCAGCGAGGCCCGCAGATGGGCGGCGCCTTCAGCGGGATGGACGTTCAGCCAGTGGACGATGGACATGGCGGGCTCAGCTCAAGGCCGCGTCGAGGCGGGAAGTGAGGTGGTTGAGGTGGGACAGGAGGGCTTCCAGGGGCGCCTTGACCTCGCGGCCGCTGCGCTCGGCGCGGACCCAGCGCTTGAGCAGGCTCAGGGCCTGGGGATCGCGTACGCCCAGGGGCTTGGTGGTCTGGATCAGCTTGTGGGCCAGCCGGTTCCGCTCGGGGTCCTCGGCCCCCAGGGCCTGGAGCTCCAGGCCCAGCCGGTGGGCGTTGCGGGAGGTGCCGAGGTCCAGGCGGATGAGCGGGATCCGGGCGTTGATGCGCAGGAGGAACACGTCCAGGAACCGCAGGAGCTCGTCCACCATCTCCGCGGCCTCGCGCAGGGCGGGCTCGATCTCCTCGGGCGCGTCCAGGACCCGGACGAACTGCTGGGTGAGGCGCTCGAACTCCTGCCGGTCGACGCTGCGGATGAGGACGAATTCGGGGCTGCGCCGGAAGGCCAGCACCTGGCTCTGGGCGTGGGCCAGCACCAGGGCGAGCCGGGGCCAGTCCAGGAGCTCCAGGTGGAGCTGGACCTTGGCCAGGGTCGGGTCCAGGTGCTGCCAGAGCCGGTGGAGGCGCTGCCGGAGCCGGTCCCCCTCCTCCGTGAGGGACGGCGAGTCCGGGAACAGCTTCTGCCTCAGCTCGGGGGAGAACAGCCCCACCAGGTCGCCCATGAGCTGGCGCTGGTGGCTCAGGAGGAGCGCCCGGAGGTTGTCCAGGGTCGTGGCCAGCTGGTCCACGTCCTCGTTGGCCAGCGCCTGCTGCAGCATCCCCTTGATGGTGGCCTGGTCCTGGAGCAGGGAGAGCACCGCCTGCCGGAGGAAGGCGCCCAACAGCAGGGACTCCTCGCTGCCCTTGGGCAGCTGCTCGGCGGCCCTGGGGTTGAAGACCTTATCGGCCAGCCGCCCCAGTTCGGCTTCGATGACGTAGAAGTGGGGCACGGCCGCGTAGCGCTGGGGGATGGTGGCGTTCACCGCCGGCTGCATGTCCTCGACCAGGCTCAGGAGGGCCAGGTGGCTGGCCAGGGCCCGGGCCACGATGCGGAAGGAGGGCGGGTGGTTCTCCCGGAGCACCTTGAGCAGGTTGCGCACGTCCTCGGGCAGGGTCCGTTCCAGCTCCGCGGCCTCGACCCGGGGCAGGGACCAGCCCAGGTGGTTCCACAGCCACTGGAGGCTGCCCTTGATGGGCTCCACCGCCGGCCAGTGGAAGCCCCGGTCCAGGGGCCGGAACAGGGCCATGCGCAGGCTGGCGATGACGTGCTGCACCAGCAGCACCGGCTCGGCCCGGACCCGGGTGGCTTCGGGAATGGCCGAGGCCAGGAGGGTCTCCAGGTTGCGGATGGCCGGCACCGGGTTGACCGTCCCCTCCCGCAGCGCCCGGTTGAGGGACTTCATCTGCACGTTCAGCCGGGCGACCTTGGCCGGGCCGTCGGGGCCCTGGCCGATCCGGGCGAAGAGCTGGCGGAACTCCTCCTTCTCCTCCCGGAGGAAGGCCGCCCAGTGCTCCTGGAGGTGGCGCGCGTCCCCGGGCGCCGAGCCCATGGCCGTGCCCATGGTCCGCAGGGAGGCGACCAGGTCCAGCAGGTGGATGACCCAGTCGGGCTCCTCGTACTGGGACAGCACCTCCCGGTGGGCGGCCGCGGCCGCCTCCCCCAGGGTGGCCAGGCTGTGCTGGAGGACGAGCCCCATGGCCGGACGCTGCTCGCCCAGCCTGCGGTCGGAGAACTGGTTCAGGAAGGCGAGGAACAGGCCGAAGGCCTTCCTCAGCCGCGCCAGCTGGAGGGAGTCGGGGGCCGGCGCGGCCTCGGCCGGGCCGGGCTCCATGAGGGGCGCCAGCTCGGGCCCCCCGGCCCGCAGGATGTCCTCCAGCAGCTGGAGGTCCTGCCGCGACAAGCCCTTGGCCCGGATGAGTTCCCGGGCCTGGTCGAGGCGGCTGGGGTCGGTCAGGGCGGCTGGCATGTCCCCAAGCATAGCTGGTTGAACAATTCTCGCCAGATGCCACCTTGCCGATAATGACGGTGTACACTGACCAGACCCTACGGAGGCAACCTTGGCGAGCAAGCTCGGTGAAATGCTTGTAAAGGCGCAGCTGATCACGGAGGTCCAGCTGGAAGAGGCCATCAAGGTCCAGCGCAGGGAAGGCGGCAAGCTGGGCAGCATCGCGGTGCGCCAGGGCTTCTGCGCCGACCAGGACATCGTCAGCTTTCTCGGCATGCAGTACGGGGTGCCGGCGGCCGACCTGGACCAGTGGCCCCCCATCGAGGGCTCGGTGATCGCCCTGGTGCCCTCGGAGCTCGCCAACAAGCACAAGGTCCTCCCCCTGCAGCGCTCGGGCAACGTGCTGACCATGGCCATGTCGGACCCCACCGACATCTTCGCCATGGACGACGTCCGGTTCCACACCGGCTACAACATCGACCCGGTCGTCTCCAGCGAGATGGGCCTGATCCGGGCCATCGAGCGCTACTACGGCGGCAGCAGCGCCCTCAAGCTGAGGGACAAGGACCCCCGCTCGTCCAGCGAGAAGGACAAGGCGGCCTGGAACGAGCAGCCCGAGGCGTCCGCCATCGGCGGCGCGGCCACCAGCCTCGAGAACCACTTCGACGAGGAGCTCGACCTCAAGGGGCTCGAGGAGGAGCTGGGGGACACCGAGACCGACTACGACACCAGCATGGACGACGACGACAACATCAACGCGTCGGACATGAGGAAGGGCAGCGAGGAGGCCCCCGTCGTGCGCCTGGTGAACATGGTCCTCATCGACGCCATCCGCAAGGGCGCCTCCGACATCCACATCGAGCCCTACGAGAAGAACTACCGGATCCGGTTCCGCATCGACGGCCTGCTCCAGGAGGTGATGCGGCCCAGCATCAAGCTCAAGGACCCGGTCACCTCCCGCATCAAGATCCTGGCCAAGCTCAACATCGCCGAGAAGCGCCTGCCCCAGGACGGCCGCATCAAGCTGCGGGTGAACCTGGGCGGCAAGCAGAAGGTCATCGACTACCGGGTCAGCATCCTGCCCACCCTGTTCGGGGAGAAGATCGTCCTGCGGCTGCTGGATTCCGACAAGCTCATGCTGGACCTCACCAAGCTGGGCTTCGAGCCCGAGAGCCTGGCCCAGTGGGACCGGCAGATCAGCAAGCCCTACGGCATGGTGCTGGTCACCGGGCCCACCGGCTCGGGCAAGACCAACACCCTGTATTCCTCCATCGCCAAGCTCAACACCAACGACGTCAACATCATGACGGCCGAGGATCCCGTCGAGTTCAACTTCGCCGGCATCAACCAGGTGCAGATGAAGGAGCAGATCGGCCTGAACTTCGCGGCCGCCCTGCGCTCCTTCCTGCGGCAGGACCCCAACATCATCCTGGTGGGCGAGATCCGCGACTTCGAGACGGCCGAGATCGCCATCAAGGCTTCGCTGACCGGCCACCTGGTGCTGTCCACGCTGCACACCAACGACGCCCCCTCCACCATCAACCGGCTCATGAACATGGGCGTGGAGCCGTTCCTGGTGGCCACCAGCGTGAACATCATCTGCGCCCAGCGGCTGGTGCGGCGCATCTGCGCCAAGTGCAAGCTGCCCGATCCGCACGCGCTGCCCCACGAGGCCCTGGTCAAGGTGGGCTTCACGGAGGAGGAGATCGCCCGGGGGATCAACTGCATGAAGGGGCAGGGCTGCGACACCTGCGGCGGCCGCGGCTACAAGGGCCGCGTGGGCCTCTACGAGGTCCTGGAGATGTCCGAGACCCTCAAGGACATGGTCCTCACCGGGGCCAGCGCCATCGAGATCCGCGAGCAGGCCCAGAAGGAGGGCATGATCACCCTCCGGCGCAGCGGCTGCCGCAAGGTGATGGACGGCGTCACGACCATCGAGGAAATCGTACGCGAGACCGTGCTCTAGACCTCATCCCGGAGAAGCGCCATGTCCGAACAGTCCGCCAACTACGTGGTCTCGCTGCAGCAGCTGCTCAAGACCATGGTGGAGTACGGGGGGAGCGACCTCCACATCACCACCGACACGGCCCCGCAGATCCGCATCGACGGCCGCATGGTGCCGCTCAAGCTGGCCCCGCTGGACGCCTCCCAGACCCGGTGGCTCTGCTACGGGGTCATGACCGACCAGCAGAAGCACCGGCTGGAGGAGGACCTGGAAGTGGATTTCTCCTTCTCCCTCCAGGGCGTCTCGCGCTTCCGGGCCAACATCTTCAACCAGCGGGGGGCCACCGCCGGCGTCTTCCGGGCCATTCCCGAGAAGATCAAGAACTTCGACCAGCTGGGCCTGCCCCCCATCGTCCAGACCCTGTGCGACAAGCCCCGGGGCCTGGTGCTGGTGACGGGCGTGACCGGCTCGGGCAAGTCCACGACCCTGGCCGCCATGATCGACCGCATCAACGAGACCGAGTCCCTCCACATCCTCACCGTCGAGGACCCCGTCGAGTACGTGCACAACCACAAGCGCTGCCTCGTGAACCAGCGGGAGGTGCACGCCGACACCCACAGCTTCAAGAAGGCGCTGCGCTCGGCCCTGCGCCAGGACCCGGACGTGGTGCTGGTGGGCGAGCTGCGGGACCTGGAGACCATCGAGGCCGCCCTCACCATCGCCGAGACCGGGCACCTCACCTTCGGCACCCTCCACACCAGCTCCTGCGTCCAGACCATCAACCGCCTCATCGACGTCTTCCCCGCCTACCAGCAGCCCCAGATCCGGGCCCAGCTGTCCCTGGTGCTGGAAGGGGTCCTCTGCCAGGCCCTCGTGCCCAAGGCCGCGGGCAAGGGGCGCGCCCTGGCCCTGGAGGTGATGATCCCCAACGCCGCCATCCGCAACCTGATCCGCGAGGACAAGGTCCACCAGATCTACAGCTCGATGCAGGTCGGCCAGGGCAAGTTCGGGATGCAGACCCTCAACCAGAGCCTGTCGGACATGGTCCTGCGCGGGGAGGTCAACGCCGACATGGCCCTGGGCTATTCCTCCAATTCGGACGAACTGCGCGAGCTGATCAACCGGGGCGTGGGCACGGCGGGCGGCGCCCAGGCCGCGCCGCCGCCCAGGCCCGCGGGGACCGGCCTGCCCCCCGGCCGCAATCCCAACATAAAATATACGTAGGAACGACTTGGCGGACTTCCCATGACCGTGTTCCGGCTTTATCCTGACAACGACGTTCCTTCCGCGACGCCCACGAGGTTCTGATGCCCGCATATGCATGGAAAGGCAAAAATCGCCTTGGGGACCAACAGGAGGGCGTGATCGTCGCCGAGACCCGGGACGCCGCGTCGGCCACCCTGAAGCGCAACGGCGTCCAGGTCACCATGATCAAGCCCCAGGGCGCCGGCGGCCAGAAGAACCTGGGCAGCGTCAAGGCCAAGGACCTGGCCATCTTCACCCGCCAGTTCAGCGTCATGATCGACGCCGGCCTGCCGCTGGTGCAGTGCCTGGAGATCCTCGGCGCGCAGCAGGCCAACAAGGGCTTCCAGAAGATCATCGCCGCCGTCCGCTCGGACGTGGAGCAGGGCGCCACCCTCCAGACCGCCCTGAGCAAGCACCCCAAGGCCTTCACCGATCTGTACGTGAACATGGTGGGGGCCGGCGAGACCGGCGGCATCCTGGACCTGATCCTCCAGCGGCTCTCCGGCTACATCGAGAAATCCGTGAAGCTGACCGGCAAGGTGAAGGGGGCCATGACCTACCCCATCACCGTCATCGTCATCGCCGTGTCCGTGGTGGGCATCATCATGGTCAAGGTGATCCCGGTGTTCTCCGCCATGTATGAAGGCATGGGCAGCAGCCTGCCGGCGCCCACGATGGTGTGCATCGCCCTGTCCAACATCATTATTCATTACTCCTACCTGCTGGTCATCGTCGGGGTCCTCCTGTACATGGGCCTCAAGCAGTACTACAAGACCAAGGCCGGCCATCTGGTGATGGACACCATCATCCTCAGGATCCCCATCATCGGCGACATGCTGCGCAAGGTCGCCGTGGCGCGCTTCTGCCGCACCCTGGGGACGCTGACCAGCTCGGGCGTGCCGATCCTCGAGGGCATGGAGATCACGGCGCGCACCGCCGGCAACATGGTGATCCAGAACGCCATCATGAAGTCCCGGGAAGCCGTCGAGCAGGGCCGCAACATCGCCGGCCCCCTGGCGGAGACCAAGGTCTTCCCGCCCATGGTCATCCAGATGGTGGGCGTGGGCGAGGCCACCGGCGCCCTGGACGCCATGCTCTCCAAGGTCGCCGACTTCTACGAGGACGAGGTGGACAACGCCGTGGCCGCCATGACCTCCATGATGGAACCCCTCATCATCGCCATCCTGGGCGGGGTCATCGGCTTCATCGTGGTCGCCATGTATATGCCCATCTTCAACCTCGCCAACGTCATGGGCAAGGATTGAGGCAGCCCTGAACGGTGGCCCCCCTGCTCAGGACAACCCGACGAGCGCCCGGAACTGCTCGAACGCCAGCTCCAGGGCCGGCACCAGCCGGGCAGCACGCGGGAGCTCGCCGGCCTTGATGACGGTCTCCAGGCTGGCGGCCACCGCGCGGATGGCCTCCGCGCTGACGTTGGCGGAGGCGCCCTTCAGGGTGTGGGCCTCCCGCTGGGCTCCGGCCTGCTCCCCGGCCTCGAGGCAGCGCCGGAGGGCGTCCAGCCGCTTCGGGGCATCGCCGAGGAAGATCCGGAGCACGTGGGCGACCAGCTCGGGATCCCCGCCCAGGCGCTGGAGCAGCTCCTCCCGGTCGAAGGCCGCGCCGGCGGACCCCGGGGGCGCGGCAGGCACAGGCGGGCGCGCGGGCTTGGGCGGGGCCACCGCCGCGGGGGCGGGCCCGTTGTCCGCCTCACCGCCCGGCAGCCACCTCAGGATGGCCCGGCGCAGCGCCATGGCGTCGATGGGCTTGGTGAGGGTGTCGTTCATACCGGCCGCCTGGCAGTCCTCGGCATCCTCCGCCCGGGCGTGGGCGGTGAGGGCGATGATGGGCACCCGGGGGTCGAGGACGCCGGACTGGCCGGCCCGGATGGCCCGGGTGGCGGTGAGGCCGTCCATCCCGGGCATCTGGACGTCCATGAGGACGAGCTCGTAGGGGCGCGCGCGCAGGGCCTCCAGCGCGGCCAGGCCGTCGCCCGCCACGTCGGGCACCCAGCCGAATTTCGCGAGGAGGCCCAGGGCCACCTGCTGGTTGACCTGGTTGTCCTCCGCCAGGAGGATCCGGGCGGCCCGCTGGCCCTGATCCGGGAGCGGGGCCGCGGGGGCGGACGCGGCGGCCGGGGGCTTCAGGGCGGCGGTCACGGACAGCCGGGGCAGGGTGAGGGTGCACCAGAATTCGGAACCCCGGCCCAGCTCGCTCTCCACGCCGATCCGGCCCCCCATCGCCTCGACGATCCGGCGGGAGATGGCCAGCCCCAGGCCGGTGCCCCCGTACTTCCGGGCCGTGGAGGGGTTGACCTGGGTGAAGCTGGTGAAGAGGCTGCCGATGCGGTCCGCGGGAATCCCGATGCCCGTGTCGGTGACCGCGAACCGCAGGACGGCTTCCTCCGCCGAGGTCGACGGGCAGGTGACGCGCAGGGCCACGGCGCCGGCTTCGGTGAACTTCAGCGCGTTGCCCACGAGGTTGGTGAGGACCTGGCGGAGCCGGCCCGGGTCTCCGAGGAAGAGGGGCGGCACGGACGGGGCGGCCTCGCAGGTCAGGGCGAGGCCCTTCTCCCGGGCCCGGAAGCCCATCGTCACGGCCAGCTCCTCCAGCAGGGACGGCAGGTCGAAGGGCACGCGCTCCAGTTCCATCTGCCCGGCCTCGACCTTGGAGAAGTCGAGGATGTCGTTGATGAGGGCGAGGAGGGTGTCCCCGCTGCCCTTGAGCACCTCCATCCGGTGCCGCTGCTCCGGGTCCAGGCTGGAGTCCAGGAGGAGGGCGGCCATGCCGATGACCCCGTTCAGGGGCGTCCGGATCTCGTGGCTCATGTTCGCGAGGAACAGGCTCTTGGCCTGGTTGGCGGCCTCGGCGGTGCGCATCGCGGCGTGGAGGGCGGCTTCCGAGCGGCACCGCTCCAGGGCGATGGC
>Ga0316222_1005083_pt1 | contig 11462 bp, 10 predicted proteins | sample TBH18011metaG_FD_206008 | JGI IMG/M metagenome (GOLD analysis project Ga0316222, IMG submission 206008) | Freshwater microbial communities from Trout Bog Lake, Wisconsin, USA - TBH18011 | ecosystem: Environmental > Aquatic > Freshwater > Lake > Hypolimnion/Profundal zone | place: USA: Wisconsin... | reverse complement strand
TGCAGTGTTTCCTGTCAGACGTGAAGCGTATTCTGTACGTTTGGAGTCGTATTCTGTACGTTTGGAGTCGTACTCTGTACGTTTGGAGTCGTATTCTGTACGTTTGAAGTCGTACTCTGTACGTTTGGAGTCGTATTCTGTACGTTTGAAGTCGTACTCTGTACGTTTGAAGTCGTACTCTGTACGTTTGAAGTCGTATCCTGTACGTTTGAAGTCGTATCCTGTACGTTTGGAGTCGTACTCTGTACGTTTGGAGTCGTATTCTGTACGTTTGGAGTCGCATTCTGTACGTTTGAAGTCGCATCCTGTACGTTTGAAGTCGCATCCTGTACGTTTGAAGTCGTATTCTGTACGTTTGAAGTCGTATTCTGTACGTCGGGAAACGTATTTTTGACGACGGGAAGCGTGTCCTTCACGACGTGAAACGTATTTTTGACGACGAGAAGCGTGTGCTTCTGGCGAAAACCGTGCGCTTCCAGCGAAAAGCGTGTGCTTCCAGCGAAAAGCATGTGCTTCCAGCGAAAAACGTGAGTATCCAGCGGGAAGCGTGTGTTTCTGGCGAAAACTGTGTGCTTTCAGCGAAAACCGTGTCCTTCCCGACGGGAAACGTATCCTTCACAACGTAAAGAACGTCCTTCCCGCTGAATAGTCTGCACTTTCCGACGAGAAGTCTGTCCTTTCCGCCAGAAGTGTGTACTTCCCATTGAGATCTCTGTCACATTGTCAGTATGCTCAGTGAACCTGAACAGGTGAGTCGACTTGATGCTTTACTTTTTTTGTCATCAACACTGAACCGGATACTATCGACAATACGCCGTTCGCTGTTGCGGGCTCAGGTGTTAACTGGCAATACAAGGCACCTGTTGCACGACAAACGGGTAGGCCCGTGGCGCGATGTGGTGAGCATCAAGGCCGTCAGCTAAGCATCAGCTAGGGCGGGACGCGCATGAGAGGGCAATCTGATTTTTTGGTTAAGTCCGGTTCAGCCTTGGATCATGCGCATCGCGCACTGCATCGGCAAACAGGTTGGCGGCCAGCACCAGCACCAGCATGAAGCTGAAGGCGGCTGCCAGCGACCACCACACCATCGGTTCACGTGCCATTTCAAGGCGGGCGCCATTGATCATGGTGCCGAAGCTGATCATCGAAGGATCTACCCCCACGCCTACGTAAGATAATACCGCCTCGGCCAGCACCAGCCCGGAGAAATCCATGACCAGGGCGATCAGGACAATGTGCATCACATTAGGCAAAATGTGCCGCGACAAGATGCGCATCGAGGACACGCCAAAAGATTGCGCCGCCTGTATATATTCCAGTTCACGCAGCTTCAATGTCTCGCCGCGCAGCAAGCGGCACAAGCCTGTCCAGCTGGTCATGCCCAGAATCAGGCACAGAAACACCAGCCGCAAATCCGCCCTTGCGGCAGAGGTTGCGAACCAGCCGGGATGAGTATCTATGGTGACTTGCATCATCAGTACCGCCGCGGCGATCAGTAATACGCTGGGGATAGAACTTAATACCGTGTAAACATATTGAATCACGTCATCCACCCAGCCGCGGAAATAGCCGGCTGCAACGCCTAAGAATAAGGCCAGCGGCAGCGTGACCAGCGTTGTCACCGTGCCGATAATCAGCCCCGTGCGTATGCTTTTGAGCGACAGATACAGCACATCCTGTCCCACCTTGTCGGTGCCCAGCACATGATAGGCAAAGGACAGGCTGACGGTCGTACCGATCAGGACGGTGATGATGACGATAGCCAGTGCGCCTCGCTTCACCCTTAATAACACCAGCACCGCGATGAACAAGCCTGCCAGTGCACCCAGCGTTGCGCGTCTTGAAATATCACCGTTCCGCTGCGCACTACTCGTCAACGCGACACCGCCGTATTTCAGTCTGGGATAGCTGCGCACCACACGCCCGTTTGCATCCGTGGTACTTTCCATGGCATACAGCGTCATCGCCAGCGGTGCGGAGTAGGTCTTTTCAGTTTGCAGGCGCAGCGGCTCTGCCAGCTTGTCGAACACGCTCAATACTTCCGGCGAATAATGACCATTCAGGGCGACGCGATAATGCAGCGTATCCAGGCCGCCTACCAGCAGAAAAAGCGACAGAACCAGCAGCGATCCCATCGCCACGCGACTTTTAGCCACACGACGCCAGGGCAGCAATAAATGCTCATGACGGCGCACATAGCAGAGCGCTGCAATACTCACGGCCAGCAACAGAAATACCAGCGCATCACTCCATAAAATGACCGGAATAAAATTCATGACAGGCGCACCCGGGGATCAACCAGCGTATAAGAAATATCGGTCAGGATGAGTCCTGCGATATACAGCAAAGAACCTAAAAAAACCATCGCGCGAACCACGGAGAAATCCTGCGCGTTGATGGCATCAATGGTATAGCTGCCGAGGCCCGGAATACCGAAAAATGATTCCGTCAGTAAACTTCCCATGAACAGCAGCGGAATGACCACCACCACACCGGTCAGAATCGGGATCATGGCGTTTTTAAGGACATGAATGAATAACACTTGCAGTTCGGACAAGCCCTTGGCGCGCGCGGTGCGCACATAATCGCGACCGATTTCTTCGAGAAAAATAGCGCGATACCAGCGACTGCTGGAACCTATTCCGCCGATGATGCCGATCACAACGGGCAGCACAACAAACTTGAAGCCGCCGCCACCATAGCCCGAGACAGGTACCAGATGCCATAGTTTTCCGATCAGGAACTGCCCGCCGATAATATAGAACAGTCCGGATATCGACATCAGCATGACGCAAAGTGTCACCCCTGCGATATCAAGTGCGGTTGCGCGAAACAACGTCATCAACAAGGCAAAGCTGACATAAATCACCAGTCCTGCCAGAAAAGTCGGCAGTGCGATAGATAAACTCGGCCCCATGCGTGTCACGATCTCGCGGGAAATATTGCGCCCGTCATCAGAATAACCAAAATCCAGCACAAACATACTGGCGGACTTTTGCCAGAAAATGGTATTGGTGAATTGTTTTGCGCCGGCCGCCGCATGGTTGATCATCAGCGGTTTGTCATAGCCATGCTGCTGCTTCCATAGCACGATGGCCTCAGGCGTTACGCGTTTGACCCCGAGTTGCATGCGCGCCATATCGTCAGGCGTATTTACCACGAAGAACAGCGCGAAGGTAAGCAGATTTACCCCGATGAGAATCGGCAGGGCGTATAGCAGGCGGCGAATAAGATATGCAATCATGCGGATATTATACGGGGGAGTTATCTTGCAGGCTGCGGGCGTTCTCGCGCTGGCGCAATACATGCCATATCCACAAGGCAAACAGCAGCATCGCAGAGCCGCCCAGCCACAACGGCCAGAGTACCGGTTTATTCCACTGTGCCCGCCGTTCATCGCGCAGCTTGGCATCCACTCGCCAGTATTTGAGTTTATTGGTCGCCATCACATTGGGCTTCACGTTATACAACCAGCCATGTTGCAACACATAATTTTTCGGATGATAACCCCACAACCAGGGTGAGTCATCGTGTAATATTGTCAGCATTCTGTCGATGATTAACTGCCGATCAGGGCTGTTTTCCATATTTTTCATTTCATTGAACAGCCGGTCATATTCCGGATTGCTGTAATTGCTGGCATTTTCGCCGCCATGATTCACCTTGCCCTGCGCGCCATCCAGTAAAAACAGAAAGTTTTCCGGGTCCGGATAATCGGCATTCCAGCCGTAATAAAACATCTGCGTATCGCCACGTCTGACCTTGTCCTGAAAGCGATTATAGTCAGTGCTGCGCACCACCAGTTGCACGCCCAGCTGATTGAACTGTTTACGCATCCAGTCCAGATGCGCTTTGTCACCCACACCGCTGGCCGTGGTATCCAGATTGATAACCAGCGGCTGATGCGTCTTTTCATCTACGCCATCCGGATAGCCGGCTTCGGCAAGCAAGCGTTTCGCCGCAGTCAGGGGCTTGCGTTCAGGCGCACCGTTGACCCAGTCATACACTACAGAATTGATGCCTGCGGCCCCCTCACGATAGCCAAAAATTCCGGGAGGGATCGGAGATTGCGCAGCGATGCCGCGTCCGTTGGCGAAGATGGAAATAAACTCTTCGAAGTCCACGGCAATCGAGATCGCCTGGCGCAGTTTTCGCGCCCGCTCCGGATTACAAGTTGAGTCGCTTTGTTTACTCTCATCCATGAGAGGGGAGGATTGAGGAGAAGGAATATGCCTGCCACAGCCGCCAACCACAGGGTCCAGCCAGTTAAAACCGGTATACAGGGTGGAAGTCGCAACTGAAGTCGACAGCGTAATTCCCTGTGCTTGCATAGCCCCGGAGACACTCGCCTCACCGCCGCCAGTCACCTGTATTGCCTGATCAAAACTGTCAGAACTGATACCGGACGCGTCGTAATATCCCTGCAGAAATTTACTCCAGTAGGGGATGGTTTCTTTTTCCAGCGTAAATACGACCTTGTCGGTCAGCGGCAGAGGGTGACCTGCATCAGCTAGCAACCCCGCCGGTAAATCACCCGCTTCCCCTTCTGCCGGATACAGCTCGCTATGATAGTCGGGATTTTTAGACAGCACCATCAGCCGGTTGGGATCATTTTGCGACAAATAATACGGTCCGCTACCCACCGGCCACCAGTCCAGAGTCAGGTTGCGTTCCTTCATTCCCGCTTGTGCATAAAAACGCTCGGCTTCCGGCGGCATCGGAGCAAAGAACGGCATCGCCAGCCAATAGGCGAACTGAGGATATTTACCGTGGATGGTGATACGGTAAGTCGTCTCATTCACCACGGTAACGCCGGGCAGCGGCAAGGCCGTCAAATCAAGAAAGTCATCGGGATGTTTTTTCAGCGTCTGCTGCAAGGTCTGTGCATACTCTTTCAAGCCGATGATATATTCGCTCATCACGCCAAAAATCGGCTGGTGTAACTGGGGATTGGCCAGTCGTTTGATTTGATATACGTAATCAGCCGCCGTCACGACACGCGTGCCGCTGTGCGAAAAATCCCCCGGCGCGTGAATGTCATTCAGGTCGGCAGGCTTCAGATGAAAGTATTCCGGCAATCCTTGTGCATCGCGTGCGAAAGCCGGATGAGGTTGATAATGCATGCCCGGTTTGATGTGAATTTCATACACGCTGAAGGCGATTTTTTCAGCAGGCGCATCCGCCGGCAATTGCCGCTGCCGGCTGTCCAGATAGGTAATCACCGGCATGCTGTCTGCCGCCTGGGGCACCAGCTGATAAGGCCGTTTCAGGTAGTGATATTGCAGCGGCGGTGCATAAATATTGGCAAGGAATGCATATTCATTCTCGCTGTAAGCCTGTGCCGGATCAAGATGTTTGGGACGTTCGGTGAATGCGGTGTAAAGGATGGCTTTGCCCGCATCCGCTGACGGATAGGGGTTATTCCACACATCGCAGGCGGTCAACAGGGTGAGCAACAGGAATCCGGCAATATATTTCATGGCGGTAGAGTTTAGCTGATGCACGCCGTCATTGCCATAAATTAAAAATAGCAGTACAGTTCGCCAGCAGGCCGGGGAATATGCTGCAAGCAGCACACACTCAAACAGTTCAATCAGTTACCTGAGCCGCAATTCTGTCACAATGGACAAAGTACCGGCACGATGTCTTCAATAATTGTCTGCAAAACGGCAAGGGCAGGTAAGTAACAGACGCCTCAGGATTTACGGCTGATTCTGTCAGTCCTGCGGCACACACGCAAGACATTAAGTCTGGTTATCTATCTACGAAGACCTGAGTTCGGGGAAGTTTCCCGTTGTGGCGTCAAGCCGGTTTCGCACTGCATAACAACTAACTACACGAATGGACATCATGCAATCTGACTGGCAAATATTTATCACTGAACAGGGCGCAATCATTGAAGAGGGCGTGGTACGCCATTTTGGCGATTTTAATGCCGAATTGACCGCCACCCGGGACAGGACCGTACTCTGCGACCTGAGTCAATTTTCCCTGCTGCGCGTATCAGGTCCTGACGCTGAATCTTTTTTGCAAAATCTGCTGAGTAATGACATCCGTGAAGTCAGCAACGGTCGCGCGCAATATTCCAGTTTCAATACGGCAAAGGGACGCATGCTGGCCTCATTTTTGATCTGGCGCGATGGAGAGGATTATCTGCTGCAGCTACCGGTCACACTGGCTGAAAGCGTGCGCAAGAAACTCTCCATGTATGTCTTGCGTGCCAAGGTAAAAATTACCGATGTCAGCAATGAGATGATTTCGCTGGGATTATCCGGCAGACAAAATTTGCTTTCCGCCACTGAATTACTGACGGTTCATGACCTCATGGACGCTCGCGTGATCAGTCTGGGTGAGTCGCGTTTTCAGTTCAATATTCCGGCAAATCAGGCAACTGCGCTCTGGCAACAACTCTCGACGCTGGCAAAACCCGCCGGCAGCGCCTGCTGGGACTGGCTTAACGTGCGTGCCGGCATTCCGGTAATTCAGCCTGAAACACAAGAGCAGTTCGTGCCGCAAATGGCCAACTTCGATCTGATCGGCGGGATCAACTTCAAGAAGGGCTGCTATCCGGGTCAGGAGATTGTTGCGCGCATGCATTATCTGGGCAAACTCAAGCGACGCATGTATCTGGCTCATGTAGATGCTGTGGCCCGTGCCGGTGAAGATGTGTACAGCGCCAGCCTTGGCGAGCAAGCCTGCGGCATGCTTGCCAATGCGGTCCCGTCACCGGCCGGCGGCTACGATGTGCTGGTCGTGATGCAGATTGAAAGCCATGATACACAAATCATCCATCTGGGCGCAGTTCAGGGTGCCGTACTGAACTTTGAAAAGCTGCCCTATCCGCTGCCATGAACCTGCCGGCACAGCTATTCTCAGGTGATAGTCTGCTGCTGGCCAACTACGCTTTTGCCTGGCTGTTGTATCGGGCGCTACGCGGTGCACCGTGGCGAAAACTGCTGGATAATCCCGGCATGATGAACGGCATGATAGGATTAATGTTCTGCACGCCGGTGTTCTGGCAGCTTAATGCGGGCATCCATGCCGGATTTAATTTTCATCTGATCGGTTCGACGCTGTTCCTGTTGATGTTCGGCTGGCACATCGCGCTTATCGCGCTCAGCGTCGTCATGCTGCTCAGTTGGCTGTATTCAGGCTTAGATCTCGTAACGCTGGGACTGAATGGTTTGCTAATGCTGGCCGTACCGATGCTGTTCAGTGAACTGTTGCTGCGTTTTTCTCGTCATTACCTGCCTAAAAATTTCTTTATGTTTGTGATATTGAATGGTTTTGTTTGCGCGGCATTAGCCACCATGCTGATGATGCTGGTCACGACACTGGTTTTGCTCGGGCTGACACACTATACCTGGCCGCAGATTCAGTATCATTATCTGATTCCGGCCCCCATCCTGATATTTGCAGAGGCATTCGCTACCGGCGCCATCATCACCGGCTTCACCGTCTCTCACCCGGAAGCGGTGATGAATTTCAGTGTGGCCGGTTATTTAACGGGAAAGTGACAGCCGCATTTTGATGTGCGGCAAGCCCGCATCCATAAACATTTTACCTTCTTCGACGAAATCGAAGCTGTGATAGAACGGTACGGCATCAACCTGCGCATCGACAAAAACCTGGGGATAATCATGTGTTCTGGCATAGTCCAGCAAGGACTCAACGATGGCGGTGCCAATCTTCTGACCGCGCCATTTCGGCAATACGGCAATGCGCCCGATATGCCCGTCAGACCGCATCCGACCGCAACCGATCGCTTCACCCTGACGGCTCAGCACCAGCGCATGCCGGCAATGCGCCTCATCCAGTCCGTCCCATTCCAATTCAGGCGGAATACCCTGTTCGCGGATAAATACTGCTTCGCGTACTGATTTAAGTAACGGCTCGCCATCATGCCAGCTAATCAGACTGATGCTAAAAGGATTGCTCATATGCCTCTTTCCGGTAAATTATTCAATGATCTCAACGGCTGTACCTGCAGGCACAGCCTCATATAATTCCAGTAAATCTGTATTGTGCATCCTGATGCAGCCATGTGATTTAGCCACGCCTGCGGGTTCTGAATCGGGCATGCCGTGAATATAGATATAGCGTCGCATGGTATCGTTTGGTCCCAGGCGGTTAAAGCCGATCTGGCAACCTGACAGCCAAAGGATGCGTGTCAGAATCCAGTCACGTCCGGGAAATCGCGCCGCCAGTTCCTGCGTATAAATTTCGCCAGTCGGACGGCGTGCGGCAAATACCGTATTTTCAGGACAACCCACGCCTATTTTTGCACGGATGATATGAGCGCCTCTCGGCGTGCAAAAACTGCCGGGCACTTCGCCTGCACCTTGCAAGGCCGTTGAAACCGCATAGCGGTGCAAGAGTTGACCGGCATCATCGAGCAATTCAAGATGTTGACTTGCAATATGAATAACAATTTTCATTATCTTCTTCCTGAATCCTACAGCTTGTTTTTTTGTTGCAAACGGCGCATGGCAAAGAAACGACTCAGCATTAGACCACATTCTTCGGCCAGCACCCCGCCTGTCACTTCGGCATGATGGTTCAGACGTACTAACTGCTGAGTAGCGAGCGGTAAGTTGTGAGTGGAATGCGGAGTGGCTAAATCTTCAAACACATTCAAGGCACTGCCGCACACCCCGGTTTTAAAGTCCGGCGCGCCATACACCACTCGCGCAATGCGCGCATGCATAATGGCACCGGCACACATCAGACAAGGCTCCAGTGTGACAAACAATTGGCAGTCTACCAGACGATAATTACCGATATGCAGCGCTGCCTCGCGCAAGGCCAGCATTTCGGCGTGAGCAGAAGGATCATGACGCGAGATCGGCGCGTTAAATCCACGCCCGATGATCTGCCCATCCTTCACCACAATCGCACCAACGGGCACCTCACCCAGTGCCAGTGCCGCAGTTGCCAGTTCAAGCGCTATGCGCATGTGTGTGTTATCCGTCATTATCCGCATGGCGGGTTGTTCACCCGTGGTTCTGTTCAAAGCGAGAGTGTAAAGCATTCTGCTCAGTATATGTCCTGCAACGGCTTGGAAAATATGCGGGCAACTTGCAACAATATGCGGCTCATTGGCGACAAGCGGTTAAACTCGTGCGGCTTTGCCGCTATTTTTTGCACGGAACTATAATTTACGATTATATGAAAAAATGCTTAAGAGCCGCTATACTTCGCAGCAACCCCTCTTAGTAAATGGCACCGTAAATTATCAGTTATCTGATACTGACAGTTCAGAGCGTCAGGAGAGTGCAATCCATACTGATTCAACCGCTTTTATAAGAAAGCTAAGGGGTATTTCTGATGCGCAAACCGGTCAACGTCCATAGCAACACATCCGCCGGTGCGCCTGAGTTCCGGCTGAATCACCAGCAAAATCTGGAGTTGCTGCGCAGCAGCGGTAGTCTGGAGAGCGGCAACAGTACGCTGATCAGCTATCTGGAATCAGTGGCGCCGGAATCAGTGCCGTTAGTCCAGTCCCCCTCAACGCAGCTGATATTTTTCGTTCAGCGCATCAGCCCCACAGCTTCCGGCCAGTTCGTTTACTCGGGCACTGTCGAACAAGGCTCAGTCAGCACCGGTGATGAAATCCGCATCAGCGCATCAGGACAAACAGCGAAGATTAGCCGGATCGTCGCTCTGGACGGGTCGCTCAACACAGCCAGCCGGGGACAGGCCGTCACCCTGACGCTGGATAGTGAAGTTAATGCCGCATGCGGCGATATTATTTCACTCGCGCAACAGCCGTTACCGATGACCGATCAGTTTGAAGCGACGCTGGTATGGATGAATGAAGAAGAAGGCCTGATAGGACGCAGCTATGATCTGGAACTTGCAACGCAATGCGCATCCGCCACAATCCGCACCATCAAGCACAACGTCAACACACTGGCACACGAAGCGGCCCGCACGCTGGCGATAAACGATATCAGCATCTGTAGCGTTTCGCTGAGCAAAGCCATCGTCTGCGATAGCTTCGAACTATCGAGAATATTGGGCGGATTCATGCTGCGGGACAAGGTCAGCCGTACCACGGTGGCGGCCGGCATGATCAAGCACAGCCTGAGGCGCGCAGCAAATATCCACAAACAGGCGCTCAGCATTGACCGCAGCACGCGTGAAAAACAGAACGGGCACAAGGGACGGGTGATCTGGTTTACCGGCCTGTCCGGTTCCGGTAAATCAACCCTGGCTAATACGCTGGAAGTCGCCCTGCATGCACAAGGCTATCATACCTATATTCTGGATGGAGACAATGTACGCGGCGGCTTGAACAAGGATCTGGGCTTTACTGATGCCGACCGGGTAGAAAATATCCGGCGCATTGCCGAGGTCGCCAAACTGATGATGGATGCAGGCCTGATTGTGATGACCGCTTTTATCTCGCCTTTCCGTCGTGAACGCGAAATGGCGCGGGAACTAATAGGTGCGGAAAATTTTGTTGAAGTGTACGTTGACACCACGCTGGACGTCTGCGAACAACGCGATATAAAAGGTTTATACAAAAAGGCCCGCGCAGGGCTGCTGCCTAACTTGACCGGCATTGGCAGCGCTTATGAAGCACCGGCAAAACCGGACATTACGGTCAATGGCGGAAATGAAAGTATTGAAGAGACTGCTGAAGCCCTGCTCGCGCAACTGCCTTGTTTGTAACCCGTCAGGACTGAATCAGCTTGAACAGTGAGGTATCCTCACTGGACAGCACATAAAACTCCGGGTTATGCAAATCGGCTTTGTTATAGCGCAATTCATCACCCGACGAATCGCACAGTCTGCCGCCCGCCAGTTTCACCACGGCATGAGCCGCAGCGGTATCCCACTCCATGGTGGGCCCGAGTCGCGGATAGAGATGTGCAGCGCCTTCCGCAACCAGACAAATTTTAAGCGAGCTGCCCATGCTAATGCATTGGTAATCGCCCAGCTTTTGTAACAACGCGGAAGTTCTCTCATCGCTGTGCGAGCGACTGGCGACAACGCTTATTTGTTCACCGGCATGATGCGTTTTAACTTGTATGCGTTGTGCTGCGGCCTTGCCACGCCTGACAAACGCACCCTGGCCGCGCGCCGCGAAATAGCATACATCCAGCACTGGCGCATACACCACGCCCAGCAGAGGTTCACCGTTTTCAATCAGTGCGATATTGACGGTAAACTCGCCGTTGCGCCGGATAAACTCTTTGGTGCCATCAAGCGGGTCGATCAGCCAGAAGCGCGACCAGTTGTGCCTGATTTCTAAGTCAATCGGTTCAGACTCTTCGGACAGTAAAGGCCAGCCCAGATCTAACTGATTTAGCCCCGCACTGATCACCCGGTCTGACGCCAGATCAGCAGCTGTCAGCGGTGAAGCATCGGCTTTAATGGTCACGACCGGGTCAGCATAGACTTCCATGATCGCACACCCGGCTTCCAGGGCAATTTCAATAACCTGATCCAGCAGA
>Ga0316222_1005075_pt1 | contig 11476 bp, 13 predicted proteins | sample TBH18011metaG_FD_206008 | JGI IMG/M metagenome (GOLD analysis project Ga0316222, IMG submission 206008) | Freshwater microbial communities from Trout Bog Lake, Wisconsin, USA - TBH18011 | ecosystem: Environmental > Aquatic > Freshwater > Lake > Hypolimnion/Profundal zone | place: USA: Wisconsin... | reverse complement strand
ACATCACGCCCCGAGAGCCGAGCCCTTCGCCGCCTTCGCTTGCGCCGTCGCCAGTTCCCCAGCCAGCGTCTCGATGCGGCGATTGAGCGCGTCGTTCCGTTCCCGCTCGGCTCGCATGTCGTCGCGCAGGCTGTCCACCAGCCCGGCCAGCTGACTGCGGGCCTCGCCGGCGGCCGCCAGTGCCTGGTTGGCGCCGGAAGCCTCAGCGCGCGCCTGAGCCAGCTCGCGCTCAACGGCGGCGCCATGCTCCTCGGCGCCGACAAGCTGGGCCTGGGCGGCGGCGAGCTTCGCTTCCAGGTCGCCGACCTTGGCGTGCGCCGACCGCGCATCGCCCTTTGCCAGCGCCAGGTCCTGGCCAGCCCGCTCGATGGCAATCTCGTGGGCGTCGGCGGCGGTCTTCAGCTCGTCGATCTGGTCGCCGAGGGTCACCTCCTGAGCGCGCAACGCCTCGATGACGGCGTCGCGCTCAGCCAGCTCCTTGTCGAATTCGGCGTGCGCTTCCGCCAGCCGCTTGCTGGCCGCCTCCCTGGCGTCCTCCACGGCGTGCTGGACGGCGGCCACGCGCTCGTCGGCGGCCTGCTGCGCCCGGGTGGCCAAGACCGTCGCCATCGCCCTGGCGGCGGCCTCCAGGGGCGCCAGCAGGTCGGGATGTTGCTCCAGCAGGTCGTCCAGAGATGGGGGCGGCGGTTCGGGTGCGGCGGCCGCCCTCGAAGTCCGCTTTGCGGACTTGGATTCCGTTTCCCAGCGTCGGATCAGCCCCGAGATGCGCGCCGTCTTCAGCCCGCCGCCGAGGTGGGCCCGCATGTGCTCCTGGACGCTGGTGACCGACGGGTAGCGGCCAGCAGAGACGATGGCGGCGCAGGCGATGGCGACCTTCTGGAAATCGGCGTCAGCAACTTCGGTCATGGCGCTCCTCCTGGCTGGGCGTTGGGACAATAGCACCTCGCCGGGGAAATGTCTCGCGGGAAACGTTGCCACAGAAAACGGCAATGCCCGTTTCCCATTGCCCTGGCGCACGGCGGCGGCGGGGACTACCTCGGCCTCACGAGCCGCTTGAAGCGGCCGTCGGCGGATGGGGGATTGCGATGACGGACGGGGGAAATGCCGCCGGAATGGTGCTGGCCGTGGCGGCGGCGGTCGGCATTGCCGGGTGGGCGGCGCGAGTGCTGCGGCGGTTCGATGTCCAGGTCACCCAGCACGGCGGCGGCGATTTGGACGATATCGCCGTGTCGTCGTACTGCGGCTGCGGCCATTACCGAACCCGTTGCCCGCGCTGTGCCCGGTAGGCTTGCCGCTCTCCTGCCGTTTGGCTATCTCGCCTGGGAGACCATCAGCAGGGGGGCATCGCCATGACCATCGGCAAGCGCGGATTTTGGCGGGATACGGCGGGTGTGACCGGCATCGAGTACGCGTTGATGGCAGGTATCGCCATGGCTATCGCGGCCATCCTGGTGGTGGTCGGTGTGAATCTTGACAACACGTACTGCACGATTGCCCAGGCGATTGGCGGGACAGGCGAGCAGTGCGTCGGCGGCGTGGCGGTCTCCAATCAGCCGAACGCCTTCAGCTTCGCTGACAGCAACAATGCCGCGCTCAACACCGTGGTGGCCTCGGGAACGGTGACGCTGTCGGGCACCTTCTCCGGCGACGCGCTGACGGTCACCGGCGGCAACGGTCTCCAGTACAAGATCGATGGCGGTGCGTGGGTGAACGCTGGGGTGGCCGGAACCGTGAACAGCGGCGACACCATCCAGCTCCAGATGACCTCGAGCAGCACCGAGAAGACGACCGAGACCGCGACGGTGACGGTGAGCAACACGTCGGCGACGTGGAACCTAATCACCAAGGCGGTGTCGGGCAACCTGTATGTGTGGGGCGACCTGTATGGAAGTCTCGACACTCACTTCATCTGGGGGCAGCCCTATTCGCCTGCTTTGCTCAAGATGCAGCCGACGTGGAGCACCACGATTACGAATGCGGTATCGGTCAGCATCGGCGGCCAGGGGCTTTACGAGGTTCTCCATTCCGACCACACGGTGACGGCGTTCGGCAACACTGGCTTCTATGCGCTTGGTGACGGAAACAGCGGTGAAAGCTCCAGCGGCGGCTACCTGTCGGCCGTGTCTGGTCTCACGATGAACGCGGTTCTCGCCCCAAACGGTCAATGGGGTCCCGACCGCGGCTGTGGTGCGCGCAGCTCGGATTCGAAGCTGATGTGCTGGGGGGCCGGATATACCTTGGCCCACGGCAACCTCGGCGATTCGATCTGGGCCAACCCGACCCCCGCTGTTCACCCCGCGAACCTGACCGTGACGCAGATGGTTCCGGGTGGCCCGACCGACAGCGGAGGCGGGTGGTGGAACAACTTCGCGGGGCTGCTTTCTTCCGGGCAGATCGCATTCTGGGGCTGGGGGCCTGGCAACTCGCCAGCGACGGAAATCTACTATCCGACCCAGGCGGCTGCGGGCTACTCGAAGATTTCGGGCTTGGACTCGAACGGCATGCAGTGGAACGTCTGCGGCCTTCGAAATTCGGATGGTGGCATGGAGTGCGGTGGTACGAACACCTACGGTGAGTGGGGAAACGGCAACACCACCGGGGACACCAGCGGCAGTGCGGGCGGCACCTTGTATGGCATGGGGCACTTCATGGCCTCGATGCACCAGGCGTTCACCGGGCTGGCCTTCAAAGACCTGGCGGTGAGCAACGACGCGATTTGCGGCCTCCAGAACAGCGGCACCGTCGTCTGCGCTGGAAACGGCACGTCCGGGCAGCTGGGCAATGGGTCGTTCTCCAGCAGCACCACCCCGGTCACGGTTTCCGGCGGTCCCTACACGGCCATCTTCGGCCCCGGCGAGAACGGCAACGACACGTTCTGCGCCATCAATGCCTCGGGGGCCTTGGCGTGCTGGGGCTATAATGGCGGCGGAAGCAATGACGGCGGACAGGTCGGCAATGGCAGCACCACCAATGTCGCGACGCCCTACATGCTGCCTGGCGGGCACAGCTGGATCTCGGTGTTCATCGGCAATAATATTGCGTTCGGCATCGCGTCCAACTAATGGAGCGGGGGCGGTGATGCCGCCACCGCTCATTTCCGCCAGCAACAGAAGGAGGACGCGATGGTCTATTCGCTGCAAGCGCTTCGTGCCGTCGCCGCCGCCCTGGTGGTCTGCTTCCACGGCGCATGGTGGCTCAACCACAGTGGGATCGCCATGCCGATGGCCACCAACGTCCTCTGCATCGGCGTCGACATCTTCTTCGTGCTCTCGGGCTATGTGATGATGATGCTGGCCGACCATGGTGACTTCGGGCCGCTGATCGCGGCGCGTTTCCTGGGGCGGCGGCTGGCCCGCATCGTGCCGTCGTACTGGGTGGCGACAACGGTGTTCGCGGTGCTGCTTCCGGGATTGGTCGTGTTGCCCAACCTCATGAAGTCCTACCTGTTCATCCCGTTCTTCGGGGAATCCGGTGTCACCGAGAAGCCGTTCCTGGGCGCGGGCTGGACGCTGATCTACGAGATGGCCTTCTACGCGATCGTCAGCCTGTCGCTGTTGCTGCGCGTCCGGCCTGTCTTCCGGTTGGCCTTTGTCGCCTTGGCGCTGGTTTCAGTCTGGACGGCCGACCAGCTCGCCGGCGGCACCATCCCCCTGCTCCATCACTACGGCGACCCGGTCATTTTCGAGTTCGGCGTCGGCGGCGCGCTCTACTTCGGCCTGCAGCACATCCAGACGTCCTGGGTGGTCAAGGCGGCGGCGGCGTTGTCGATCGCCGTCGCCGTTATGCTGGTCGCCCTGAACCTCGACGGCTGGGGAAACAACGCGACCCACGGCGCCGTCGGCTGGATCGCAGTGTCGGCGATGACCTGCATCGGCTTCGTCCTGTCGGAGTCCATCGTGAGCTGGCGGCGGGCCAAGACGGTTCTGCTGGTCGGCGACGCGAGTTATGCCTTGTACCTGCTGAACTGGTATCTGCTCACGTTTGTCGATTGCCTGGTGCCGTGGAAACTGCTCGGCCAGCTCCCAGTGTGGCTGGCCAGCGGCCTGTACCTGGCGGCGGCTCTGGTCTTTTGCGGCGCCGCGGCCAATGTTGTCTATCAACGGGCGGAGCGGCCGACGACCAAGTGGCTCAACGGCAGGCTGGGGGGAACATGACGGGCATCATTTACGGCGGCGACCCTCACGGCGACTTCGGCGCCATCCTGCGCGCCGCCAGGGACGGCAATCCCGAAGGCATCGTGCTGGTAGGCGACATGGATCCGGCTCGCCCGCTCGCCCAGGAGATGGCAGAGTGGGCCGACAAGACTTGGTGGGTGCCAGGAAACCATGAAGCTGATCGCCAGCTCTGGTGGGCCAACCTGTTCGCCGACGGGGGTGCGGGATGCCTGCATGGCCGCGTGGTCGAGGTCGGCGGCGCGCGTGTCGCCGGGTTGGGCGGCGTCTTCCTCCAGGCGATCTGGCACCCGGAGGTCGATGGCGGGCGCCCCAGGTGGCGGAGCCGCGAGGAGTGGCTGGCCGCTCATGCCGACGGTGGTGGGCACCTTCGGCCCTGGAGAGCGCCGTGGGAAGACGAACCCGGCCTGCCATTGTCTGTGAGGGCGGCGATCTGGCCCGAGGACTACGACGCGCTTGCCGACACCAGGGCTGACATCCTGGTGACTCACGAGCCGCCGACGAGCCATAGGTACGGGCACGCCGAGATTGACCTGCTCGCCGAGGCGCTGGGGGTGGGCCTGGTCGTGCACGGGCATGTCCACGATCACTACGAGGCCGAGTTGGCGAGCGGCATCAGGGTGGCCGGGGTTGGGAAGGCGATGGTCTGGACACCGCAGGCGCCCATACCCCGCCGTGAGCCGTGAATCTCGGCTCTGCTCCGCGTCAGGGGTGGGGCGGCGCTGCGCGCCTTGAGGTCGCGGATCTGAGGCGGCAAGGCGCGCAGCGAAAAAGAACGACGCCCAGGACGCCGAGCTCCACGTCGTCAGGGCAGCATCGCCCGCGCCAGCATGGGCGTCTCCGGCGCGAACCTTTGATGGGCGGCGAGGGTCCGTGGTGTGCTTCGAGCTTGTCTTGAAGCACACCCTACGGGCCTTCAATTCCGCGATCACGGTTCGAATCGAACCAGTTTCGTCGTCAACACGTGCTTGGGTTCGGCCCCCAGGTGGCTGACAAAGAGGTAGCCGATGACGGTCGGCATCGGGGGCTGGTCGATCCAGCCCTGTCCGACCAGCGCAGTTCGGCGCACTGCGGCGCAGAGCGACAGCCCCTGCTCACGGAGGGCCGCCAACTCGACGGAAAGGTGGCGGTGCACCTCCAGCTTGTCGGTGAACGAGTAGAACTGTGAGCAGTCCAGGTACTCGCTCACGTAGTCGATCAGCCCCGCGACGATCGCGGCGGCCTCGTCGGCAATGTCCGCGCGGATGTCGGGCGCGATGGCGTTCAGGCCTTCGACGAGGTCGGCGAGTTGCTTGCCAGAACCGATAATATCGACGTCGAGCGTCACATGGGTCCGCCGGATTTCCTCGGACTTCGCCTCGACCTCCGCCGCGGTAGGGATTTCCTGCGCTCTGTTGAAGGCGTCGATGTCGTTCATCTCGAAGGCTCGTGCCAGAGCGCGGCGGGAATCGACCGACGACGGATCTCCGCATTCGATGCGCTGGATCGTCCTCGGCGCCACGCCGGACAACTCGGCCAGGGTCTCCTGGGTCCATCCGTGGGCCTCGCGGAACGCCTTTACCATGAAGGCGACCTCAGCGGGCGTGAAGGTTCTCAGTTGCGGCATTGCTTGGGCGGGCATCGTCGGTTGCTCCAGGATTTCGATGCTACACCTATGCCAGGCGCCGACGAAGGCCAACACGACAGCAGCCCGACAGCAGGGCGACAAGGTGTTGGGTCAACAATCCAGAAGCGCGCAGGCGGCATTCGCCGTAAGATCGTGCCGCTAGGGGGAGACCAACTCGAGTGATGCTCAAATCCAATCTGCGCGGCCAGGTGCGCCAGACGAAGCTGCCGGAGAGCAAGCCGCTGCTGCCGCTGTTCGAAGCGGTCATCAACGCGTTCCAGGCCATCCAGGAAGCGCGCGGCGTCACAGCGCACCGGATCACGATTGGGATTGAGCGCGAGGTTGGCCTGGACCTCGGTGAAAGGCGGCCGCCGATTACCGGCTTTACGATCGCCGACACAGGGGTTGGTATCGATGACGCAAACTTCGATTCCTTCAACACCGCCTATTCCGAATACAAGCTCACCCGCGGCGGCAAGGGGCTGGGGCGTTTCCTTTGGCTGAAGGCCTTCGAGCGAGTCGACATCTCCAGTGCCTTCACCCCTCCCGGCGAGAAGCAGACCTACCGACGGGCGTTTTCATTCGACGACGATTACGACCCCGAGAAAGCGCTCCCGACGCCCATTGATACCGCCCCTTCCGGCACGGTCGTCCGCCTGTCGGGCTTCCGCACGCCCTGGAGGAGCAAGTGCCCACAGAAGCCCGAGGACATCGCCCAGCATTTGGTCGAACATTTCCTCTTGGTTTTCCTTGAGCCAAACTGCCCGATCGTTGAAATCCACGACCAGGGTGTCGTCCTGTCGGTCAACGATGTCTTCGAGACGGAGTTCAAGGCTCCGGCCCGGGTGCATGAGTTCGAGATCAAGGGCACGGCCTTTACCGTGCACGGTTTCCGCCTGACCGGTGGCCGCGCGCTCAAGCATCGGCTCACTTACGCCGCGAACCACCGGGCGGTCCTCAGCGAGAGTCTCGACAAGCACATCCCCAACCTGGGGGCCGGGCGACTGGTTGACGCTGACGGTACGGGCTTCGTCTACCTGGCTGTCGTGCAGAGCCCTTACCTGACCGACCGAGTTAATGGCGTGCGCACTGATTTTGACTTGGCGCGAGAGGAGGACGGGGACGCCGACCACTTGGGCCTGCTTCCGGAGGAGATCCGGCTGCCCGAGATACGCCAAGCCTGCATCGCCTACGTCCACGAGGATCTTGCCGACATCCTCGCCGGGATGGACGAGGCCAAGGAAGAGAGCATCGTCAGTTTCGTCCAGGACGAGGCCCCGCAGTACAGGATTCTGATGAAGTCGCTGAGCGAGTTCGTCGGGCAGATCCCGCCGAACCCGTCGAAGCCGGACATCGACGCGGCGCTCCACCGCCAGCTCTACGAGCGCGAGGTCAAGCTAAAGCAAGAAGGCTCCAAGATTATCAAGGAGGCCGACAAGATTGAGGACTACGCGGACTACAAACGCCGCCTGACAGAATTCATGGACAGGTACAATGAGATGGGTGTGTCGGCGCTGGCCCAATACGTCGGCCACCGCAAAATAATCCTCGACCTTCTGGACAAAGCGATTTCAGCCGACTCGGAGACTGGGAAGTACCCGCGCGAGGCAGCCGTCCACGACCTCATCTTCCCGATGCAGACGACATCGGAAGACGTCCCCTACCACAACCTCAATCTCTGGCTCATCGACGAGCGCTTGACCTACCATTCGTTCGTCGCCTCGGACGTGGCGTTTTCCAAGATGGGTCAAATTGAAAGCAGCTCGAACGACCGCCCCGACCTGTTCATTTTTGACCGCAAGCTCGCCTTCGCCGAGGGCGAGCAGCCGATTTCATCTGTGGTCGTGGTGGAGTTCAAGCGTCCGCAACGGAACGACTACAAGATTGGCGACAACCCGCTGCTCCAGTCGTTCGAGATGGTCGAGCAGATGCGCGCCGGGAGGTTCATGGATCACAAAGGACGCCCGATTTCGACGACGACAGAGAAGATTCCGGCGTTCTGCTATGTCATCTGTGACCTGACACCTTCGCTCAGGAAGTCGCTTGAGGCATTCGATGCTCAGGTTATGCCTGACAACCAGGGGTACTATGGTTACCAGAGGCATTACGGGGCCTATTACGAGGTCATCGACTACAACAAACTGCTGCGTGACGCCCGAAAGAGGAACCGGATCTTCTTCGACAAGCTGAACATCCTGGGCAACAGGTAATGGCCATGGAAATTGGGCGCCGCGAGGCTACAGATCCGCGCTCCGCCCGCCCAGAAATTCGGCTTCTCTCCGCGTCAGGGATGGGGCGGCGCTGCGCGCCTTGAGTTCGCGGATCTGAGACAGCAAAGCGCGGAGCGCTGATGAGCAGCAACGCCCCGCAAGCCGAGCCCCACGTCATCAAGGCAGCATCGCCCGCGCCAGCATGGGCGTCTCGGGCGCGAACCCTTGGTGGGCCGCGAAAGCGATGACGTCAGCCTCGTTGCCGAGCAGGAAGTCCAGGACGGCCCCCAGGAATGCGGGTTGCCCGAGGCGCAGCCGAATCTCATCGGCGCCGCAGCCGGTCAGGGTGACGAACCGTGTCAGCATGGCATCGTCAGCGACGATCCACGCCACCGCCGCCAGCGCCACGGCCTCGGCGTCGGACGTGGTCAGCTTCGGCGGCGGCGCGGTCTTCGGTCGTGGCTGGTACGGCTTGAACGGGTCCATGTGCGCTACTTCTTGTCCTCGGGATCGCGGTGTTGTGGCATCGGCACACGGGCGGAAAAGGTCCAGGTGTCGGCCAGCTCGACCCGCTTGCCAACCGGATCCGGCGGCACCTCGACCTTGCCTTGGTGCCTGGGGTCGCGGGGAATCGGGACCTGCTCGATGCCGCCATCCAGATCCAAGCGAGGCATGCGGATCTGCGTTTTGCCCGCCACGATGACCAACTCCGAGGCTGCGGCGGTCAGCTCGACCTGGCCGTCGGCTGGCAGGGCCTCGAACACCTTCCGCAGTCGTCGCCCGTCGACCTGCATACGCCCCGCCCACTTGCCCGTGGCGGATAGCTGCTGAGAGCGCAGGCCGTACTGCGCCTCGGTGATGGCGGCGACAGACTTCGCGTAGGTGATGGTGACCGGGTACGGCTTGGCGGTCTTGGCACGGGCCTTGGGCACCACGATGGCCAGCGCGGCCGCCATCTCCCCAGCATTCACGAGCATCGAACTGTTGGCCATGGTTGCTCCGCAGATTGCCTACTACCAGGATATCGATTGCAGACCACCAAATCAGCCGCCCTTGTGATCGGCCTCTTCCCGCAACAACGCGGCGGCGGCGGCGACAAGACCGCTGGCCGTCCGTGGCCCCATGACGGCAATTTCCTCGGCGATGTGATCCAGCAGTGCCGCCATCGCCTGCGGCGATGTCGTGTCTTCCGGTGCGATCGGGTGCCAGCGTTCGGGATAGACGATCATTTGCTGGCCTCATCCAACGAGGCGCGCCGGATTGTGTCGTCGGCGAACCCGACCAGCTTCTCGGCGATCTCAGCCGAGGGCACGACCATGGCGTTCGACAGGTCAACCTCCCACTCGCCCTTGAGCAGGACAGGCAGGAAGACGAACACCGCCGCGACATGCCCTCCATCCGCGCTGGTCGGCGGCACCTGCACATCAAGGCCCAGCCACCCGCCGGCGGTAATGAGCTTTTGCCGCTGGTAGACATGGATTCCCTCGGCGACAGGACCGCCTCGCGGGACAACGTGGCATTGGATTGCGGCCGCGCCGATCCTGACTACCGGCGACGACCAGACTGGCTTGTCCATCACCCCCCCCTCTCAGTAATGTCCTACCACCCAGGATATCGATTCCACACGGCCTGGTCGTCCACGTCCAGCGTGTCCTCGCGCACCGCCAGCAGATCGTCGGCCACCGACGTGATTTCGTCGCGTAACTCGAGCGGCTCCAGCCAGCGGGCGGGTATGCCCTCGACCCCGTAGAGCGCGCCCGCGATATTCCCCGCAATCGCCCCCGTGCTGTCGGAGTCGCCGCCGTGGTTGACGGCCAGCACGATGGCGTCTTCGAAGTTGGAGGTGGTGAGGACGGCATACAGCGCGATGGCCAAAGCCTCCTCGGCCACCCACCCGCCGCCCAGCTGCTCGACGGCGGCCGAATCCGCCCGGACGTTGGCTGACATGCACTCGGCGTCCGCGATCGCCATCAGGGTTTCCCTGTGGTCAGGCTCGGCGATCAGCAGCCGCTTGCCCGCCGCGATGGCGTCGGTCAGCGAGGCGCCCTCGACCAAGTGGGAAATCAGAACGGCCAGGAAGCCAGCACTGAGGCATGCTGTCGGGTGCCCGTGGGTCAGCCCGGCGACGTCGGCGGCAAATTTGAAGAGGCCGATGGGCGCATCTGGCAACGAACCCAGGCCGAGCGGTGCAATCCGCATCACCGTGCCGCACCCCTTGCTGCTGTTGTCGGCACGGACACCCAGCCTCGATGCCTTCCGCAGCGCCGACAGGCAGGTGGCGCCGGGGGCGCGCCGCACCCAGAGCTGGCGCAACCCGATCAGCCAGCCGTCCATTCCGATGTCGAATGCAAGCTGTTCGGGTTCCTCGCCCTGGGTCTTGAGCCACCGCATGTAGGCGTGGTGGATGACCGATTCGGGCGCGCAGATGCCCTTAAGGCGGGCGCGAACATAAGCCCTGATGAATCCCTCTGCACCAAAGAGGCCCATCTGCGTGTCGTCAGTGACGGCCCCGAGCACGCCGTCGAGGGGCACGAAGTCACGGATGCCGCGCGCGCCGAAGCGGCGGACGATGTCGGCCCGGCTGTCGAACTCCACAGGCGCGCCCAGGGCGTCTCCGACCGCGCCGCCCAGTAGGCTGCCACGGATTTTGTGCTGTCGCGATGATGGGGCAGATTTCAACGGCGCATCCTGTCGATGGAGAAAGTTCGGTGCTTCCGAGTTCTAGCGCGAGCGCATGCCAGAAGTGGACACATTTGACGGCCGGCGGTTGCAGCTTCTGGTGCGCCTGGCGCTGGCCACAAAAATCGACACTCAGGTCAAAAAGGCGGAATGGCTGTCAGAATCTGGGGGCGTCGCCGGATACCGTGTTGATCGGGGGAGGGCGAGGACGGTCAGCACCATGAGGGGGCAATGCGAGAGCCAGTCGTGAAGGAACATCGATTCCGGGAGACCGTCGTTGAGGCGCTGACGACGGCGCAGCGCCTGGGGGAAAATGGTCCGCAAGCCATAAACCGCGCCGCAAGGGCCATCGTCGCAGTGCAGCCGGGCATGATGTTCGATGACGCCTTCCAGATCGTCTGGAACATCTGGGAGGCGTGAGCGAAGGCCCTGCCCCACAGCCGTATAACACAGCAATGGATCTACCAACATGACTACAGAACAAGGAAAGAATGCTTCAGGAGACAGGTACACGACGCTGTATTGCTCGTTCTGCGGAAAAAATGGGCGGGAGGCGCGGGCACTGATCGGCGGGGCGAATGCGTTCATTTGCGACGAATGTGTCAATTCGTGCACGTTACTCCTTCGAGGAAACCTTCCTCAAGAGGCCGCGACATCCAATCAGACGTCAGGGCATCTCGCCCAGGAGCCTGGCACGTCTCGCCAGCCGCTATCGCTGTTTGATCGCCTGGTGGCCCAACAGGCGCGTTCGCGGCTATAGAACCCTGCCGCCGGATGCCCGATAGCCAAAAAAGCGGCACACCCGTCAG
>Ga0316222_1005071_pt1 | contig 11480 bp, 11 predicted proteins | sample TBH18011metaG_FD_206008 | JGI IMG/M metagenome (GOLD analysis project Ga0316222, IMG submission 206008) | Freshwater microbial communities from Trout Bog Lake, Wisconsin, USA - TBH18011 | ecosystem: Environmental > Aquatic > Freshwater > Lake > Hypolimnion/Profundal zone | place: USA: Wisconsin... | reverse complement strand
GCAGGACACGCAGACGGCTCTTGTCCCGGAAGTGATGTACCTTGCGATAGGTCCCGGCCGTGACAAAATAAGTGCCTTGCGCATCCAGTTGATGCGTCGGGGCATGCGGCCAGGGCGTATGCGGCTCGGACATGGCGGGAGATTGTCAACGGGGAGAACGGGTTGCGAGCTTTTTTAGCGGAAGGTTTGGTTTGCAATCGACGCCTTCTCTTTTTATAACCTCGCCGGTTGCAGGCGACAGCGGCAGAGGACTGCCGCACTCCATGACGCTTCGCGCGCTTTGAAGTCCCTGTGCCGTCCGAATCCTTGCCGTCAAATCACACGTTCAGGCCGCTTGCCCGAATATCCGGTTGCAACCAAGCGGGAAAATTTGAACGGCCGGTTGAAAAATAGGCGCCAGCTTGTGGAGTGCGGCAGTCCTCTGCCGCTGTCGCCTGCCACGAACGCCCTCGCACAACCGAAAGCCGTACCCTGCCAACCATCGCCAACCTCGCGCCTTTGCTCCTACCCGCCCGCCGGTTCCTCGCCTTCTTCGGATTGCCAATCCACCATGCCTTGCTGTTCGGGAGTGAGGTGGAGGGCGGCGCCGGCTTTTTGCGTGAGGCGGGCGTTGGTGAGGTCGGCCCCGGTGAAATCGCAGTGCTTGAAACCGCAGTAGCGGAGGTCCGCATCCGCCAGCACGGCCCCGGTGAAGCGGACGCGCTCGAAAAGACAGGCCCGGAGGTCAGTACGGGAAAGATCGGCCCCGGTGAAGTCCACGCGGATAAAATCGTTCCAATTTGCGACGGAACCGGCGAGGTCGGTGTCGTGAAACGAGGCATCCCGGATCTCCGAGCGACTGATGAAAGTGTGGGGCAAAGTGAGATGCTCCAATTTGATTTCGGCGAGTTCGGTGCGGAAGAAACTAACGCCGGGCGTTTCGTCATCGTGCCGGGGCGGCCGGTCGGGCAAGGCCGGGATGTCGCCAGGGTCGAGGAGTTCCATCTGCTGGAGCTGGCGGCAGGAGTCTGCGTAGGGGAGACGCGGCATGGTGTGTGGGGTGATGCGGACTAATTTGGGGCGCTGGCAGGTTGTTTAGGCAGCCTGTTCATTTTTTCAGTTTCTCCCAGTTTTTTCCAAAATGTCTCGGCCACTCCGGTCCCGTCATCATACTCGACCCCTTCCAGTTGGAAAAATCCGTGGTTGAGCAGGTGCATCACGGCCAGCGAATTTGTTCCCGCGTAAAACTCCAAATCCCAATCGTTAGGGTTTTGGACATCCATCCCGGCCAATCCGGACGGCCGGGAAGCCGAGCCGACTGCCTGGGCGAGTTTGCCGACCTCCGGTCCTGAGATGGTGCAGCCAAAAGTCTGATAACGGTTTGTGGCCACAATATGGTCGGCGGCGGAGAGCGACTGCGCGAGCTCCTTTTGCCGGGAGCATCCGCTCACCACGAAAACCGCCAATATTAAGAAGGTGGCAAGATGTTTCATTGTCCTGCCTTTGGTCCGCCCGTTCGGTTCACGGACCAAGGCTGCGCGGGGAGCGTCGGGTTGTCCAGCCGGTTTTTATCCGTGTTCAATCCGTGGCTAATGAAACAGTTTGAAAGCCCGGATGGTCAGCGCGGCAGCGATTCCAGCACGGCTTTGACGACGCGGTCGGGGGTGATGCCGTTCATACAGCGGAAGTCGATGGGGCATTCGCGGAGGAAGCACGGGGCGCAGGGGGCGCCGGAACGGAGGAGGCGCAGGTGCGGGTCGCCGGGCAGGCCGGGGCCGGTGAGTTCGGGCGAGGTGCTGCCGAAGGGAACCACCACCGGTGTGCCAAGCGCGGCGGCCACGTGCATGGGGCCGGTGTCATTCGTGAGGAGCACCTGGCAATGTTTCAGCACCGCCATGAGTTCGCGCAGGGTGGTGCGGCCGGCGAGGTTGAGAACCGGCATTTCGGCGGCGAGGAGGGATTCTTCAATCTGGCCGGCGGTGACCATATCGCTTTTGCCGCCGAACACGATCCAGGTGACGGGCTTTTTGGCGCGGACGGCCTTGGCGGTGGTGATGAACTGGTGCGCGGGCCAGCGTTTGGCGGGGCCGTATTCGGCGCCGGGGTTGAGGCCGGCGAGCAGGGCGGGTTCCTCCGGCAGGGCGAATTTTTTGCGGACGGCGGCGAGCTCCGCCGGGGAGACGGCGAGGCGGGGCGCGAGGGGGTTGGGGTTCGCCCCCAGGACGGCGGCCAGGTGCAGATATTCATGCATCTGGTGGGCGCTGGCAGGGATGGGGGGCGGTGCGGGCGGGGTGGCGTCCGTGGCGATGAGCGCGAAGATGTCGCGTTCGCTGCGTTTCTCCATGGCGACGGTGCCGGGGCGGGCGGGAATAGGGTCGGTGAGCAGTTCGTTCCGCCAGGGGCGCGCATAACCGATGCGGCGGGGGATGCCGGCGAGCCAGGTTTCGAGGGCGGAGCGGGGGGAATTCGGCAGCACGAGGGCGAAATCGAATTTGCCGGCGCGGATTTTCCGCACCGCCCCGAGGAGGCCGTCCTTGGGCTTGAAGGCGATGACTTCATCGAGCGCCGGGTGGTCCGTCCACAGGTCCGCGAGTTTCTCCGGGGTGAGGAGGGCGATGTGGGTTTGGGGAAACAATTCGCGCAAGCGGAGGAGCGCGGGGGTGGTCATGACGGCGTCGCCCAGCCAGTTGACGCCCCGGATGAGCAGGCGGCGGGGAGCAGGATGAATGGGGGCGGCCATATCAATATATCAATCTTTCCAGCGGCGGTGGACCCAGAACCAGTTCGCGGGATCGCGCCGGACGGCGACTTCGAGCGCGCGGTTCACATCCAGCATGATGTCGGCACTGGGGCGCATCCGGCCCTCGGCGCGGGTGGGGATCTTTTCGCCCAGTTCGAGCCGCCAATGGGCGAGGGTGGTGCGGTAGCAGATGGCGGTGTAAAGGTCGCAGCCGTAGCGCAGGGCGAGCACGGCGGGGGCAAGGCCGGTGTTGCAATCGCGGCCCAGGAAGGGGGCGCGCAGGCCGAGGGAACTCTGGTCGGCGAGCAGACCGAGGACCATGCCGCCGCGGCCGAGGGCGTCGCGCAGGGCTTTGCCGTCGGTGCGGCGTTCGAAATAGCGGGCGCCGCTTTTAACGCGCAATTCCTGCATGAGGCGGTTGAAGGCGGGCTGGTTCAGGCCGCGGTAGGTGGTGGCGGAATGGTAATCGGGGCGGAAATCATGGAAGCGGGCGTAGAGCTCGAAATTGCCGAAGTGGCCGATGGCGATGACGACGTTCGGCAGGGTGCCATTTACGGCGGGCGGGGGCAGTTGTTCGAGGCCGGCGAATTCGATGTGCGGGCCGAGTTCGCGGACGCTCATGGAGGCGGTCTTGACGGCGCAGAGCCAGTTCTCGCCGATGCGGCGGAAGGTTTCGCGGGCGATGGCCCGGATCTCGTCCGCGGATTTTTCACGGCCGAAGGCCTGGGTGAGGCCGTCCAGCACCACGGCGCGGTGCCGGGCATCCAGCCGCCAGGCGAGGGCGCCGCCGGCCCGCCCGAGCCGCGCCACCCAGGTGAGCGGGAGGGACTGCAGGAGGGCGATGAGGAGGCGGCCCAGCCAGTACACCAGGGTGTTCATCAACGGAAACAGATTTTGCGGACGCAGTCCTGGAAGTCGTTCGCGCCATTGACGATCTTGATCTCCACGCGCATGAAATAGATGGGGAGGTCACGGCGGTCGATCTTCGGGAAGCGGACGGCGTCTTTCTGGGTGGTGATGATGATCTCGGCCTGCCGCTTTTTGCTGCGGTTGATGGCGTTGATGATCTCCTGCTGGGTGAACCGGTGATGGTCGGTGAAGCGCTTGGAGTAGACGAGTTCGCTGCCGAGGTTGACGAGGCTTTGCTCGAAGCTCTCGGGCTGGGCGATGCCGCTCAGGGAGGCGACGCGCTTGCCGGCGGGGAAATCGAGGCCCTTGCGTTCGCCGCTGAAGACATCCTCGAAATAGAGCGGATGATGGACGCACTCGATGATGGCGGCGTGGGCGTTCAGCCTGGCGATGCGCTTGCGGAGCTCGGCGGTGTTGCCGTCGCTCTTGGTGATGAAAATGGTCTGGGCGCGGGCGAGGTGGGAGGGCGGCTCGCGCAGGGTGCCGCGCGGCAGGAGATGCTCGTTGCCGAAGGGCTGCTGGCAGTCGATGAGCACGACGTCGTGCCGGCGGCCCTGGAGATCCCAATATTGGTAGCCGTCGTCGAGCAGGAGGGTGTCGCAGCCGTATTTCTCAATGGCGTAGCGGCCGCTCTTCACGCGGTCCTTGTCCACAAGCACGACGACATCCTTGAGATTGGAGGCGAGCATGTAAGGCTCGTCGCCGGCCATCTCGGAATCGAGGAGGAGGGACTTGCCGTCGGAGACGATGCGGGGCGGGGTCTGGTCATCGCGCAGGAGGACTTTGTTCAGGACTTTCTGGTGAAAAGGCACGGGCTTGGACCGGTAGCCGCGGGAGAGGATGGCCACGTTGCGGCCGGCATCGCGGAGGGCCTGGGCGAATTTTTCCACGACGGGGGTCTTGCCGGTGCCCCCGAGGGTGAGGTTGCCGATGGCGATGACCTGCACGCCGAGGGTCTTGTCGCGGAAGATGCGGAAATCGTAGAGCCAGCGGCGGAGCTTGATGATGGCCTGGAAGACCTTGGAGCCGCCGAAGAGAATGGCGCGCGTGAGCTTGGCGCGGAAGTCATGGCGCTCTTCCAGGATGACCACTTCCAGGAAGAACGATTCCAAGGCTTCGGCCCAGGCACGAAAATATTCACGCATTAGGGTTCATTGTGCCAAGGGAACGCGGTATGAGCAAGGCGGGGATGGCGCGCGTTGCCTCGGGGGAGTCGTTGCAGGCGGGTCGCGGACAGGCGAAGACCGCCGGGCTGGCCGGATTGCCGCGCCCGGGGACGGGCGCGCTCCCATTAATAGCCGAGGCGGGCGACTTCGCGCTGGAGGGCCAATTGAAATTCCTGGGCGTCGGCCTGGGTGGGCTTGTAACCGGGCGTCTTGGGGGCCACGCCGAGGCGGCCCGACTGGTCGACATACCAGGCGGCGGCCTGGCCGTCGGAGAAAGTGACCTGGCCGCTGAGGAGCGAGCCGGGCTGCATGATCTGGTCCACGGACACGGAAACCTTTCCGCCGAGCGGCGGGAGGACGTCGGCTTCCGGCGCGAGGCCGGGGTCGGGCGCCGCGGCGGGCGCGGCCGTGACGGCGGGCTCCGGCGCCTTGGGCGGTTCGGGGTCTTTGGGGACGAGCTTGAGGTCGTCCACCAGGAAACGGGCTTCCATGTAGGTCAGCTTGACGCCGAACTCGGATGCAAGGCGGCTCTGGATCTCGGAAAGCTTGAGGCCTTCGCTGATCCACTTGGACACGGTCTGCCGCTGGGCTTCGGTCAAATTCATGACGGGCAGTTTAACCCACCGGCGAAAAGTCGCAAGATTACATCGGCGGGGTGAGCGCGGGGCGGACGCTGCGCCGGAGCGCGCCCGTCCCCGGGCGCAGCCACGGCTTAAATCCGAGTGCTCCCGGATCATGCTATCGCCGGGCATGAGTCTTGCCCGGCATGAGTCTTCTGCGGCGGCAACGTGACCCGGCAGCGGCACCTCAGTTTGTGCCGCCGAATCACGGGTCAAGGACTGGCGGGGCGGCGTGGCAACGCGGAGGGTGTTGGCAGGGACACGTGGCTGCGCCCGGGGACGGGCGCGCTCCGGAGCCATGGCGGTGGCGGCCGTCTCTGCTTCAATGGATTAATTAATCTTAATCTGAAGCCGGCCCGGGAGGGAAGATAACCGGAGGACACGCCAGAAATTGTTAGGAAAAAGGCAAGAAAAGGGATTCACGACCGGGGAAGCGGTGTTATGGTCTAGTCAGTTCCCAGTCATCAATCATGAAAATTTCTGTTCCACGCGAAACCCATCCGGGCGAGACCCGGGCACCGATGACGCCGGCGGGCGTCGCGAAACTCGTCAAGCTTGGCGCGCAGGTGGAGGTCGAGGCCGGCCTCGGGCTGGCCGCCGGCTTTGCCGACGAAGCCTATGCCAAGGCGGGCGCCACCCTCACCACCGACCGCAAGGCCCTGCTGGGCTCCGGCGACATGGTGTTGCGGCTGCGCAAGCCGCCCCTCGCGGAGATCGCGCTGCTGAAGGCGGGTTCCGTGCATGCGAGCTTGCTGGACCCGTTCAACGAGAAGGAATTGGTGGCGGCGTTCGCGGCCGCGAACATCAGCGCCATCAGCATGGAATTCATCCCGCGCACGACGCGGGCGCAGAAGATGGACGTGCTGTCCTCGCAGGCGAACCTGGGCGGCTATGAAGCCGTGATCCTGGCGGCGCGGTATTCCAACCAGATTTTCCCCATGATGACGACGGCGGCGGGCACGTTGCTGCCGGCCAAGGTGTTCATCATCGGCGTGGGCGTGGCCGGTTTGCAGGCCATCGCGACGGCCAAGCGGCTGGGCGCGAAAGTGACGGCCTATGACACGCGGCCGGTGGTGGAAGAGCAGGTGAAGTCGCTGGGCGCGCAATTTCTGAAGATTGACATCGGCGAAACCGGACAGACGAAGGACGGTTACGCGAAGGCGCTCACGGACGAGCAGATCCAGAAGCAGCGTGAGGCCATGCGCAAGATTTGCGCCGATTCCGACGTGGTGATCTCCGCGGCCCAGGTCTTTGGCCGCAAGGCGCCGGTGCTGGTGACGGCGGCGATGCTGGATGCGATGAAGCCCGGCAGCGTGGTGGTGGATCTGGCCGTCGAGACGGGCGGCAACGTGGAAGGCATCACGTACGACCAGGTGACGGACCGCCAGGGCGTCAAGATGGTCGGCATCGCGAATCTGCCGGGCCGGGTGCCGCTGCACGCGAGCCAGGTCTACGCGGCGAACCTGGTGTCGCTGGTGGAGGAATTCTGGGACAAGACGGCGAAGGCGTTCACGCTGAAGCCGGACGACGAGATCATCAAAGGCTGCCTGGTGACGCACGGCGGCAAGGTGGTGAACGAAAAACTGCTGCCGAAGGCGGCCTAAAACGAAAGCGAACAACCAATATTTTATGGATACCAATGTTTTATTCATCTTCATCCTCGCGGTCTTCGTGGGGTTTGAGGTGATCTCAAAAGTGCCTTCGATGCTGCACACGCCGCTGATGTCCGGCACGAACGCGATCCACGGCATCATCCTCTTCGGCGGCATCCTGGTGCTGGCGGACGCGGATTCGCTGCTGACGCAGGCGCTGGGTTTCACCGCGGTGGTGTTCGGGTCGGCCAATGTGTTTGGCGGCTTCATGGTCACGGACCGCATGCTGCAAATGTTCAAGAAAAAGAAATAGTCATGAGCTCCACCATTGCTTTTATCATCATCGGGGTTTCGGTCCTGTTCATCATCGGCATCAAGTTCCTGAGTTCGCCGAAGACGGCGCGCCTGGGCAATCTGGTGGCGGCGGCCGGCATGCTGCTGGCGCTGCTGATCCTGCACAAGCCGGACGGGGCGTATGTCTGGTCGCAGGGCTGGACGTTCAATTACACGCTGATCGTCATCGGCACGCTGGTCGGCCTGGGCATCGGCGCCTTCGGGGCGTATTCGGTGAAAATGACGTCCATGCCGCAGATGGTGGCGCTGTTCAACGGCCTCGGCGGCGGCGCGGCGGCCTTGGTGGCGAGCCTCGAGTTCACCCGCGGCGCGCACAGCGCGGCGGGCATCACGGCGTTCATCGCCGGCTCGATGCTGTTCGCGACGCTCATCGGGTCGCTCTCCTTCTCCGGCAGCGCGATCGCGTATCTGAAGCTGGAAGGCAAGTTTGAGAAGCCGATGACGTTCCCGGGCCAGAACATCCTGAACGGGCTGATCCTGCTGGTGATCCTGGGCCTGTGCGGGTTCCTGACCTTCAACGCGACGAACGGCAACGCCACGGCGGCCTTCATCGTGATGTTCTCGCTGGCGCTGTTTTTCGGCGTGGCGATGGTGATGCCGATCGGCGGGGCGGACATGCCGGTGGTGATTTCGCTGCTGAACTCGTTCACGGGTCTGGCGGTGGCGGCGGACGGTTTTGCGATCAACAACCTGGCGATGGTGGTGGCGGGCACGCTGGTGGGTTCCTCCGGCACGCTGCTCACCCTGCTCATGTGCAAGGCCATGAACCGGCCGGTGACGAATGTGCTGTTCGGCGCGTTCGGTTCCAGCGGCGGCGCGGCGGCCGCCTCGGGCGATCTCGCGGGCAAGACCGTGAAGTCGGTGCAAGCCGACGAAGCGGCGCTGCTGCTGAGCTACGCGCAGCAGGTGGTCATTGTGCCCGGCTACGGCCTGGCGGTGGCGCAGGCGCAGCATCAGGTGCGCGAACTGGCCGATGAATTGGGCAAGCGCGGGGTGGAAGTGCGGTTCGCGATCCATCCGGTGGCCGGCCGCATGCCGGGTCACATGAACGTGCTCCTGGCGGAAGCCAATATCCCGTACGACCAATTGTGCGAAATGGAAGCCGTCAATCCCACGATGGAACGCGTGGACGTGTGTCTCGTCATCGGCGCGAACGACGTGGTGAACCCGGCGGCGCGCGAAGAGAAGACGAGCCCGATCTATGGCATGCCCATCATCGAGGCGGACCATGCCAAGGCGGTCATCGTGATGAAACGTTCGATGGCGGCGGGTTTTGCGGGGATCGAGAACCATCTGTTTTACAAAGACAACACCCGGATGCTGTTCGGTGATGCGAAAGCCTCGCTGAACGCGCTGGTAGCCCAGGTCAAAGCGGGCTGAAAGGCCGAGTATGACGAACAAGATCGAGACATTGGCGGCGCAACCGTTCCTGAAGGGGATGGACCCGCGGCTGCTGGAATTGCTGGCGGAAGACTGCCTGCCGGCGAACTTCAAGGAGGACGAGAACATCCTGAGCGATGGCGGCCCCGCGAACCGGTTTTATCTCATCTTGGAAGGCCAGGTGGAGTTGGAATCGCCGTTGCTCGATGGCGAGGCGGTGCACATCCAGACCTTGGGGGCGGGCGATCTGCTGGGCTGGTCCTGGCTGTTCCCGCCGTACTATTTGCACTTCGATGCACGGGCGATCACGCCGGTGAAGGCGCTGTTTTTCTACGGGACCCATCTGCGCGAGCGGTGCGAGGAGAACCACCATCTGGGTTACGAGCTGATGAAGCGCGTGGCCGAGGTGGCCATCAAACGGCTCCAGGCCGCCCGCCGCGAATGGGTGGAGCATAACAAGCATCTGCCCCGGGTGGGGTGAGCCGGTCCAAAGTCGGTTTTGGCAGGGACGATGACAGCGGAGAGAATTTCCGGAAATGGCCGCCAGCCGGGCTGTTTTGTTTGGGCATATCCTGGCACTGTTCTCGGGGCGCGGCGTTCACGCCGCTTCAACATCCGCCCGGTCCAATGCGGTGGAACGTTTTTCGCCCCTTTCATTTTTCACGTTGAAGCGACCTGAAGGTCGCGCTCCTGGGAAGGGGCGCGATCGCACCCTTGTTGATTGGGCCTGGAAATTTGGCGTTGACTCGGACGTGATAATGGCGAGCATACGGCATCTCCATTCTCATGAATAAAAGAGCCGACGCCATTCTCTTCTGGGGCTGTTTCATCGCCATCATCACCACCAGTTACGCTTTCATCAGCCGCATGATCTTATGCGGGGGACAATTCGTGACGGATTTCGGGTTGGACAAGGTTTCGGTGGGCGAATTGCAGGGGGCGGGGATCTGGCCGTTCGGGGTGAGCATCATCCTGTTCAGCCTGTTCATCGACCGCATCGGCTACAAGGTGGCGATGGTGTTTTCCTTCGTGAGTTATCTCATCTACAGCGCCCTGGCATTCGCAGCGTACCAATGCATCCACGGGGTGACCGGGCCGGAGCTGGCGGCGGCGCAGCAGCACGGGCATCAGTTGCTGTATTGGGGCAGCATCATCCTGGGGCTGGGCAACGGCAGCGTGGAATCGTTCGCGAATCCGGTGGTGGCGACGATGTTCCGCACGGACAAGACGCGGTGGCTGAACCGGCTGCACGCGGGCTGGCCGGGCGGCTTGGTGCTGGGCGGGCTGTGCACGATCGCGCTGGATGGCAATACCGACTGGCGGCTGACGCTGGGGCTGATCCTGATCCCGGCGGTCATCTTCTTCCTGGTGCTCGTCGGTCAGAAATTTCCGCAGAGCGAACGGCAGCAGGCGGGCATCACTTATCTGCAAATGCTGAAGGAACTGGGGGTGTTCGGGGCGTTCGTGGGCTTCGGGCTGGTGTTTGCGCAGCTCGGCCAGGTGTTCGGCTGGAGCGACGGGGTGGTGTGGGGGCTCACGGGAACGGTGGTGGTGATTTTCGCGGCGGTCACGAAGTCGTTCGGCCGGCTGCTGCTGGCGATGCTGATCTTGATCATGATCCCGCAGGCGACGACGGAGCTGGGGACGGATGGATGGATCACGTCGCTGATGTCCACGCCCATGCAGGCGGCGGGGCATAACCCGGCGTGGGTGATGGTGTACACCTCGGCCATCATGATGGTGCTGCGGTTCCTGGCGGGGCCGCTGGTGCACAAGCTTTCGCCGCTGGGATTGCTGGCGGCGTGCTGCGCGATCGCGGCGATCGGCCTGGCGGCGCTGTCGAAGACGAGCGGGGCGGGGATCTGCACGATCTTTGCGGCGGCGACGTTGTACGGGGTGGGCAAGACGTTTTTCTGGCCGACGATTCTGGGGCTGACTTCGGAGCAATGTCCGCGGGGCGGGGCGCTGACGCTGAATGCGATGGGAGGCATCGGGATGCTGGCGGTGGGTATCATCGGGCTGCCGCTCATCGGCTATCTGCAGGAGACGGCGGCCACGCGGCAACTGGCGCTGGCGAATCCGGGGGTGTATCAGCAGGTGCAGGTGGAGAAGCATTATCTGCTGGGCAAGTACGAGGCGATCGACCCGGTGAAGAGCGCGGCCATCACGGTGCCGGCGGACCAGGCGGTGCTGGCGAAGGCGACGACCACGGGGCAGTTCAGCGCGCTGGGCGAGATGGCGCTGTTTCCGGTCGCGATGCTGGGCGGCTATCTGGTGCTGATGTTGTATTTCAAGACGAAGGGCGGATACAAACCCGTGCAATTGGCGCAGACGGGGGATTGAGGAACCTCAAGGGGGTGCTTGGTTTATTGCTCGCCCTCACCCCGGCCCTCTCCCCCCGGAGAGGGGGAAAAGGTTGCAGCGCATTTAAACATTTAAAACTTCGAATGACCGGATTGGTCCTGCCTCACTGGCGGGCTGGCTTCCGTTTCACCCCACGTTGACCCACTTGTGGTCCTTGGCACCTTCGTAGATGGCTTGCATGGCTACCACGCGGGCGGCGGCTTCCAGCGGTTTCACGAGGGGCTCATCTTTCGCGCCGGCCACGGCGTCCAGGAACTGGTGCATGGGCAGCTTGGGGGCGGGCGGAAAATCTTTGAAGGGCTTGCGGCTGTCGCTGCCTTCGACTTTTTCGCTGCGGTAAAAGAGCTGGTCGTTGTAAACGACGGCGTGGCCCTGG
>Ga0316222_1005068_pt1 | contig 11486 bp, 16 predicted proteins | sample TBH18011metaG_FD_206008 | JGI IMG/M metagenome (GOLD analysis project Ga0316222, IMG submission 206008) | Freshwater microbial communities from Trout Bog Lake, Wisconsin, USA - TBH18011 | ecosystem: Environmental > Aquatic > Freshwater > Lake > Hypolimnion/Profundal zone | place: USA: Wisconsin... | reverse complement strand
TAGCAATTTCTAAATTGTTATCAGCCAAACCATTTTTCATGTTTGCAGCAATAACACCAGGGTTTTTAGCTGCGATTTCTCCAGCTTTAAGTAAAGCAGCTTCTTTATCAGTAACTCTTAGCTTTTGATATTGCTCAAGATCTTTTAATAATTCATCGTTGTGAGCTTTAATGCTTTGCAATTCTTTATCAAAGGTTGCCTGTTCTTTAGCAAACAAGTCTTTACGACCTTGTTGATAGCCCTTAATCATACCTCCCATAGCGTTCATGGCATTTAAAGCAGACAATTTACCTGAACCACCTAAAGCAACGCCCATCGTGCCAATCATGCTGAAAATAGCGCCAATATCAAAAACATTTTCCTGAGATGGTTTGAACTCAGGAATTGGCTTCATTTCTTTTTTAACATCTTCATAGTACGCTTTATCTTCAGAGCTAATCTTTTCTAGGGCTTCTCTTTTAGCGCCATACTCAGCTCCAGTTTTAGCAACATCTGCTTCTACTTTAGCTTTTACAGCTTCTTCACCTGCTTTTTGCTGAGTTTTTAAAAAGCCAGGTATTTTCCCCAAATTAGTATTTAGGGAATCAGATAAGGTGCTTGTATCTTGAGAGGTAGTCTGTGCATCAGCCATTATGCAGTCCTTAATGTTACGGTTTGACCACCGCCAAAACTACTACCACCACCAACAATACCAGCAAGCTGAGTATAAAAATTAGTAGTAGCCTGATTAAGTTGTGTATCCAATTGCAGACCAGTTTTAATAGCGCCAAGGCTAATGTTGTCACCAATTTGCATGACTTGTAAGCCATATTTGTATTGATTATCAAGCAATTGCTGTGTCAAAGTGGCTATCTTATTAGCTTCAGCTTCCGCTCCTACACCGCCACGATTAGCAACATTTTGTGCGGATTGAGCTTTAGCAGCATCCAAAGCAGCTTTGCTAGTAGGAGAAAGTTGTCCTGATTGAGCTTGAGCTACCAATTGTTGACCTTGAGTTTGATAAGGTTGAGCAATTGCTTGTTCTTGACCAGCCACAGCTTGTCCTTGATTAGCAGCTTTACGAGCTTGTGAAGCTCCAAATAATCCTAAACCTGTAGCTAAACCAAGACGAGCTAACATTGCAGGATCAGTCAAAGCATTTACAACTTTAGTTCCGTAGCCTGTTTGTTGTCCAGGCTGTTTAACTGCTTGTTGAGCGGTTAAATCTTGTGGACCGCCAGCCTGTAACGACTGTAATTCACCAGGAGTAGGTGTGGATTGTATTGTTGGGGTTGTAGCTCCACTTGATGGATAAACAACATTACCGTTTAAAGTTCCAATATTCCCTGTTTCGCCTGGTAAAACACCGTAATTGTAATTAGCTATAGCGTTTTGAGTTTCAGGCGAAACTCCAACAGGCATTACATCTTGACCAGGAGCAGAAGGTTGCGTTGTGCTAGCGGAGAAAGGCACATTAAAAGATGTTCCTTCGGGTGCGTTTGCGCTTGGAGTAAAACCTAAATCACCAGGACCGCCATAAGGGTTTTGAACTGGTGCAGGAGCTTCTGCTACAGGAGTGGTATCAAAACCATCATCAAACTCTAATAAACCAGTATCAGGGTTTGTACTACCTCTACCGCCACGCTTCTTTAAAAGAGCAGCTTCTTTAGGAGTAATGTGAGCTAAGACGGAATCTTTACCACGACCTTTAGACCGCAGTAATTCTGCCAACGCTGGCAGATCCATTTTTAAAGATTCCATTAAAACTTTACTCATACATTGCTCCCGCCTGTTTGATCTGGATTTCGTAATGATGCCTGATTCCATACATTTGATCTAGATGTACCGCCCTCAGTTGTTTGTATTGGACCGCTTGGATCGGCTGATACGCCAAGGGCTGATCCTAAAACAGTGCTACCAGCAGAACCAGGAGCTACCCCTTGTCCTGTAGATGCTACTGAGCTAGGAGCGCCAGGAGGAGGACCTCCGACTTGAGAGGATGGGGTTGGTTGTGTACCAAACACATTTGAATAATTTAAAGCAGTACCAATAGCACTGCCAAGGGCAGATTTTTCTGCTCCAGTAGCGCCTGTGGCATCAGAAGCTAAGCTAGTAAGTGCGCCTGTTGCACCGCCCAATTCCGCAGCTTTAGTAGTTTGAGATAAATTTTGCCCAGATAACTCAGCACGGGTAAACCCTGATGAAGCTCCACTAGTAGCACCTTTTAAAGCGTTAGACGCAGTAGATCCTAAATCCGATGTCGCTTCTCCAACTGTACTGCCAACTTCAGATCCAACAGCACCAGCAGCAGCTCCTGTAGCTCCAGCAGCTAAAATGCCATCAATATTTTTACCTTGCACAGCAGCATTAACAGAAGAAGTAGCTCCACTGATAGAAGCAGATCCTACCGCAGCAGTCGTAGCAGCGGATGCGCCTTCAACGCCCATGCTTTCAACTATGGCAGCTCCGACTTCAGGACCAGCAACAACAGATGCAGCAACGGCAACAACGGCTGATACTATAGGCACAACGCTACCGCCTCCACCCTTGCCACCGCCCCCGCCTTTGCCACCGCCACCTCCACCACCACCGTAGAGCATAAATTGGTCAACAAAGTACCATTTCAACATCTTGGCTATATTCATAATTTAATTTCCACCATAGTTGTTCTGCGGGCAACGCCAATCTTTTTGTACAATCTTTCAATAGAATCCGTCACATAACCCTGAACCCTGTCAGCGCCATAAGATTTTAAAGATTCCATAAATTTTTCATAATATTTTTGATTTACTAAAGCTCTACCCCCTATGCAGGTAACAAAAGCAACATGGGATTTTGGATAAGTTAAAAAAGAAACAACGGCAGCGCCATTAAGAGCATTGTCATCGTTGACAAAAGCAAACAATTTCCATTTATTGTGTAGCAAAGCGTCTTTCAAATCCATTAAGGAAAACTCTGCGTCATGTTTACTTAATGCTTTTTCAAAAAAACACTCTACCTTCTCCCAGATGGGTTCGATAGCTTCTACAGGTACGCAGTACACATCCATCACAATCCTTCTTGAACAATCTGTTCCGTCAATTTACCAACGGTAATGCCGTAACCTAATAGCTTGTAATTTGTGCCAGTACCCACTTCTTCTTTAGTCATCAATTTATTTTTTACTGCCATATCCACTGCCATTTGATAAATAGTAGGATCACGAAGTGCTTGCGAACACAATTTACCTACCTGAATCAATACTTTTGGATCAATTTTATAGTGCGTAATGTATTGGCGAATTTGCTCTTTCGCTTTCTCAACAACAGGATCTTGAGTAGCTTTTCCCTTTGTTTTCAATAGGTTAAGCACATCCTGATTGATAGGTTGCGTTTTTGGATTTTCGATTTTTTCTGGGGAGGGGGAAAGATTATCCATAGTCTATTGAATGAGGTTAAGGGCAGACGCAATTTGTTGATGAATGGTTAGGTGTGTACCAATCCAATCATAAAAATCGTTCTCGTTATTGAAGTTCACATCAAGCATATTGAACGGATTATTCAATCCTAATAGCTGTGCAAACGCCTGATGTTCGACCTGATGTGCTAATAACCAATCATCCAAATTGTCCGTATTAGCGTCTGTAATAGGGAAAATAGGCACTGAAATGCCTTGTCTTTGGAATGTTTGTTGAAATAGCTTATGTTGTAGCCCATTTTCAAACAAAAACTCTCCTAGAGATTCGGTATCTCCGAATTTAACAATAGAGAGAGTATTGAAATCCATTACTTGTCCATCTTAGTGTCAAGTTTATCCATGATGCGGTTAAACATCCCTTTGATCTCAGCAATATCAATTCTGTAATCATCTTTACGCACATAATTGTCCGTAAGTTCTCTTTCAAGATCTTGTTGATTAGCTTGAACTAATTTAATTTCTTGCCAAACAACACGCAAAATCCACCCGCATACTGCGCCAGCGCCAGTAAATACTAGGTTGAGAAGTGTTTGTAAATCCATTACAAAACCACCCATCTTTGACCAGTAGCAACGGTTACAGTTACACCGTTAGCCAAAGTCATTGGACCTACGGAAACCGCATTGTAGCCAGTGGAAACAGTAATGTTTGATGTCACATTGCTCGAGTTAAATGTCAAACCATTGGTTGATACATGGGTTGGCGCTGACATAAATCCAGTAGATGGATTGACTGTTATGTTGGTTGACACATTCTCAATCGTGACAGTGCCTGTAGTCACATTAGAGAAAACCATGTAACGGGTAGCATTAGCGCTATCAGTCTGAATAGTCACACCAGACGCTGGCAATACTTGAGATACCCAAGCAGTACCGTTAGAGGTTAAAACATAGCCCGAAGTGCCAGGAGAGGACAGTCCTGTACCGCCTGATCCTACACCAAGAGGTGTTCCCAAAGTAACGGTGTTATTCGCATTTACAGTTATGGCATCTGTATTGGAGTTGTTAGCCAAAATATGGACTGCGTTACTGCTAATTGTTCCTAAATACAGATCAGTAGAACCAGCGTAAGCATAAGCACCGTTAGCCTTGTTAAAAGCTCCAGCGCCAGAATATGTACTAGATGCTATTCCCACATCAATGTAGGCTGATCCTGTGTCATTAACAATCGCAATGTCAGTAGATGCGTTACTTCCAGAACTGGTGTTTTGCATCACCATTTGAACTGAATTATTTGCAGAATTTGCAAAAGAAGCCACAATCCCCACATCTGAATAAGACAGGTTTCCATAGGAAAATGCGCCAACATTAGATGATGCAGTAATGTTAGATGTAGCAATTTGATAAACAGCGTTGTCATAAGTAACGCTGGTGTTTCCGCTAGTTACGGTTACATTACCGAGAGTAAGATTGCCGACAGTAGAAGTCGTTGAACCAAGAGTTACAGTAGTGTTTCCCAGGGTAGCAGAGGAGTTAGCCAGATAGCTATTAGGAAAGGTAGCAGCAACGGAAGTAATATTGGCATTGGTAAATGTGTCACTATTTAATGTGGTTGAATTTATCGTACCGCCTGTAATAGCTACTGCATTAGCATTTTGAGTAGCCATCGTACCTAAACCAATAACTTGGCTAGGAGGAATTGAAATGGTTACATTGGCAGCTTGTGATAGCTGTCCTTGAGCATTTACAGTAAATTGACCTACTGTAGTGGCGTTACCATAGATGCCAGCAGTAACAGTCGTGTTGGCAATACTTAATGTGCCTGATCCTGTAATTGGACCACCTGTTAAGCCTGTACCAGATCCGACTGAAGTAACTGTTCCGTTATACGGATTGTTTAAAGTTACATTCCCAGTAAGAGCGCCACCACCAGTAAGGTTAGTACCAGCGATAATATTAACTGTGTTCGCAACTGCGCCAGACACATTAGCAACAGGGATACTTGTACTAGCAGTAACAAGATTGCTACCATTTGCATACATATACCCCGTAAGGCTAGTAACGGAGATATTAGTAAACGATTCAGTCGAACCACCGACTACCTTTTGCCAAACCGTGCCATTAAATACCGCCCAATCGCCCACAGACCACAGGCTAATACCATCGAGAGTAGTAGTGCCAGCAACAGAAACAATGTAATAGCCACCTTTAGTTCCCACCCCAGAAACAAGGGTAGGGTTATTGGTAGATGCGTTCCAAGTGCCAAGATAATTTACCGCACCTGATGTACCACCCCCACCTGCGACCTTAAGAACCATATTTTAAACTCCATCGCCAGGGGTTATGTAAATGACTGCTGAACTTGTGCTAACGCCAGTAAAGTAAGCATTAGGTACAAAAGTAAGAATCTCATCGGTGCTAGGAAGCACGGGAAACGCTGGTCCAGTCGAAGTAATTGTCGTTGCAGCGTTAGTTGCATCGGAAGCAGTTGTGCCATACCCTAAAAACACTACGGTAGTACCGCTATTGATGATGCGATATTGATTGCCACCAATAGTGCTGTTGGTAACTTGTACAGGTGTAGGTGCGCTAGTATTAGCCGTAAATGTTACGGTGTTACCAGTTTTAGTGAAGGCATTGATTCCCATGATTATCCAATCAAAGCGTTAATTTCGTCTTGCGTTAGACCAAGCGCAGTTAACTTAGATACTGCGGATGCCTTATGTGCAGCAGCAGCTTGTTGTACAGCAACTTCGGCAGCTTGTAGTTCAGTTAATTTAGCTTCTGCTGCTGCTTTGTCGTAGGATATTTCTTTTTCGTCTTTGTCGTATGCCACATCGCCACGAATGGTAACTACAGATGGATTGAGTGCATGAATTGCATCGTTAATATAAATCATGCTGCAATCTCCATTAAAGTTATTGTACAGAAGTTATTATTTATTGCTAAATAAGCAAGTCCACCCGTTGATGTTGAATAATAGGGGGTATATGAAATAGATGAGGTTGTGGCTGGAGAATCTAAATAAGTTTCTGAAACAGTCATATTTAACTGGGTAACAGAAGAACCAGAATTTAAATAACAAGCTACTGGAGCAAAATTAAATATTGAACTTCCACCTCTCCAAAGTTGAACTGAAGTATATGAATTATTTAGAGTTGAACCCACAGCAAAATTTAAAAGCAGAAGAATTTTGCTTGTAGCAAATAAAGGAGTTATAGAAGCAGAAAATCCAGCCGATACTGGAGTTGTTGATGTAGTGCTTGTTTGCGTATTGTTAGCAACATAAACCACTTGCAACACTTTACTAGGTGCAGCTTGTGGATTACTGCCAGCAGGAAAGGTTACTCCTGCTGTTCCGTCAATAATTGTCGTCATATTAAGCTCCAGTTGCAGCTAACTGCTCTGCTGTTGGTTCAGGTAAAGTCGGATGTTGCCACTTGGCAATATAGTCACCACGACCATCGGAGTCGTTTTGAATAATGATTACGCCACTAGCAAAATTAAAATTTGCAAGTTCTGGGTAAATTTTAATTAACTTTTCATACATTATGCAGACCTCACAAATACACCTTGTAAATAAGTAAATGATGTTCCTGTGGCAGTAGTTTGAGTGCTACCACTATTTTGATAGGCATACAATTCAATATAGTCACTAGAACCATTGCAATAAACTAATGCAGAAACATTTGATTGACATCCTGATGTTCCACCAGCTACCATGCTCCCTCTTTTAAATGCAGTTCCATTTTTATAAATGTCTGAAAAGTATTGACCAGAAGTTGCAGAAGTTAAGATTGCACCACTAATTTGATAATATCCAGCAATAGTAGGTGTAAATCTTGAGCTTGTGAACATTCCTCCTGTAGTATCAAAATCAGAGGCATCAAAAGTTATTTTTGTGAAAGATACATTAGGCAAAGATGTCGTAGATCCATTTTGATAATAACTAAACGCTGGAGCAGCCCAAGAAGCTACTTGAATACCAGCATTAGCACCAGTAGCAGTAATCGTGGCTACGGTGTTACCACCAGACTGAATTGCTAAGTTACCACTTGTATCAGAAGTGATAATGACACCAGCAGAGTTGGATGCGTTAATTAAAGATGTCATTATTGAACTCCTGCTAATTGAGCGTCAGTAGGTCTAGCTAGGGTAGGATGTTCCCAAGACTTTATGTAATCGCCTTTGCCGTCTGAATCGTTTTGTAGTGTAATAACACCACTAGCAAAATCAAAGTTTGCAAGTTCAGGATACAGTTTTATAAGTTTTTCGTACATTATGCTGCCCTCACCATTGAACCGTTGAAATATGTAAAAGTTTGCCCAGCAGATAAAGCTTGACCAACAATAGCATATCCATACATTTCAATATAATCGGTTGAACCATTTAAATAAACTAAACCACTTCCCATAACTGCAGCAGCAGCAGAAGCTGATTGAGCAAACCTTTGATATTCAGAACCATTTTTATAAATACTTAAATTTAAAGTAGTGGCTGTTGTAGAAACATAAAAACAAGCATTAATTTGATAATAACCAGCTATAGTAGGTTGAAAACGATAATTTGTGGTGTTATCAAAAGCATTATTAGTATCAAATATTTTAGTTTGAAATTGTAATTTAGTATAAGTTACACTTGATAAAGTTTGTGCAGAAGATTGATAAGCACTAAACGCTGGCATATTACCGCTAACCATTACTGTGCCAGTAGCATTTGGAAAGGTTGCAGTTACCGTCACCGCATCGGTGGGCTGGATCGTAGTAGATCCGCTAGTTGCTCCGTTAAGTACAAGAGTTCCCATAAATATCCTTTAAAGAATTACCCAACGGCATCCCGTTGTGACAGTAACCGTGTTACCACTTGCTACTGTGATTGGTCCAACACTTTCACCGCTGTAGCCAGTAGGAAAAGTGTAATTAGTGTTAATGGTTTGGGTGTTAATATAAATTGCTCCACCCGCTACTGCACCCGTTCCTACAGCGCCAGTTCCTGTCAAAATCCAGTTTGTACCGTTATAAATCACGCTGTAAATAGCGCCAGAGGTAATAGTTCCTGTAGTTAACGCACTTCCCGCTTCAGTCAATAAGACCGTAGAAGCCAAGATGGTAGATCCGTTAACCTGAACAGTAATGGAAACTGATCCTGTATTGGTGTTAGCGCAGATAAACTGAAGCTGGCAGCCTGTAGCAATTGTGCTGGTAGTAATGCCAGATGGGTAATTTAAAACAATGTTGTTAGCAGTACCAGTATCCGCTACATAGTTACTGTAGTTATTCAGATCATTTAAGTCGCTAATCACTTGTCCAAAATTGGTATCCAAGTAGGAAAGCGGGATCGTGCTAGTTTGCGTAGCAAAGGTATAGGCTGCGGATGATACGGGTTTAGTCACTAGAACCTCACTCTTAATTCGTGTTCAAACTCGAACCCATTTAGCACATAATTTGGGTTACTTGATGTTACTGTAATTCCTAGATATTTACCATACTGTGATGCGTCTGTTTTATATAAGTTATATCCAGTAGTACCCCATCCAATGTTTGCACCAGAACTGTTAGACCAAGCAATCGTGTTGAGGTAATTGTTTTGCCAAGCTACTAAAGAGGACAAAGTGTAAGCAGGACTAGAGTTATTCTCGTTATCCACCGTGGTGGTCATGGTAATAGCCGAATTGATACTAGCAGTTGCTTCCACACCAATCTTGAGTGCTTGTTTTGTGCGGATAGGATCACCCATTGGCATGAGTGCAGTCTGTACTATCGTACTAATGCTACTCGTACTGTTAGCATATAACTTATATAACTGATTATTTTGAGTACCAAAAAGGGTGAGTTTTCCACCTACAGGCACATAAGTGATGTAATTGAGATTGTTTCCTTGGCTGGTAATAAACCATTTCTTCTCAAAAAACACCGCTTGGATGTAACGATAGCTCTTTGTAAACACGGCATCGTAATAGCGGAAGTTAAAGGCAGCGCACAAAATGTCGTTTACCAAGACTTGACCAGCATAAACTGGGCTAGAAAAGTCAATATTGCCAATAATTCCGTCAAGCGCATCGCTGATCTTGGAGGTGGTAGAACCGACAAGGGCATAAACCCCGTAATCATTCATAAATAAGACTGAACGGAAGTACGGAAAAATAGCGTTAGGGCGCTTAGAACCAACGGAAGCGCTCACATTGGTATTGGTAAATAGGGTTATCCCTGATGTATTAACCACCACATCAGAGAACACATTGATGGAATCATCGCCAAAAATGTACAAAAAGTTGTTGGCAGACAGCAATTGGACAATGTTTCCGTGCAATGTGCTGTCAGTCAGCGTCACAGCACCTGCTGAAACGCTTGTAAAGTCGCTATATTGACCTGCTGCTGAGTAGGTGACAGTTCGCCCTGATGCCACCCAAACACGCCCTGAAAAGGTCGCTATTGCGTTATTAGTTTGATTATTAACCACGCCTGAGAGCTTGGCAGCAGTTGTTGCACCGCCACCAGAGATACTGACCACTAAATTGGCAGTATTGGTGTAGCCAGTACCAGGATTGGTCATCACTACTTGAGTGACCGTACCACCTGAAATAACGGCAGTGCCAGCAGCACTTGTACCGCCACCGCCTGTAATTGACACTACCGTATTGGCAGAGTTGGTATATCCTGCTCCACCGTCAATTACATTTACCGTGACAGTTCCAGTAGCAAAAGTTTCAATTCCCGCTATAGCTGTAGCTCCAGTGCCACCACCGCCAGAAAGAGTTACGGTTAAGTTTGCTGCGTTGGTATATCCAGTACCACCAACAACAAGGCTTACTGATCCTACTGTGCTTCCACCAGATACCAAGGCTGCTGTAGCGTTAGCTTGTACACCGCCTACTTGGTCTGGTCCTGAAATTACCACATTGGGTGCTGTTGTGTAGCCCGATCCTGGGTTTGTGACAGCAATAACACCTACTGCGCCAATTGCTACAGTATTGTTACCATCCCAAGAAAACATCCCTTTATTGGGATCAATCACTAACATCCTGTCGTTGTACCACTGAGTAGCTTCAACGCCAGAATTGCTAAATGTGCCAGCTACAGCGACATTGCCAAAAGTATTGTCTTGAATACGGTAATACTGCGCTGCGCCATTTTGTTGAAAAGCAATCACATAGTCATTTAGACCAATGTTCATTGAAGTCAAATAAGTGACCGTATTGGCAAATGTGACGGTACTGTTACCGATAGTGACGGCATCACTGTTTGGAATTACTCTTAAATTAGCGTAACCAACGGGTTGAGCGTTTTCCACCCAACTAAACTCAGTTTCATCAATAGCAGTGCGGTTCGCTTTAGTGTTAAGCCCTTTAAATTGCTTAACAACTTGGTACGATTTTTTCTGTTCCGCAGCAGCCATGTCTTAATATGGACTTGAGTAAACGCTAGGCACTCTACGGGTAAATACCGTATTGAGTACTGATTGAGCGTGTTTGTTGTATTCCTGCTTAAAGATCTCTGCTTCACCAAAGCTCTGTTCGTAATATTTAGCCAGATAAGCTGCATAAAACTGAACAGGGGTGTAGTAAGGATCAACAATCGTGTCTGTTACCCCAGAATTTTGCAAGGTCAAAGCGTTAGGCAATACCACGCAGTCAATCTCTAATTGATAGACTTGATCGGGTACTGGTCCTATGTAAATTTGTCCTTGCCCGTAAATACTGAAACACAATGGTCTGCCAATGTAGTTTTGCCAAAAACGCAATCTAGCGTTGAAGTCTGACCAAGGCAAATAATCCAGCGGTACACGAGTATTACCCCAGTACAGGTTGATGTTAATAATATCTAGCACTGTATTGCCAGTAGAAGGCGATAGTGGGCTTGTGCCTACTAAATTACTAAGTGCTGCATACGAAATATTCTCCGCATTACCGACATATTGCAAGGTAGCTGTACCGTCTGCAAAGGGTGTGCTTGGAGGATAGTTGTTGTAATTGTTTTGTGTTGCCTGGGGGTATGGAGGAGCAGAAGATCCTGATGTACCACCAGTAATGTATTGATAAGTATAGATATTGCTAAACACAAATTGGTTAGCAGTAACTGTAGTGTTTGCTGTCCATTGTGTTGGATAAGCAGG
>Ga0316222_1005060_pt1 | contig 11504 bp, 9 predicted proteins | sample TBH18011metaG_FD_206008 | JGI IMG/M metagenome (GOLD analysis project Ga0316222, IMG submission 206008) | Freshwater microbial communities from Trout Bog Lake, Wisconsin, USA - TBH18011 | ecosystem: Environmental > Aquatic > Freshwater > Lake > Hypolimnion/Profundal zone | place: USA: Wisconsin... | reverse complement strand
CATGGCAATGGGGTGCACCACGAAGGGATTGCCGCCGGCCTTCAGCATGGGAAACAAAATGTTTTCTTCCTTCATCATGTGGCTGAGCAACTCCTGCTCGGCCTGCTCCAGCAAGGCGCACAAGCCTGCTGGCACCTGCGGGTGATCGCGGTGCACCGCCTCGACGCGACGTGCCATGCGAATCAGCTCGGGCAGTTGCGCGCGATGCACGGCGTGGTAGCGCTCCAGGATGTGGTCGATCAGCGTGGCCGGGTCGGTCGGAACCTGCGCTGCCTCGACCTGCTGCAAGGCAGCCAGTGCGCCCAGCACCTCCAGCAGATCCAGGTTCTTGTCGGCCGCAGCCTGCGCCAGGCTGACCTGGCCGCCGCAACAAAAGTCCAGTTTGTAGCCTCGAAATACGGCGGTGGCGCCGGGCAGGTGAACAGCAATCTGCCCCAGGCTTTGTGCACTGTTCAATACAAATGCATCAGTGGCCGTGGCATTGACGGCGGCAGTGGCGGCAGTGGCGGCAGTGGCGGCAGTGGCGGCAGTGGCAGTGGCAGTGGCAGTGGCTGGCAAACGGTCATTCATGGCGTGGGTTCCTTCCAAACATTCATTTTTAATGCATGTATTCTATGCGATATGATTCATAGAACATGAATCTTTAATCGACCACGGAAAAATAAACCATGCGATTAACCCAGTGGACCGACTACTCCTTGCGTGTGCTGATGTATTGCGCCGCTTTTGAGCAGCGCGAGCAGCCAGTCACAATCACGGAAATTGCGGACAGCCACGCCATTTCACGCAGCCACCTGACCAAGATCGTGCACCAACTGGGCGCACATGGACTGCTCGACACGACGCGTGGGCGCGGCGGCGGCATGCGCCTGTGCAAGCCGGCAACCGACATCAATATTGGCGCGGTGGTGCGCCAGACTGAAACCGATTTCGCCCTGGTGGAGTGCTTTGATTCCAGCACCAACCAGTGCTGCCTGAGCCCCCAATGCCGCCTGCAGGGCGTGCTGCAGCAGGCCACCCACGGTTTCCTGGCGGTGCTCGACGGCGTGAGTCTGGCCGACCTCATTGCGCCCGCACCCACGGCCGGACAGCCCCGCACCGTGGCGATGCCCCGTGTGCACCCGCTGCACACCGCCACGCCAACCCCCACCCTGCCCCCGAAAACGCGCTAAACGGCTACGCCCGGGGTGCCGCCTCAGACAAGGCCAGCCGTTTGTACAGCGCCGCCAGCATGTCCGACTGGGTCACAATGCCTACCACTTTGCGTTGGGCATCCACCACCGGGATATGCGCCAGACCCCGCTCCGACACCTTGGCCACGAGTTGCGCGATGGGGCTGTCCGGCGTGGCGGTAAACACGGTAGGGGTCATGATTTGACCCACCACTTCAGCCTTCTGCGAGATCACTCCTGGCGTGCGACGCAGCAGGCCCTGCAAGCGCACCGCCAGACCGGCCACGGAGGTGTCGTCAATCTGGCGCAAAAAGTCGGCCAGCGTCGCAATGCCAATCAGGCCGCCAAAGGTATCCACCACCGGCAGCGACTTGATTCGGTGCCGACGCAACTGGCGCCAGGCGTCTTCCAGGTCGGTGTCAAAGTGCACGGTGACGACATCGCGCGACATGATGTCGCCGCAGGTCAACCCCACGTGGCGCCCAAATGCATGGTCTACCGCCAGATCGTAAATTTCCACCAGTTCGTCTTCCTGCACGTCGACAAAGGTGTCCAGGGTCTGCAAGGCGCTGGCCAGATCGGCGTGAATCAGGCCCGTGCGGCGCAGTGGCGTGCCGTCGTTGGTTTCATGCAGATGGGCCGCAGCCGGTACGCGGTACGGATAGGGACGGCGCAGCAGCTGGTTGCTGACCAGCCATGCAGCGAACAGCGCAATGCCGATGTTGAGCGCCACCTGGGCGGTCACTTGCACCATGCTGGCACCACTGTGCGGCCCCTCCAGCACCAGCATCAGGGCGATGCCACCACCGGGTGGATGAATGCAATGGAACCGGACCATGAGCCAGATGCTGGCCGCCAGCGCCAGCGCCGCGCTGAGTTGGACCGGCACGATCCAGTCGGAACAGGCAAACCCCACCAGACAGGAAAACAGGTAACTGCCAATCACCGGCCACGGTTGTGCCACCGGACTGTGGGGTTGCACAAACAGAATCACAATCGTCGCGGCCAGGGGCGTGAGAATCCAGTGCGCGTCACCGTTAACAGCATGCAGGAAGTAGCAGCACAGGGCCATGCCCAGCAGCGAACCCCAGGCCGGCCGCCAGCGCTCCGCGTTCAAAGCGGGGAATCGGTGAAAAAGAGCATTCATAACGGTTTTATTCAGAGACCTTCCTACGATTTCAAACGGCGCAACACAACACAACACAACACAACACAACACAACACAACACAACACAACACAACACAGCCCAGCCCAGCCCAACGCGAACCCACGATTCAACCGCCCTCTCACGTCCTCACGTCCTCACGTCTTCACACCTTCACATCGCCATGGACTACCCCACGCTCAAACTCATCCACCTGTCGGCCATTGCGTGTTCTGGCCTGGGCTTCACGATCAGGGGCGTCGCATCCCTGCGTGGCGCGCCGTGGCTGCAGGGCCGCAGGGCCAAAACCGTGCCGCACGTCGTTGACACCGTCTTGCTGCTGTCGGCACTGGCACTGGCGGTGCAACTGCAGCTCAACCCGGTCCACACGCCATGGCTGCTGGCCAAGTTGATCGGACTGGCACTGTACATTGCCTTGGGCATGGTTGCACTGCGGCCCCGCTGTAGTCTGGCGGTGCGCAGTGGTGCCTGGGTACTGGCTCTGGGTGTATTCACCTGGATTGCCTCGGTTGCCATCACCAAAAGTCCACTGGGATTTTTCTCCTGCCTGGCCCTGCGCTGACCCGCATCCACTCCGCCGCCGACCCGCAACCGACCCAGGTATCACGCTGCCGGGATCCCGATGGGAGCCGTCGTCACGCCAGCGTGACCGAATCACCCGCGCGGTCAAACGCCAGATAACGCCCGATGTCTCCGGCCTGAATCGATGCCACCATGGCGTGCAACGCGGTTTCAATGGACTGGGCCACAGCCCCGCCCGCCGGTGGCTCCGACAGCGCGGCAACGAATACGATGTGCCAGGCTTTGCCGAACGCTTCCACCTCGCGCACGAGTGCCTCAAACGTGGACAGCTCCGTGACACTTTTGTCAACACACAAATGAGGCGCCAGCGCACCGCCGTGACCGGCTTCAAAGTCGGCGCGCTGTGCCGGCGTGGCGTCGTCGGGCAACTCGGCGGTGGCAAATACAAACAGCAGGCGCTGGGGCACCGCTTGTGCGGCCGCTGCGCGCAACAGCAAAGCAAAATTAGTAATGTTCATCGGTTCATCGGTTCATCGGTTCATGGGTTCACGGGTTCTGTTCATTGAACCAGCGGCGAATCAGCCGCATCCAGGGTGATTCCTTCCACCAGCGCCTGCCCCACCAGCAGGCGCATGTACTGGTGCAGCGCCTTGGCACGCGACTGCAAAACCAGCTGTGCCGCCACCCGGTCGCGCACTTCGTCGTATGCCAGCAAACGCCCTGCGCGCCGCTCCAGCACATCCACCAGGTGAAAGCCAAAACGGGTCGCGATCAGGCGTGGCTGCAAGCCCAGGGCCACAGGTGCTTCGGTCTGAAAAAACAAGACCTGGGCCAGTTCCGGCGCGCAGTCCTGCGGCCCGACCCAGCCCAGATCACCGCCCTGCACGCTGCTCGGGCAGTTGGACAGTTCACCGGCGCATTGGCCAAACCGGTCCAGCGGCACGTCCCGACCCAGGAGGCTGAGCAGTGTCTGCTCCGCGCGCACCGACAGCGCCTGCACATTCACGCCCGGCGTCACCGCAAACAGGATGTGGCGCAGGTGCACGCCTTGCCCCACCACGAACTGCGCTGGTCGGGCATCGTAGTACCGCTGGCATTCGCCGTGTGACGGCTGCTTCACTTGCACCGCGTCGTCCACCATGGTTTCCAGCACCTGGCGCTCGGCGTCATCCAACGTGGGCGCCATGCGCAGGGCTTGGTGCGGCAGCAGCCCCAGACGCACGGCCTGCTGGCGCAACAACTCGGTATAGGCGCGCTCGCACAGTTCGGCAGGGTCGGGCTGCTGTTCTGGCGCGTGCAGATGGATGCCGTTGATGGACGCCACCGGATTCATGAACGCACGCTGCGGCTCAGCGGCTCGCGCTCCACCAGTCCCAGGCGGCGGCTGCGCACCAGTTGGTACGGACGCACCAGATAGGCCACGGTGCCAAAGCCGCTCCACACATGCACCAGGCGGGTAAACGGAAACACCAGAAAAATCGTCATACCCAGGAACATATGCATTTTGAACACCACGTTGGCCTCGGCCAGCAGCTCCGGCGCACCGGCCTGGAACGTCACAATATGCTGGGCCCAGCCAGCCAGCTTCAGCATCATGCTGCCGTCCAGGTGCTCGGCCGACAGTGGGATGGTGGCCAAGCCAAGCGCGAGTTGCAACCACAGCAACACCAACAGCACGATGTCACTGGTTTTGGAGTTGATGCGGATGCGCGCGTCGCCCAGGCGCCGGTGCAGCAGGATGCTGACGCCGATAAAACCCAGCAATCCGAACAGCCCGCCCGACACCATAGCCATCAACTGCTTGTTACCAGCACTGAGGAACGGTTCGTAGAGAAAGTGCGGCGTCAGCATGCCCACGGTGTGACCACCCAGCAAGAACAGCACGCCTACGTGAAACAGGTTGCTGCCCCAGCGCAGTTGGCCAGCGCGCAGTAGTTGCGACGAGTCGCTCTTCCAGGTGTATTGGTCGCGGTCAAAGCGCATCAGGCTGCCCAGCAAAAAAATGGTCAGGCAGATGTACGGGTAGTAACCGAACAGCAGGTTGTCGAGATACGTCATGCGGTGACTCCTTTTCCAGACTGGGTATTGCGCACAAAGTGAATGGGCTGCTCGCCCGGTTTGGACTGGCCCTGGGTGCTGCAGCCAGCAAAGGCCTGCGGCTCCTGCCACAAGGCGTCCATGGCTTCCTCGGCGGCGATGGGAACCGCCTGCACGCGCTGGCCACACAGCTCCAGCACAGCGGCAATGGGCGCGGCATACGGGCTGCCGCGCTGCAGCAGCGCGCTGAAGATGGCGGTCAGAATGTGGGCCATTTCACCCAGGAATTCCTGTGCCAGTTGGGGTGGTTGGGTGGACGCAAATTCCAGCACCACGCACAGATGGTCGGGCAGCTCGTCCGGCGCCATGCGCAGACCCGACTGCTCATAGGTTTGCAGCAAATCAATCATGGCCGGGCCGCGCTCGCGCGAGTCGCCATGCACGTGCTCGAACAGATGCAGCGAAGTGGAGCGGCCCCGGTCAAACGTTTCCACGTAGCGCGCCTCCACATCCATCGGGTCCATATGGGTGAGTTCAGCGCCCAGTGCGAACAGTTCCTCGCGGCGCGATTCGGGCACCACGCCTTCGTGTTCAATGGCTTCGAGCAGCTCGGGCACGTGCGAGCGCAGCGTGGCATCGGGGTAGCCCAGCAGCAAGGCCAGGGCGCGCAGGGAATAGCGGTTGTCTTTCATGGCGTGCGCCTCAAACGTAGGATTTGATGGGAATGGTGCGCGGCTTGTTGCCACCAAACAGACTGGTTTCGCTGCTGCCGTCCGAGCAGCCATTGCCAAACGAAAAGCCACATCCGCCACGCAGGTCAAACGCGTTTTCTGCGTATTCGCGGTGGCTGCTGGGAATGACGAAGCGGTCTTCGTAATTGGCAATCGCCATGATCTGGTACATCTCCTCCACCTGCGCCACGGTCAAACCGGCCTGTTGCAACACTGCCAGGTTCTGCGCCTGGTCCACATGCTTGCTGCGCTGGTAGGCGCGCATGGCCAGCATGCGTTCGAGCGCCCGCATAACCGGGGCGGTGTCGCCGGCGGTCAGCAGGTTGGCCAGGTACTGCAGCGGAATACGCATTTGCGCCAGGTCGGGAATCTCACCATTCACACCGAGCTGGCCGGCATGGGCAGCGCTGGTAATGGGCGACAGCGGCGGCACATACCAGACCATGGGCAAGGTGCGGTATTCGGGGTGCAGCGGCAGCGCCACTTTCCAGTCCACCGCCATTTTGTAGACCGGGCTGTTGCGCGCACCGATCAGCCACGACTCGGGGATGCCGTCCTTGCGCGCCTGCGCAATCACAGCGGGGTCGTTCGGGTTCAGGAACAGGTCGAGCTGCGCCTGGTACAGGTCCTTGTCGTCAGCCACGCTGGCGGCTTCGGCAATGCGGTCGGCGTCATACAACACCACGCCCAGGTAGCGAATACGACCAACGCAGGTTTCGCTGCACACGGTGGGTTGGCCGGCTTCAATGCGTGGATAGCAAAAGATGCATTTCTCAGCCTTGCCGCTTTTCCAGTTGTAGTAAATCTTCTTGTACGGACAGCCCGAGACGCACATGCGCCAGCCCCGGCACTTGTCCTGGTCAATCAGCACAATACCGTCGTCTTCGCGCTTGTAGATGGAGCCGGACGGGCACGATGCCACACAGGCCGGATTCAGGCAGTGTTCGCACAGGCGCGGCAGGTACATCATGAACGTGTTTTCAAACTGGCCCACCATGTCCTTTTGCACCTGGTCAAAATGGGCCAGGTTGGCGTCCTTGCTGCGTTTGCTGAATTCACCGCCCAGAATTTCCTCCCAGTTCGGACCCCACACGATCTTGTCCATGCGCTTGCCCGTGATCAGGCTGCGCGGGCGGGCCGTGGGGGCGGCCTTGACTTCGCGCGAGGACTGGAGGTGGTCGTAGTCGAAGGTAAACGGCTCGTAGTAGTCGTCAATTTGCGGCATGTTGGGGTTGGCGAAGATGCGCATCAGCAGCTTCCATTTGCCGCCCTGGCGTGGCTCAATAGAACCATCGGGCTTGCGAATCCAGCCACCGTTCCACTTGTCCTGGTTTTCCCATTCCTTGGGATAGCCGATGCCGGGCTTGGTTTCCACGTTGTTGAACCAGGCGTACTCCATGCCGGCTCGGCTGGTCCAGACGTTTTTGCAGGTCACGGAACAGGTGTGGCATCCGATGCACTTGTCCAGGTTCAGCACCATGGCAATTTGGGCGCGTATTTTCATGTGTGTGTCTCCGGTTCAGGCCTGAATGGTGTCGGTGCCTTCGTCGTCGAGCCAGTCGACCCGGCGCATCTTGCGCACTACCACGAACTCGTCCCGGTTGGTGCCGATGGTTCCGTAGTAGTTGAAGCCGTAGCTGAACTGGGCATAGCCGCCGATCATGTGCGTCGGTTTGGTCACGATGCGCGTCACCGAGTTGTGAATTCCGCCACGGGTGCCGGTGATTTCGGCACCGGGCGTGTTGATGATTTTTTCCTGCGCGTGGTACATCAGCACCATGCCCGGATTCACACGCTGGCTCACCACCGCGCGTGCCGCAATGGCGCCATTCAGGTTGAACAGCTCAACCCAGTCGTTGTCCACAATGCCGGCCTCTTTGGCGTCGTCTTCGCTCAGCCAGATCACCGGCCCGCCCCGGTTCAGTGTGAGCATGATCAGGTTGTCGGTGTACGTGCTGTGAATACCCCACTTCTGGTGCGGCGTGATGAAGTTCAAGGAAATTTCCTTGTTGCCATTCGGACGGCGGTCCTTGATGCCGGCCACCGCTTTCAGGTCCACCGGCGGGCGGTAGCTGGTCAGGCCTTCGCCAAAAGCAATCATCCACGGGTGGTCCAGGTAGAAGTGCTGGCGTCCGGTCAAGGTGCGCCAGGGGATCAACTCGTGCACGTTGGTGTAGCCAGCGTTGTAGGACACGGTTTCCGACTCAATCCCGCTCCAGGTCGGGCTGGAAATGATCTTGCGCGGTTGCGCCTGAATGTCGCGGAAACGGATTTTTTCGTCTTCGCGGTGCAGTGCCAGGTGCACGTGGTCGCGCCCGGTAATCTTGCCCAGGGCCTGCCAGGCTTTCACCGCCACGTGGCCGTTGGTTTCGGGTGCCAGTTGCAGCACGACTTCGCAGGCGTCAATATCGCTTTCGATCTTGGCCATGCCTTTGGTCACGCCCTCGGCGTGCACTTTGCCATTCAGGTCACCCAGTTGTTTGACCTCGACCTTGGTGTCCCAGGCAATGCCCTTGCCACCGTTGCCCACCTTCTCCATCAGGGGGCCCAGCGCTGTGAAGCGCTTGTACACGTTGGGGTAGTCGCGTTCCACCACGGCAATGCTGGGTGCGGTCTTGCCGGGCACCAAGTCGCACTCGCCGCGCTTCCAGTCTTTCACGTCAAACGGCTGCGCCAGCTCGGATGGCGTGTCGTGCATCAGCGGTGTGAGCACCACTTCCTTTTCCACGCCCAGGTGCCCCACGCAGACCCGGCTGTAGGTTTCTGCAAAGCCTTTGTAAATGTCCCAGTCGCTCTTGCTCTGCCAAGCCGGGTCCACCGCCGTGGACAGCGGGTGAATGAACGGGTGCATGTCGCTGGTGTTGAGGTCGTTCTTCTCATACCAGGTCGCGGTGGGCAGAACGATGTCGGAATACAGGCAGGTGGTGCTCATGCGGAAATCCAGCGTCACCAGCAGGTCCAGCTTGCCTTCGGGCGCGTCGGCGTGCCACTGCACTTCGGCCGGCTTGGCGTCGTCTGCACCCAGGTCCTTGCCCTGCACACCGTGCGTGGTGCCAAGCAAATGCTTCATGAAATACTCGTGGCCCTTGCCGGACGAACCCAGCAGGTTGGAACGCCAGACAAACATATTGCGCGGCCAGTTGGCCGGATGGTCCGGGTCTTCGCAGCTCATCTTCAAGGAGCCGTCCTGGAGCGACTGCACCACATAGTCCTTGGCATCCATGCCAGCGGCGGTGGCATCCTTCACCACCTGAAACGAATTGGTCTGCAACTGCGGCGCGCTGGGCAGCCAGCCCATGCGCTCGGCGCGCACGTTGTAGTCGATCAGGCTGCCGCCGTATTTGCTTTTGTCGGCCAGTGGCGACAGAATTTCCTCCACGCCCAGCCGTTCATAGCGCCACTGGTCGGTGTGCGCATAGAAGAAGCTGGTGCTGTTCATTTGCCGGGGCGGACGCACCCAGTCCAACGCGAACGCCAGCGCCGTCCAGCCGGTCTGTGGCCGCAGCTTCTCCTGACCCACATAGTGGGCCCAGCCGCCGCCACTCTTGCCGATACAACCGCACAGCATCAGCATATTGATGATGCCGCGGTAGTTCATATCGCTGTGGTACCAGTGGTTCATGGCCGCGCCGATAATGACCATGGACTTGCCCTTGGTCTTGTCGGCGTTATCAGCAAACTGGCGCGCCACCGCAATGATCTGGTCGCGTTTGACGCCGGTGATTTTTTCCTGCCAGGCCGGGGTGTACGGGGTGTCGTCGTCGTAGTTCAGCGCCGCGTTTTCGCCGGGCAGGCCGCGTGCTACGCCGTAGTTGGCCACCGTCAGGTCAAACACGGTGGCAATCAGCGCATAACGCTCTTCGCCGGCCTTGCCGAGCCGGATGCGGCGCACCGGCACCTTGCGCACCAAAATGTCGTCCACCGCCGCGCCCTGCTTGTTGGCGCTGAAATGGGGGGTGTCAATGCCGCCAAAATAAGGGAAACCAACGTCGCCCACGGTGTAGTCGGACGCAGCGCCGTCCACCGAACCCTCCATCAGACTCAGTTTCAGCTTCACGGCGTTGCCGTTGCGCGCTTCCTTGTCTTCCAGATTCCACTTGCCCAGATCGGCGCGACCTTCGGCACCCCAACGAAAGCCAATCGAGCCGTTGGGCACCACGATTTTGTCGTTCTCATCCATCGCCAGCGTTTTCCAGGCCGGGTTGTTGTCCTGCCCCAGCTTGCCGTTGAAGTCGCTGGCGCGCAGGTAGGCGCCGGGCACCAGCACCGTACGACCATCAGGCAGGGTGCGCTCTTCGAGCTGCACCAGGTTCGGCATGTCCGTGAAACGGCGCACGTAATCGTCAAAATACGCGCTGCGCTTATCAAAGTAAAACTCTTTCAGAATCACGTGGCCCATGGCCATGGCCACAGCGGCATCGGTGCCCTGCTTGGGGTGCATCCACAAATCGGCCAGCTTGCTGATTTCAGCGTAGTCGGGCGTGATGGCCACCGTCTTGGCGCCCTTGTAGCGCACCTCGGTGAAGAAGTGCGCGTCCGGCGTGCGCGTCTGCGGCACATTGGAGCCCCAGGCAATGATGAAGGTAGAGTTGTACCAGTCAGCCGACTCCGGCACGTCGGTCTGCTCACCCCAGACCTGCGGACTCGACGGCGGCAGGTCGCAATACCAGTCGTAAAAGCTCATGCAAACGCCACCAATCAGCGACAGGTAGCGGCTACCGGCGGCATAGCTCACCATGCTCATGGCGGGAATCGGCGAAAACCCAATCACGCGGTCGGGGCCCCATTTCTTGGCGGTGTAGACATTGGCGCTGGCAATCAGTTGATTCACTTCATCCCAGGTGGTGCGCACAAAGCCGCCCAGCCCGCGCTGCCTGACCCACTGGCTGCGCGCGCTGTCGTTCTCCACCATGGCAGCCCAGGCATCAACCGGACTTTTGGACACCACCAGCGCCGCACGCCACTGCGTCAGCAGGCGCGCCCGGATCATGGGGTACTTGACCCGATTGGCGCTGTACAAATACCAGGAGTACGAGGCGCCGCGCGCGCAACCGCGTGGCTCGTGGTTGGGCAGATCGGCACGCGTGCGCGGATAATCGGTCTGCTGGGTTTCCCAGGTCACGATGCCGCCCTTGACATAAATCTTCCACGAGCACGAACCGGTACAGTTCACGCCGTGCGTGCTGCGCACAATTTTGTCGTGCGCCCAGCGGTCGCGGTAGGCATCTTCCCAGGTGCGGTCCTCGCCGGTGGTAACGCCGTGGCCCTGCGAGAAGCTTTCTGTGGGGGCGGAAAAATGGCTCAGACGATCCAGAAAATGACTCATGGAGTGCTCCGTTTCAAATGATTTTTGGCAACGCGAAAACGGCCATTAAGGGTTCTTGATTTCGGCGCCAGCACGCAGGTAAAACCACCAGTTCAGCACCAGACACACGGCGTAAAAAATGGCAAATCCGTACATCGCCAACTGCGGCGTGCCAGCCTTGATCTGGGCACCAATCACCACCGGTGCAATAAAGGCGCCGTAAGCGGCAATGGCCGAAGTCCAACCCAGCACCGGGCCGGCCTGGGTCCGGTCAAAAATGACGCCAATGGTGCGGAAAGTGGAACCGTTGCCAATGCCGCTGGCGGTAAACAGCACCAGGAACAGCAGCATGAAGGGCATGAAATACTGCTCCGGCGTAGCCGAGCCATAGGCCAGCAACATCACATAACCCACCGCCACCGAGGCCAGCACCATCACCGCAGAAATAGCCTGCGTGACCACCGAGCCGCCGATCTTGTCGGAAATCCAGCCACCCAGCGGGCGCACCAGGGCGCCGACAAAGGGGCCGATCCAGGCATAGGTCAGGGCCGACGGCGCATGCGGATTTTTC
>Ga0316222_1005049_pt1 | contig 11516 bp, 9 predicted proteins | sample TBH18011metaG_FD_206008 | JGI IMG/M metagenome (GOLD analysis project Ga0316222, IMG submission 206008) | Freshwater microbial communities from Trout Bog Lake, Wisconsin, USA - TBH18011 | ecosystem: Environmental > Aquatic > Freshwater > Lake > Hypolimnion/Profundal zone | place: USA: Wisconsin... | reverse complement strand
CATCGCCGTTGCCGACAGGCCGATGCGCAGTTGGTGGATATAGGCGCACAGCCCCCAGCCGCACACCGCTCCCAGGATCAGGGCGCAAGTCTTCTGCCCCCGGCTCATCGGCCCCAGCGTCGAAAGGATGTCCGCTTCCACCGCCCGGGACGCTGCCACGGCGGCTGACATTGCCTGAGGATTTCCGGCTCCAGCCTTTTGGCCGCCGTGCTGCGACGCCATGGTCGTTTAGCCTTTCTTCCCGGACGGGAATGCGCCCACCGGCATACCGTGTTGCCGTGGGGCAAACGGGAACGCGCGATTCTTCGGCGGCAAGTAATACACCCGCGGGTTGGTGCCTAGTTCCTCCAGATGCCGGTAGCCGGAGCGGTCGATCATCAGTTGCGACAGCCTCTGGGTATCCCCGGCGGAATTGGTCACTGCGTCTTCATTGGCGTCGCCATAATAGATCGCTCCCATAGGGCATCCGCTGGTGCAGTGCGGCAGCATGCCGTCAATGGCCATATCCGCGCAGAAGTCGCATTTTTCCACCGTGCCCACGCGCCGCGGGAAACCCTGTTCGGGGGAATAAGGCTCGGCCGCGGCTTCGGGCGGCTCATGCGGGTGGCCCCAGTTGAAGCTGCGCGCCCCGTACGGGCACGCCGCCATGCAGAAGCGGCAGCCGATGCAGCGCTCATTGTCGATCAGCACCACCCCATCCTCGCGCTTGAACGTGGCATCCACAGGACAGACCTTGGTGCAGGGCGGATTATCGCAATGGAAACAAGGCTGGGGGAAGAAATAAGGGGCGGTGCTCTCGGCGTCCCTCATGGTCAGCACCTTGATCCACTGCCGCGTGTCCGGGACGAAGTGGGCCTTGGAGCAGGCCATGGTGCAGTGCCCGCACCCGTCGCATTTGGCCAGGTCGATGACCATGACCCATTTGCGATTGGGATGGCCCTGGCGCACTTCCGGGTCGCTCGCCGGCCGCGGGGCATGCATCATCTTCCCGCCATGAATATGCAGCACTTGGTGATCGGTCCCCAGCGCGTGCCCTGAGGCGTTTTCGGCGGCGCACGCCGGGCAGGTGGCCCCGGCGCTGCTGGTCGGCTCGCCGGCCGGTTGCGCCACGACCAATTTGCTTAGCGCTGCTGCGCCCCCGACGGCGCCCAGTACAACCAGGCTCTGCCGTAGAAAATTACGACGGTCATTCTCCATGGCTATCCTCTGCTAGTGCTCCGGCCAGAATAGTGGGCCCAAAGTGCCTCAGCCGTCCGCCTTAGCTCGTCCGGAACAATCGCAGTTACGACAGTAGGAGCGGAAAAGTGCGATGACAAGACTAAAAAATCTTTTGTGCATTTTTCTCGGTATTTCTTGCCGCGTCGTCTTCTTCTCTGTTCAAACCCATGTCCCCCCATCACTTATGTCCCGTGCTGTCTCGTAAAGCGCCACCACATTGGCCGTCGGCGTGACCGCCTGCATGTTATGGCATGGAGCGCATATCCACCGCCGCCCGCGGAACAAGTCGGCGCAATTGCGCACCTCCGCCGCCACGTCTTGGGGCGTGCCGAACGGAATCGTCTGCTGGTTGTCTATCGCGCCGTGGAAGGCGATACGGTCCCCCCAATCACGCACCAATCCATCGATCTCCATCCCCGGGCAGCGCCACTGGATGGGATTGAGTACATCGATCCCCACCGTCTCCACCAGATCGTTCAGGAAACAGCGGGCCGAGCCGTCGGTGTGGTAGAAGACGTGTACGCCGAAGGACCGGGCCAGATCGGCCATCTTCTTCTGGTTGGGCACGAGGAATCGGCGATAATAATCCAGGCTGAACAGCGGCCCCGTCTGTCCCCCCAGGTCCTCGGCGACGTACGTGACGTCGATCTTGCCCGCACCCGCCTCGAAAATTCGGCGATTGTGCTCGTAGTAGAAATCAAAAACGTGTCCCAGGATGCCCTGCAGGATCTCCTGGTTTACCGCCATGTCCTCAAATGCCTGCTCCATGCCCCGCAGTGCGCAATAGAGAAGGAATGGCTCGTATGCACCCGCCTTGATCGCCCGATAGCTGTCATCGGTCGCCAGTGCCTCGCCCACGGGCGCGTAGTCATAATCATCCGGCGTCGGCCAGCGGTAGGCATGGACCTCTTCCAGCGTGGTGGCCTTGGCCAGCGGATGATGCGCGGCCTCGTTGTACGATCCCGTGCCGTAGTTTACGTTGCGATAGCGAATGCCCCAGATGTTGGCCTTGGGGTCGTGGGGATGATGGGCAAGCGTGCAGCGCGGGCCTGCGCCGCGCATGTGGTCGATGCCCAGTTTTCCCCACAAACTCTCGTCATCGGCGCAGCCGAGATCGGCCTTGAGGCGGTCGTCAAGCTCGGACGTGGCCCAGTAATCCGTGGGAAGGCGGTCCGGCCGCTGGCGATTGAGAACCGCCAACCAACGCTGTCGTGGGGTCATGGATTTCATATTGATTATTCCGCCGGCCCGCGCCAAACGCTCCCGCCGAAGGTGCTCACGTAGATCACCTTGTCGTCGGCGCCGTCGAAGGTGACGCGCATCGCATTGTCGAACGGCAATCCTTCCAGGGCCTTGAATGTCTTGCCGTTATCCTTGCTTAGATACAAACCGTAGCTCGGCGCATCCTCGGTCAGCGTGGCATATATCCACCCCGGCCGATGCGGATGCAGATACGCCCCGAAATGCTCCCGGCCCTGCCGCGTCAGCAGTTGCCACGAAGTCCCGCCGTCGCTCGTGCGGTACAGACCCCCGGCCTCCTTGCCGTTGGCGTCGCACAGACCCAGGTAGACGATGCGGCTGTCCGCCGGGTCCACCGTGAAATCCTTGGGCCACAGGCACGGCGCCGTGCCGGTTAGGCGCTGCCAGTCCTGCCCGCCGTTGGTCGACCTATACAGGCCCACGCCGTCATCCATGAACTTGCGCCCCTCGACCCTGGCGGTGATCAAGGCGAAGAGCGTGCCATCCCCATGCAGTTGCACGCGGTTGACGCGCATGTTCGCTGCGCTGCCCAGGCCCGCGTTCCTGGCGGCCCAACTCTTGCCTCCGTCGCCCGATTGAAATACGCCCTGGCCAAAGAACCCGGCGTAAAGCGTCCGCGCCTCTTTGGGGCTCTTGGGGTCCACGACGATTCCCGTCGCCGGCGCCGTCGGCAGCCCGCCAGCCAGTGGCTTCCACGTGGCCGCGAAATCATCGGAGATGCAGATGCCCCCTGGGCCGCTGGCGCGGTGGTGGTTGTAGATGATGTTGCCGTTGGGGATGTCGTGGACATTGGAGAACGCCCCGAATATGCGCCCCGGCCGCTCGGGATCGAAGGCCAACTCGTAGCAGGTATTCCGCCACGGCGAGGAATTGTGCTTCGACAACCACATCCAGCTCTTCCCGGCGTCCAGCGACCGGGCAAACCCGATGTCCGTGTAGCATATATAGTGCCGGTTGGCTTCGTGGGGGTCTATGTAGTAGTGCCAGGTGGTGGTGACCACCAGCCCCGTGCAGCGCCAGGCGCAGCCCGGCTGCGGTGTGCCGGCGCATTTGGCGTGGCCGCACAGCCAACTCTTGCCCCCGTCGTTGGTGTAGTAACACTGGCCGCCCATAATTTGCAGCACGTGGTCCCCGTTGTGGGGATCCAGGGCCATCTGGGCGATGTTTTGGTAGAACTGGCCATCTTCCACGACCGTGTAATCCTTGGCGACATTGCAGCCCGGATAGCGCGGGTCGGGGAAGAAAGTCGCCCGCCAGGTCTTCCCGGCGTCATCCGACCGCCACACGCTGGCATGGTGGGGGGGTGGGATGCCGGTATTGGCATTGGATGCCCAGATGGTTGACGGCTGCTGATCGCTGGTGGCCAGGTTGTAGTATTGGGCGATGGGGTTCTCCGCCCACTGGTCGAATTTCTTGATGTCCAGGTTGAGGCCCGTTCCGTTGGCGTTCTCCCAGCTCTGCCCCAGGTCCTCCGATCGATATATCCCCCCTGCGTATTGCCCGTTCTTCTCCTGCCCCGCAATTGTGCAGTACAGGATAGTGGTGTTGTCCTTGGTTCCGCCCACCAGGCAGCGCAGCTCCCTGGCTTCCAGGCCGCCGCAGGCCTCCGCCCAGCTTACCCCGCCGTCATCGGACCGGAACGCCCCCTGGTCTGTCCCGGCGACGATGCGCACCGCCTTACCTTCGTTATGGACGAATACCGCACCCACGAAGGAGCCTTTGACTCCCTTGCCCGTCTGCCAGGTTTTGCCGCCATCTGCCGACAGTCTCAGGCTCTTGCCCGCTCCCACGGCCATGCGTTCCGGCTGTCGCGGGTCTATGACCAGTGGGCCGATCAGTTCTTCGTCGAATTTGTTCAGTGTTTCCCAGTGGGCGCCGCCATCATGGCTTACTTTGAGCGTGGATTGGCCGCTGGGTGAATAGATGATTTGTGCCTCGGTAGGGTGGAAAGCCGCCCGGCAGCGGGTATTGGAGTGCAACTGTGTCGTGGGGATCATGTGCCAGCTTGCCCCACCGTCGGCCGTCAGGTACGCCGCGCTCATATCGCAGTGGACGATAGCCGTCTTGGGGTCCGTCGGGCTGATGACCGGATTGAACATCGCCCCGCCCCCCGACAGGCCCACCGCTTCCCATTCTCCTTCCCCGCCCAGCGCCCCCGGCCCCAGCATGGCCAGAGTCACCAGCGTAGCCAACGCGAAATAATTACCTGTCATACTCACCACCTTTGCAGAGCCATTCCCCCAGTATACCCATCCCCCTGCCCAGTGCCTGTCGCGACACCCACGACCTCTTCCTTGCCCCTCTGTCCCGACCCCCGAATTCCCGCCCCGTACACCGTCTACTTGGCCGTCGTCCGTTCCACCTCACGCAGCAGTGTTGGAGGGTCCACAATTTTTAGAGCGGGGAAGCGGCGGCAGAATTCCACTCCTTCAGGCGTGTCCTGTGCCATGAGGTAGGTGAGGTGTTTGTAGTTCCAGGTGACCAGGTATTTTGCCTCTGCGGCGATGGCAAGGTCGGCGTAAGGCTCATCATCGGGGTCTCGTGGAAGTGCAAACACTTTGGGAACAACCGCGAAGATCAGCGACTTCTCACGCGCCGTGCGTAACAGTGCCTGCGCTGCCGCCGAATCAAGCAGTGGAAACTTCCGCCGCAGTTCGGGACGATGGATCACCTCGTCTATTTCCGCCAGCACATCTGGACTGAGGCACAGTTGCAGCATCCCCGTGTCAATAAGATCGAGACACTTACGAGATGGGCTGGTGCGCCTTCCCGCCCCCTGGAGGAAGACGACGCAGTCGTACACCACTCGGATTGGTCGCGTGGCGGTCATGCCGGTCGGCGACGCCGGGCCCGCCGGGCCGCGTCGCGGGCCTTTAGAATAGCCGCGGTGAACTCATCTTCTGAAGCCCCGGCGCCTTCCACGGCCCGGGCCATGGGCTCGGCGGCCTCGGCCAGCGACAGCGGCGCCACCAGTTCCCTGGCGATCAGCTGCTGAACGTATTGTCCCAAGTCCTGCCCGGCGGCGCGTGCCCGATCACGCAGTCGGGTCTCGTCTTCGGTTGGCAGTGAAATGGTCAACACCATCCGTTCCTCGCTTTCCAGCAGCATTGGCCGGTGCGTTTCCACGTCCCCCGGCATCTGCTGTCCCATATTATAACCATCCCCTCCCCCGGGCGAAACCTGATTTCGCACCAACCTATCCACGTCTAGTCTTCGGCCCAGATCCCTTCCCCTGGTACTCCGGGGGAAGGATAGGATGAGGGCTCCCCCCCCTCGCCTCCTGCCTCCTGACGGGGTCAACCCTTAGCGGCTTGCCGCGATAACGTCCGCGAGCAATGTGGCTGAACCCAGGGAGAAGCGCAACGCCTGGCGAGCGTCTCCGGCGTTCAGGCCAACGAGGTTCCCGCGCCCGATAACCTGGCCGGATGGAAGCAAGCCAGCAGTCTTCTGGCCGATCGTTTCCTCGATTTCCTTGGTTCGTCGCCACGCCTACGCATGTCCAGAACCATGGAACGCTACTTAAACCATGATGACCCCGAAGCTTTGCTGCGACGGCATGAGCAACAAGGCGTGCTTGGCGCTTATGCCTCCTGGGGAGTGCTGGAATACCGGGCCACCAAAAAGAGCCCAACCCACGCCGAGAAAATGCTCAAGAAGGGTTTGCCGCAACCGCAGACGCTGCTGCTGCGGGCCATCATGGAGGCCCATCCGCACGATGCCCGACCCCTCCGGCTCCGTCCCCATTCACGTCCCGCGCCAGCGCATGCTGCGTGAATTGGGCTTGGAGTGTCCCACGGCATAATTAGAACAAACATGCTGCAAAATAACTAAAACCCGCCTGCACCGACAATTATTTTCTTGACGAGCTCGCTCGATGTTTTCGCGTCTCCGCGCGCCACCATCTTCATCTTCCCCTTTGCCGCCTACTTCTTTTGTCTCTGCGGGAATTCGTCCAGTATCCGATCCGACCCCTCGCCTCTCGACTCTGTCCCTCCCCCCCCCCCGTTTTCCCCGTTGACCCATTTGCCGCTGGCGGCATACAAAGTCACAGCAATGTCAGTAGGTGGACCGAGACTAGCGCTGCTTCTGTACACTGCGCCTCCCCAGTCCCGGCGTGGACCGCCGCCCTCCCTCCTGCTGCATTGGCCTGGCCTGGACGGACTATGAATCGCCTTTGGATCAATCGCTGGACACTCGCGGGTTTGTACGCCCTGGCTATGGGGCGGGCTTTTCTGCGCCTGCGCGATCCCCGGCGCCGAGCGGCGGGGCGGAATCTGGATGAATTCCACCGCCGGGTCTGGCGCCAGGCCGCCGAGGCTCTTGGCGGACAATGCACGGTTTTGAGCCCCGATGTGATGCAAATAACTCTTAATGGAGCCTGCACCCGGGTCTTTGAGAATGTCTCGGCCATCGACGATCCCGTTACCCTGCGCATCTTGCACGACAAGGTGCTCACCCACAAGATTCTCCAAGCCCAGAACCTGCCCATGCCCGCCTACGCGGCGTTCACGCTGCGAGACATGCGTCCGGCCCTGGCATTTCTCCACGCCGAGGCGAGGGATTGCGTGGTCAAGCCCGCCGGCGGCACCGGCGGCGGCCGCGGCGTCAGCACCGGCATACGCTCGGTATATGATCTGGCCCGGGCGGCGGCGGCGGCCAGCGTGTACAGCGACGAACTGTTGATCGAAGAACAACTGGCCGGGGACAATTACCGTCTGCTCTACCTCGATGGCCGGCTTATCGATGCCTTCATCCGCCGGCCGCCCGCGGTGGTCGCCGATGGCCGGAGCAGCATTGTCCAACTGTTGCACCAGGCCAACGACCAACGCCTGCGTCACGGGTCGGATATGTCTCAGGTGCTCATCGCCATCGACCTGGACATGCGGCGGACCTTGGCCCGGCAGGGGCTGTCGCTGCGCTCCGTCCCGGCGGCCGGGATGCCCATTCAGCTCAAGACCATCATCAACGAGAATTGCGGCGTCGACAACACCACGGCCACGTCCCTGCTCTGCCATTCCATTGTCAGGGATGGCCAGCGGGCCGTGCGGGCTCTGGGGGCCCGCTTCGTCGGCCTGGACCTTATCACCCGCGATCCCAGCGTCCCCCTGGCCGAGTCCGGCGGGGCCATCATCGAGGCCAACGGCACGCCCAACCTCTATTACCATTACCACAAGTCCGATTCCGTCTTCCCTCTGGCCGAGCATCTGCTGCGGCGAATTCTCGTCCAGTCGCTTGACGGTATCAGCGGCAAGGCTCTGGTGCCCCAGGCGTCGTCAGTCTAGAAATGAGACTCCCATGTCTGAAAAACTCTTCCTATTCGATCCCGAACAGCACGCCCACCAGTTTTCCCGCGAAGGATACGTCCACATCCGCGGCGGGGTCAGCGAATCGGTGTTCGCCAGGATTGTCGACCAGGTGGAGCGTAACCTCAAGACCAAACTGATGAAGGAATTCGCCATCGGCGACAAACAGCAGGCCATGTACGAGTTCCCCGACGGCGCCGATTACGCCGCGGAAGTCTGTCAGTCCATCGGCGCGCTGGTGGGCGTCGCGCCGCACGAGATGGTTCTCTCCGAACGCCACATTAAGGCTTACGAGGCCAACGCCGCCCCCGAGCCCCTGGCCCACAAGGATCGTTTCGCCTCGGAGTTCTCCGTTGGCATATCGGTCCACGTGCAGCCGGGATCGACCCTGGTGCTGTATCCCTACGAGGAAACGGAGGTCAATCCCTTCAATACCTCGGTGCAGTTGCGGGCCAGCCTCTCGCCCGACCGCTATCCCGAAGCGGCGTTGGCGAGGGCACGCCAAGTCATGATCGCGGACCATGCTCGCGACGTGATCGTTTTCCGTGGGCACCGGTTCTGGCATCTGCGCCGTCGGCCCGCCGCCACCACGATGCTCTATCTGAAGATGAATTCCTTCCACTGCGACCCCCTCGGGGAGGACTGCCGCAGCGACGAGTTCCGCCAACGCACCCTGGCGGCGGTGGAAAAACCGGATGCGGAGTTGGCAACGATGATTCCCCGCGTCGGCCGGCGCGTGGATCACTTTCACCGCTTCTATAATCGCGACTGGCGGGAAATTCCCGGCGTGGTGCTGTGGGGCGAGAAACATTTCACGGTGGATGAGGACGAGTTCCGGATGCTGCGGGCCATCGACGGAAAGAAACCGGCGGCGGAGGTGATTCGGGCTGGCGGAGAGTCCGCCGGCGGCGCGGCCAGCTTTAATAAACTACGCCGGCTGGCACGGCGCGGGGTGGTCGACTTGCTGTGATTGGCTGGTCCGTTTCGCAACGCCTGTGGACATCAACCCTTTCCTGCCGCCTTCACGCACGCTTCACATTACCCCCATAATACGTTAATCGGCGGCGCTCATCATGTGCGGCCAAGCGACCCGGGGACAGGCCCACATAGCCTGCCCATTGTGCAACCATGCCGTCCCAACCGGAGCCGTGTGAAAATTATGTGGCGATTAGCCCGGAATCCAGGCAGTCAGACACGCGCCATGCCCATGCTCGGAATACGCATCAACATGATGCTTCGGTTTTTGGCGGGGACGGGCGTGGCGGTGCTCATGGCCGGCAGTATCTACGGCGGCATCGCCTGTTGGCAGGCGGCGATGCCGGATGACTGGGAAAGACGCAATACTCCCCGTTTCGTTCAAATGTGTCTGCGGGCCGACGCGCAATTTGCGGCCGGCGACCATGACGACGCCTATCCTGGGTACCAGAGCCTCGTCCTCGTTGGGTCTCATGCGTTGCACGGGCCGGCCCTCAATGACATTGTCCAGCATGCCCGGTCGCGGGTTCGCGAAATCTCGGCCTCTCGCGCCAGTGCCAGTGCCATCACGCGACCATAATCTTTTAGCCGTGGTTTTTTCCGCAGGGAAACGTGGAGTCGGGGCCTGTGCGCTACACAGCGGCGGTCTGGGGCGCGGGCATGTTGACGCTGCCGGCCCGTTGGAGCTTGTTCCAGCCGTGCCGGCGGCCGCGCAGGCTGGCCAGCAGGGCCGCGAAAGTGACGAAATACATGAACTGCCGGTAGTAGAAACGCTGCACCAGCACCACCCAGATCCCGGCCAGAGGCTGGCGGTCCAGACGGAAGGCAATGGCCGAACCCACCAGATCCATGGCCAGGAACGCCAGGTAGCCGCCGGCCACCGCCATATAGTCATGGCGCAGCAGGCAGAGAATGAGGATCAGATCGCCCAGCGGGGAGAGGATGGGGAAGAAAATCTGGAACAGCAACATGTTGGGCAGCGCCACCCAGCCCAGGGTGCCGTGGAACAGACAGCCACGATGCTTCCAGAGACACTGCAAGGTGCCGAAACTCCAGCGGAAACGCTGGCGGAAGAGGGCCAGGTGGGAGACGGGGGCTTCGGTTACGCTGCGGGCGTCCGGTGCATAAACGATGCGCCCGCCACGGGATAGGATGGCCAGGGTCAGGTCGGCGTCTTCGGTGAGGGTCTGCGTCGAATAACCGCCGGCGTCCAGGACGCACTGCCGCCGCCATGCCCCGGTGGCCCCGGGCACCACCGCTATGCAGTTGAGGCGGTCGAAGGCCCGCCGGTCGTAGTTCTGCGACGTAACGTATTCCACGTTCTGAAACGCCGTGAGCAACCCACTTACGTTGCCCACCTGCACGTTGCCGCAAACCGCGTCCACGGAATTGTCGGCGAAGGGTTCGATCAGCCTGCGGACCGTCTGCCGATGCACGATGGTGTCGGCGTCGATGGTGACGATGTAGTCCGTGCCGGCCCGGGCGAAGGCCCGATTTAAGGCGTCGGACTTGCCGGCGTTGGCCTGCGTGATCAACTCCACGCGACTATCGCGGCTCCGCCACTGCTTGACGACGTCGCTGGTATTGTCGGTGCTGCCATCGTCAACCACCATCACGGACAATTTCGGATAGTCGCCGGCCAGCAAGGCCTGCAGGGTGCGGCCGATGACCTTGCCCTCGTTGTAGGCCGGGATGATGGCGGTCACCTCCGGCTCGAAGGCCGCCGCGGCCGGCGCGCTGCGCCGGGCCCGGCGGGCCGAGCCCAGCACCAGGAAGCCGAGCATCACGATGCGGCCCATGGAAATGAGCGTAGTTGCCGCAAACAGGACCACTATTACCTGCCAGCCATGGCGATGCAGATTAACCAGCAGGGCGCCGCCGTTGACGATGGTGTTTTCTCCGGCGGCCACCGCGGGCATGAGCGAATCGCGCGATTGCCGCAGGAGCTGATCGAGGCCGACCATCCGATAGCCCTTGCCGCGCAGCAGCGGGATAAGGCGATCCACGGCCGCTACCGTCTGGCTGCGGTCGCCTCCGGCATCGTGAAAGACCAGGATATTGGCGTGATTGACGGCCAGGATTCCCAGCACGTTGGCGACGATGCGATCCACACCCGGCCTGGTGTAATCCTCGGAATCGACGCCGGCTCCGACAATGATGTAGCCCATCTGCGTGACCTGCCGCAATGGTGCTAACTGGGCCAGGGTCACCGGCTGGGTGTCGGTGTCATAGGGGGCGCGGAACAGGGTGGTGGAGCGCCCGGTTTTGGCTTCGATCAAGCGCTGGGTGGAGTTCAACTCGATCCGCAGCCACCCCGGGGCGCTCTTGCTGAGATCGGGATGGCTGAAGGTGTGGTTGCCGATCAGGTGCCCTTCGGCAAATTCCCGGACCAGCAACTCGGGGAACCGCTCGCCCTGGGAACCGACCACAAAAAAGGCCGCCTTGGCGTGGTTCCTGGCCAGCATGTCCAGAATTGCCGGCGTCCATTGCGGATCGGGTCCATCGTCAAATGTCAGGGCCAGATCCGTGGGGCTGCCGCGGCCGAGTTGTTCGACCTCGAAGGAGAAAGGCAGTGTGTCATAGCTGGCGTAGTCGATGAAGTCGCCATCGAAAGTCAGGTCGCGCTGGCCGTTGCGGGCCGTGTTTTGCACGCGCAGGAACTCGCCGTCTCCGTTGATGCTGACGACGTCGGGGGCGTTGACCGCGGCCAGGGTGCGGGGCGCGAACTGGCCAGGGTGCTCGCCGCCTAGAAAACTCCAG
>Ga0316222_1005048_pt1 | contig 11516 bp, 9 predicted proteins | sample TBH18011metaG_FD_206008 | JGI IMG/M metagenome (GOLD analysis project Ga0316222, IMG submission 206008) | Freshwater microbial communities from Trout Bog Lake, Wisconsin, USA - TBH18011 | ecosystem: Environmental > Aquatic > Freshwater > Lake > Hypolimnion/Profundal zone | place: USA: Wisconsin... | reverse complement strand
TTGGTGTAGCCATCGAGAAAATCGAGCTGGTGGGCGAACTCGTGGATGACTAGGTTATGGCCGACCGCGGGGTCGCGGGCTTCCGCCAACACAGTTTCCCAGGACGCGGCGCAGGCGCCCTTGCTCGGCCTCATCCAACAGGCGGTAAAAGGCCACATTCTGCCTTAGCCAAGATTCCCATTCTTTAGGAAACTGCTGCATCTGCTCGATAAAGGTTAAAAGCGACCGCTAACGATCTGAGGAACGCTCGCAATAATCCTAAACCGAGTGACTGCCATTTGCGCGTGAGAACCCAAATCACAACCCAAAACACAACCACGCCGAGTAACCAAAGCAAAATCGCCATGCCGAATGTCTGGCTAAACTGGCCCCAATCCGCAAGAAAAACCTAGACGCTGTCCCCCTGCGCGCCCCTTATGCCACATGCCCCCGCGCCCGAACGAACCCCAAATTGGTGGCCGATAGCTAGTCCGTGCGGTCAGACCTCGACCTGGAGGGGAACGGCCACCCGGAATTGCGGATCTCTGGCTATGCGGGGGGACGCCTGGTGCTCGAGCGCTCGTTCTCCTCGGATGAAACCCGGGACCGCTTCGTCCTGGCGGTGGATGACCGGGAATTGGTTGCTGACGGATCGGACGCCACCCGGTTGGCCTTCAAGGTGGTGGACCACTTCGGAGCGGAACGGGCCTTCGCCGGGAGTGAGGTCGGCTTCGAACTGGCCGGCCCCGGAGAGTTGGTGGGAGACAACCCGTTGTCCCTGGGGGACAGCGGCGGGGTCGGCGCCGTCTGGGTCAGGACCCTCGCGCGACAACCCGGCCAAATCACGGTCCGGGCCGTGCATTCCTCCTTGGGCGCCCAGTCGATCACGGTCATCGCCAAAGGCTGAACTGGGCACCCGTGGAGATCCGGTTCCGTTGCCTTGGAATGCCCTGGCCGGGACGAACGGGCGGAGCCGGTTTTATTCACAGAACCCACGAACTGGTGGTGCTGCTGCAACTGCTCCTGCCCGTCGACCCGCTGTCCCCGGCCGCGCACTCAGGCTGGGGACGGATGGGGCTTTCCCTCCCATTCTCGGATGCGGTCGCAGGCGGCTTGAAAATAATCTCCGAAGGGATCCAGCCAAATAATCCGGCGGTCGCGCTTAAACCAGGTCAGTTGGCCTTTGGCAAACTGGCGGATGGCGATGCCGAGCTGAAGACGCAGGTCGTCGAGGGTGCCCAGTTCGCCTCGGAGATACCGTGTCACGTAGCGGTACTCCAACCCCAGTTTGTCGAGCCGGGTGTCAGACACCCCGCGGGAGCGGAGTTGAGCAACCTCCTCGATCATGCCGTTGGCCAGGCGATCCCGCAGACGCCGTTCGATTCTCTCTTCGAGGATCTTAAGCGGCCAGGTCAACCCCAACTGCAAGCAATGGTAGCGCGGGGAGTTCTGGAGAACTCGGGAGTGACCGGGGCTGGCGGCGGCGATTTCGATGGCCCGGATGAGCCGGCGCGGATTGTTTTTGTCAATGCGGGCGGCGGCTTCGGGGTCGGATTGTTGGAGCCGCTCGACCAATTGAGCGAGCGGAAGCGGCTCGAGCTCGGATCGCAGCGCAGCATTGGGAGGGACATCCACCAGTTGGTACCCGTCGACGATCGCGCTAATGTACAAACCGGTGCCGCCGACCAGGAAGGGCAGTTTTCCAGTACGATCCAGGGAGTCGATGGCGTGGTAAGCGGCCAGTTGGAACTGGGCCAGGGTGTAGAATTCGGACACCTCGGCAACGTCGATGAGGTGATGCCGCACCAGGGCTGCCTGGGCGGGAGTTATCTTGCCGGTGCCCAGGTCGAGGCCGCGATAGACCTGGCGAGAGTCGGCGGAGACGACTTCGCCGCCGAAATGGTTGGCGAGGCGAATGCCGAGGTCGCTCTTTCCGGAGGCGTTGGTCCCGAGTATGACGACCAGGTTTTGCATGGTTAAGGGGAGGGTTGGGGTGGAGCGCCGCTGAGCGGGCCGGGCAAGTTCAGCGCAGGACTGACCGCGAAGGTGGCCAGGCACACCTGGGCCTGGCCGGGATCATTCAGGCAAAGGGCGCCCTGGCGGATTTTAGGCGTCGGCTCACCTTCCAGGCGCAGGGGAAGGCGATCGCACAGGGACGCGGCGTAGCGAGAAAGATCCGCAAATCCTTCCGCGCGCGCCTGGGCCCGGCTGAGCAGGCGGAACAGGCCATAGGTTCCGGGACAGGTTTGCTTCATCAGTTCGACGGTCAGGCGCCCCATGGTGTAGCGAGGGTTGATTTCCACCACCGGCTTGAGCCGGCGGTCGCCCCGTTGCGTGCGATAGACGAAGGCATCGATACTGACGGGGCCGACCAAGCCGGCGCTCTGCAGGTGAGCTTCGAGCAGGGAAAAGACCAGGTCGTAGAAGTGTTGGAGGCGATCCGAACCGTCCGCCGACAAACGCAATGAGGCGGCCACCGCGGCCGGCAGGCACCGGCGGTAATCGGCCTCCGCCCAGTTGGCCAGGAATTGGCCCTTGCGATCGTTGACGAGGCCGGTGTAGCCGCAGACCTTGAGATGGTGCGGCTCCATCTCCAACTGGACGGAGAAGTCCACCTCACGCTCCAACCAGGGTTCAATGACCAACTGCCGACCTTGGATCAAGGCATGGGCCAGCCACTGCCGCTGTGCCGGCAGTAGCTCCGGTTCCCAGAGCCGCATCGCATTATGGCCGGCCAAACCGTGGGCTTCCTTGACCACCACCCGATGATGACCGCGGCAACGAATGGCGGCAATCGCCCCGAGCGCGGCTTCCAACGTGTCCACGGCTAGGCCCGTTTCCTGATCGGAGCAAAGCCAGGGTTCGGCGCCCCCAGTGCCAGGGCTGCCCCGTGGGTCTTCCCCCGGGGGCGAAGCCTCTGCCGCACCGCGACAGCAAGCCAGCACCTTCCTGAGGAACTCCGCGCTCCAGGCCTTGGAATAGAGCCGGGCGATTTGGTCATTGAAATGCCGGGAGGCGGGGCGAGTTCCCCCGGCCACGCGGGCAAAGAGCGGCTCGAACTGCTCGACACTGTCCGGACCCCAAGCCCAGGGTCGCAAACTGCGGATCTGGCGCTGACAGAGAGTACTCGCCGGATCGATGCGCCCGGCTTTGAGTTCGACGAACTCCGGCAGCGGAAACCCGGCGTGTTTGAGGCCTTCCGAAAAGCCCGCCGACGGCCGTTTCGCCAAAAGTACCACATCGTCCGGGCGGCAGAGGAATTGGGGCAGGTTTGCCAGATCGCGGGCGAGCATCGCCTGGTGCTTTACCGGCGTAAAGGCTGCGCCCCGGGCGATGTAGCCCTCGGCAAAGGGATTGAATACAAAAACGTCGCAAGGTTCCATCGCCGCCAAACAAGTTACCCGATGCGGTCCACGGTTGCCAATCCTCATCGTCCTCATCGTCCGGGCCCGACCCCACCAGGTTTGAGGGGCTCGGGCGGCCTGGGGACCGAGCGAAACGGTGGTCGGTGGGGGGGGCGAAAAAGCTTACCCAAACGCGGCGCTCGGGCGTAAGCTGGGGATTATGGCCACCATTGGCAAACGCAACACTCTGACAGTCGTCCGGGGATCGACCCCGGGCATTTATCTGGACGGGGGCGAGCACGGGGACATTCTGCTGCCCAATCGCTACGTGCCCCGGCGGGTCTGCCCGGGGGATCAGCTCGAGGTTTTCGTGTACCGGGACTCGGAGGATCGGCTCGTGGCGAGCACGGAAATACCGCGTGCCACGGTGGGCGATGTGGCCACGTTGAGAGTGGTCAGTGTCAATCGCCAGATCGGGGCGTTCCTGGACTGGGGCCTGGCCAAGGACTTGCTGTTGCCCTTCCGGGAACAGACCGGCCCGGTTCGCGTGGGCCAGGAGGTGGTGGTGCGGGTCTACCTGGACCAGCAAACCCAACGAATCGTCGCCTCCATGAAACTAGATCGGAACTCGGCCCTCGAACCGCCCCGCTTCCGGGCGGGCGAGAAGGTGGATTTTCTGGTAACCGAACGGACCCCGCTCGGCTACAAGGCCCTGGTGGAGGGCGCGCACGCGGGCTTGCTTTACCACGAGGGCATTTCTGTCCCTGTGGCGATCGGCCAGACCTTTCAGGGCTTTGTGCGCGCGGTGCGGCCGGATGGCAAGATTGATCTGAGCCTGGACCAAGCCGGTTTCCAACGGGTGGCGCCCCTGGCCTTGCGGATCGCCCAGGCGCTCCAGCGCAACGGCGGACGGCTGGACTTGGACGATGACAGCCCACCCGAGACCATCCGCGAGGCATTCGGCGTCAGCAAGAAGGCCTTCAAGCAAGCCCTGGGCACACTCTACAAAGCCCGGCGCATCCGCTTCGCCAAACCGGGTATCGAGCTGCTGGATAACTCGACCTGGGCGCCGGCGCGCGGGCGGGATTGAACCTTAAACCCATGCGATCAGTTGAGAAACTCCCCAACGGAAGCCCAAGCCCCCGCCGCTCGTTGGTTCATCCCAACGCTCCGGAAGCGACCGACCCCGGAAGGCGACCGGGGCTGACACGGGTCAAAACTGCGCGTTTCTTGCTGCTACTGGTTCTGACGTTGCTTTGTCCTGGTCTGGGGGGAGGACAAAGCAGCGTCACCACGATAAATGCCAAGCGTTCACGGGTGTCTCTGAACGGCACGTGGCGTTTTATGCCCGCAACCGAAGGGAGCGTGGAGCCCGCGAAGACGGGCTGGGGCTATATCAAGGTACCGGGCAGTTGGCAAAATGCTCGGGGCCGGTCTTCGGATTTCGTGGCCCTTGGCAGCGGCCCGCAGTGGGATCTCTATGATGGGGCACGGGTCGCGCGTGCCTGGTACGAGCGGCAGGTGTCGATCCCCGCCGAATGGCAGGGCCGCGCGATCAGCCTGCGCTTCGACCGCCTTTGCACGGACGCGATGGTCTATGTCAACGGCACCGAGTGCGGCCAGATCGCCTGGCCGTGGGGCTCGGTGGACATCACCGCGGCGGTAACGCCGGGCCAAAGGGCGGAGGTGCGCGTGCTGGTGGCGGCGATAGCCGATGGGGAACAGGTGGGGACCTTCTGGCAGAATGCCTTTCTGAACGTCTCCTATTCCGCGGCCACGCTCAAGTCGCGGGGCCTGACTGGAAACGTCTTTTTGGAAAGCCGCTCATCGGAAGCTCGCGTGACCGATGTCTTCGTGCGCACTTCGACCCGAAACCAGAAGCTGTCCCTGGACGTGGAACTGACCGGCGTCCCGCAGGCGGGCCGGGTCCAGGTGGCCGCGGAGATGGTCAACGAAAAGGGCGAGATGGAGAAGACGTTCACTGCGGACGCGGTGGTGGTCGCCGGTGGGACGCAGGCGCTCACGCTGTCGTGGCCCTGGACCGACCCGCGCCTCTGGGACGTGGGCCAGCCCAATCTCTATACCCTTCGGCTCCGAGTGAAGGGCGCGGGCGTGGATGATGAGTATCACCAGGAATTCGGGTTCCGCGAGTTCTGGGTCGAAGGCCGGCAATGCTACCTCAACGGGAGCGTGGTCCACCTGCGGCAGCCTTGCTTTTACAACGGCCCACGCATGCAGGTGGGAGACACTTTTTCCGAAATGGGCCAGGAGACGGTGGATACCCGGGGCGATACCGCCGACTCGGGGCGAAATCTGGACGCCGCCGACCACGAGGGATACCTGGTGGCGGAGTACGTCCTCAACGCCAACAAGTACCTGATGAACTCGAAGGGAGTGGTCTGGGAACAGAATCGGCAGCGGGCCTTGGATCGAGCCGCCGTATGGATACGCCACTACCGCAATCATCCCTCGGTGGTGATGTGGATCGCCGGCATGAATTTCTTCAACAACGCGGTGGACGCCGACCCACGCCTGGTGGGCCGCCGCGGCTGGGGCCAAAGCGACAAGCGCTGGCAGCGCCTCATGGTGTTCGGCCAGGAGATGTTCGACGGACTCAGGCAACTCGACCCGACCCGGGTCTATTACAGCCATGCCGGGGCCTATACGGGCGACCTTTATACGATGAACTGCTACCTGGACCTCCTGCCGCTCCAGGAGCGCGAGGAGTGGCTCAGCGCCTGGGCCGAAGGCGGCGAGATGCCGATTTCCATGGTCGAGTTCGGCACCCCCATGGACTGCACCTTCCGGCGCGGGCGCCACGGGTTCGAAAGCAATATCAGCAGCGAACCCCTGCTCACAGAATACGCCGCCATCTATTTTGGCACAGAGGCTTATACCGCGGAGGAACCCAAGTATCGGCAGTATCTTCACGGCCTGTTTCGCGGCGGTATGATCTACGAGAGCTCCGAGAACCGCCTGGATGAGTACGCCGACAACCACAAACTCCAGCAACTCTATCGGCGCAATACGTGGCGCAGTTGGCGGACGGCGGGACTGCCGGGGGGGCTGCGCACCTGGTCCTGGACGCAAGACGCCCTCAAGGAGATCAACGGGCCGACCCTGGCCTGGATCGCCGGCCCGGCGGGGGCGTACACCGCCAAGGATCACCACTTCAGCCCCGGCCAGAAGATCGAGAAGCAGATCGTCCTGATCAACGATACGCGCCAGCCCCAAGATTTTTCCGCGGTCTGGACCGCCACGGTCGGCGGCCAGGAAGTGGATCAGGGTGAGCTGCAAGGCCGGCTGGCGGTTTCGGAGATCCGGTTCCTTCCCTGCGGTGTAATCGCGCCCGTTGCCGCAGCCGGAGAAAAGGCCGACGGCCGGATCACTCTCGCCGCCACCATCGGCCAGGCCAAGCACCAGGATGCCTTCGCGTTTCGCGTGTTTGGCCCGGACAAGCCGGGCCATGGTGCCATCGCGGTGGTAGATCTGGACGGGGTGACCAGCAAGATGCTGGCGGACCTGGGGTATCAGACCAGCACCTGGCAGGGCGCCACCGCGCCGTTGGTAGTGATCGGACGCAACGCCTTGAGGGGCGACACCGCGGTGGCTGGCCGGCTGGAGTCCTATGTGCGGGCTGGGGGCCGAGCTCTGATCTGTACCCAGGACCCGGAATGGATGACCCAGGCCCTCGGGTGGCGCGTGGGTCCGAAGGTAGCTCGCCGCGTCTTCCCGGTGGATGCGGGCGTCGCCCGCGGCTTGGATGCCGAAGACCTGCGCGACTGGACGGGTAGCAGCACCTTGATCGAGGCGTATCCGGAATACGTGGGAAACTACCTTCGAGGGAATGAACGAGAACAGCCCTATGCCGGGTGGCACTGGGGCAACCGGGGCGGGGTCAGCAGCGCCGTCATCGAAAAACCCCATCGCAGCGGTTGGCGTCCCCTACTGGAATGCGAGTTCGACCTGGCCTACACGCCGCTGATGGAATTGGACTACGCCCAGGGCCGGATAATCCTCTGCACCCTGGACTTGGAGGACCATGTGGCCCAGGATCCCGCCGCGCGGCGGCTGGCCGGGCGCATCGTTGATGACGCGCTTCACTCCCCGCTGTCTCCCCGGACGGGCAAGGTGGTGTACCTCGGCAGCGCCACGGGGGCGGCTTGGCTGGATAAGATCGGGGTGAGCTATGAGCGGTCGACCGCGCTCGACATCAGCGCTGGGTTGCTGCTCATCGGCCCGGAGGCTGAACTCGATACCACGGCGCTGACCGCCTACCTGGAAAAAGGTGGCAAGGTGTTCTTTTTGCCGCGCTCGCGAGCTGACGGGTGGCTCGGCACCACCTTGAAGCCGGCGGCAGCCCATTTCGCCGGGTCCCTGTCGGCGCCGGAGTGGCCCGAAGCCAGAGGCCTCAGCGCGTCCGATCTTCGCTGGCGTTGCTACCTGGACGCGGCTCCCTGGGTCTTGAGCGCGGGCGCGGAGATCGGAGCGGACGGACTGATTGGCCGCAAGGCCGTGGGTGCCGGCGTGGCGATCTTCTGCCAGGTGGACCCGGATGGCTTCCAGGCGGACGTGAAGACCTATTTCCGCTATACGCGCTGGCGGTCCACCCGCGCCGTGGCCCAACTCCTGGCCAACCTGGGCGCCAGTTTCGCTGTGGACAGCCGGATCTTCCACCCCCTTGACGCCGGGGCCCTGAACCCGGACCGGGACCGGCCGGGACCTCAAGCCACGGGCCCGCGAGTTGGCTTGGAGCAGGCTCCGAGCCCCCAAGCGGAGGGTCCCCAACCGCCCACGTATTACTACCCCGATTATCGGACGGATTTCCCGATGGGAGATAATCCCTACCGTTATTATCGGTGGTAGGCTGGCGGTGTGCGGGCTGCTTCAACGGCGCCGCACGGAGGCAATCCATCGAGGATTTACACAAACTTAATGACACCTTCGACGTGATCGCACACTATGGCCGGGCAAGAACCTATGCGTTATAGAAACATACTAGTCGGCGTGGTGTCCTGGGCCATCGTATCGTCATCCGCGTTTGCCGATGATTGGCCGCAGTGGCAGGGTCCGGACCGGACCGCCAAGTCCAAGGAAGGCGGCCTGCTCAAAGAATGGACGAAAGAGGGGCCAGCGCTCGCCTGGAAGCTCAAGGGACTGGGCGGCGGCTACAGCGCTCCCTCCATCGCCGCTGGGCGGATCCTCGGCATGAGCCATCGCGGGGAGGACGAAGTGATTTGGGCTCTGTCCGAGAAAGATGGCAAGGAGCTTTGGGTGACACGCCTAGGGCCCGCGGTCAAACAGCAAGCGTCGCAGGGAAAAGAGGGGCCGGCCTGCACGCCGACGGTGGATGGCGAAATGCTCTATGTCGAGGGCCTGGGCGGCGAGGTGGCTTGCCTGCAGGCCAAAGATGGCAAGCTCATTTGGCAACGCAGCCTGAAGGCCGATTTTGGGGGGCGTCCACCCATGTGGAGTTACCGTGAATCACCGCTGGTGGATGGGGCCAAGGTCATCTACACCCCCGGGAGCGAAGACGCGGCGGTGGTGGCCCTCGACAAGTTGACCGGCAAGACCCTCTGGAAAAGCCAAGTGCCCGCTGGCACCGGTGGTGGACCTGGCGGGCCTGGCGGACCTGGTGGGGGTTCGCGTGGTTCAGGCGGTGGCGGTTCGGGAGCGGCCTACGCCTCGGCCATCGCGATCGACTTCGATGGGCAGCGCCAATACGTGCAGTTCACGGCGAAGGCACTGGTGGGGGTGGCCGCGACCGACGGCAAGTTCCTCTGGCGGTATGACCAGCCCGCAAATCGCATGGGGATTAACTGTTCCACGCCCGTCTTCCAGGACGGTATGGTATTTGCCGCCTCGGCCTATGGCGCGGGCGGTGGGTTGGTGAAGCTGAGCAAGGACGCCAACGGTGGGGTCAAGGCCGATGAGGTCTATTTCACGAAGAAGATGCAAAACCACCACGGCAGCATGATCTTCCTGGATGGCTGCCTGTATGGCGCTAACGGCGGCAACGAGGGCGGCTTCCTGGTCTGCCTGGATTTCAAGACCGGCAACGTGCTGTGGGATGAGCGCGACGACACGGAACACCGGGCGCCGAAAGGCTCGGTGGCTCTGGCGGATGGCCGGCTCTACTATCGGACCGAGAAGGGCACCATGCTGCTCATCGAGCCCAGCCCGAAGCAATACCTCGAGCGTGGCCGTTTCGACCAACCCGACCGGAGCCAACAACCGGCCTGGGCACATCCGGTGATTGCCAACGGCAAGCTCTATCTGCGCGACCAGGATGTGCTGCTCTGCTATGACGTGAAGGCGCCCTAAGGGGGCTGCTTTGGAATCGACCGGTGCATCGATGATGCGGGGTTGGTCGGTATCAAGAACCAGCGAGGCCATTGTCGCAGGTTTGCTGGTCCCGGTGCTCGCGTCCGAGTCGAACGGCTTCCTCGAAAGCCGCGTCGTCTTTGAATGGGTGATAATTCTTGCCTTTGGCGGTGGGGGCCGCAAATTGGGGCCTGAATCATGAGTGACAATATTTTTATCGGCACGGACAGCGGAGCGACGACTACCAAGTTTTCCGCGGTTCGGGGGAATGGCGAAGCGGTGTCCACCAAGGTCTTGCAGCGTTCGACCAATTCAGAACAAGGCCGTGAGGCCGTTATCGCCTCGTGGATCGCGGGGGTGGGGGAGTTTCTGGCGCAGAATGAATTGCAGTGGCCGCAGGTCGCGGGGGTGGGGCTGGCGATTCCGGGGCCGTATGAGAGCTACGGCGTTTTCGGGAGATCACCGAATCTGCCCGCCAGTTTCAGCGGCTGGAATGTGTATGCGGATTACCGCGCGGCGCTGGCGAAGCAGGTCGGACGCCCGGTGCCGCTGTGCGTGGGGAACGACGGCAACTACGGCGGCGTGGCGGAGGCGCGGCTCGCGCGAGGCGACTCCAAGGCGTCGGTCGCGATGCTGATGCCGGGGTCCGGCCTCGGCGCGGCATTCGTGGGTGCGGATGGACTTTGTCTGGACGGCGACACACTGGCGGGGATGGAAGCGGGGCACATGCCGGCGCCCTTGCAACTGCTCGGAGTGACCGGCAAACCCCTGCCGTGCGGCTGCGGGCGCGACTGGGGTTGCGTGGAGGCGTACACCACGATTTCCGGGTTGCCGCATCTGCTGGTGGAGACCTTGCGGAAATATCCCGAGCACGAGCTCGCCAAATCCAGCGCGACGCCAAAAGAAAAGGCGCTTTCGCTGCGCGGCCGGGCGCAACAGGGCGATGCGTTGGCGGTGGAGATATTTGATTTTCAGGCGCGCGTGATGGGGCTGCACGTGGCGAACCTGGCGATGGCGCTGGATCCAGGGATTTTCATCATCGGGGGCGGGCTGATGGACCATGAGGCGACGACGACGGAGTTTCGGGAGCGGTATCTGCGGATCGTGCGCGACTCGGCCCGGCCGTACCTTTGGCCGCAGCAGCGCGACACGCTCAAGATCATCCCGGCGGCGCTGGGCGAATTGTCGCAGGCGATTGGCGCGGCCCTGGTAGCCCTTTACCAAAGTCACCGGTAAACTCCCGCCGCGCTTCCGGGAGCGGGCTTCGAGGCTAACCCAAGCGGCTTGTCATGACTTCTCCACCGTTGGTCGATCCGCCGGCCCCGGACCCGCGTCGGACTTGGGGCTTTCGGATGTCGGCAGCCGACATCGCCGCGCTGGCCGCCTTCGGCGTGCTGGTGGTCGTTCTGCGTCACAAGGAAAGCAGTTTGTGGTGGTTACTGGCCCTCGCCGCCATCCACTTCTTTCTGTTCTGCAATGTGTTTCGGCTCTTGCGTCGCCGGGAATTGATCTGGGCTGGGTTTTTCGTGGGGAATGTCGCCCTGTGGACGGTATCCGGGCGACTCGATCTGTTCAACGTGTTGGCGTGCCAGTTGCCCGTGACTGTGGGCGTTCTTGCCTGGGAGATCAAAGCCCCCCGCTATCATGGGATCTTCGCAGCGCGGCTGAACCCCAGGCTAAACGAGTACCTCCAGGGAAGGACATCGGCCTGAAGCCTCATGCGGCGCAACCAACTCATTAACGCAACGTGATTTTATGAACCAAAACCCGACGGATCGACGCGGCCTGAATCGCCGTGACTTCATCAAGGCGGCTGCCCTTTCCGCCGCCGCGGTGGAGCTGGGTGGGGCGCCGGCCTCGAGCCTGGCT
>Ga0316222_1005044_pt1 | contig 11525 bp, 11 predicted proteins | sample TBH18011metaG_FD_206008 | JGI IMG/M metagenome (GOLD analysis project Ga0316222, IMG submission 206008) | Freshwater microbial communities from Trout Bog Lake, Wisconsin, USA - TBH18011 | ecosystem: Environmental > Aquatic > Freshwater > Lake > Hypolimnion/Profundal zone | place: USA: Wisconsin... | reverse complement strand
GTCGATGCCGCGGATCACCGACCGGTCGATCTTGATGAAATCCGGATCGCAATCGGTCAACAGGCGGAGTGAATCGGCCGAGGCGCCGAAACGGTCCACCGCCAGCATGCCGCCCTTCCGCCGCATGGTCTTGGCGGCATAGATGCTTGGCAGCCCGCCATCGGGCAGAGTCGCGATCTCGGTGACCACATGGGCGAAATGCGGCAGCAGCGCCCCCTGGGTCGCCTCCATCACCACATCCAGATGGCTCGCCACCCGGGCGTCCAGGTTGACGAACAGCGCCGCCTGGGCGATGGCGGGAATGCCCGCCGCCACCTCGGCGATCTTGGCGCGGATGGCGATTTCCAGCTCCACCAGATGCCCGCCGGCATGGCTGGCGCTCAGCATCTCCTCGGCGGAGGACAGGCCGTGATCCTCCCAGCCGCGCACCAACGCCTCATGGCCGAAGCACTGCCCGGAATGGACGTTCACGATGGCCTGGAAGGCCACCCGAATGCCTGAACCGCTGGACTTACGCTGAATGGGGGAAGCCATGATGAAACTTTGCGACCCGCGACACCTCAGGATCGCGATGTCGCGCGGCGGGACTATACCGTCACCCTCGACGCCAGACACGCGCCACGAGCCCCTGCAACAAAAGAATCACATATCGGCCAAAATGTAACATTTCAGGCCTTGTCGTCCGTCTACGGACGGATCATATTCACTGGGTAGTGACGCACACGCACGTGCCGATGGCCCGGTCGAGGTTATGCAACGACGGACGCGTCCTTTTTGGAGGAGCCGGCGACAGTGCGCCAGCACCCGAAGGGGAGGTGGACATGTTGACGACTCACATTCAGGGCAGTTCCCCCGCGATCAATCCCCCCCGCACCGTCAGTACCTGACGGCGGCTTTGGCGGTTTCGGCCGCCCGCCGCCGTGTCCTGGACGATCACCGCCCCTCGTCCGAGGGAAACGGTGAGGGATTCGACCCCGACCGGGGAGTCACGCTCATGACCATCGCACGCCGCCACACCGCCGTTCCGACCGCCTTCCGCCAAGGCATCGCCCCGTTGTCGCTGCCATCGGTGAAGGCGGCGGTGCTGGCCCATCGCCCGGAAATCCCCATGGTCTGCCTGCGTCCGGCCCTGGCGGCGGCCGAGGCGGCGCGGTTCGTCAAAACCTTCCCCGGCCATGTGCTCTACGCCGTCAAGTGCAACCCGGACAAGGCGGTTCTGCGGGCACTGGCCGCCGGCGGCATCACCCATTTCGACGCCGCCTCCATCACCGAGGTGCGGCTGGTCCGCCGGCTGTTCCCGGAGGCGCGGATTCACTTCATGCATCCGGTCAAGGCCCGTTCGGCCATTCGCGAAGCCTATCTGGAGCATGGCGTGCGTGACTTCGTGCTCGACAGCGCCGACGAGTTGGCCAAGATCATGGCCGAAACCTCGGGGGCCAAGGATCTCTGCCTGATCGTGCGGCTGGGCCTGACCAAGGACAAGGCGCGGCTGGACCTGTCGGGGAAATTCGGCGCCGGCGCCGCCGACGCCGTCCGATTGCTGCGCTGCTGCGCCGCCCAGGCCGGCAGGCTCGGCCTGTCGTTCCATGTGGGGTCGCAGTGCTGCGACCCGTCGGCCTGGGAGCGCGCCTTGCAGCAGGCCGGCGCGGTGATCGAAGCCGCCGGAATTCGCCTGGATGTGCTGGATGTGGGCGGCGGTTTCCCGGTGACCTATCCCGATATGCGGCCACCGCCGCTGGATGCGTTCATGGCCGCCATCGCCCGCGGCGTCGCCCGCTTGGCCCTGCCCGAGGACTGCGTCCTGTGGTGCGAGCCCGGCCGCGCCCTGGTGGCGGCCTGCCAGTCCCTGGTGGTGCAGGTTCAGGCACGGCGCGGCGATGTGCTTTACATCAACGACGGAATCTACGGCACCTTGTCCGACGCCGGCGCGCTGGGGTTCCGCTATCCCTGCCGCCTGATCAAGGCCGCCGGCTTCAGCACCGGCCGTCCGAGCGCCTTCAGCTTCTACGGTCCCACCTGCGATTCCATGGACCGCATGCACGGCCCCTTCCTGCTGCCCGACGACGTGGCCGAGGGCGACTGGATCGAGCTTGGCCAATTGGGCGCCTATGGCACCTGCCTGCGCACTGGCTTCAACGGCTTCGAGGATGTGATCCGGGTCGAGGTGGAGGATGCCGCCATGGGACGGGCCGCCCTCGGTCGCCTCTCCCCCCGCTGCAAAGCGGCCTGACGAAGCCTTCGGCAAACGATAACAATTCCCGCCGCCGTCGCGGGTTATGATGACGCCCGGTTGGTACCATCGGGGGGATACGGAGATGGCTGCTCCGAGCAAGGTCTTCAATGTTCTGTTCATCTGCGACGATGACACGGTCAGGGCGCCCATCGCGGCGTTCCTGCTGAACACCCAGCGTTCGGGACGGTTCCGCGCCCATAGCGCCGGGGTCAGGCCGGGCCGGGAGATGCCGGCCGAGATCCTGGAGGTGCTCCGGGCGGTCGGGGCGCTGTCCGATCGGTCCAGGCCGGTGGCGGTGACGGAATTCCAGCGCGCCGAAGCGCCCAGGCTGGATTTCGTCTTCAATCTGACGGAGGCCGGCGAAGGCTGCCGGGATGTCACCCTGCCCGGCTCGCCCCTGCCCGGCTCGCCTCTAGTCGTGCCCTGGCCCATTTCCAGGCCGGACCTGACCTCCGGCTCCCATGCCGAACGGAGTTCGCGACTGGCCGAAACCGTGCGCATGATTCGCCGGCGCGTCGAACTGTTCGCCGAATTGCCGTTCGACAAACTGGACCGCATGGCCATGCAGCTTCAGGCCGAAACCGTCCATCGCCGCGCCGGGGACGCGGAGCCGCTCCAGGCGGGATCTGATCCCGCCGAGCCTTTGAACTGACCCGCTCGGTTCAAAGGTAAGACGGCAAGCGCGACTCGGCCTCTGTCGCGGGATGATTCGACTTGAAAGCATCCCGCTCTAAAACGTCCTCAGCGCGCCATAGGCCAGGGAGCCGAGCAAGGCGACCAGCAGCACCGCCACCCCGACGATGATGCGGCGGCTGAAGGCGATATCCTCGGGGGTCGGTGCGGTCATGGGCAATCCTCGGACTAGTGTTCCGTTTCCGAAATTCCAATCGTTTGACCCAGCGTTGATCGAATTTCGGAAACGATCAGAACACTAGTATTATCACTAATCTCGTGGCGCTTTATGTTTTTGAAATTCCGAAGATAGTGGGTGGGGAGGTGATCGGAATTTCAAAAACGCGCCACTAGGGGGGAGACGCAAGCGGCGGCGCGATGCCGCCGTCGGGAAGGGGCCGGTCGTCGCCGCCCAGGGTCCGGTGCATGATCACCACATCGACCCAACGGCCGAATTTGAGGCCTACACCGCGCAGCACGCCTTCCTGACCGAAGCCGTTGGCGCGATGCAGGGCGATGGAGCCCTGGTTGGCGGAATCGCCGATGACCGCGATCATCTGGCGGTAGCCGAGGGTGGTGCAGCGCGCGATCAGGGCGGAGAGCAGCATCCCGCCGATGCCGCGCCGAACCACGAAGGGCGCCACATAGATGGAATCCTCGACGGTATAGCGATAGGCCGAGCGCTGCCGGAAGGGGCCGGCATAGGTATAGCCCAGCACCTCGCCCTGTTCCTCCGCCACCAGAAACGGCAAGCCGCGCCCGACGATCTGACTCCAGCGGCCGGTCATGTCCTCGACGCTGGGCGGCACCTCCTCGAAAGAGGCGGCCGAGCGGGTGACGTAATAGGTATAGATCGACAGGATCGCCGGTATATCCGCCGCCGATGCGTCGCGGATCACCACCGGCAGCGGCGTGGCGTTCAGGGACATGACGGCGTGTACTCACTGACGACTGTGACCAGGGACATGACCACCCCCTCGATATCGGCCCGCAATTGCCCGAAGCCCGGACCGTGCCGATGCTGGGCCTCGTCCATGTACAATGCCCGGTTCAACTCGATCTGCAACGCATGACTGCCCTGGCGGGGATGGCCGTAATGCCGGGTGGTGAACCCGCCGGCATAGGGGGTGTTGCGCACCACGCGATATCCCCGCTGGCGGAAGCCGTCCTCCACCGCTTGGGTGAAGACCGGCGAACACGCCGATCCGAAGCAGTCGCCCAGCACCACATCCACCCGAGGCCGCCCCGAATCGTGGTCCAGGGGGCCGCCCACCGACGGCATGGAATGGCAATCCACCAGCAGCGACCAGCCGAAACCGGTCCGGGTATCGTCCAACAAACGGCGCAGACGGCCGTGATAGGGCTGGTAGCAGCGGGCGATTCGCTGTTCCGCCTCCTCCACCGGCAGCTTGCCGGCGTAGATCTCGGCCCCGCTGGCGACCACCCGGGCAATGGTGCCTAGCCCGGCCAGCACCCTGGGGCTGCGGGTATTGGCGTGACTGGGCAGCGGACCGGTGAACATGGCGGGATCAAGTTCGTAAGGCTCGCGATTGGGATCGCAATAGGCGCGCGGAAACATGGCGCAGATCAACGGCGCCCCGTAATCGGGCACGCAGGCATACAACTCGTCGACAAAGCTGTCCTCGGACCGGCGCAGCGACTGGGGATCGAGCTTGGAAGCGGCCACGAAGTCGGTGGGATAGTTCCGGCCGGAATGGGGCGATGCGAAGACCAGCGGCACGGTCTGGCGAAGCGGCGCCCTGACCGTCAGCACGGAACTGTCATCGAGAATCGTCGTCGGGTTGGTATCCATGGCCTATAGCCGCATTCCTAGCCCGGATTTCTCACACTGTCACGAACGCAAAGGAGGAGAAGATGGCGAGAGAGCAGGCAGCGAGTGCCGCACGATGTGGCGCATCGCGCAAACTCGATAACGCACTCTATCGCCATCTTCTCCCCTCCCGGAGGGTCGCGCCGCGGCGGGCGCAGGCCCGCGATCATTTGGTTTGCCGGCGAAGCCGGCGGGCGTCCGGCTTCCCATCGTCCTCGACGTGGCCACCAGCCACGCCTTCCGCCGCTGGATCGCCACTCCGCGAACGCGATTGCGTCTCGCGAGAGTGTGAGAAATCCAGGCTAACAGATCGGCGAGCGGGTGTCATATCCGGGATGAAAAATAGCATCCCCCCATGCGCGCGGCAGCCTTGAATAAACCATTCACGGCGGGTTTTCGGAAGGACTTGCAATGCCCGAAGAACGACGCTAAAAGAACCCCCCTCGGCAGACGCGAAGCGGACCCACCGCGAGGCGAAGGCCGGGATGGATGAAGGTTTGAATGGGGATTTTGCGCGGTCTCGGCCCAGCATTTTTGTTGCACTGGGGCCAAGTGTCGCGTAGAAAACCCCACCGCCGCGATGGCGGGGTCGTTGAAGTCAAGTCTAATGGCAACGGGCGGTTAGCTCAGCGGTAGAGCACTGTGTTGACATCGCAGGGGTCACAAGTTCAATCCTTGTACCGCCCACCATTGGCTCGGCAGAATGATCCGGAACTTATCTTCCGCCATCATCGGCATCAAACCCTGACCGACGGAAAGTCCTCGATGAGGGCTTTTTTCATTTCCGCGGATCGCATCGGGCTGATCCCATCGGCCCCATATCCCGCCTCGCCATGCCGCGTCCGCCCACTGATCACGAAGCGAGTCGAGCTTCGCAAGACGTGCTATAAGGTGGGCAAGGCGATGACGATTTTGTAATCTCCGCATTTGGACGTTGACGCCCCGCCCCTTGTTACCGGATTTTGCTAGCGATTTTCATTCCTTGGCGCAGGAGCCCCTTTGGAAGATCTCGTCGTTCACATCCTGAAGGAATTCGGCTTCCTGCTCTATCCGTTCATTTCCGCCTGGACTTTCGTCGAGGGTGAAACCGTGGTGATCGTCACCGGGGTCCTGGCGTCGGAGGGAAACTTCCACATCAGCGTCGAACTGCTGGCATTGGCGGCCTTGAGCGGGAGCTTCTTCGGTGACCAGCTCTATTATTACATCGGCCGCAAATACGGCTCGCCGCTGCTCAAGCGCTGGCCGAAGCTGGTCGCCAATATCGATTGGGCCTTCGCGGCGGTGAACCGGACGCCGGCCATGTTCATCCTGTCGTTCCGCTGGATCTACGGCGTCCGCAACATCGCCCCCTTCATCGTCGGCATCGCCGGAGTTCCCCGCGTCAAATATCTGGTGCTGAACTTCACCGCCGCCGCCATCTGGGCGCACAGCTTCGCCTGGGGCGGCTGGTGGATGGGCCGGAAGCTCGAAATCTGGCTGGGCGACAGCAAATGGTTCGTTCTGTTCGGATTCATGGCGCTCATGATCGCCTTCGGCGCCTTTGGCGCATTGCGCGGCAAGAACAAATCGGATGAAATCAGTGCCGCGAAGGATTCTCCCCCCAGCGAGGGCTCCTCATGATGGACGGCACCCAGGTCCCCGAAGCCACGGAAGCGAAACTCGAAAAGATCGCCCTTCCCTCCGGGACCGTACTGTTCCGCCAGGGCGACCTGGGCGACGCCGCCTATATCCTCGATAGCGGCAAGATCGTCATCTACCAGCAGGTGGAAGGCCAGCGGGTCGAACTGGATTCCATCAAGCCGGGGGAAATCTTCGGTGAAATGGCGGTCATTGACCACAGCGAGCGCATGGCCACCGCACTGGCCGCCACCGACAGCGTCGTCACCCGCATTCCCGAGCCGCTGTTCGCCAGCAAACTGGAGGGCACCCATAAATTCGTCCGCGCCCTGGTCAGCATGTTCATCAAGAACATCCGCAGTTCGCACCGCATCTTCGTCCGGCGCCCACGCAGCTTCCGCGACAACATCAAGCTGATCCGCCATTTTGCCTTCAACATCAAGCGCTACGCCAACTTGATGGAGAACCGCCCACTGGCCGAGGAAATGCTGGGCGTCCTGGCCCGGCTGGAACAATGTGTCGGCGATCTGGCCGAGGTGGGGCAGCGGGCCAAGGATAAGCGCCACGATCATATCGTCGAGGATGCCGAGCACGGCGATCTCGACCTCAAGGCGGCCATGGGAACCGAAGGCCGCCGCAAGCTTTAAGCCCGGATTTCTCACACTGTCACGGATACGACGGAGGAAAAAATGGCGAGAGAGCAGGCAGCAGGCGCTGCGCGATGCGGCGCATCGCGCAAGACTGATAACGCACTCTATCGCCATTTTTTCCCCGCCCTACGGGTTGCGTTACGGCGGGCGCAGGCCCGCGAACATTTGGTTTTCTGGCGAAGCCGGCGGGCGCCCGGCTTCCCGACGCCCTCGACGTGGCCACCAGCCACGCCTTGTGTCACTTCGGGCCATCCCTGTCGGGATCGCATCTACGATGCGCCGCTTGCCCTATGGGCTGCGCCGGTCGTCGGATCGCCGGATCGCCACCCCGCGAACGCAATCGTATCTCGCGAGAGTGTGAGAAATCCGGGCTAGCGCCTGGACAGGCGACATGGAGTTCCCTCGCATCCTCGACGTGGGCGATACCGCCTTCAGCGTGGAATTCGGCGATGCCATCGACCGGGCCACCAATGCCAGGGTGATGAATCTGCGCCACGCCATCCAGCTCGCCCACCGGGCCGGCGCCATGGTGGGACTGGTGGAGGTCATCCCCACCTTCCGCTCGCTGCTGGTCTCCTATGACCCGCTGGTCACCAGCCGCCGGGTCATGCAGACCGGAATCCTGGCGATGGCGGCCGAATGCTCCCAGGCACCGGCGGCCACGGCACGGATCTGGCGCCTGCCGGTCTGCTACGACGACGATCTGGGGCCGGATATGGACGCGGTCTGCCGGGCCGCCGGCCTGTCGCGAACCGAGCTGATCGCGCTGCATGGCGCCACCGAATATTTCGTCTATATGCTGGGCTTCATGCCGGGCTTCGCCTATATGGGCGATATTCCCGAACGCCTTCGCCTACCGCGCCGGAGCACCCCCCGGATCAAGGTTCCCGCCGGATCGGTGGCCATCGCCGGTTCCCTCGGCGCGGTCTATCCCTGGGACAGCCCCGGCGGCTGGCATCTGCTGGGGCGCACGCCCGTCGCCTTTTTCGACCCGGCGCGCCAGCCGCCATCCCTGCTGGCGCCGGGCGATCATGTCCGCTTCCACGCCGTCGAGCGCGCGGAATACGAGGCGGCCTGCCGCGATCCCGCCCGGCTGGCGGAGGGCGACTGAATGTCCGCCATCCTGCATGTCCTGCGCCCCGGTCTGCATACCACCGTCCAGGATTTCGGCCGGTTCGGCTTCCAGGAGCTCGGCGTGCCGGTGGCAGGGGCGCTGGACATGGCCGGACTTCGCCTCGCCAATGCCCTGGCCGGCAACCGGCCGGGCGAGGCCTGCCTGGAGATCAGCTATCTCGGCCCCACCCTGCGGGTCGAGGCCGACAGCCTGCGTCTGGCGGTATGCGGCGCGGTGCGCCTGACGCTGAGCGAAGCGGCGGCCGGCGGTGACCGCCGGGTACTCGAATCCGACCGCTCCCACCGGCTCGGGCGGGGCGACATCCTGGAGGTCGGGGCGGTGAGTGCGGCCTCGGTGGCCTATCTGGCGGTGGCCGGCGGCTTCGACCTGGTGCCGGTGATGGGCAGCCTGTCCACCTATGTGCGCGCCGGACTGGGACCGCTGGACGGCAAGCCGCTGGCCTGTGGCACGGTTCTGCCGCTTTGCGCCGCCACGGCGGGGGATGGAGGCGATCTCGCCCTGCCCGAAGCCATGGCCTATGGCGACGGCCCCATCCGGGTGATGCTCGGCCCACAGCAGGACAGCTTCACCGAGGCGGCGCTGGCCACCTTCCTCTCCGCCGAATATGTGGTCAGCAAGGACGCCGACCGCATGGGACTGCGGCTGGAGGGACCGCGCCTCGACCACCGTTCGGGTCCCGACATCGCCTCGGACGGGCTGGTGAACGGCTGCATCCAGGTTCCCGGCAATGGCGGTCCCATCGTCCTGCTGGCCGATCACCAGACCACCGGCGGCTATGCCAAGATCGCGACGGTGATTTCCGCCGATCTGCCCCGGCTGGGCCGGGCCATGCCGGGAACCCGGCTGACCTTCACCGCCGTCACGGCGGATCAGGCCGCGGCGGCCCGCCTAGCGCTGGAGCGCGAGATCGGGCGGCGGGTGGAGGGATTACGCCCGCCCGGCGCCGCCCCGGGCATCGACCTGGCGGCACTGTATGGAGGCAATCTGGTCTCCGGCATGGTCGATGCCATCCCCGACGACGGCAGATGAGGTCCCAATGGAACCACGGATCAACTTGAATTCCGACCTGGGCGAGGCTTTCGGGGCATGGCCCATGGGCGACGACCCGGCCATGCTCGACATCGTCGCCTCGGCCAATATCGCCTGCGGCTTCCATGCCGGCGACCCCATGGTGATGACCCGGACGGTCCGCGCCGCCCTGGCCAAGGGAGTCGAGATCGGCGCCCATCCCGCCACCCCCGACCTCCAGGGCTTCGGCCGCCGGCCCATGACCCTGTCGACGGCGGAGATCGAGGCCATCACCGTCTATCAGATCGGCGCCTTGATGGGGATCGCCGCCGCCTGCGGCGCCAGGGTCCGCCACGTCAAGCCGCACGGGGCGCTGAACAATCTGGCGGCGGTGGACCAGGAGGTCGCCCTGGCGGTGGCGCGCGGCATCAAGGCGGTGGATGGCAGCCTGATCTTCCTGGTTCCCACCGGCTCGGCCATGGTCGCCGCCGGACGGAACCAGGGGCTCGCCGTCGCCGAGGAGGTCTTCGCCGACCGCAATTACGACGACCACGGCAATCTGGTGCCGCGCTCCCAGCCCCACGCCATGATCCACGATCCCGCCGAGGCCACCGCCAATGTGCTGCGCATGGTGCGCGAAGGAAGCCTGCGCTCGCTCGGCGGCAGGGTGATCGCCTGCCGGGCCCAATCGGTCTGCGTCCATGGCGACGATGCCGGCGCCGTCACCCTCGCCCGCCATCTCCGCGACGCCCTGGCCGCCGCCGGCATCGCGGTGGTGGGACTGGCAACGATGATCGGGCAGCCATAGGGCGTGCCGTCAGCGTGGCACGGTCCTATTTCTTGTCCTTGTCAGCATAGGGATTCTTGCCGCCCCGCACGAACAGGCGGATCGGCACGCCCGGCAGCTTGAAGGCCTCGCGCAGGCCGTTGATCAGATAGCGCACATAGCTTTCGGGCAATTCGTCCGGCCGGGTGGCGAACAGCACGAAGGTCGGTGGCCGCGCCTTGGCCTGGGTCATGTAGCGGATCTTGTAGCGCCGCCCGCCGGGCAGCGCCGGCGGCGGATGGCGGTCGATCATCTCTTCCAGCCAGCGATTGAGCCCCGCCGTGGGAATGCGGCGGTTCCACACGTCCCAGCTTTCGATCACCGCGTCCATCAGCTTGTCGACGCCGCGCCCGGTCAGGGCCGACAGGGTCACGGTCGGAACCCCCTTGGCCTGCGGCAGGGATGTCTCCAGCCTGTCGCGCAGACGCCGCAGCGCGGTCTGGGGGTCGTCCACCACATCCCATTTGTTGATGGCGATCACCAGGGCGCGACCCTCGTCCACCACCAGCCGGGCGATGGTGAGATCCTGCTTGTCGAGAATGGCGGCGGCATCCATCACCAGCACCACCACCTCGGAGCGGCGGATGGATTCGATGGTGTTGGAGACCGACAGCTTTTCGATGGCATCGCTGATCTGGGCTTTCTTGCGCAGCCCGGCGGTATCGACCAGCTTGACCGGGCGATCGCGATGCAGCCATTCCACCGCGATGGCGTCGCGAGTCAGGCCGGCCTCGGGACCGGTCAGCAGCCGATCCTGGCCCAGCAACTGGTTGCCCAGGGTGGATTTTCCCACATTGGGGCGGCCGACGATCACCATGGTCAGCGGCCGGCCGGGATCCTCGTCCTCCGGTTCGGCCTCGGCATCGGGGTCGGCGAAGAACGCGTCGTCGTCGTCATCGTCGTCGAGGGCGCCGGCCTTCTCGGCGAAGGGCCGCAGCGCCTCGAACAGCTCGTACATGCCTTCGCCATGCTCGGCCGAGACCGGCACCGGCTCGCCCATGCCCAGGCCATAGGATTCGTAAAGCCCGGTCGAGCCGGCCTTGCCCTCGCATTTATTGGCCACCAGGATCACCGGTGTCGGCAGCCGGCGCAGATGATCGGCGAAATAGCGGTCCAGCGGGGTGACGCCGGCCCGGGAATCGATCAGCAGCAGGGCGACATCGGCGTCGGCCACCGCGATATCGGTCTGGTGCCGCATACGGGCCTCGATGGTGTCGCCGCCGGCATCTTCGAAACCGGCGGTGTCGATCACCTGGAAATCCATGCCCATCAGGCTGGCGCGGCCCTCGCGGCGGTCGCGGGTGACGCCGGGAAGGTCATGGACAATGGCCATGCGGCGGCCGACCAGCCGATTGAACAGGGTCGACTTGCCCACATTGGGCCGTCCGATGATTGCAACGGTAAACGCCATGAATATCAGCCCCGATGACGGGGCCGCCCTTCAACGATAAGCGACGAGATCGGCATCGTCGGTGAGGAAATAAAGGGTGTCGTTGGCCACCACCGGGGCAACGCTGATTCCGGCGGGAATTCCCACCCAGCCCAGCATGTCG
>Ga0316222_1005043_pt1 | contig 11529 bp, 11 predicted proteins | sample TBH18011metaG_FD_206008 | JGI IMG/M metagenome (GOLD analysis project Ga0316222, IMG submission 206008) | Freshwater microbial communities from Trout Bog Lake, Wisconsin, USA - TBH18011 | ecosystem: Environmental > Aquatic > Freshwater > Lake > Hypolimnion/Profundal zone | place: USA: Wisconsin... | reverse complement strand
TTTGCAAGGCGTCCTTTATTTTAAAAATGATTGAGGTTTTTACCTCGGTTCCTCCTGAACCTGGTGCTGGCTAATGGTCGGCACCGGGTTTTTTATTTGTTTTTTTCTCCTTTTTCAAGCAACGGCCGCCAGCGACCGATCAAATTCAACAGGGCCGGCAAAAAAGTCAGCGCGGCGATCATACACATCGCGATTCCGGCGGACATGATCACCCCCAAGCTATGGATGCCGCTGTGCTGCGCGAGCATCAGACTGGCGAATCCGGCGATGGCCGTCAATCCCGAGACGAGCACGGCTTTGCCGGTGCTGCGGGAGAAGATGCCGGGCGTGCCTTCCTCGGCGTAGCGGTTCAGAATATGGATGCCGTTGGTCACGCCAATCCCGATGACCAGCGGGAGGGTCATGATATTAGAAAGATTCACCGGGATGCCCGCCCAACCCATCAGACCGGCCAGCCAGAGGGTGCCGATGCCCACGGGCAGCAGGGCCAGGATGACGGCATTCAGGCTCCGGAAATGGAAGAGCACGAGGAGCGCGATGGCAATGAGGGAATACCAGGAGGCCTGCACATAACTGTCCTTGAGCAGGGTCTCGTATTCGTAAAGTTGCACGGGGGTGCCGGTCACGTTGGGATCGATGGTGCGCAGGGCGGTGATGAAGCGTTCCTGCGGCGCGCGTTCCCAGACGTTCTCCTTCGGATAGATCATGATCAGGTATTTGCCGGTCACGCCGATGAACTGCTTGTGCAAGGTCGGCGGCAGGTCGGTGACTTGCAGGGGCGCGCTGTTGTCCTGATGCTGCAGCAGGTGGAAAGTGTCCTGGAGGTCCGTGTAAAGCGCCCGTTGAAAGCGGGCGAGCTGCCCGGCGTGGTCGGCCAGGGCGGCGGCATCGCCTTGCAGGGCGCTTTTGCGGAGGGTCCCGATGGCTTCCCGCAACTGGCCGAGCTGCAGGCTGAGGGCAGGCTCATTCGTGCCGATTTCATCGAGGGCGGCACCAAGGTAGCCGGAGAGGGCGTAGAGCGTGCGACTGAGAGCGTAGACATCGACCGGGCGCAGATCCGTCGGGGCAAATTCAAGCCGGGCGACCGAATCCTTGATCTGGCCGATGAGACGGAGTTTTCCGGCCTGATTCGTGTTGACGAAATCGCGATAGAAGGGCGGCTCGGTGCCGGCCACGACGGGCAGTTTTTCGATCTGTTCCTGGAGGGCGACGGCGTTGGTGAGGGAATCGGTCATCACGGCGCCGTAGAGCACCGATTTGTCCGCGGAATCCATCATCTTTTTGACATACACCACCGAGGGCAGGTGGGGGTTCTGCATCTTCAGCAGGTTGTAGTCGAAATAGAGTTTGCGACCGCCCACGAGCGCGGCAAGGCAGAGGGTGAGCGTGAGGCCGGTGACGAGGCCGGGGCGTTGCAACCAGTAGTTTTCGATGCGCGCGCGGGTCTGGTCTTCCTTATCCTTAACATGGTGGTCGAGGGCGTTCTGGCGGCCGCGCAGGAGCAAAGCGGGCAGCATGGTGAGCATGGGCACGAGACAGAGCATGAGGCCGCCGCCGCAGATGATGCCCATCTCGTGGATGCCCTTGAAATTGGTGAACGCCATGGCCCCGAAGGCGCCGGCGGTGGTGAGGGCGCCGGTGAAGATGCCCTGGCCGGTGAAGACCATGGCTTTGGTGAGGGATTCGGCCTCGGTATGGCCATGGCGCAACTCCTCCTCGTAGCGGGTGATAAGGTGGACGCCGAAATCAATGGCGAGCCCGATGAGCATGGGCACGAAGGTGATGGTGAGGATGTTCAGGTGGCCCACCGCGAGGGTGGTGAAGCCCATGGTGTAGCCGAGGCCGATGACGAGGCAGAGGGTGGCCTTGATGGGCCGGCCGGTCTCATTGTAGCCGTAGATGAAAATGAGCGCGCAAAGGATCAGGGAGACGATGCTGGCCTTGGTGGTGTCCTTCTGCGACTGCATCATCTGGTCGTAATCCAGCACGGGTTCGCCGGTGAGGCCCACGTTCACGCCCGGCACCTCTTCCTGCGTCAGTTTGATGAGGGCGCGGAGGCGGTCGATGGCATCGTTCGTGAGGTCGTCGTTCGGGGCATGGGTGGTGACAAGGAACATGCGGCCGTGGGCAAAGGTGATGTAGCTGTCGAGCAGGCTTTCCTCGTTGCCATCGAGGAGGGTCATGACATTGGGGGAAGGCGGCACGCCGGCGCGCTGCATGGCCTCATTGGCCTGGGAGACGATGCGGGTGAGGGAAGGCAGGGATTTGACGAGCGAGCGGGTTTCGGCGGTCTCCTCGTGATCAGCGGTACGAAAGGCGGTATTGACCTGCTCGAAGAGGGAAACCAGGTTGGTGGTCTGGGTGAATTGCTGGATGAAGGGCTGGGCGGTCCGCAAGAGGCCCTGCATGTCCGCAAGGTCGGATTCGGACGCGTAAAGCAGCGTCTTTTCCCGCATGATGGAGAGATTCTGCTGGAAGAAGACATCCTGGAAATAGTTGGTCTCCAACTGCATCTTGGCGGCGATGCGTTCGACGAACTGGCGGTTCTTCTCGATATCATCGCTTTCGACGACGACGACGAGTTTGTCCGGCTCGGGGAACTCCTTGATCATCGCGAGATGGTTGCGATGATACTTCAGGTTGGGGCCCACGAGGTTGTCGTTGTCCATGTCCATCGTGAGATGGAAGCAGGTATAGGCGACGCAGAGGCCGAAGAGGATAACCTGCGGCCAGACGAAATGGCGGGGATGGCGCAGGATGGCCGCAGTGAGGCGGCCGAGCCAGCGCGCGAGCAGGCTGTGGGCGTTCAGCGCTTTCATGCGCGGAACCCCGGGGTGACTGGCCTATGTGACGGAACGGACATGTGAAAGGGATGATAGCCGGCGAAGGGCGGTTGCGCGAGGCGGCACCGCCAAAATCAGACCCGGCCGCCTTGGTTCAGCCGGCCTTCTCCACGAGGACGGCCGTGCCGTAGCACAGGACCTCGGTGACGCCGGGGGCGATCTCGGTGGCGTCGTAGCGGACGCCGATGACGGCGTTGGCACCGAGGGCGCCGGCGTGGGTGAGCATGAGGTTGAAGGCGTCTTCCCGGGCCCGCTCGCACAGTTCGGAATAGAGGGTGATATTGCCGCCGAACAGGCTTTGGAGATTGGCGCCAAAATTGCCGATGACCGAGCGGGAGCGGACGATGAGGCCGCGCACCACGCCCAGCGAACTGACCACCCGGTAGCCGGGCAGGTCGAAGGTGGTGGTGGTCAAAGGATGGGTTTGACTCATATCCCAATTGAACACGAACCGGAGGATTCGCAAAAGCGAAAAATGTTGCCACCCGGGCGGCACTTGGGCTATTCACTGAGCATGTCCGAGGCCAAAGGAATCCCCAGCGCCCGGCGGGCGGCCGCCTTTCTGCACAAGCGTTCGTCGCTGCGCCCCACCTTGGGGATTGTGCTCGGCAGCGGTTTCCATCATCTCCTCACCCGGGTCCGGGTGGAAAAGCGGATTTCCTATGCCAAAATCCCGGGGTTCCCGGTACCGACCGTGAGCGGCCATGCGGGCGAGCTGTGGCTGGGGTGGCTGGGAGGCTTTCCGGTGGCGGTGTTGAGCGGGCGGGCGCATTATTATGAGGGGCACGGCATGGAACGGGTGACCTTTGCCGTGCGCGCCCTGGCGGCGGCGGGGGTGACGGATTTATTGCTCACGAATGCGGCCGGCGGCATCAACCGGCGGTTCCGGGCGGGCGACTTCATGGCGCTGACCGACCACATCAATCTCATGGGGACGAATCCGCTGCGCGGCCCGGCGTTGCCAGGGCTGGCGCGGTTCGTGGATTTGACGGCAACTTATAATGCCAAGCTGCGGGCGCGGCTGGTGCAGGCCGGCCGGGAGGCCCAGGTAAAGCTGCGGCAGGGGGTTTATCTGGCGGTGAGCGGACCGAGCTATGAAACGCCGGCGGAGATCCGGGCGTTCGCCACGCTCGGGGCGGATGCGGTGGGGATGAGCACGGTGCCGGAGGCGATCGCGGCGCGGCAATGCGGTTTGCGCGTGGCCGCGGTCTCGTGCATCACGAACCTGGCGGCCGGCCTCAGCCAAGCCGATCTTTCCCACGCGGAAGTCCTGATGACGGCCGAGCGCGTCAAAACCGCCGGGGCCGCGCTGCTGGAAAATTTCGCCCGACTTTATGGCCAGAATCAATAAAACCAAGCTGGTGCAAGCCGCCGCCCAAGCCCGGTTGGGGGCGGTGGCGCCGTATTCCAAGTTCCAGGTCGGCGCGGCGCTGCTGACGCGGGCGGGGAAAATCATCGGCGGGGCGAACGTGGAAAGCGCGAGCTACGGGCTGACGTGCTGCGCGGAGCGGGTGGCGCTGTTCCAGGCACTGACGGCGGGCGAGCGGGATTTTGTGGCGGTGGCGGTGGTGGCGCGGTGGGATCGCGGCCCGATGCCGTGCGGGGCATGCCGCCAGCTGCTGGCGGAGTACGCGGGCCAGGCGACGGTGCTGGTGGCGGACAGCGCCGACCTGCGGAAAGCGCGCGAATTCACGGTGCGGGAACTGCTGCCGGAGGCTTTTACGCTTTGACGCGTGGCGCAGGCGTCCCGCCTGCGGGTTGAGGCGGCGTCTCGCCGCCACAGGCTTCATCCATGACAGAGATCGCAAACTCAAAGAAATTGCTGGCCGGATTGCATTCGCGCGGCGGTCTGCCCCACTTGAAGCGCGAAGGAGGGACTTATTTTGTCACGTTCCGGCAGGCGGGCACCTTGCCCGGAGCAGTGTTGAACCGGTTCAAAAGGGAACGGGAGGCGATCCTAGCCGAGGCACTGGCGGCCAAACGTCCGCTGACTTGGCAGGAACGGGAGGAGCTGTTCCGTTGGTATTCGGCGCGGGTGGACCGTCACTTGGATGCCGGTCACGGGGAATGTCACCTGCGACGGCCGGAGTGCGCGGCCGCGATGGCGGATGCACTCCGGTTCTTTGACGGGAACCGTTATGAGCTGCGGACGTGGGCGGTGATGCCCAACCATGTGCATGCCGTGGTCCGCCCCAAGCCGGGGCAGACGTTGAGCCGCATCTTGCACACTTGGAAATCGTATACGGCGCACGAGTTCAAACGCCTGATCCCCGGCTTGGTGACGCCGTTCTGGCAGGCGGAAGCCTACGATCATCTGATCCGGGATGATGCTGACTTGCACCGTTGCTGCCATTATACGGTGATGAATCCGGTGGATGCCGGGTTGTGTGCGCGGCCAGAGAATTGGCGGTGGGGGAGTGCGTGGCACACTGGCGGCGAGACGCCGCCAGAACCCGCAGGCGGGACGCCTGCGCCACAGGTTTGACGGTGCGGGAACTGCTGCCGGAGGCTTTTACGCTGGATTAAGAAAAATCATACATCGGTGTTGACTTGCCGGCGGGTTTGGCGTTAACTCAACTTATGCAAATCGAAAGCTTGAAAGTTTTTTGTGATTTGGCGGAGACGGAAAGTTTCACCAAGGCCGCCCAAATCAACGGAGTCACCCAGTCGGCCGTCAGCCAGCAGATCAGTTCGCTGGAACGCGTGTTCAAATCCCTGCTCATCGAGCGGAGCAAAAAGAAGTTCCGCCTCACCCGCGAGGGCCAGGTGCTGTATGACTACAGCAAGCAAATCATTCAGACTTATGAATCGCTGCACAGCAAGTTGCAGGAACTGAAGGACATCATCTCCGGCACCATCCGCGTGGCGACGATTTACTCCATCGGCTTGCATGATCTGCCGCCCTACATCAAGCGGTTCATGAAGAGCTACCCCACGGTGAACGTGCACGTGGAATACCGCCGGGCGAACCAGGTGTATGACGACGTGTTCAGCAACGTGGTGGACCTAGGCCTGGTGGCGTATCCGCAGAAGGATTCCAAGCTGGAAGTGATCCCGCTCCGCAAGGAACCGCTGGTGCTGATCTGCCATCCGCAGCATCCGTTCACGCGCCAGAAGACGATCAAGCTCAAGAATCTGATGGGCCAGAAGGTCATCGGCTTCGAGCCGGACATCCCCACCCGCAAGGCGCTGGACAAGATCCTGCGCGAGCACGGCGTGGACGTGAAGCATGTGATGGAATTCGACAACGTCGAGACGGTGAAGCGCGCGGTGGAAATCGACGCCGGCATCTCGATCGTGCCCCTGGGCACGGTCACGCAGGAAATCGCGAAGCAGACGCTGGCTTGCGTCGAAATCGACGACGGCGAGTTCTACCGGCCGCTGGCGGCGATCTATAAGAAGAACAAAGTGCTCTCGCCGGCGATGAAGCAGTTCCTGACAATCCTCAAGGACACGCCGTAAGGCGGGCCGGGAGGGACGAGGTCAGAGGGTGGCGAATTACACAGCCGGGCATCCCGCCCGGCTGTTTTTTTAACCCGAAAACCGAAATGGAAAATGGCCATGAAACTGAAACTAGATGCCATCCTGGCCCCGGGGGAACTGCCGGCTTTGGTCCGGCGCGACCGGCGGGAGGCGGTGTGCGTGGTCTTCGATATTCTCCGGGCGACCAGCACGTTTGTGACGGCCCTGCATCACGGGGCGGCGGCGGTCCTCCCGGTCGGTGAAATTTCCGAGGCGGTGGCGTTGCGCCGGGAGCACGCGGATTGGCTGCTCGCCGGCGAACGGCACGGGGTGAAGATCCGGGCGGCGGAGTCCGGCGGGATTGATTTCAACCTGGGCAATTCGCCGCGGGAATTCACGCCGGAAACGGTGCGGGGCAAAACGATTGTCAGCACCACCACGAACGGCACCCGCGCGCTGCGGGCTTGCCGGGGTTCCCGCGCGGTGCTGGCGGCTTCCTTTCTGAATCTCGCGGCCACGGCGGCTTATCTTCAAAGGCTCCAACCGGCCGAGATCATTCTGGTTTGCGCCGGCACGGGCGAAGGGGTGGCGCTGGAGGATGTCATGGCGGCCGGGGCACTGGCGGAGCGGTTGCCGGCGGCGGGGGAAGCGACCGATGCCGTGGCGATCGCCCGGCAAACATATGCGGGGGCGAAGGCGGACCTGGCCCTGGCGTTGAGCCGGACGATGAACGGCCGCCGGCTCAGCGCCCGGCCGGAGTTGCGGGAGGACGTGGCCTGTTGCGCGCGGATGGATGTGATTCCGCTGGCGGCGGTGGCGGATGGCGCGGGGTGTTTGCGGGGCGTGGTCGGATGACCAGACAATCTTCCGGTTGAATCCGGCATGCGGCGGTGAACGAAACCGCGCGGGACGGGTCAAATCCGGCACGGCTTGGCCCTGCCATTATATGCGCCGGGCGGCTTGTCATTTGGGAACGGCTGGTTTATTGTCGCCTAATGTCGCTGAAGACACATTTCATTTTAGCTGCGCTGCTGGCCGGCGGATGGCAAGCCGCTTCGGCTGACACCATTCTGCTGAAAGACACCGCGGCGCTCACCGGGAAGATTCTGGCGGAGCACACGGACTCCCTGGTGCTGGACGTGGGCTTCACCGTGCTGGTGGTGCCGCGCAATTTCATCGTGAGCGTCAGCAAGACGGGCGCCACGAATGCGGTCGCGGCAGCCGGACCGGCGGGTCCGGACGATTTTTACGCGACCAGCACGCACGCGGCGCCGGTGCGCGATGTGAGCACGCTGGTGAAGATGATCGGCGAAGCCGTGGTGCAGGTGAAGACGCCGATGGGGCTGGGCTCCGGATTTTTCCTGAACGAGGACGGTTATCTCATCACGAATTTCCATGTGATCGAGGGCGAGACGGAGATCTCGGTGGAAGTCTATCACCAGCGGGACGGCCAGCTGGAACGCGAGACGTACAAGCAGGTGAAGATCATCGCGATCAACAAATTCCATGACCTGGCGCTGCTGCACATCGAGGACAAGAACGCGCCGAAGTTCAAACATGTGACGCTGGGCAGCGCGGATGCGCTGAACGTGGGCGATGCGGTGTTCGCCATCGGCAGTCCGCTGGGGCTGGAGCGCACGGTCACGCAGGGCATCCTGAGCACCAAGACGCGCGAGCTGGAAGGCGAGCTGTATCTGCAGACGAGCACGCAGATCAATCCGGGGAACAGCGGCGGACCGCTGTTCAACCTGGCGGGCGAAGTGGTGGGGGTGACGAACATGAAGATCACGCTTGGCGAGGGCCTGGGCTTCGCGATTCCCGCGGAGCTGGTGAGAAACTTTTTGGATCACCGCGATGCCTTCGCGTATTCCACGGATAATCCGAACAACCCGTTCCGCTACCTGGAGCCGCCCGGCCGGACAAAACAACCGGTGACAACGGCGAAATAAGCCATGCGCCGTCAGTCCCTGTTTTGCTGAATGGCGAAGTTTGGGAGGGTCAGCATTTTGAGCTTTTTGTTGGTCTTGCGCATAATGAACTCGGACTCGGCGGAAACTTGGCCGTTTGACCAGCCGCGCAACTGCGCGACCCTGACGATGCGGCAGATTTTGGATGGTTCCGAGCCGATTCTTTTGGTTGCGCACGATGCCGATGACCACGTCTGGCAATTTATCGGCACCAGCGATGCATCGGTGATTGATGGCCGGATTGTTTGTTTGCAAGAGATTGTCAAACTGGACCCGACGGTTTTGGATGTTGCCGACCTTCCGCCGGGTTGGCAGGCGATTCGTGAAGAGGTCGGCGGTGAGTGGACACGCAGACAGTGCCCAGAGGATTTGGATGAATAAACAGAGAAACCATACGCCGAAGTCACCTGCCGCCAGTGCGGTTCGCGTCGCGAGCCGACGCCACCTGCCGATAAAAATTTGCCAAGCTAGATAATTTACGACCCCTAACCAAATATGACTGCCAAATTATTCCGTTCCGTCCCTGTTCTGGCGCTGACCGCGACCCTGGCCCTGGCGTTGCCGGGGCGGGCGGCGGTGCCGCCGGCCGAAAAATTGCTGCCGGCGGACACGCTGGCAGTGCTCTCGATCCCGGATTTCAACGCGTTGCGGGCGGCGAGCCTGCAATCGCCGCAGATGCTGTGCTGGAACTCGGCGGTGATGCAACCGTTCCGCGACAGCCTGACGCAGAAGGTGCTGGGGCAGTTCGCCGGGCCGCTTGAGCAGGAGCTGGGCATGAAGCTGGCGGATTTCACCTCGCTGCCGCAGGGGCAGCTGACGTTTGCGGTCACGCTGAACGGCTGGGATGGCGGCAATGACAGCACCCCGGGCATAATCCTGCTGCTGGATGCCGGACAACAAAGCGGCCTGCTGCAGACGAATCTGGCGAAGCTGACGCAGAAACTGCAGGACGAGGGCAAGGGCATCCGGACGGAAACGCTGCATGGCATCCGGTTCTCCGTGCTGCCGCTGGGCAGCAACGGCCTGCCCAATTCGGTGGCCGGAATGGTGCCGCCGCCGCAGCCCGTGCAGGATGAAGGCAAGCCGGTGGTGACGCCGAAGGCCGGCGAGATCGTTTTCGGACAATTCGGGACGCTGCTGGTGGCGGGCAATTCACTGAAGGCCGTGGAACCGGTCGCAGCCCGGCTGACGGGCGGCGGGGTCACGCCGCTGGCGGAAAATCCGCTGTTCGCGGCCGACCAGACGGCGCAGTTCCGGAACGGGCCGATCTATTACGGCTGGTTCAACGGCAAGACGCTGTTCGAAACACTGGCGGCCCATGCGCCGACAACGGATCCGGACGCGCCCTCGGCGGTGCCGTCCATGGATGTCCGGGCGGCGCTGAAATCCTCGGGGCTGGCGGGAATGAAATCCGCGAGCTTTGCCATCTATGAATCGGCGGAGGGGGAGCGGGGAGTTTTTCATGTGACGGCACCGGGATCCGAGCGGGCCGGTTTGCTGAAGATGTTCGCCTTCAATTCCAAGGAAGCGGGTGTGCCGGTGTTTGTGCCGGCGGATGCGGTGAAGTTCTACCGGGTCCGGCTGGATATGCGCCAGCTATGGGCTGAACTGCAGAAGGTGGTGGCGGGGATCTCGCCCCAGGCGCTGGCAAGCCTGAACTCGGTGATCGATCTGGCGAACACGATGGCGCAGTCCAAGAACCCGGGCTTCGACCTGCGGACGGCGCTGATCGGCAATCTGGGGGATGATTTGATCAGCTACGAGAAGGCGCCGGCGGACAGTTCGGCGGCGGCGCTGGCGAATCCGCCGTCCCTGTTCCTGCTCGCGGCCGCGAATCCCGACCAGACGATCGACGCCCTCAAGACGGTGGCCGCGATGGCGGCTTCCCAGAGCGGAGCGACGGCGCCGCGCGATTTTCTGGGGCACCAGATCCATACCATCGCCCTGCGCGGCGGGGTGGATCCGGCGACCGGACAGCCGAAAACCGCGCAGATGTATGTGACGGCGAGCGGGGGATATGTCGCCTTCAGCGATAACGCGGGGATGATCGAGGAATATCTGCGGAGCTGGACGGGCAATGGCAAGGCCTTGCGCGATCTGCCGGGCCTGGCCGACGCGGCCCAGCAGGTGGGCGGGACGGGTGGCGGGCTGTTCGGATACACGAACCAGCGGGAGGTGTTCCGGCTGATGTTCCAACTGTTCAAGAATTCGGCGGCCTCGCCGACCCCGGTCGCGCCCGGCGTGCCGTTTGATATCCGGAGCTGGGCGGATTTCTCGCTGCTGCCGGACTACGACATGGTATCGAAGTATTTCGGCATCTCCGTGCTGGGCGGCAATGTGAATTCCAGCGGTGTCACCATCAAGATGTATTCGCCGCGCCCGCCGCAGGCGCGGTGAGGGAGGAATAAAGCGTTACATCGCTAAATTGTTACATCGTTGCATCGGGGGGATCCGTTGTGGACGGGGCGCGGCATGACTCAGGTTTCGGGCTGCCCCTCGGCACCCGCCCGGCCCGGCGGCGGCACGATGAAAAACAGCGGCGTCAGCCCGTAAATCACGAACGCCAGATCCGCGTGAACCCACGCCGCGCCCGCCCCGGCCAGATAGGACACCACCCCGGCGAATGATTTCCGGATGATATGCGGATCCTGGGTGCCCGCCAGTTCCGGCTTCAGCAGGTTCCGCAGGATATAGGCATGCAGCGCGATGAAGATCAGCGTATTGAACGCCATCGCCACCCCGAACAGACTCACCGCCAGCGGATTTCCCGGGAACGCCCCCATCAGCGCCGTCGGGAACGGGACCAGCGATTGGAACATCAGGAAAATCAGGTTCAGCCACACCATCCCGTAGTTCGCGTGCCGGGCCAGCCCGAGAATATGATGATGATTCAGCCAGAATTTGCCGATGATCACGAAACTGATCAGCCAGCTGAAGAACTTCGGCGCCTGCCCCGCCAGCACCCCGCCCAATTCGCGCACACTGTGGACATCCGCCAAATGATCCACCCGCAGATCCAGCACCAGCAAGGTCGCCGCCACCGCGAACACCCCGTCGCTGAACGCCTCGATCCGCCCCAGCCGCATTTGCCCGCGCTCAAACCGCTTGAAAAAGCTCATGCCTCATTTTCCCTGGCCGCCCCCGCAAGTCAACCGTTTCAGACCGGCTCGCAAACCCGACCGCCTGATTTATCCGAGGCCGGCCAGAAGACCGTGCCAACCCTCAGCACCCCGTATTGGCAGAAATCACCTCCCCGG
>Ga0316222_1005037_pt1 | contig 11534 bp, 8 predicted proteins | sample TBH18011metaG_FD_206008 | JGI IMG/M metagenome (GOLD analysis project Ga0316222, IMG submission 206008) | Freshwater microbial communities from Trout Bog Lake, Wisconsin, USA - TBH18011 | ecosystem: Environmental > Aquatic > Freshwater > Lake > Hypolimnion/Profundal zone | place: USA: Wisconsin... | reverse complement strand
ACGAAGCATGAATGAATAGCGGATGTTACGGTGTGTCAGGTTGATGTGCTGATTTTTAACGACAGCGAAAGTGTGCGCACAAAGCTACGCATAACTTGAAATTTTACGGGCTGTATAACTTCAAGTATAAACTTAGTTGGGGTATCGGAGGTAAATAAGGAGACTTTTTTTGTTTGGCATCCTGAAAATCGCATTTAAGCTACTGGTCAACGATAAGGGGAAATTTACCGCTTTGCTGGTGGGAATTACTTTCGCTGTTTTTCTGATGATCATGATGACTTCAATGTTCGCCGGGATTCTGGCCAGATCCTCGTCTACTGTCACCAACATCGGTGCAAAAATGTGGGTTCTGGATCCCGCTGTCAATAACGTCTCCAGCAGCATCCCCATGCCGGATTATGTGCAGGACGCCGTCAGAAGCATCCCGGGGGTCAGATATGCGGTGCCGCTTTATTCGGGCGGCGCACAGGTCAAGCTGAAAAGCGGAATTTATCAAGGGGTTACAGTCATCGGTCTGGATGATGCCACCTTGTTTGGCCGGCCTGATCTGATGCAGGGGAAAATTGAAGACATCTATGCGGAAAACGGTTTCATCGTTGTCAATGATGCAGAATTCAAGAAGCTGGACAGTCCCAAAGTCGGCGATGAATTTGAGCTGAACGATCACCGCGGGGTGGTGGTTGGCATTGCAAAAGCCAATACGTCAGGACTGTTTGGCGTACCCACGCTGTACACGACTTATCACAGAGCGATTACCTATATTCCGTCAACACGCTTTACCACTTCTTATATACTGGTTCAGCCGAAAAGCAGCAGCGATATTCCGCACATCAAGCTGGAAGTGCAAAAACTGGGTTATCAGGCGCTGACTGATGATGAATTTATCCAGAAAATCTCGAATTTCTATATGTATCAGACCGGCCTTGGCATCAATGTGATGCTGATGACGGTGATCAGCTTTATTGTTGGCTTGTCTATTTCAGGGCAGACCTTTTATACTTTTATACTCGAAAATCTCGAAAAGTTCGGTGCCTTGAAAGCGATAGGCGCAAAAAGCCGTGAACTCATCTCAATGATCCTGTTTCAGGCGGGCTTTACTGCCTTTCTGGGCTACGGACTCGGTGTTGGTCTTGCCTCTTTGATTATCATGCTGGCTAAACTGAGATTACCTGATTATGCAGCCCAGATCACCAATATGAATCTTGGTATCGCGTTTATCATGGTGCTCATCATAGCGAGTATTTCAAGCTATATTGGTGTCAGAAAAGTGATCCGGATTGAACCTTTCGATATTTTCCGGGGCTGACATGAAAAAACTGGCGGTCGAGGCAACGGGTCTTGCCAAGTGGTTCGGCGAGGGGGAGGCTAAGACCATTGCCGTAAACGAGGTTAGTTTTACGGCCAACCTGGGTGAGATACTCTATATAGTAGGCCCGTCAGGAAGTGGCAAGACGACCTTGCTGAGCATGATTTCCGGAATTTTAAAACCCAATGCCGGACAGGTGCTGCTTGAAGGAAAAGATATCTGGCGCATGAGTAGCGATGAGCTGGCGGATTTCAGGTTGAACAAGATAGGTTTCGTTTTTCAGGATTATCACCTTTTTTCCAGACTTACCACCGTCGAAAATGTGGCCATACCGTTGATTCTGAAAAAATGCGATTGGGATGAATCCATGCGCATTGCCCTGGAGTATCTGGACATTGTCGGCCTCAAAGACCGGGCATATTTGCCGCCAGTCAAATTGAGCGGCGGTGAGCAACAAAGAGTGGCCATCGCAAGGGCTATCGCCAGTCGTCCTGACATTCTGATATTCGATGAACCGACGGCTTCACTGGACGGAGATACCGGCAGAAAAATCGTCGAGTTCGTCAAACAGCATATATTGAACGAAAATCGTTGCATTATCATCGTCACGCATGACAGCAGGATATTCGAATATGCAGATCGCATCATCCATATGGAAGATGGCAAAATAGTTGAAGGGGATTGAAATGAGAAACAAGTTTTTGATCGTGCTCGCTATCGCAGGCATTATGGCAGGTTTTGCCAGCGCCTATGTGTATGGGATAAAAAACAAGCCGCAGCCCCCCGCGTTCAATCCGGCTTCCAATCCATATGCACAGGGCATTTATGCCAACGGTATTATTGAAAGCAACCAGAGCAGCGGTGAAAACATCAATATTTATCCGGAAGTGCCCGGGGTCGTCGTCAGAATCATGATTCCGGAAGGGGCACAGGTGTCTGCGGGCACGCCACTCCTTATGCTGGATGATGGCGTGCAACGCGCAACAACAGAACAGCTCAAGGCTCAGGCTGAAGCCTCTCAGGCGCAGATAGCGCTTGCCAAGGCCAGCCTCAGGAGTGTTCAGGATACTTTTGCTAAGCTGCAAAAGTCCTATGAACTGGATACAAAATCAGTCAGCCGCGATGTGCTCGACACGGCACACAATGGGGTTGAAGTGGCGAAAGCAAATCTGGCTGTTGCAGAGAAACAGTATCAGGCATCCTTGAAAGCGTATCAGGTGGCAAAGGTTCTGTTAGCCAAATATCTGATTAAGGCAAAGTCGGATGGTATTGTGCTGTCGGTCAATACGGCTGTCGGGAGTTATATCTCTTCTCAAGGAACGTATGACAGCTACACCGGAAGCATGGATCCCCCTGTTGTGATGGGGAATTCTGAAGGTTACATCGGGGTGCGCTGTTATGTAGATGAAATACTCATACACAGACTGCCCGCTGCTGCCAAAATGCATGCACGCATGTTTGTCAGGGGAACCAATATCAATATTCCTCTGGAATACGTCAGAGCACAGCCTTATGTCACACCGAAAATTGAACTGTCGAATCAGAGGACAGAGCGGGTCGATGTGCGGGTATTGCCTGTCATCTTCAGATTTGCAAAACCCAAAGACATTGTGCTTTATCCAGGGCAGTTGGTGGATGTTTATATCGGGGAGGACTAGGTGCGATCAAACCCTACGATGTTGCTGATGTGCGTGTGGCTCACGGCCTGCACCCTGGGGCCTGACTTTGTGCCACCCAGGACAGCTGCTGTGACTCATTACAATCACGGCAAAGATCCGAAAGAAACGCTTACCGTTGCGGGGCAATCCCAGCGCTTCGAGGCGGGTACAGCGCCGGTTGACCGTTGGTGGAAGCTGTATCACTCAAGTGAACTCGATGCGGTAGTTGACGCGGGACTCACCAATAATCCAACGCTGGAAGCGTCCAGAGCCAGTTTGCGGTTAAGCCGCGATAATCTTCAGGCAGGCTACGGGATTTTCTATCCTCAAGTCAGCGCTAATGCAGGAGCTGAAAGGCAAAAATATTCTCCTGCACATATCGGCAGTCCTGCGCCCGGTAGTATTTTTAATCTGATCACGTTGTCAGCGTCGGTGAGTTATGCGCTGGATGTCTTTGGCGGTGAACACCGCCTGATTGAGAATCTGCAATCTCAGGTTGACGAGCAGCACGCCGTTGTTGAGGGAGCTTATCTTGTATTGACTGGCAATATCGTCAATACCGCTATTGCCATGGCAGCGTACCACGATGAAATTGCGGAAACTGAACAGTTGATCGAAATGCAAAAGGGGGCAATTGCGATCACCGCAAAACAGTTCAAGGCCGGTATTATTCCCTATGCAACCCTGTTAAGCCTGAAAAATCAATTGGCGTCTCTCGAAGCCACTCTGCCACCGTTGCAACAAAAACTGACACAATCCGAACATCTGCTGGCAACGCTCGCAGGATATTCACCCTCAGAATGGCTGCCACCTGAAATGTCGATCAAAATGCTCGATTTGCCTGAGAAACTGCCTTTGTCGCTGCCTTCAGAACTGGTGCGGCAGCGTCCTGATATTCTTGCCGCTGAGGCCGGTTTGCATGGTGCCAGCGCGAACATCGGCGTGGCTGCGGCAGCGCAGTTCCCGAGCTTTTCCCTGAATGCCAGTTTCGGACAAAACAGTACCTCGATGACTAAGCTGCTGGGTCATAATAGTAATTTCTGGAGTATCGGACCCAATGTGGCCGCTCCGCTGTTTGATGGTGGCACGCTGGCTGCCAGAAAACAGGGCGCATTGGATGCGTATCAGCAAAGCTTGGCACTTTACCGGCAAACTGTCATCAACGCCTTTGCTCAGGTGGCCGATACCTTAAACGCATTGGAGAATGATGCTCAAACGCAAGTGGCGGCACTTGAGTCGCTAAAGTTGTCTGAAGAAGCATTGCATCTGGCACAGGTAAATAATCAGGCAGGGACGGTCAATTATCTGCAAGTGCTGGCAGCAAATATGCAACATCACCAGGCAAAAATTATTTATCTGCAGGCTCAAGCTCAGCGATTGCAGGATACAACGGCACTCTTCGTCACGCTCGGTGGCGACTGGAAAAACACGACCCGGTCGAATTTACACTGATAACTACGTAGTGTTTTATTTACCCAGCGGGCTAAGCGTTGATCACCATGCGTGCGGCCCTATCTGCGCATTCGCGCAGCTATTCCATCTTAAAAGTCAGGTTCTTTGCGGCGGTAATTTTGTTGAGGCTGATAGTCTGCTATACTAGCGGCATCGGATAATTCAAAATCACGCAAGGCATGCCTTCAGGAAAATTCACCGCTTTTTCCGTGCGCTTCATTGACAAGTAAAAACTGGCTCCGCTCACTATCCGCAGCGAGTAAAACTTAACAGAAGGTAATTTGTCTCAATGTGGATTGTTGAATTAGCATTAAAAAAGCCTTATACCTTCATTGTGATGGCGATTATCATTCTGCTCGCCACACCGCTTGCTATTTTTCGCACACCGGTGGACGTGCTGCCGGAAATCAATATTCCCGTCATCAGCGTCATCTGGAACTATGCCGGACTGTCGCCCCAGCAAATGGCAGACCGCATTACTTCTGTCCATGAGCGTATCCTGACAACGACGGTCAACGACATCGAACATGTTGAATCGCAGTCATTGAGTGGCATTTCGGTTGTCAAAATTTACTTTCAGCCGAACGTCAATATCCAGACTGCCATAGCGCAAACCGTGGCCGTCTCTCAGACCGTGCTGCGCCAGATGCCGCCGGGCAGCAATCCTCCGCTGATTATCAAGTACACCGCTTCCAGTGTTCCGGTGATTCAGATTGGCATGTCAAGTAAAGAAGTGCCTGAACAGGGACTGTTCGATCTTGCAACCAATACCCTTAGGCCACAGTTGGTGACAATCCCGGGTGTCGCCATTCCCTGGCCCTACGGCGGCAAACAACGGGTAGTTTCAGTTGATCTGGATACGCAGTCGATTTTGGCCAAAGGACTTACCTCAACCGATGTGATCAACGCAATCAATAGCCAGAACCTGATCCTGCCCTCCGGGACGGCAAAACTGGATGATACCGAATATAACGTCAGTCTGAACAGTTCGCCCGTGTCAATTGAAGGCCTGAACAACATCCCCGTGAAAACCGTGAATGGCGCAACAACGTTCCTGCGGGAAGTTGCCCATGTCCGCGATGGATTTTCGCCGCAAACCAATATCGTCAAACAGAATGGCCAGCGCGGTCTGCTCTTGTCCGTTTACAAGAATGGCGGTGCATCGACACTGGATGTGGTTAATGACCTAAAGGCGAAACTGCCCACTTTGCTGCCGCTGCTGCCGAAGAGTGTTAATGTTGCACTACTGGCGGATCAGTCCACCTTTGTCAAGACGGCAGTTACCGGCGTCATTCACGAGGCGCTGATTGCTGCGGTGCTGACGGCTGTCATGTTGCTGCTGTTTCTGGGAAATTGGCGTACCACGTCGATTATTGCCATCTCCATTCCCCTGTCGATTTTTACTTCTATCGTGCTGCTGCATGTGGTGGGAGAGACGATTAATATCATGACCCTCGGCGGATTGGCGCTGGCCGTTGGTATTCTGGTCGATGATGCGACGGTGACCATCGAAAATATCGAGCGTCATTTGCATATGGGTTCGGAACTTTACACTGCGATTCTCGAAGGTGCCGGCGAAATTGCTATCCCGGCTTTTGTCTCGACGATGTGCATTTGTATCGTATTTGTACCCATGTTTTTCCTCGAAGGGGTTGCGCGCTTTTTGTTCGTCCCGCTGGCTGAAGCGGTGGTGTTTGCAATGCTGGCCTCGTATCTGCTATCCCGCACCCTGGTGCCGACACTGGCCTTGCTGCTGATGGGACATCAATCAAAGAGAGGTAAAATTGCCCAGTGGGTGCAGGGTGTGCATGAGGCATTCAATCTGCGGTTTGAGAAAATGCGCAATGCCTATATCCTTCTGCTCAGTCATTTGTTGACGCATCGCCGCAGCTTTATTGCCGGGTTTCTTGGTTTTTGCCTGCTGTCCTGCGGGCTGTTTCTGATGCTCGGGCGCGATCTTTTTCCCACGGTTGATACCGGTCAGATCAAGCTGCATATGCGCGCACCGACCGGAACCAGAATAGAGAATACCGCGCTGCTGACTGACGCGGTAGACAAGGCTTTGCGTAAAATTATTCCCGGGCAGGAAATCGCTTCGATTATCGACAATATCGGCCTGCCCTATAGCGGGATCAATCTGTCCTATAGCAACTCGGGCACCATCGGTACACTCGATGCCGACATCCTTATTTCGCTCAAACCCGAGCATAGACCGAGTAGTGAATATATCGACAAGATTTCGCTAGCGCTTAAAAAGCAATTTCCGGGTGTTGAGTTCTTTTTTCAGCCCGCCGATATCGTGGCCCAGATTCTGAATTTCGGCTTGCCTGCCGCAATCGACGTGCAGATATATGGCAGCAAAACGGCCGAAAATACGCTACTTGCCGGGAAACTGATGAGCCAGATCAAAGCTGTCAGCGGGGCGGTCGATGTGCATGTTCATCAGCGTTTTGATGAGCCGGGCATCGCCCTGGAAATGGATCGCCCCCGTTTACAGAATTTGGGAATCAGCCCGGTCGATGTGGCGCAGAATATTCTGTTGCCGCTGTCAGGGAGCCAGCAGACCCAACCGGCTTTCTTCCTCAATCCGTCCAGTGGCATCATCTACAACATACTCACGCAGATGCCGCAATACAAGATGAATTCGCTTGATGACCTGATGCATCTGCCGGTCAATATCCCCGGAGCTAATGCGCCGCAGGTGCTGGGCAATCTGGTGAAGATTGCACCAACCAAGGAGGCTGGCATCGTGACACGCTACAATATTCTCACCGCTGTCGATATTTACGCGAATGTGCGCGGTCGTGATTTAGGCTCGGTTGCCGGGGAGATTCAGGCCCTTATAGATCATGCCCAGGCGAATCTGCCTAAGGGCAGTCGCATCTCAATGCGCGGTCAGGTGCAGACCATGCAATCGTCGTATATCGGTCTTGGCGTGGGTATTCTTGGCGCTATTGTTTTGGTCTATTTGCTGATTGTGATTAATTTTCAGTCCTGGCTGGATCCCTTAATCATTATTTCCGCTCTGCCTGCCGCCCTGGCGGGCATCGCCTGGATGCTGATATTGACCGGCACTGATCTCAGTGTACCGGCACTGACCGGGGCGATTATGACCATCGGTGTGGCAACCGCCAATAGCATACTCGTTATTGCATTTGCCCGGCAGCGACTGGATGCGGGCTTGCCGCCGCTGTCCGCCGCGCTGGAGGCTGGCGCTACGCGACTGCGTCCTGTGTTGATGACGGCTTTGGCGATGATACTAGGCATGATTCCGATGGCGATCGGCCTGGGTGAAGGAGCGGAACAGAATGCGCCACTTGGCAGAGCGGTGATCGGTGGTTTGCTTTTTGCGACCATCTCGACGCTGCTTTTTGTTCCTGTTGTCTTCGCTACTTTTCATCAGCGGCTAGCCTTGCGCAATGCGCGTAAGCTGAGCGCTGACGCATTTACCTCAACACCCGCTTCGTTATAGGACTTAAATATGACTAATCAGCGACATTCCCTTCAGGGCCTGCCGGAATTTCATCTGCACGGAACCACTCAGGAAAACAGTCGCGGCAAGGTTGTCCGCACTGCGCGTTGGATAACGCTGCTAATTGTCTTGTTGTTGCTGGCCGGTTTGGGGCGGGCACTGCTGGTGCGCCGTGCGAATGCGGCGTTGCTGGCGACGCGCGCGGCAGAGAATGCCATCCTGCAGGTGCGAGTCATTTTGCCTGCTGCCGGCAACTACGAATCCAGACTCACCTTGCCCTCGACCTTGCAGGGAATTTATGAGGCGCAGATTTATGCGCGCACTAACGGCTATGTAAAGCAATGGTTTAAGGATATTGGTCAGACGGTCAAAAAGGGTGATCTGTTGGCGACACTCGATATTCCCGATGTCAACAAGCAGGTAGAGGAGGCGCAAGCAAATTTTGATCTGGCGAAGACCACTTTAGAGCGCTGGGGAAAACTGCGTGAGCATGATGCGGTCTCGCAGCAGGAATATGACGAGAAGTTCGCAGCATATAAGCAGACCGGTTCAGTGCTCAAACGTCTGCATGACCAGCAGGATTTTGGCAAGGTTCTGGCACCTTTCGATGGCATTGTTACACGGCGTAATGTGGATAACGGCGACCTGATCAATTCCGGCAACGGCGGCACCGCTCAGACGATGTTCTCTATTTCACAAATTGATAAACTGCGACTTTATGCTTACGTTCCACAAGCTCGTGCAGCGGGCATACGTGTTGGCGATAGCGTGGATATTCTGCGCTCAGAGGCTGCCGACAAACCGGTTAAGGGGACTATCGTTCGCACCGCAGGGGCGATAGATACTGCGACGCGAACACTGCAAATCGAAATTCAGCTGGCCAATACCGATCATAGTCTGCTGCCCGGTTCCTATGTCGATGTGGCTTTTACGCTAAGAACTTCCGGAGGGTTGACTCTGCCAACCAATGCCTTGTTGATCAACGCTGCGGGTATCAGAGTTGCGACCATACAGCCGGACGGCAAGGTCAAGATGAAAGTAGTTGTGCTGGGTACCGATTATGGCCATGACGTTGAAATCAGGGCTGGTCTGAATCCTGATGAGAAAGTGGTCATGAATCCGCCTGACTCAATCAGCGACGGAATGGCCGTGGCAGTTGCCGCCGCGCTTCCCGGAGAATAACCATGCGCCGCATTTTAATTATTGTCAGCCTGCCGCTTTTGTGTGCGGCATGCTCCACTATCGGTTCCGACTATATCCGTCCTGCGATAACCGACATGCCCTCCGGCTGGAAGACTGAACCCGGCTGGCAGTCTGCGAGTCCTGCTGATGCCAACCCCAAGACCGCATGGTGGATTATTTTTGGCGACAGGCAGCTGGATGAACTGGAAGACAATTGCCTCAAGGACAATCCTAACTTGAAAGCGGCTGTGGCGCGCCTTGATCAAGCCCTTGCACAAAGCAACGCACATGCCGCTTCCCTGTTTCCCTCTGTGGCACTCCAGGCTAATGTTACACGCAGCCGTATTTCGGCTAACCGGCCACTGGCAGCCTATAACACGCAAAACAGCAGTACTGTGCAGAATGACTTTAAACCCGCCCTGACTGTCAGTTATGAAGTGGACTGGCTGGGTCGGGTGCGCCGCGATATCGAAAGCGCTAAGGCTAATGCTGGACAGGCGCGGGCAGATCGTGAAAATGTTCGTCTGGTATTGACAGCTCAGCTCGCCTCAGTCTATTTTCAGTTACGCCAAATTGATGAAGAAATCGGTTTCGTCACTGGTTTAATCGCGTTGCAACAGAAAGTGCTTGAACTGATCCAGATACGCCACGAACTTGGCGTCGCAGGCGAGAATGATGTGGTTTTGCAGCGTGCATTGATCGAATCGAACAAGGCGCAAGTCGAACTGCTGAAGAATCAGCGCAAACAGACTGAAAACACACTGGCTACGCTGACTGGCGTGCCCGCAGCAACCTTTACCTTAAGTGCAGGAGCACTACCGGCCAATATCCCGATGATTCCTGTCGCGCTGCCGGCGACACTGCTGGAACGGCGACCCGATATTGCTTCTGCTGAGCGCGCGATGGCTGCGGCGAATGCTCAGATTGGTATTGCCAGGGCGGCGTATTTCCCAACGTTAAGTCTCTCGCCCGCACTGGGGGGGTATGAGTCTAATCGTTTGTCTAACCTGATTTCGGTTCCTTCACTGCTTTGGTCTGTCGGTGTCCAGTCCAGCCAGACTTTGTTTGATGGCGGCAGAATGCGTGCTGGTGTCGATTTTGCACAGGCCGGATATATTGCGGCACGCGCTAATTACCGTCAGTCCGTTCTGCTCGCCATTGAGGAAGCGCAGGACGCACTGGGCACCTTGCATGGCTTAGCCTCCGCCGGACAAAAACAGGATGAAGCGGTACGTGACCAGAACAAGGCTTATGCAATTACCTTGCTGCGTTATCAGGCGGGCTTGGATAGCGCGCTGACGCTCGCCACCATGCAACAAAATCAACTAACCGCTTTACGCGTTCAGTCACAACTGCGTGGCGGCCAGTTTGTCTCGGCAGTCAGTCTACTCAAAGCACTCGGTGGTGGCTGGTCAGAATAAGAACTTGCCTTCAGCTATAGCAAACATATTAACCCGGCTGTTTCCCCGCGCCGGCATCGCAATGACTGTCTGGCTGGCATTTTTCAGGCCGGATAGTTGCTGTCAACCAATGCAATGTTTTTGCCTGTGATGGCGGATGCGACTGATAAACGCAGTTGAACGGAATTTTATTCTGCCTGCGGAAATTAAAAAGCCACAAAGGAATCACCCTTTGTGGCTTTCTGATGATATTAACTTATGCAGTTTTTTTGCGACGTACCATGAAACCCAGCAGACCCAAACCACCCAGCATCATGCCGTAACTATCTGCTTCCGGCACAGCTGAAACAGACGCTGGGGAAACAGCGGTGTAGTTATAAGTAACAGTAAGCTGCGCACCGGAGTAATTGCTAATATCAGCAGTTAAATTTGATGTATTGGCGCCAGCAAGAGAAAAACCGGTTGTAGTGACCATATTGCCAGCAATGCTGCCTGTACCAATCCAACTGCTCAGATCGGTATTCAATGTCTGGTTATCCGTAGCAGCGGTGGTCGTCTTTAGGCCGGTACTCACTGTTGCGCCACTAGCAATATTGTTTACCTTAAGGTTTGACAACGAAGCATCAATTTCGCTTGAATACGCACTGCCGACATTAACGTCAACAAGTGAAATACCTGAAAAACGAACATTTGACGCAGTGCTTGTACCATTGTTGGTAAGAGCTGCTGTTATATTGCTAGTGCCTGAGAAAGAAAAAGTGACATCATTGAGCGTGCCCAATGAACTGTTAAATTGGTTGACACTAAAGTCATTATTCCAATCCGTTAAACCCATGCCTTGGGAAAATGTTTGGGTCTCAGTCGCTGCTTGTGCATAACCGGCAGCCAGTGACAATGCGGAAAGGGTTGCAGCAAGGATAATTTTTTTCATAATCAATTCCATTCGGTTCGGTTTAGTAAGTTGTTGTAACCTAGCTATCCTCATGACTGAGTAGGACCTATGGCTTTCCGTCCCCATATTTCTACAGGTTTGGCTAAAGTATTTATGTTTTATCAAAGTTCAG
>Ga0316222_1005036_pt1 | contig 11537 bp, 6 predicted proteins | sample TBH18011metaG_FD_206008 | JGI IMG/M metagenome (GOLD analysis project Ga0316222, IMG submission 206008) | Freshwater microbial communities from Trout Bog Lake, Wisconsin, USA - TBH18011 | ecosystem: Environmental > Aquatic > Freshwater > Lake > Hypolimnion/Profundal zone | place: USA: Wisconsin... | reverse complement strand
GGACGAGATGACCCAGCAGAATGCCGCCCTGGTGGAGGAAAGCACCGCCGCCGCCCATGCGCTGGAAGACCAGTCGCGCGAACTCAACAGCCTGATGGGCTTCTTCCAGGTCGGGGCAGCGGCCGAGCAACCGGCGGCCGGGATCACCGTCAAGACGGTGGCCAAACCTCCGGTCAAATCCCCGGTCAAGCCGGTCGCCAGGCTCGCTCCGGCCAAGCCGCGCCCCAAGGCCGAGGCGGCCTCCGCCCCTTCCGCCGCCAAGACCAAAACCGCCGACGCGGACTGGGCGGAGTTCTAGATGCGCGATGACATTGGATTGATGCGGCTCCGCCGTAATCCAATGTCTGAATCGCCCTCTAACGTATTGATGAGAGCCGGATTTCTCACGGAAGACGGGGGCTCGGGGGGGCTTGCCCGTCCAGCAGATCGACGATATCGCCCATGATGGCGGTGATGTCGTAATCCTTGGGGGTGTAGATGCGGGCGCAGCCGGCGGCCAGCAGGGTCTTCTCGTCCTCGGGCGGGATGATGCCGCCGGCCACCACCGGGATATCGCCCAATCCGGCAGCGCGCATGCGCTCCAGCACCTCGGTCACCAGCGGGATATGGCTGCCCGACAGGATGGACAGGCCGACCACATGGACGCCTTCCTCCAGCGCCGCATTGACGATCTGGGCGGGGGTGAGGCGGATGCCCTCGTAGACCACTTCCATGCCGGCATCGCGTGCCCGCACCGCGATCTGCTCGGCGCCGTTGGAATGGCCGTCCAGGCCGGGCTTGCCCACCAGCATCTTGATCCGGCGGCCCAGCCTGACCGAGACCTGTCCGACCCGGGCGCGCACCGCCCCCATGCGCTCGCCGGTGACCCCGGCGGCGGCGCGCGCCACCCCGGTGGGGGCGCGGTATTCGCCGAACACCTCGCGCAGGGTCTGGGCCCATTCGCCGCCGGTGACGCCGGCATGGGCGGCGGTGATGGACGGTTCCATGATGTTGCGGCCCTCAGTAGCGGCGGCTTTCAACGCGGCCAGGGCGGCGGTCGCCGCCTTGGCGTCGCGGCCGGCGCGGAAGGCGGCCAGTCGCCCGATCTGCTCGGTCTCGGCCTTGGGGTCGACGGTCATGATCGAGCCGTCACCGGTGGTCAGCGGGCTGGGTTCGGTCTCGGTCCAGCTGTTGACGCCGACCACGATCTGCTCGCCGGATTCGATGGCGGCGAGGCGCCGGGCATTGGATTCCACCAGCTTCTGCTTCATATAGCTGGATTCCACGGCGGCGACGGCGCCGCCCATGTCGTCGATGCGTTTCAGTTCGTCCTGGGCGCCCCGGATCAGTTCGGCGACCTTGCTGGCGATCACGGTGGAGCCGTCGAAGATGTCGCCGAATTCCAGCAGGTCGGTCTCGTAGGCGACGATCTGCTGCAGGCGTAGCGACCATTGCTGATCCCACGGCCGCGGCAGGCCCAGCGCCTCGTTCCAGGCCGGCAGCTGCACGGCGCGGGCACGGGCGTTCTTGGACAGCACCACCGCCAGCATTTCCAGGATGATGCGGTAGACATTGTTCTCCGGCTGCTGCTCGGTCAGGCCCAGGCTGTTGACCTGGACGCCGTAGCGGAAGCGCCGCGCCTTCTCGTCGGCGATGGCGTAGCGCCGGCGGCAGATATCGTCCCACAATTCGGTGAAGGCCCGCATCTTGCACAATTCGGTGACGAAGCGGATGCCGGCATTGACGAAGAAGCTGATGCGGCTGACCACCTGCTCGAAATCGGCGGCGGGGACCACGGGGCGCACGGTGTCGAGCACGGCGATGGCGGTGGCCAGGGCATAGGCCAGCTCCTGTTCAGGGGTCGCGCCCGCCTCCTGGAGATGGTAGGAACAGACATTCATGGGGTTCCACTTGGGAACCTCGCGATAGGTGAAGGCGATGATGTCGCTGGTCAGCTTCAGGCTGGGCTGCGGCGCGAAGATATAGGTACCGCGCGACAGATATTCCTTGATGACGTCGTTCTGGGTGGTGCCGTTGAGGCTGGCCCGCGCCGCTCCCTGACGCTCGGCGGCGGCGATATAGAGCGACAGCAGCCAGGCGGCTGGCGCGTTGATGGTCATGGAGGTGTTCATCTTTTCGAGGGGAATGCCCTCGAACAGGGTCATCATGTCGCCGAGATGGCAGACCGGTACCCCGACCTTGCCGACTTCGCCCTTGGCCAGGATATGGTCGCTGTCGTACCCGGTCTGGGTCGGCAGGTCGAAGGCGATGGACAGGCCGGTCTGGCCCTTGGTCAGATTGGTGCGGTAGAGCTTGTTGGATTCGGCCGCCGAGCTGTGGCCGGAATAGGTTCGGATCAGCCAGGGCTTCTCACGGCCGGCGCTCTTGCCGGTTGCGGTCTTGTCGGTCATGGCGTTCGTCACCCTCGCTCACGGTCAAAAAGATGTCTCATTGCCGAGGGTTAGGGCGTCAAAACGACCTAAAATTTCTCAAGACCCCGACTTCGCGAAACAAACTATCATTTTGTGCATTGCGAAGAAAGCGACAAAACGCTAAAAGGCGGGGATAGCGCGTGCCGCCCCACCCCTGCCGGGCGGGGCCGAGGTGAAATGTCGTCCCGAGGGTCGAAGGAGTTCTCAGATGAGCGAACAGGTGGTCAAGGATCTCTACGAGCTGGGTGAGATCCCGCCGCTCGGGCATGTGCCCCAGAAGATGTACGCCTGGGCCATCCGGCGCGAGCGTCATGGCAATCCCGATACCGCCATGCAGGTCGAAGTGGTGGACACCCCCGAGATCGATCCCCATGAAGTCCTGATCATGGTGATGGCGGCGGGCGTCAACTACAACGGCGTCTGGGCCTGTCTGGGCAAGCCGATCTCGCCGTTCGACTATCACAAGGCCGACTATCACATCGCCGGTTCCGACGCCTCGGGCATCGTCTACAAGGTCGGCGCCAAGGTGAAGCGCTGGAAGGTCGGCGACGAGGTCGTGGTTCACTGCAACCAGACCGACGGCGACGACGAGGAATGCAATGGCGGCGATCCCATGAACTCGCCCAGCCAGCGTATCTGGGGCTACGAGACCGCCGACGGTTCGTTCGCCCAGTTCGCCCGGGTCCAGGCGCAGCAGGTGATGGCGCGGCCCAAGCATCTGACCTGGGAAGAAAGCGCCTGCTACACCCTGACGCTGGCCACCGCCTACCGCATGCTGTTCGGCCATCGTCCGCATGTGCTGCGTCCCGGCCATAACGTGCTGGTGTGGGGCGCCGCCGGCGGCCTGGGTTCCATGGCCATCCAGCTGATCGCGGTGTCGGGCGGCAACGCCATCGGCGTGGTGTCGGAGGAGGACAAGCGCGACTTCGTGCTGGGCCTCGGCGCCAAGGGTGTCATCAACCGCAAGAATTTCGACTGCTGGGGCCAGTTGCCCGATGTGGACGGCGATCCCAAGGTGTTCGCCGACTACATGAAGAAGACCCGCGAATTCGGCAAGGCCATCTGGGACATCACCGGCAAGGGCAACGACGTGGATTTCGTGTTCGAACATCCCGGCGAGGCCACCTTCCCGGTGTCGTGCAACGTGGTCAAGCGCGGCGGCATGGTGGTGTTCTGCGCCGGTACCACCGGCTACAACCTGACCTTCGACGCCCGCTTCGTGTGGATGCGCCAGAAGCGCATCCAGGGCAGCCACTTCGCCAACCTGCTCCAGGCCTCCCAGGCCAACCAGCTGGTGATCGAACGCCGCATCGATCCCTGCATGTCCGAGGTCTATTCCTGGGCCGACATCCCGCTGGCCCATATGCAGATGCTGAAGAACCTGCATAAGCCCGGCAACATGGCGGTGCTGGTCCAGGCCCACAAGCCCGGCCGCACCACCATCGAGGACTGCATCGAGGGCTGAGCGAGGGCCTCTCCCCACCGGCCCCTCCCCGGCACGGGGGAGGGGCCTTAGCGTCATCCGTTTGCGAGAACTCCGCCCATGACCGCCATCCTGCTTCCCGACCTGATCCCCACCTGTGCGGCCGCGCTGGTCTCCGCCGACAAGCTTCGGCTCGCCGCCAAGGTCTCCGTCACCGCCATGGTGGGCAAGAACGGCAAAATCGACGGCGCCCTGTTCGAGGCCAACCAGACCGCCGCCCACGGCTATGCCTGGCTGGCGACCTATGTGGCGGCGCTGGAGCAGATGCTGGGCTGGGCCAGGCGGATCGAGGCGGTGGGCAAGCTGGGCGAGTTGGAGGCCCTGATGCTCCAGGCCGCCTTCGGCGAGTATCTGGCGCAGATCCTCGGCGGCATCCCCATGAGCCAGGGCGAGATCATCCGCCTCGCCGATCTGGGGCTCGACGCCAAGACGGTTCACGGTCTGGCCGGGGCGGAGGCCGTTCTGCTGCGCCGCCAGGGCTGCACCGCCCAGGTGCGTGGCCGCATCGCCGAACTGATCCAGGACGGCCAGCATTTCGGCGAGGCCGGTCTCGAGGACGAGACCCTGACCCTGATCCGCGATCAATTCCGCCGCTTCGCCGAAGAGGAGGTGATCCCCCACGCCCATCAATGGCACATCAAGGACCAGTTGATCCCCATCGAGGTGGTCAACCATGTGGCCGAGATGGGGGTGTTCGGCCTGACCCTGCCGGAGGAATATGGCGGGCTGGGCCTGGGCAAGACCGCCATGTGCGTGGTGACGGAGGAATTGTCGCGCGGCTATATCGGCGTCGGCAGCCTGGGCACCCGTTCCGAGATCGCCGGCGAACTGATCCGCCTGGGCGGGACCGAGGCGCAGAAGCAGGAATGGCTGCCCCGGATCGCCTCGGGCGAGATTCTTCCCACCGCCGTGTTCACCGAACCCAATACCGGCTCGGACCTGGGCAGCTTGCGCACCCGCGCGGTCAGGGACGGTGACAGCTATGTGGTGACCGGCAACAAGACCTGGATCACCCATGCGGCGCGGACCGATGTGATGACCCTGCTGGTGCGCACCGATCCCGCCACCAAGGATTACCGCGGCCTGTCCATGATGCTGGCGCCCAAGCCGCGCGGTACCGAGGCCGATCCGTTCCCGGCCGAGGGCATGACCGGCGGCGAGATCAAGGTGCTGGGCTATCGCGGCATGAAGGAATACGAGCTGGGCTTCGACGGCTTCAAGGTGCCGGCCGGCAATCTGTTGGGCGGCGTCGAGGGCCAGGGCTTCAAGCAGTTGATGGAGACCTTCGAATCGGCCCGTATCCAGACCGCCGCCCGCGCGGTCGGCGTGGCCCAATGCGCCATGGAAACCGGCCTTAAATACGCCAATGACCGGGTTCAGTTCGGCAAGCCCATCTATGCCTTCCCCCGGGTCGGCGGCAAGCTCGCCTGGATGGCGGTGGAGACCATGATCGCCCGCCAGCTGACCTATTTCTCGGCGCGCGAGAAGGACGAGGGCCATCGCTGCGACATCGAGGCCGGCATGGCGAAGCTGCTGGCGGCGCGTGTCGCCTGGGCCAATGCCGACAACGCCCTCCAGGTCCATGGCGGCAACGGCTATGCCGAGGAATATCCCATCAGCCGCATCCTGTGCGACGCCCGCATCCTCAATATTTTCGAGGGTGCCGCCGAGATCCAGGCCCAGGTCATCGCCCGTGGTTTGCTGAGCGGCGCCCGCAACTGATCCGGAATTGTTCGGGTTAGGGCTAGCGGGGGCTGGGCGGCCGGCGTATCGTGCCGGCGGATTCTCCTGATCAGGGCCGTGCCATGCGTGACTTCGATACCCCGAGCAAGCCGACCGGGACGGTGCGGCGGTGATGCATTTCCGTCACCGCCTGCTGACCTTGCGCGATGCCGAACTGGCCCTGCGGGCCGAACTGGCCCAATCGGGCGAGCCGGTGGGCGGGTACCATCCCCGCCTGCGGGAACTGCACGAGACCCATGCCCGCGAACTGGAGCTGATCATCGACGACGAGGGCTGGCCGACCCCCGATGTCGCCGATGCCGATGGCACCGAGGCCGCCTGGCTGGTGGCCATGCATGCGGTATCGCGGCCCAGCTTCATGCGCCGTTGCCTCGGCCTGCTCAAGGGCGCCGCCAATCGGGGCGAGGTGCCGGCCCGTCACGCCGCCCTGCTGGAGGATCGCATCCGGGCGCTGGAGGGGCGGCCGCAGATCTTCGGCACCCAGTTCGACTGGCGGGACGGCCGGTTGTCGCCGCGTCCCATCGAAAACCCGGACGGGGTCGATGCCCGCCGCGCCGCGGCCGGCCTGGAACCGCTGGCCGAGGCCGTGGCCACCGCCCGCGACATCGCCCGGGCCGACGGCGCCCCGCCGCCCGAGGAGTGGGAAGCCTCGTCGGCCGGCCTCGATGCCCTGGCCCACGAGGTGGGCTGGCGAGAGTAAGGGGACTGCCATCAATAACCGCATCATCTGGCTTGTCTTTATTGCCCGCGCGCCGCGTTCTCGGAAAGGGTTACATACCCTGGGTATGCACCCCTTTCCGTGCGCTTTGCGGACGAACAAAAATCCGGCGCCATCCCGACGCGGTTATTAGAGCATGATGCGATCAGGTCGCATCATGCTCTAACCATTTTGTATGTCCCTCGCCGGGCGCAAACCTCCGGTTTGCTTGGCCTCGGCCTCAACGGCCTCTGACGCGGGATGAGTCGAGTTGAAATCATCCCGCTCTAGCGGCAGTCCCCTAACCCAATATCTTGTGGGCCGATTCACCGTTCAGAAGGTGTACCTTTCCGAAACGATCGGACCACTGAAAAGGACGCGAGATGTATAGCGAAGATGACCTGGACGCCGCCGTCGCCGGCGGTGCCTTGACCTCGGAGGCGGTCTCGGCGTTCCGCGATTTCACGGCGCGGCGGCGGCTGACCGCGCCGGCCGACGAGGAAAGCTTCCGCCTGATCACCGGCTTCAACGATATTTTCGTCTCCATCGCCGCCGTGCTGTTGCTGCTGGCCCTGGGCTGGCTGGGTGCCCTGGCGGGCTCCGTCCTGGGGCCGGTGCTGGTGGCGGCTGCCAGTTGGGCCTTCGCCGAATATTTCACCCGCCGCCGCCGCATGGCGCTGCCCAGCATCGTGCTGCTGGGCGGTTTCGTCGGCGGGGTCTTCGCCGCCGGGCTGGCCCTGCTCGGCCAGACCCATGCCGCCGGACTGGCCGGGCTGGACGGCTTCCGCCAGATCCGTCTCGACACCGCGGGTGGCGCGGCGGCGGCGGCGCTGGCCGCCTATGCCCATTGGCGGCGGTTCCGGGTTCCCATCACCGTCGCCGCCGGGGCGGTCGCGGTGGCCGCCACGGTGCTGGCCCTGCTCGGCCTGGCCCTCGGTCCCGACCTGCCCGGCGGCATCCTGCCGCTGGTTTTCCTCGCCGGCCTCGTCCTGTTCGCCCTGGCCATGGGGTGGGATATGAGCGACCGCGAGCGCCGGACCCGCCGCTCCGATGTGGCCTTCTGGCTGCATCTGGCGGCGGCGCCGCTGCTGGTGCATCCGGTGTTCTCCACCCTGGGCGCGGGAATCGGCAATGCCGTGACGGCGGTGGCGCTCTATGTGGGACTGGCGGTGGTGGCGCTGGCGGTGGATCGCCGCGCCCTGCTGGTCTCGGCGCTGTTCTACGTGCTCTACGCCATGAGCGCGCTGTTCAAGGCGGCGGGTTCGCTCAACCAAAGCTTCGCCCTGACCGCCCTGATCATCGGCTCGGCCCTGCTGCTGCTGTCGGCGTTCTGGCACCACGCCCGCCGGCTGGTGGTGGCGCTGGTGCCGGCCGGGCTGCGGCGCCGGTTGCCGCCCTCGACATGATTTGTCACAAATATGCCCAATTTCATGGACAGGGGCGCGAGCGAATGGCTATCACTAGCCTCGGAGTAAAGTAAGGACCTGATAACAAAGGATGCGGAGCGTGTCGTTTCTGAAACCGGCCAGGATCAGCATAACCAGGGTGGTTTTCCTGCTTTCCTTGCTTGGGACGGTTCTCGCCTTCGGTGTCGTTCTGCTGGTCTCCACCCAGGTCCGCGAGAAGTCGATCCACGATCTCGCCCGCGACGAAGCGCATCAGACCTCGGCTCTGGTGTTCGAGACCCTGTACTCCGCCATGCGCAAGGGATGGAGCAAGGCCGAGATCACCGAGGTCATCGCCCGCCTGCAGAGCAGCCTGCCCGATCTGACCATCCGGGTCGTTCGCGGCCCGGTGGTCAGCGCCCAGTTCGGCGAAATGGGCACCGACAGCGCCACCATCGCCGCCGACCCGCTGCTGCAGCAAGCCCTCGAGTCCGGCCGGGACATCCTGGTGCAGGGCGAGACTGGCATCCGCTATCTCTATCCCGTCATCGTCAAGGATGAGTGCCTAGTTTGCCACAGCGCCGCCAAACGGGGCGACGTCAACGGCGTCATCGACATCATCTATCCCATCCATTCCCTCAAGGTGTCGCTGGATTACGTCCTCAACACGGTGCTGGCCTATTTCTTCGCCATCCTGGCGCTGCTGTCGGTGGCGCTGTACTGGAAGCTGAAGCTGTTCGTGGCGCGGCCCATCACCCGGATGGTGACCTTGATGCAGGAGATCATCCTGCACACCGATCTTAGCCGGCGGGTCGAGTGCAGCGGCATCATCAGCGAGGTCGCCGATCTCGGCGAGTATTTCAACAAGCTGCTGCACACCGTCGAGGACTACCAGAACCGGCTGGAGGACCTGTCGGTCCGCGATCCGCTGACCCGGCTGTACAACCGCCGCAAATTCGACGAATTCCTCGACCACGAGATCGAGCGCACCAAGCGGCACGGCCACTCCTTCTGCCTCGCCCAGATCGACCTGGACGACTTCAAGAACATCAACGACACCTTCGGCCATCCCATCGGCGATCTGGTGCTGAAGGAACTGGCCAGCGTCCTTCGTCACGAGATCCGCCGGACCGACGTGGTCGCCCGGATCGGGGCCGACGAATTCGCCGTCCTGCTGCCCGAAACCGATCTGGCCGAGGGCGCCAAGGTGGCGGAGAAGCTCCGCCAGACCGTGGCCAATCTGGCCTTGGGCCTGCCGGTGGGAGGGGTGCGCATCACCGCCAGCATCGGTCTGGTCAGTTATCCCGACAATGCCAACGACATCCATCGGCTGGCCATCGCCGCCGACGTGGCTATCTACAAGGCCAAGCGTCTGGGCAAGAATCAGGTGGCGATGATCGGGGCCTCCGACGACACCACCTCGGTCATCTTCAGCCAGGGCGAGATGGTGCGGACCGCCCTGGCCGAGGGGCGGCTGGTGCCGTTCTTCCAGCCCATCGTCTCGGTCGCCGATGGCTCGGTTGCCGCCTACGAGGTGCTGGCCCGCGTGGTCGACGGCACCAAGGCGATTTGCGCCAACGACTTCATCGAAGCCGCCGAGGAGTTGGGGCTGGCCGGCGAGATCGACGACGCGGTGTTCGACGGCGCCCTGGCGGCGCTGGCGTCGGGCGCCCTCGGCCATGCCAAGGTCTTCGTCAACCTGTCGGCCAAGAGCCTGACCAACCGTGATCGCATGCTGTCCCTGCCCCAGCGCCTGGCCGCCGCCGGGATCTCGCCGGAGCGGATCGTGCTGGAAATCACCGAGCGCGAAGCCCTGCCGCATTTCGGCGACGTGGTCGCCGTGGTCAATGAATTGCGTGCCCAAGGGCTGGCCTTCGCTCTGGACGATTTCGGCAGCGGCTTTTCGTCCTTCCTCTACCTCAAATACATCACCGTCGATTACGTCAAGATCGAGGGGTCGTTCATCCGTCAGGTGGTGACCGACAGCCGCGACCGCATCATGGTCGAGCACATCCATTCCATGGCCCACCGCTTCGGCATGGTGACCATCGCCGAATTCGTCGAGGACGAGGAGACCCTGGAACTGCTGCGCGAGATCGGCATCGATTTGTGCCAGGGCTACCATGTCGGTATGCCCGAGGCGGTGGCGGCGCGGCCCTAACCCGGATATCTCACACAAGCATCAAGGTGCGGTCTCTGAGAAAGTTATTTTGCGACAACGACTTGTCTCTGGCCCAAGGAAGTGCCCCTCTGCCCACAGAGTGACCAGCGTTGATGGTGCAAGAGAAACAATGCTCTGGCTGGAGCGCTTCATGGAACGCAAGGCCTGAGGAATGACGCGGGTTTCATAGGGCTGGCACCGCTTTTTTTCGCTCATACCCTCAGGTTTCGTTCCAGTTTGGCCACTGCCGGCTTAGCCGGCCGCTTTTGATCTGTGCGCTTGGGCGCGGCCCCCAGGGCGGCGACTAGCTAAAGCCGGAGGTTTCAATCCACGCCCCCCCGTGAGGGGGCGACGCCCGCGAGCGGCTGGAAGCGGTCTTGACGCATGTGTTTCAATCCACGCCCCCCCGTGAGGGGGCGACAGTCCAAGGCTTGGGTAGACCCTTCTGCCGCTTCAAGTTTCAATCCACGCCCCCCCGTGAGGGGGCGACCGAGCGGCCCGAATTATGGATGGCGATGGACCTAGCGTTTCAATCCACGCCCCCCCGTGAGGGGGCGACCGGAAGACGGCGGAAACAAGCGGATATTGGCCATGTTTCAATCCACGCCCCCCCGTGAGGGGGCGACCCATGGATACGGAGGAGACCAAGCCGTATCGAACTGTTTCAATCCACGCCCCCCCGTGAGGGGGCGACTGCCGGTGGGGATGCCGTTCGCATCCGCACATCCCCATGTTTCAATCCACGCCCCCCCGTGAGGGGGCGACTTTGTCAGGTTCCCTTCTTTGCAGGTTTAAGCATGTTTCAATCCACGCCCCCCCGTGAGGGGGCGACTGCAGCAAATCAAGATCTGGACTTGGAACGAGATGTTTCAATCCACGCCCCCCCGTGAGGGGGCGACCAGCAAAGCAGTATTTGGACCGCGTGATCTTGTCGGTTTCAATCCACGCCCCCCCGTGAGGGGGCGACATCGGGTCAGCGCCATGACGGTACATTTCGACAGGTTTCAATCCACGCCCCCCCGTGAGGGGGCGACTACGGCCGAAATCAACCTCGGCCACGCGGCCGGTGTTTCAATCCACGCCCCCCCGTGAGGGGGCGACTGCCGCCAAGGGCAACGCGCCGCCCAAGTCCCCGTTTCAATCCACGCCCCCCCGTGAGGGGGCGACATCGCCATCGGATTCCCCCTCGGCCTGATCATCGGTTTCAATCCACGCCCCCCCGTGAGGGGGCGACGGCTATCACGGCCTCGCCGCCACGGGCATACGTAGTTTCAATCCACGCCCCCCCGTGAGGGGGCGACGGTTGTTCGGGCTGTACGGGCTGTATGGGTGTTTTGTTTCAATCCACGCCCCCCCGTGAGGGGGCGACATGGTGGTGGACTGGACGCCTGCGCCGAGGCTGAGTTTCAATCCACGCCCCCCCGTGAGGGGGCGACGGGTTCGCTGCTGACCACCAATTAAGACCACGACCGGTTTCAATCCACGCCCCCCCGTGAGGGGGCGACCATTGCCTACAGTATATCCTGAGCCATTGGACATGTTTCAATCCACGCCCCCCCGTGAGGGGGCGACGGCAGTTGGCTGCCCAGGCCCAGGCGCTAAAGGGGTTTCAATCCACGCCCCCCCGTGAGGGGGCGACATGCCGAGCTTGAGGCAG
>Ga0316222_1005030_pt1 | contig 11548 bp, 8 predicted proteins | sample TBH18011metaG_FD_206008 | JGI IMG/M metagenome (GOLD analysis project Ga0316222, IMG submission 206008) | Freshwater microbial communities from Trout Bog Lake, Wisconsin, USA - TBH18011 | ecosystem: Environmental > Aquatic > Freshwater > Lake > Hypolimnion/Profundal zone | place: USA: Wisconsin... | reverse complement strand
TTGTCATCGGCCTCGTGCTGATAACGCTGGGGGGCGTGTTGGTTTCCGCAAGCCCGGAAAGTGGGCCGGGCCATGTCGCAGCCGGGCTGGCCATTGCGGCATCGTGCCTTTGCTGGGCCATCGACAACAACTGTACTGCGCAATTGTGGGACGTTCCCCCGGCGCGATTTTCGCTTTGGAAGGGGCTCATCGCGGGGTCGGTGCTGTTGATCCTCTGCGCCGTGAGGGGAACGCTGCTGGTGCATGGGCGCACGCTGAGCGAAGCGCTGCTTTTGGGCGCCTGCTGCAACGGCCTGGCGTTGCTGGCGTTTGTGACGGCCATCCAGCGTCTCGGCGCGGGCCGCACGGCGGCTTACTTCGCCGCTGCGCCGTTTGTGGGAGCCGCCACTTCCGTGGCGCTGTTGGGAGATAAGGTGACGGGGCCTCTCCTTGCGGCGGCGGCACTGATGGCTGGCGGGGTCGCCTTGCTGCTCACGGAGCCGCAAGCCTTGCTGCACGGCGAAGAAAAGTAGCTACATCAACCCCAACTGGCTTGGTAAGCCAATCATGGGAGTGGCGGTTTGCGAGTGATCCCCAGCCGCGCGATTTTACAGCCGGAAAGCGTCATGGTAATTCCCAGGAACACCTGCGCTCCCAAGACCAGCAGGCAGAGCCACATTGGGCAGAGGGTGAAGGGGGAGACGACTTGCAGCACTTCGTAAAACCGGGTTCCCTGAGTGGATTGCAGGTAGGCGTTGGTTCCCCAGTAGAGCGTTACCAGCGGACGAACCAGCCAGATCAAGGCGTCAGGAGGTGCCAGCACCGCCCCTGAGAAGGGCAACTGGAGCGCGGCGATGCTGAAGCAAATGAGGAGCGCCCGCCCCGCCGAGCGGGTCAGGCTGGAGATGCCCAGAGCGAGCGCTGTCAGCGCGGCATTTGCCAGCACAAGCACGGCGATCTGCATCGCTAGATTGCCCGGCAGTCGGCAGACGTGGTGAACAAACCACCCTATCCAAGCCGATTGCAGCAGCACGCCCGGAAGCAGGAAGGCAATTTTGCTGGCGACGTAGGCTTTGGGGCGCAACCCGCTGTATTTTTCCCGTTCCAAGATCATCCGTTCGCCCGCGATTTCACGCGCGGCGCTTTGGGCGGCAAGGAACGCGAGGAGAATGATCTGCGCCATCGCCACCCCGGCGATAAGTCCGGTTCCATGGAGGGCGTTCACAGCGAACACGGCGTTTTCCTTGAGCTGCTCGACGACGTTGCCCTTGAGCTGTTCGGAAAGTTCCAGCAACCGGGTCAGGCTGCCTGCGGCGAAAATCACCACCGCGCTGGGGAATCCCAATACAAGCGCGAGATGCAGCCAGAGCGCGGAAGGGTTGCGCCTTGCCTGCAGGAGACGGCGACTCAGCAGGGTGAAGAACTGGGAAAGCGCGTCGGGAACGCGTGTTGGAGGTTGAGGAGCCGTCCGGGGTTTGTGCGATTGGGAAAGTTTTTCCCAAAATAATTGGCGGGCTTCATCACCGATCTCGTCCACGATTTGTTCCTGGCCTTCCGCGGAGCGGTATGCCTGACCGTGCTTGCTCCAGGAGCGGTGCCACTCCTCTGCCCGGCGCTGGGCGAGTTGTTGGTAGAGGTCGGTTGTTGATTCGATTTGGAAATAGTGAGCCAGGAATTCCGGTGGGCCGTGATAGACGAGTTGGCTTCCGTGCAGCACGATGACGGAATCATATTGCGCCAGGGTGTTCAGCGCGTGGGTGACGTGGATGACCGCGCGGGATTCCTCTCCCGCCAGCGAGCGCAGGAGTTTAGCAAATTCGAGTTCCGTTTTGGGGTCGAACGCCCGGTGGTTTTCGTCGCACAAGAGAAGGCCGGGGGAGGCGGTCAATTCGACGGCCAGTGCCAACCGCTGTTGCTGGTCGGCGGTCAAGGTGGCTCCACGGCTGTCCGCCAGAGCGGTCAGGCCAGTCTTTTCGAGCAGCGCCGCTAGCCGTTCCTGCCGGTCGGTTTTGCGTAGGTCCGTCACGCGCAAGCGCAATGCTGTTTCAATCTGCTCTGAGACGGTGAGTTGTTCCTCCCTGCCAGAATCATGGAGAGGTAACTGCGGCAAATACGCGATGGTGGGGCGAAGGGGAGCCGTCGTCGTGCTGGCTGGATTGGCCGTTTCATCCTGATCTTCTTCGGGCGGCGAGGTTGGGTCTGTCCAGACCACTTCACCGAAGGTCGGGCGATAGACGCCCGCGAGGAGTTTCAGCAGCGTGCTTTTGCCAGAGCCAGGCATGCCGACTACTGCCACTAGACTCCCGGGCGGAAAGGAGGCGCTTACGTCCCCCAACAAGACCCGTTCTTGAGGTTTTGAGGCGACTAGGAGGGAAATATCGCGGAGTTCAAACACGCGCTACAGAGTGGCGAAACCGCCGTGCAAGCGCAAGCGTGGTGTTTGAAGCGTTAAATCCGAGGGATATTTTTCGCATTACATTGGATCAGATGCCGGACGTAACAAACCTCGGATGGTCGATAGAGCCCATAAAATTCGAGCTAAATTGTTGGATTGTGAGGGAATATTTGAGCGGCACTTGAAAAACAGTGTCGGCAAACCGCCCGGCTTGCATTTACCTTACCCAAGTGAAACTGCTCCTCGTTGACGGCTCTTATTATGTTTACCGTTCGTTTTTCGGCATTCGCGAGTTATCCAACTCGCGCGGTGAACCGACCAATGCGATCTACGGTTTCGTGAAAGTGCTGCGCAAAATGCTCCGGGACTTGAAGCCCGACCTTGCGGCGGTCCTTTGGGACGAGGGGCTTCCCCAGCGCCGCACGCAATTGCAGCCCGAATACAAGCAGCAGCGGGCCGAAATGCCAGAGCTGATGCGCCCGCAAATCGCCCACATCCGACGGCTGGTTCCGTTGATGGGGATCGCTAGCCTGCGCGTGCCCAATACCGAGGCCGACGACCTGATCGCCACCTATACCTGCGAGGCTGAACGCCACGGCATGGAAGTAGTGGTGGCCACTAATGACAAAGACCTTTTCCAACTCGTGAACGAGCGGGTCCGGGTTTATTCCACGAATAAAGCCGATTTCGCAGATCCCAAGGATGGGTTTGCCCTTTTGGGAGCCGATCATGTGCGGAGAAAGTGGGGCGTGGAACCGGGGCAGATCGGGGACGTTCTCTGCCTCGTGGGCGACGCGTCCGACAACATCCCTGGCGTGAGTGGCTTGGGACCGAAGCGAGCCAGTGCGCTCATTAAGGAATTTGGAGGTATCACGGCCTTGCTGGATCGCATGGATGCGATCAGTAACGAGGCTATCCGGGAGAAAGTAGCAGAGGCACGGGAGCAAATCCTAAGCAATCAGCAAATGGTCCGGCTCGACACGCAGCTTTCGCTCCCGGCACCACTGGAGGAACTGGCGATTCGTCCCCGGCATAGCGAACTGCTCGTCGAACTTGAGCCGTGGGAGTTCCGGTCGCTGACAGAGGAAATTCGCCAGGAAGCCGCCGGTTTTGCCCAGCCCAAACAGGGCGAGTTGTTTTGACCGGAGACGGAAGAAAAGCCATTGCACAAGGCACAACCTTGTGACACCCTCCCTCCTCCATATAATCCTCCAACCCACTGCATGAAACTTGAGCGCCTGACAGAATACGTAACCATCGTTGTTACCGTTGTTTTTGGGATGTTGCTTGCGCTTTATATTGGCTCTTCGGCGGGCAATGGATCCTCGACTCCGGCTCTCATCATCGGTGCCATGCTGGCGGTGATGGTAGCCCTGATTCTGCAAGCCAATGTTTGGCTGTTGATTCCCTTGTGCGGACCGATGAGTGGAATGATTGTCGGATCTCCCTTGGGGCTCAAATTGAGCCACATCGCGATTTTGTATGCTTTTGGAGTCTTTCTTGCTTTGAAAGCTCTGAAAGTGGTGCGCACCAAAGCAAAATACAATTGGTTGGATTACCTGCTTTTTTTTAATCTCTTCTATCTCTTAACGGTTTATATCCGAAATCCTGTTGGTGCCGAATTACTGGGATTCGAGAAAATAGGAGGCAAGCCATATATCGAAGTCATTATCACCATGCTGGCTTATTGGGTCATTAATCACGTTGATCTCTCACCAAAAATGGCTATGAGATTGCCGTTTATACTAACATTTGGATCAATGTTTAATGGATTGATGGGTATTGTTACAAACTACTTCCCGTCTGTGGGTGTATATGTTGGGTATTTATATAATGGTTTTATACCCAGAACTACAGATGCCGCGGGTGTGGCTATATATGATGTGGAAATGTCTCGTGATGTAGTTGGGAGAAATTTTGAGCCCCCTTTATTAATGCTCTATTCCTATTATCCTCCATTATCGACTCTTAATCCGCTTTCTATTATACGCTTTTCATTTGCTGCTTTTTGTCTTGTGTCGGCCTTGGTAAGTGGTTTTCGTTCGGTGTTTATAGAGATTGGATTGTTTTTTATTATAGCTACCTTCTTTCACAGTGGAAAGCGGGCTGCTTTTCGAATCCCTGTGGTTATAGTTCCTCTTCTGGTATTGTTGATTGCAGCGCAAGGCACATTGATCCATTTGCCAACGAATATGCAGCGCACCTTGTGCTTCTTGCCTGGAGACTGGGATCCTGTGGCAAAAAATGACGCTGAAGGTTCGACGGAATGGAGAATTGATATTTGGCGGAATGTATGGGATTCGGGACATAAATATATCAAAGATTGGTGGTGGGGTGATGGTTTTGGGATGACGAAAGTTGAACTAAGAGAAGCGCAGACCCTTTTTAAGGATGCCAAGGAAAATCTCGCTATATCAGGTGATTATCATAGTCTACCGTTAAGCACAATTCATGTGGTTGGTTATATTGGATTGGTTCAGTTATTGATCTTAATGTTTGGTATGACATATTATGCGTGGAAGCTGATATTAAGGGCAAGGAGAACCCCGTTTTTTCCAATGGCTCTTTTTATAGGTGTGCCTGTTGTATATGCTCCATTCTTTGGGTTTTTAGTTTTTGGGGCCTTTAACCTCACCTGCTACACCAATATTTATTATATTGCTTGGTTGCGATTAATTGACCGAGGGTTGGAAAAATACCTCATGGAGAAGAAGGAAGTTGCAAAACGGCCTGAAGAGGCGTTCCGCCAATTAGGCCTGAGTCGCTTTGATTCAACGCCCACTTAACCAATAAATCCAAATAATCTATGAAAGTTGTCATTCTTTGCGGTGGAAAAGGCACGCGGCTGCGAGAGGAGACTGAATATCGGCCCAAGCCGATGGTTCCGATCGGAGGTCGCCCGATTTTGTGGCACATCATGAAGACCTATGCCTCTCACGGATTTAACGAGTTCATCCTCTGCCTGGGCTACAAGGGCGACGTTATCAAGGACTATTTCCGCAATTACCAGTGGATGGCTGGGGATATTGGAATGCGACTGGGGCGTGAGCCGGAAATCCGATTCCATGACAATCATGCTGAAGAAAACTGGTCCGTAACTCTCGCGGAGACCGGCGAGGAAACCATGACTGCAGGTCGGATTGAACGCATTAAGCGGCATCTTGGCGATGACGAGGAGTTCTTCCTCACTTATGGCGATGGTGTCGGTTCGGTGGACATTACGGCGGCGCTGAAATTCCATCGCGAGCACAAGAAACTGCTGACATTGACTGCAGTGCATCCTCCCGGCAGGTTCGGTGAAATTACGATTTCAGAGGAGAATAAAGTGCTTTCCTTCAATGAAAAGCCCCAGACCGAGTATGGTTGGATCAACGGCGGATATATCATTGCCTCGACCAAGATTTTCGATTATTTGCGCGATACTGACAAAGTGATGTTTGAGCAAGAACCGATGCGCAAAATCGCTGCCGATGAACAACTGATGGCTTTTCAACATAAAGGCTTCTGGTACCCCATGGATACTTATCAGGAGTATTTGCTGTTAAACCGACTTTGGGACCAGGGAAATGCTCCGTGGAAAATTTGGTGAAACCCCATTTCGTAATGTGCGCGTCTTTTTCTTGTAACAAATCCCCGCTCGACTCCTGATCCTTGTTTGTTTTTGAATCCTACTCTCGTGTCTCTCTATCCAAAATCCCACTCACAGCCGCTTTCGCTTTTCTCAGGCGTCTTTGCGGAGAAGACGGTTCTCATCACTGGCCACACCGGCTTTAAGGGGGCGTGGCTGGCTGAGTGGTTGTTGCTGCTCGGCGCCCGGGTGCATGGGCTGGCCCTGCCGCCCGATGGCGCTCCGGCTCTTTTCGATCAGTTGGGATTAGCCGCGCGAGTGGATCACCAGATCGGCGACATCCGTGACGCCGCGCTGGTGCGTCGCTGTATGGAAGAGGTCCAGCCGGATTTCGTTTTCCACCTCGCTGCACAGCCGCTCGTCCGGCTTTCCTATGAGGAGCCGGTGGAGACTTACGCCACCAACGTCATGGGGACTATCCATGTTCTCGAAGCCCTGCGTGCGTTGCAAAAACCGTGCGTTGCAGTGATGGTCACCACGGACAAATGTTACGAAAATCGCGAATGGTTGCACGGCTACCGGGAAGAAGATCCGATGGGCGGCTTCGACCCGTATAGCTCCAGCAAAGGCATGGCCGAGCTGGCCATCGCTGCTTACCGCCGCTCGTTTTTCGCAGGGCATCCCGTCAAAGTTGCCAGCGCCCGCGCCGGCAATGTGATCGGTGGTGGCGATTGGGCGCTCGACCGGATCGTACCCGACTGCATCCGCGCCCTGCAAGAGGGCTTGCCTATCGGCGTGCGCAATCCCCACGCCACCCGTCCGTGGCAGCATGTGCTGGAACCTTTGAGCGGCTACCTCTGTCTCGCCGCCAGCCTTTTCAAGCTGCCCACCAATGATTCCCCGCTTTGTTCGGGATTCAACTTCGGTCCCGGCCACGATGCCAACCGCACGGTGGGCGAACTCGTTGTCGAAATCCTCAAACACTGGCCTGGCAGATGGGAAGACCAGAGCGACCCGAACGCGCATCACGAAGCCAAACTCCTGCAACTTTCTACCGACAAAGCCAGCGCCCTGCTTGGCTGGTCGGCGACATGGCGTTTTGCTGATGCCGTGCGAGAAACCGTGACTTGGTATCGCGCAAGCGGGCATTGTAACGACCCGATCCGCTTCCAAGAGCTTACGAACGGGCAAATTGCCGCCTATATCGCCGCTGCCGAGGCCGCATTGCCCTGGGCTCAACCTATTCAATGAACACCGCCGCCGAACTCAAAGCAGAGATACTCCGCCTCACTCGCGAATACTCCGCGCTCACTCACCGGGCCAACCGTCCGGGAGCGGAGGCTGCCGTCGAATTCATTCCGGGGCAAACAACGGTTCCCTATGCTGGACGCGTTTTCACTGAAGACGAAGTGGAAGCCGCCGTCAGCAGCACGCTCGATTTTTGGCTTACTCTCGGACCCGAAGGCGCGGCGTTTGAACACAAACTGGCCGGGTTGCTCGGTGTGCGTCACAGCCTCCTCGTCAACTCCGGTTCCTCCGCCAACCTCATCGCCTTCGCCGCCCTCACCAGCTACAAGCTCCCCCCTCACAAGCGCATCCGGCCCGGCGATGAAGTCATCACCTGCGCTGCCGGATTCCCCACTACCGTCGCCCCCATCCTCCAGAACGGCGCAGTCCCGGTTTTCATCGACAACGACCCCGTTACCGGAAACGCCGCCGTTTCCCAACTCGAAGCGGCCTACGTCCCCGGCAAGACGAAAGCCGTCATGATGGCTCATGCGCTGGGTAATCCTTTCGATCTCGCCGCTGTCCTCGCCTTCTGCAAAGTGCACGATCTCTGGCTCATCGAAGACAACTGCGACGCGCTTGGCTGCACGTATTCCATGCCCTTGGAACAGGCCCAAGGCCTCGGCATCAACGAGAACTCGCCCGGATTCCCCGCCGACAGCACGCACATCACCCGTTACACCGGCTCTTGGGGCGACATCTCCACTCAATCCTTCTACCCGCCCCACCACCTCACACTGGGCGAAGGCGGCGCGGTGAATATTGTTTCCAAGCCGCCGATCAAGACCTACGCCGAAAGCTTCCGCGACTGGGGGCGCGACTGCTGGTGCCCGAGCGGCAAGGACAACACCTGCGCCAAGCGCTTCGACTGGCAACTCGGCGAACTGCCGCGCGGCTACGACCACAAATACATTTACAGCCACCTCGGCTACAACCTGAAGCCGCTCGACATCCAAGCCGCCATCGGGCTCCAGCAACTCAAAAAGCTTCCCGGCTTCATCCAAGCGCGCAAAGAAAATTGGGAAACCCTCCGGCGCGGTCTCTCTGGGTTGGAAGAGTTTTTCGAGTTCTCCCTGCCCACCCACGCCACCGGTTGGACCCCACAAGGCTTTACCTGGGATGCCACCGGCTGCCGCACGGACAATAGCTGGTTCGGGTTCCTGCTTCTCGTGCGCAAGAGCGCCCCCTTTACTAATAGCGAATTTGCGCGCGCCCTGGATGCTGCAAAAATCGGCAACCGGATGCTTTTCGGCGGTAACCTCGTTCGCCAACCCGCCTTCATTCAGTTACGCAAAGACAACCCTGCGGCCTTCCGTGTCGTGGGTGACCTTGCGGGCGCGGATCGGATCATGAATCAAGCCCTCTTCTTGGGAACCTACCCGGGTTTAACCCTAGCGATGCTTGACTACGAGATCGAAGTGATCCGCAAATTCGCGCGCAAAGCTTGATGCCTGTCTGTGATGCCTCAAAAACAGAATCCGCTTGCCGAAGACCTTGAACACATCCTGGCACATACCGGGACGATGTGGGAAGAACTGCGCGACGGTCGTTTATTCATCACCGGCGGCACGGGATTTTTCGGTTGCTGGCTACTGGAAAGCTTTCTATGGGCTAACGAAAAGCAGAACCTCGGTGCTACAGTCGTAGTCCTTTCCCGCGACCCCGAAACCTTCGTCCGCAAAGCGCCTCATCTGGCGCGGAACCCCGCAGTAAGCCTGCATCAAGGCGACGTGCGCAATTTCCCTTTCCCCAGTGGAGAGTTCACCCACATCATCCACGCGGCCACGGAAGCGAGCGCCAAACTCAACGCGGAAGCCCCGCTCCTGATGCTCGACACCATCGTCGTAGGAACGCGCCGGGCACTCGATTTCGCCGTCGCAAGCGGAGCCAAGAAGTTTCTACTGACCAGTTCCGGGGCTGTCTATGGCAAGCAACCCTCGGAATTAACCCACATTCCGGAAGATTATCCCGGTGCGCCTGATCCTCTGGACGCGGGAGTCGCCTACGGAAATGGAAAGCGGTTGGCCGAGCACCTCTGCGCGCTCTATTCCAAGCAACACGGCTTGGAGACAAAGATCGCCCGCTGTTTCGCCTTTGTGGGGCCGCATCTCCCCTTGGACACTCATTTTGCCATAGGCAACTTCATCCGTGACGCTCTCAAGGGCGGCTCCATTTATGTCAACGGCGACGGCAGCCCATACCGCAGCTATCTCTATGCCGCCGATCTGGCGATCTGGCTGTGGACGATCCTCATTAATGGCGATTCAGGGCGTGCATACAATGTTGGCTCCAGCACGGACCTGACCATCGCGCAACTCGCTGCCACAGTCAAAACTGCGCTTGGCAGCTCAAGCGACATCCGTATCGCGCACCCCGCCGCTTCCGATTCCCCTGCTGCACGTTACGTGCCCAACGTGGATCGCGCCCGCAACGAACTCGCCCTGTGCGAATATATTTCCCTGGCAGACGCTATCCGTCGCACAGCAGCATGGTATCAACTGAGCACTACGGCATATTTGCATATGAGCATCAAAAAATCTCATCGCCCGTGTCCCGTTTGCTCAACCTGCGAAGTCGAGGTCATCCACCACCAACGCTTCATTCTCCCCGCCGGACATCCGTTGCCAGCAAGTTTTGACGTGGTTGTGTGCCCGACCTGCGGAATGACTTACGCCGACACCGCAGGCACGGCGTCCGACTACGACAAATACTACACCGATTATTCCAAATACGCCGACCAGGCAACTTCAACTGGTGGCGGGGGTAATCAGCATGACCAAGCCCGCCTCGCCGAGACCGCCACTGAAATAGCAAAACACATACCCAACCGTTCCTCAAAGATCGTCGATATTGGCTGCGCCAACGGTGGTTTGCTTGGTGCACTCAAAGAGCGCGGTTATTCTCATCTGTTCGGAGTGGATCCTTCGCCAGCTTGTGTTGAGAATGCGAAAAAGCAATTTGGAATTCCCGCGAGCCAAGGCTGGTTGCTTGCATTGCCGGAGGAGGCAAAGTCAGCCGATCTGGCAATCGTGTCGCACGTTTTTGAGCATGTCCTCGATTTGCGTGACGCATTGGCGCGTATGCATGAGAGTCTTTCGCCCGAGGGCGTTATTTACGTCGAAGTACCCGATGCGCAGCGCTACGTGGACTGCCTCGCCTCACCGTTTCAGGACTTCAATACCGAACATATCAACCACTTTGACGCGGCTTCCCTCGAAAATCTCTTCGCGGCTGCCGGATTTGACTCTCTGACCATTGGCACAAAAACACTTCAGGCCGCTGCAGGCGTGCCATATCCGGCGCTTTTTGGGTTCTTCCGAAAGCGCAAAAATGTGCTGCAACCTGCTCTGCATCAATGGAAGCGAAATCCGGATTTCCGCAAAAGCATGGATATCTACATTGCAAAATCACGCGCGGAACTGGTTGCAATCGATGCCCGCCTGCAATTGGCTACAAGCGGTCCTGTTATTGTTTGGGGTACAGGTCAGTTGACGCTCAAACTCCTCGCCGAGACATCACTGGGGCGCGCCACCATCGCCGCTTTTACGGACGGCAATCCCATCAACCATGGCAAATGCTTGTGCGACATCGAGATTATTGCACCCGAGCGCCTGTGCGCACTGCCTCCGTATCCCATTGTCATTGGCACGCTCCTGCATTACTTGGAGATCACCAAACGCATCCGCGCGCTTGGCCTGAATAACCCGATTGTCACGCTCAACTGAAGTTAACAAACCATGCCGTCAGCCAACACACATTCCATTCCTGATGCGCCCATCCGCGTTGCTGATTACACGGCCGAACGCTATGTGCCCACGACACAACGGGCAAGCATTGAGCTGGACCTGCGAAGATGGATTCCTCTCAAAGAGGCGATTATAAAAACTAAACAATGGAATTCCACGGAAGCAAATCTATGATCCGCGCTGCTATAAAAAAACTACTAAAAGCTCTTCATCTCTTTAAACCAGTTTATCGAATTATTGACCGGATTGGTGGCGATCAACGGCGCTGGCAACATCATGCAGCAGCGTATGGATTGAAAGTGGTCTTTAAAAAACGGTATATCGCTGTAAATCGAGAAATGGAATCGATTCGCGTCGCACCGCAGCATGAGGTATATCTTTGCGATATGATAAAATATTTCGATTATTATCATGGCGCAGTGCATTCTGTTAATGGGATGGTCGACTATTCAAAACCCGCTATACAGCGCCTGATGAAATCAGGTGTGAAATTTGAGTTCCCGTCATTGCCTGAGTCAGACGACAGCACAGAAGTATATCTTGAGCATTTAAAAATTCAGGAGGGTAATATTG
>Ga0316222_1005022_pt1 | contig 11566 bp, 6 predicted proteins | sample TBH18011metaG_FD_206008 | JGI IMG/M metagenome (GOLD analysis project Ga0316222, IMG submission 206008) | Freshwater microbial communities from Trout Bog Lake, Wisconsin, USA - TBH18011 | ecosystem: Environmental > Aquatic > Freshwater > Lake > Hypolimnion/Profundal zone | place: USA: Wisconsin... | reverse complement strand
GAGAGAGTTCGGTGCTGCTGGAGGGTGATGCGGAGGGCGCGGTGGAGGAGGCGATGCTGAGTGAGCCGGGGCTGCAGAGCACGCTGCTGAAGGTTGGGCACCACGGGAGCATCAGCTCAACACACCCTGCATTTCTAGCGCAGGTTGCGCCGCAGTGGGCGGTGATCTCCTGCGGCATCCACAATCGCTATGGGCATCCTCGGCAGGAGATCCTGGAGGAGTTGGAAGCGGCCAGGGTGCGGACGCTGCTGACCGACGTGAATGGGGCGGCTTGTTTCCTGCTGGATGGGAAGACCGCTTGGAGTGAGACTGGGTGTGGCGGGGAATGAGATGCTGAAGCCGCAGCTTGGCTGAAGGACGAATGCAAGGTTGACCGCACTAGCAGATTGGCTGCAACGAAAGGCCGGCCACGCTGAGAAAGCGTGGCCGGCCTTTGGAGTTGCGGTTGTGTTTTTAGAAGGTGATCTTCGCGGAACCCTGGAGGCTACGGCCACCGCCGACGCCATTCACGGTACCTGAGCCGCTGCCCTGGGTGCTTGTGATCTGGCCGAAGTTTGTGGACGTGAAGCTGCCGTTGGGCAGACCAAACTGAGGCGAGTTGCTCAGCTGGATGGCATCGATGCGGGTTTCCAATGCCACTTCACGGAAGATGCTGAACTTCTTGGAGAGCGATACGTTGTCTTGCACGTAGCCGGGGCCACGGAACTGGTTACGACCGGTATTGCCCAGGCCGGGGTTGGGGCAGGGTGTATTGGCGCCACTGGTGCAGCCAAGGGGTTGGGAGAAGTTGGTTGTATCAAACCACTGCTTACCTGCTCCGATGTTATGCAGCACATGCAGGCCGCCAGTGATGCTCGCAGTTTGCGATGTTCCCGGCGTATTCAGCGAGGAACCGCTTGCGGTTGCGGTAAACGGCAAGCCGGAGACGGCAGAGACTGTGCCTGCGAGCTTCCAGCCACCAAAGACCAAATCCGCTGGTCCTGAGTTGAAGTGAGCGTGTCCACGACCTGCGGGCAGGTCGTACGAGAAGGTCTGCTCGAAGTTCTTGGCGCGGTCAAAGTCTGCCGGAGCATAGTTTCTGCGCCAGTTGATGAAGAAGGTCAGGCCACCATCATCGCCGCTGCCATAGTTGAGGACCTTACCCCATGTGAATGCAGTGGTAAAGGAGAAGCCGTTGGAATAGCGCTTGGTGAGTTGGGCCTGGAGGGACTCGTAATTGGTTGAGAAGCCCAGGAAGTACTCACTGGTGGACTGGCTGGTGGTGCGCCCGAAGGAAGCGTACTCAGGAGCTGAGGTGGAGCCGTAGTTGTAGTAGCTGGGCAGGTTGATGTTCTGCGAACCGGCGATGCGGACGCCATGGTTTGCCACGTAGGCGATCTGGAGGGAGTAGTTGCCCTTGAAAGCCTGCTGGACAGCTACGTTCCATGACATGGCATAGGGGTTCTTGTAGTTGAGCGGAATGTAGAAGTAGTTGACGGCCGTGAGCTGAGGCGTATTGGCCTGGATGATTCCGCTGCTTGGAATTGTGACCGGAACCGGCGCCGGGAAGCCAGCCTGGAAGGTGGCAGTGGTTACGCCATCAGATAGGACTGCGGGCGTGTAGGCGGAGGCGATGCCTGTGGGTCCGTAGCTGTTGTTGGCACGTACCGGGTAGTTGTACGCGTATGTGTTATCCGCGAAGGGGGCATAGCTGACGCCGAAGCCGCCACGAATGACGGTTTCGTTGCTGAGGCGATAGGAGAACCCTGTGCGGGGGGCGAAGTACTTGTATTGGGTCTGCATTCCGAGGTTGGAGGGATTGCTGCCCAGACCGGCGAGAACGATGGTGTTGTTGACCGGGTTGTAGTTAGAGAAGCCACCAGCGATCCTGGGGGTAGCGGGGGGATAGAACTCCCAGCGGATGCCTAGATCGACGGTGAGCTTGGGGGTCGCCTGCCACTTGTCGCCGGCGAAAGCAAAGAACCACCACTGGCGGTAGCAGGGGAAGAAGGTGTTTAGATCGCGGCCGGTGGAGCTGGGCTGATCGAGGAGGAAACTTGCGATATCGTTGATGCCGTTTGTTTTGCCACCGGCGGCCGCATCGGAGGTCTGCCCGGCAGAGAAGTTGAACACACCGCGCGGGCCGAAGGTCTGGTCCTGGAGGAGATCGTCACGGACACGGCGAAGATCGACGCCCCACTTGATGGTGTGGTTGCCCCTGACCTTGGTCCAGTTGCTCACCATGTCGATATTGGCTTCGCCTCTGATCCACGGGAGGGAGTTGACGTAACCGATGAGCGGGCTGGAGAAGCCGTCGTTGATAGTGATCTGGGCCTGGCCAGCGGTGAAGGGCTGCCCTGCGATGTTTACGCCCGGGATGCCGATCGAGGTTGCATCGGTGGTTCCATAGTCGCTAGGCAGGGCCTGGTTGCGAAGATGGGCTACGCCAACGCGGGCTTCAGTAAAGAAGGTGGGAGAGAAGACGTGATCGAAGTTGGCGCCGGTGCTGTAGGAGTTCTGGGTACCGGTGGCTTCAAATCCGCCGCCCATGGGGCCGCCCAGGAAAGCGCCGAAGGAGGGTGCCTGGAAGGTAACTGTCTTTTGGAAACTGAAGCGGCCGCTGAGGTGGTTCTTCTCAGTAGGCGTGTAATCGCCCTTGATGTCGTAGCTGTCCTGGGTCTTGGTGAAGGGGAGGTTGGATGAGTAGTTGTTTGTGGGGGCGGACAGGGGCTTGGTGCTGTCCAATGTTCCATACTTTGTAGCCGCCGCAACTACATCCTTGAGGATAGTGAGCGAGACCGGATTGACCCTGCTGAGAGGAATCTGGTTGTTGACGAAGGGTGTACGCGGAATGCCGCCTGTAACGGTAGCGGCAAGGCCATTGCCGGTGGCGGGGTCGTAGATTTGACCTTTACCTCCAACCAGGGCCGCGCTGAGGTCGATATTGCCGTTGCTGTTGGCCGTGTAGTAGCGGGCATCGGGGATGGTGAAGGTGCCGCCGATGGCTTCGTGGTCAACGGTGCGCAGGTAATCGCCGAAGAGGAATATCTTGTCTTTCTTGATGGGTCCGCCGAGGCTGCCACCGAAGTAGTTATAGGTAAGGTGGCCCAGGGGGGTGGTTTGGAAGAAGGGGCGGGCATTGACGGCGTTGTTCTGAATGAACTCGAATGCCGAACCATGCACGCGGTTGGTACCGGACTTGAGGGTGACGTTGGTGACAGCGCCGACGGCGCGGCCCAACTCGGCCTCAAAGTTATTGGTTGAGATATCGACGGACTGGATGGCTTCTGCCGGAGGAATCAGAATCTGGAGGAGGCCGGTGCGCTCGTCGTCGTCAATACCTTCAATCTGATAGAGGTTGCCCATGCGGGGCATGCCGTTGGCCTCAGTCTGCAGAGAATCCTGGGCATTGAAGAACTGCGAGTGCTGGAAGACCGCAGGCGCTGTGCCGGGAACGAGGTTGAGCAGGGACTGGAAGTTGCGATTGGTGGTGAGGGGCAACTCTTCCATGCTGACAGCTTCAATCTTGGTGCTGATGTCGGCGCGATCGGTTTGCAGCACTGGGGGCGCCGTGGTGACGGTAACGGTTTCAGATACGCTGCCAGGCTGAAGGCCCATATCGACGCGAGTAGAAGTATTGGCGAGCAGGTTGATATTGCGCTGCTCGGCTTTCTTGAATCCCTTGGCGTCGATGGTGAGGGTATAGATGCCGGGTTGCAGGTCAGGGAACGTGAAGTTTCCGCTGCCGTTGCTTACCGACGAGTGCTGCGCCCCGGTGGAAGTGAGCGTAACGGTTACGTTTGCATCGGCAATGGCCGCGCCGGTGGCGTCAGTTACTGTTCCGAGCAATGTTCCGTTGACCGCCTGCCCCATGAGTGCATGGGAGAAGCAGAGCACGAAAAGAGCAAGGATGTACCCAATTGCGGGTCTCATAATTTTCTGCAGAATCATTTAAAGCCTCCATGGTTGAGCAACATTTTCAGCATTGAACCAACTTGCCTTCAATGCCCGTACTAACCCAGGGTCAAGTCGCGCGGCACCACTTTAAAGAACGCTCAGGCTGCGGACACTCATTCCCCAAGAGGATTGCGTATTTCTTTTCGGCTGCCGTTTGCATTGTTCCCGCCATCGTTTCGAGCGCGAACATCATGTACCAGGCTGCCTCAAAGAGAGATGAACGCCCAATTTTTGACGAAGGGAGCTGGACACACTTATAGACCAGTTGCGTTGACCGCCCGGAGATCGCCGAAAACAGGAGATATTCAAATCCAGCGAATTCTTGTCTCTGACTGAAGGGGGCACAAGATTGATACCGTATGTTACAGGGTTGGGAGCGGGGGCGATATCTCTTTATATTTATGAATTAAATAGAGTTAACAATTTACATGAAGTTAGTTATTGAAGAGGTGTCTTACGCTGTGAGCGGAGAAACGAGCGAGTGACAACCAGCGCTGATTTGATGTATGCTACGCCTGAATTTAGTGGCCAAGTATTCAAGATGCCAACCAATATGCACACAGCATCGCAATGGACGCCGGGTTCCGCAGACGAGCGCCAACTGGTGCTCACGGAGCTTGAGGCCATTGTATCCAGCTATCATTTTCGGGGTAGCAAGCGGTACCCAGCGCTGCTGAAGTATGTAGTGGAAGCGACGCTGGACGGTCGCGCTTCAGACTTGAAAGAGCGCACGCTGGGTGTAGAGGTTTTTGGCCGCAACCCGGACTACGACACCAATGCCGACCCGGTTGTGCGCTTCAGCGCGAGCGAAGTGAGGAAGCGGATTGCGCAGTACTACCACGAGAACGAAGGCAGCACACGACTCCAGATAGAGCTTCCGCTGGGTTCTTATGCGCCGGAATTTCTGCTGCGGGCCGGAGAAGCGCCAGAGGGAATGGCTGCGGGAAAGAATGGCGCGGCAGGATCAGCTGAGCGCAGGAATCCGTGGCGACGACTGCGCACCTGGGTGGCAGTTGCGAGCGTGGTTGTTCTGCTGGTTGCAGCGGGCTTAATTGCAGCGTACTCGCACCGACAGGGGGCAGCGGCGAAAGTCAGCATCACGGATAAATTCTGGGGTCCGTTCGCCAAATCGCCGCAACCTATCCTCATTGTTGTGGGCACGAGCCATCCTCACAAGATGGTTCCTGACTCGGCTGACACTAGTTTTGGCGATTACATGGTTGGGCCGCATCATCACGTTTCAGTGGCGACAGCGACGGCGCTGGCCAACCTGGTGGGTGTCTTGCGGCTGCATGGCATCACCTATGAGATCAAGGAAGACACTGAGGCCAGCCTAACCGACCTGCACTCGCGGCCCTTGATTCTGGTGGGCGCCACAAACAATGCGTGGACGATGCGCCTGGTCAATCCCCTTAGGTTTCGGTTTATTAATGGCCCAATGGCCAAGGTGCAGGACGCAAAGGATCCTGAGAGCTTTGCCTGGGGCATTGATTTCTCAAAGCCGTACACCACGGTTGCCAGCGACTTTGCGATTGTTGCGCGCTTCTACGATGCCACCACCGAGGGGCCGGTGATGGTGGTAGCGGGGCTGGGGCCTTATGGAACTGAAGCAGCGAGTTCGTTTGCTGTGTCGCCCCAGTACATGGAGCAGATTGTGCAGCAGATGCCCACGGGGTGGGAAGACAAGAATATTGAGTTAGTTATTAAGTCGAATGTGATTGATGGCAAGGCGGGGCCGCCCGTGCTGGTGGGAGCTACGGGTTGGTAGTTTTTTTATAGAAGTATTATCGCCGGACGCAAATTCCTTAAAAGCCGGTCCTTCGACAGTCTTCGCTTTGGCGCGGATATTCAGGATGACCTATCTATGTTTTGTCGTGAATTCCAGAGTCAGGACACTAGCTTGCAGCTTTGTGGATTGCCAAAAGCTTTTCAAGCAGCGGCTTGAGGAGTTTGAGATCGAGTGCGTTGGCACCGTCTGACCTGGCGTTGGCAGGATCGTCGTGGACTTCGAGGAAGAGGCCGTCAATGCCAGCTGCCACCGCCGCACGGGCGAGGAGCGGAATGTACTCCGGCTGGCCGCCGCTGACCCCATTGGCAGCGGAAGGCTGCTGAACGGAATGGGTGCCATCAAAGACCACAGGCGCGAGTTTGCGCATGACGGGGAGCGAACGGAAGTCGACGACCAGGGTGTTGTAGCCGAAGCTTGCGCCGCGCTCTGTGAGGAAGACACGCTCGTTGCCGGTGGAGCGTACCTTTTCGACGGGGTGGTTCATATCCCATGGAGCGACGAACTGGCCCTTCTTTATGTTGATAGCGCGGCCGGTTTTGCCCGCGGCTACGAGGAGGTCAGTCTGGCGGCAGAGAAATGCGGGGATCTGCAGAATGTCAACGGCTTCGGCCGCGATTTCGCAGTGGGCGGGCTCGTGGACGTCGGTGAGGACGGGTAGGCCCGTCTCCCTGGCCAAGCGGCCAAGTATGCGTGTGCCCTCTGCAAGGCCCGGGCCACGGAAGCTCTTGACGCTGGTGCGATTGGCTTTATCGTAGCTGGCTTTGAAGATGTAGGGAATGCCCAGGTCGGCGGTGATGCGCTGGATGGCGTCTGCCATGGTGCGCACGTGGGTTTCACTTTCAATTACGCAGGGGCCAGCTATGAGGAAAAGCTGGCCTGCGCCGACATGCACGGGACCGATTTCAAAGGAGTTGCTCACGAAGGCGATTTTATCCTGCCGGAGGCATGCAAGGCTTCCCTGTCCTCCAAGGTTGGGGCTGAGCGTTTTTGATTGAGTGGTTCCGGGTCGAGACACGGTTTGTGCCGACCCATCCCTGAATCAAGGAGCGATTCAAGGATGGGTAGCGAATTGTTATTAACACCTGGTAGAAATTGCTTTAGCCTGAGTGGCTCCGCGACCATTGCCAGACGGCCCGTTCGAGGGCATGGAGGGCGGTGGGGGCGGGGAGATTGTCCTGCGGCTTGACGATGCCGCACTCGACGAGCCGCTTGAGGAATGCGTTGTATTCGACATAAAAACTTACATCGTGGCGGGCGTGGCCCAGGGCTTCAAGGGCGCGATAATCCAGAACCGCGTAACGCTCAGGGTAGATGGTTGCGAGAATGGCCGAGGCGATAGAGATATCGACACCGCGAAGGCCGATGAGGGCGTTCATGGCGTCCTCAGGGGAAGTTTCAGAAGAAACTGCCACGGCGAGAGCGGCCTTGATGCTCTCATTGCTGTTGCCGATGAGGTAGTGGACCATGCGCTCGGACTTCCAGCGCACGATAGCTTCAAGGTTTGGCAGCGTGAATTCGCCTGTTCGAATTGCTTCTCCTGCTTCGTACGCCGCCGTCTCGAGTTGACGTTCTCTTTCGCCGGCTTCCTGCCAATACTGGTCTGCTAACTGCTGAAGCTCTGACTCCGCGGGTTGAAGCTGAAAGTATGCCACCATGTCGAATCCTCCATTTACAAAACGAAGAAAACAATAGGCCCGGCAAAAGTGGTTGTCAATAGCGGATTAGGCGGTGTTGCAGGAGGGGGAGTTGACTGGCATCCAAGTGGGTAACCTAGCAGCCATTGTTCTGGATTGCGCTGTGCTCCCGGGCTGTGAGCAGGGCGGGGCTTATGCTGTCCCGCCCTGCTGGAGACCGCTCAGGATGATATGGCGCTGGTGGAAATGGGCTCAGCAACTTGCTGCGAGGTGAGATGGTCAACACGGTTTTTGTAGCTGGCGATGATGAACTCGCGGAACAAGGGGTGGGGCTCGAGGGGCTTGGATTTGAATTCGGGATGGAACTGGCAGCCGAGGAAGTAGGGGTGGCCGGGGATTTCAACGATTTCAACGTAGGTGGCATCGGGGGTGGTGCCGCTGATGCGGAGGCCACCGCCGGTGAGCAAGGCTTCATACTCGCGGTTGAACTCGTAGCGGTGGCGATGGCGCTCGCTGATCTCTGTTGCGCCGCCGTAGGCTTTTGCTGCGAGTGAATCCTCCTGCAGGATGCAGGCCCAGGCACCGAGGCGCATGGTGCCACCCATCTCTTCAACGCCGAGCAGTTCGCGCAGCTTGTAGATGATGCGGTGCTGGGAGGCGGGGTCAAACTCGCTGGAGTTGGCGTCTTTCAATCCGCAGACGTTGCGGGCGAACTCGATGCAGGCGGTCTGCATGCCGAGGCAGATGCCAAAGTAGGGCACCTGCTTTTCGCGGGCGTAGCGGATGGCGTTCAGCATACCCTCAATGCCACGCTTGCCGAAGCCGCCGGGAACGAGAATGCCATCAAAGCCCTCAAGCTGCAACTCGTAACTGCGGTCGTCGGGCGTTTTGGATTCAAGGCCTTCGGCTTCAATCCAAGTGACTTTGAGCTTGAGGTTTTGCGAAACGGCACCGTGGGTGAGCGCTTCCTTGAGTGACTTGTAGCTGTCTTCGTACTCGACATACTTGCCGACGATGGCGATGTGCACTTCATCTTTTGGGTGGTAGCAGCGGTCGACAAGGTCTTTCCACTTGCTCATGTCGGCGTCAGGAGCCTCCTTGTGGAGGTACTTGAGTATGAGCGTGTCGAGGCCCTCATCGGCGAAGCGGAGGGGCACCTCGTAGATGGAGGGCACAGTGGTGGCGCCAATGACCGCCTTCTCTTCCACATTGCAAAAGAGGGCGATTTTCTGCTTCATGTCGCGGGGAAGGGGGCGGTCAGAACGGCAGAGGAGTATGTCAGCCTGGATGCCGATGCCGAGCAGTTCCTTGACGGAGTGCTGGGTGGGCTTGGTCTTGAGTTCCTGTGCGGCGGAGATCCAGGGGACGAGGGTGAGGTGGACGAAGACGGTGTTTTCGCGGGTGAGTTCCTGGCGCATCTGGCGGATAGCCTCCAAGAATGGCAGGGACTCTATGTCGCCGACGGTGCCGCCGATTTCGACAATGGTGACGTCTGCGCCGTTGGAGGAGACCTTGCGCATGGCGTTCTTTATCTCGTTTGTTACGTGGGGGATGACCTGGACTGTTTTTCCGAGGTAGTCTCCGCGGCGCTCTTTGAGGATGATTTGCTCGTAGATGCGGCCGGTGGTGAGGTTGTTGTCTCGGGAGAGAGGCGCGTGGGTGAAGCGCTCGTAATGGCCGAGGTCGAGGTCAGTTTCAGCACCGTCGTCCGTGACGAAGACCTCTCCGTGCTGGAAGGGCGACATGGTGCCGGGGTCGACGTTCAGATAGGGGTCAAACTTCATCATATTGACGCGAAGTCCGCGGCTCTCAAGGAGGCAACCGATGGAGGCTGCCGCGAGCCCCTTACCTAAACTGGACACAACTCCGCCCGTCACAAAGACATACTTTGCCGACATCGATGCAACCTCAAAATTGGACTGTTGGGATTGGCCGTACCAGGTGGGCACAATCAAGTATTGCAGAGTTTTTGAGGGTGATAAAGTGGAAAATCCATAAAGGGCGGAAGGCTGCGCGGTGGGTGCCACGATAAACGGTTTTATATGAGCGCTTTATAGGGAATAACAGAGAATTACTGGAATAAGTGATTTAGGTGAAGGCGCGATTTTTGGCGGTGGAGAGATTGCTTGCGGAGATGGAAGCGATGGTCGAGCGCATGGTAAGGGCGTCGCAGCCTGTTTGCTTTTGACGGGAGAAGGCAGCCAACGCTGGCGGCGGTGGTTCGTCTAAACTGTGTGCCATGAAGCAATTCCCTCAAGCGCGCCTGGTGACAGCCCTGCTGGCAACGCTACTGCTGGCGGTTGCAGCGGCTACGGCGCAGACGAGCCAGAGCGCCCCGGCGCAAAAGCCCCTAGTGGTGAGGCCCGACCCAGCGGGGCTGGCGAGGAACCACCGGCTGATTCTGAAGGACGGCAACTACCAACTGGTGCGCCGATATGAAGTTGTGGGCGACCGGGTGCGCTACGTTTCATTGGAGCGGGGCGGAGACTGGGAGGAGTTGCCCGCGGAGCTGGTGGACTGGGACGCGACGAACAAGTGGGAGAGGGAGCATGCGGCCCCAAGCGGGGAAGGTGCCTCCCCAGGGATGAAAGAAGCCGAGGAGATCGACAAGGAAGAGCGCGCCGAGCGCGAACTCCAGAAGGCGCGCATGCCGGAAGTGTCGACTGGCCTGGAGCTGCCCGACGAGGATGGCGTTTTTGCGCTGGACACCTTTCAGGGCACTCCGGAGCTGGTGGAGCTGATACCGGCGGATTTGAATGCAAATGTGAAGACGCGGCACGGACTGAGCACGCTGAATCCGCTGGCGGGGCAGAAGGCCAGCCTGGAGCTGGAAGGCGCGCATGCAAAGGTGCATCTGCATGTGAACGATCCGGCGATTTATCTGTCATTGAATGCACATGACGATGCGGAGCCGGTACTTTCGCACCCCATCACGGTGAACACCGGCAGTGCCAGGGAGGTGGCTAATCGCAAGCATGGCGCGCACTCTACCGCGTCAGGTTTTGCGGTGGTGCGCGTGGACGAGCGCAGGGCAGTGAGGATTGTGGGCGCCATCCACATGAGCGCGACCGGGACGGTAACGCAGGACGAGAATGTGGTGCCGACCAAAGTGGAGGTATTGCCGGGCAAGCATTGGCTGCGCATCCAGCCGCAGCAGAAGCTGCTTATCGGCGAATATGCACTGGTGGAGATTCTTTCAGCCTCAGACATCAACCAGTCTGTATGGGACTTTCGCGTGGACCCGGCGACAGGGGACAATCCGGGGTCACTTGGGCCGATATTGAAGCAGGCGGGCGAGCGGTAAGGGCGCTGGAGAGATACTGATAAAAATAGGCGGGACGCGAAGGGAAAGAGCCTGAGATGGGCCTTTCCCTTCGCGTTCCGCCTGTTTTATTTGGCCGTTCAAGAGTGCTTTGCCTTCCCGCTCCTTCCGCAAAAAGCGGAAAGAGCGGGTACTACCTGTGTGCCGAAAATCAGTAAATGACCTTCAATCCGAACTGAACGATGCGCGGCTCGAAGGTGCTGGAGATGATGCCACCGCCTGAGGGCGTGCCGCCCAGAGTGCCACTGAGGCCGCTGGAGGGCAGATACAGGTTGGTGTGGTTGAAGAGGTTGTAGAACTCGCTGCGGAACTCAACCTTGACGGTCTCAATGGGAGTGTTGAATTTTTTGTTGAGGCTCAGGTCCGTCTCATAGAACTTTGGGGTGCGGCCTGGGTTGCGTGAGGCATTTCCAAACGGGCTGAGCAGGTTGCCGCTGGAGTCCTTGGTAGCGGGCAGGGAGAAGGCCTGCCAGTTAACGTACTGGATGTAGCCGGTGTTGGCCTGTTTGACGGACTTTCCGAGCGTCTTGGGCTGGCCTGCAACGACGTTGGGACGGTACTCGTTTGCTCCGCGGTAGGTTGCGGCGATCTGCGGGGAGACGGCGGTTGCAGCGTTGGGCGTGTAGGTGAGGTTGAAGGGCGTGCCTGCCTGCGCGGTGTTGATGACGCTCAACTGCCAACCGCCCACGATGACGTCTGCGATGGGGCTGGTGTTGGGCAGGAAGTGCTGTCCGCGGCCAATGGGAAGGTCGTAGACGAGGCTGGTGATGTTGGACATGGGCAGGTTGTAGTCGGACTGTGCATAGTCCGCGGCGATGTTGTTGGCGTCCTGGGGAGAAGGCGTGTTGCCTTCAAGCGAGGCCGAGGCATTGTCCATGGAGTGCG
>Ga0316222_1005011_pt1 | contig 11583 bp, 12 predicted proteins | sample TBH18011metaG_FD_206008 | JGI IMG/M metagenome (GOLD analysis project Ga0316222, IMG submission 206008) | Freshwater microbial communities from Trout Bog Lake, Wisconsin, USA - TBH18011 | ecosystem: Environmental > Aquatic > Freshwater > Lake > Hypolimnion/Profundal zone | place: USA: Wisconsin... | reverse complement strand
GCCTCGGTGCTGCCGTCGCTACGCCGGTGCCGTGCCTCTCGGGATTGGTCGCCACTCGCTGCGCCCACTGAACGCCCGGGCTTTTGCCCCACTTACCAAAGGCACGCCTTAAGTGACTGTTGTTAAAGACTTTATAAAAAGAATTCTCGCCACTGTCTTCGCGGGCATGACGATGGCGGAGATTTTTGATCTGTTTCTCCCCACCCGGCAGTCGGCCTTCGTCCAGCGTCGGCGGGCGCTGCTGATTTTGTCGCGGGTGCGCCTGGTGGCGGCGACCTTCGCAATTCTGACGCCGCTGTGGATTCCCATCGACCTGTTGATCTTCGAGACCTCGCTGGCCCTGTATCTGGCGGCGCTGCGCATTCTGGCCAGTATCGCCTTCGCCCTGCTGGCCCTGTCCTATCGCGGTTCCGACAGCGCGGTGGTGGCGCGATGGGGGCTGGTGTGGCTGCTGTCGGTGCCGACGGTGTTCTTCCTGGTCAGCCATCCCTTGCTGGGCCAGTTCGCCATTACCGATCCGGCCCAGCAGGTCATCGCCGCCGGCTATGCTTTCCTGCCCTTCGTCATGGTCGCCGGCCTGTCGGTGTTTCCCATCACCGCCCTGGAGGGCGCCCTGCTGTCGCTGCCCTTGCTGGGCGCCTATTTTCTGACCGGCGCCCTGGGCTATCAACTGCTGCCCTTCGCGTCGCATCTGGTGGCGCAGTGGCTGCTGCTGCTGCTGGCGATGGTCTCGACCCTGGCGGGGATGAGCCAGTTGCATTTCATGAGCCAACTGGTGGATCAGTCATCCCATGACGGCCTGACCCGGGCCTATAACCGCCGGGTCGGCGAGGAGATGCTGGTCCAGCAATTCGTCAGCGCCGTGCGGTCGCGGACCCCGCTGGCCCTGGCCTTCGTCGATCTCGACAACTTCAAGTCCATCAACGACAAATACGGGCACGAGGAGGGCGATTCCGCCCTGCGCGCCGCCGCCGCCAGCCTGCGCAAGATCCTGCGGCGCGGCGATATCCTGATTCGCTGGGGCGGCGAGGAGTTCCTGTCGGTGATGCCCAACACCGACCCTTCCGGCGCCATGATCGCGGTCGCCCGCATGCGGGCGGCGGGGTTCGGCCTGCGTCCCGACGGCAAGGCGCTGACGGCTTCCATCGGTGTCGCCGAACGGTTGGTCGACGGGGTCGAGAGCTGGACCGAGCTGGTGGAGCGGGCGGACCAGCGCATGTACGCCGCCAAGCAGGGCGGCCGGGACCGCGCCATCGGCTGCGGCGACATCTTGATCGCCAAGACCGAAGAGGCTTAGGCTGCGGAAAACCCGCCTTTCCAGCGGTGCCGGAACGGGGCCTTTTCCGGACACGCGGGTTTGGTACCGGGGACGCTTCGGCCCGCTGCCTTTCCGTTCGACTTGCCGGGGGTTACGCTCTGATATCGACGTTGGCGCTCATTGCCTCCCGCCTGACGAGCACATGGAAAGCCGACACGGTGGGCGCGTCGAAATTCTGGAGCGAAATCCGACATGAAGCGGCTGCGTGCAAAGCCGGGATCCATTGCCGAAGGGAATCCCTCCTTCTTCTGGTGGGAGGACGATACGCTGGTCATCAATATCTTGGGAAAACCCAGCGCCAGCTGCGATGCTATCGGCAAACCCAAAGGGGCACAGCTCAATGTCAGCGTGACGGCAGCCCCCCGCATGGGGCGGGCGACAGATCACATGGTTCGTTTTCTGGCCGATGAATTCGGCGTTTCCCCCTCAGCAATCGAGGTTGTCTTCGGGCGCTTCAATGTAAACAAGCAGCTGAAGATCAAGGCCCCGACCAAGCTTCCAGATGTTTTCCAGCAGCCCACCTTGTTATAAGATGCGTCCTTCGCCGACCTGCGAGGGGCCGGGTTCGAATTCGACGTCTGGTGATGCGTCACCGCCTGCGCCGGTATAACGGCTTCCAATGGTCGGTGGTGGTCATCCGGGTCACTGGCCCGCCTGCCAGATGACGCGATCGAACGCCATGGTGTCCGCTCACCACGGACCTGCACACCAAGGTCGTCCTGGCCTGGGCGCCGAACTGGTTCTTGCCGCGCACGGTGGTGCCGAAGCCGACCAAGCGATCCTGGCGACTTTCTTCGGCCGGTATGGGGAGCAATCCCCGCACCGAAGAATGATCCTGACGGGAAGAGATTGTGTCGGCCATCAACTGACAGGGCGCGAACCGTACCTAAACAAATTGGCGACGGCGGTTGTTCTCTCTTCGCTCAGGGCATATTCTCATTGGGAAAATGAAAGGATATCGACATGGCCAATCTGGCGATGTTGCCCCAGGCTCTTGCTGCATTCACCAAGGCGGTCGCCTTGCGGGAAGGGGGGCATTTTCGCTCGGCGATCCTGTTCGGCAGCCATGCCCGGGGTGATGCGGGGGAGGAGAGCGATGTCGATATCGCCGTGGTCTTGGATGGCCGGTCGGGTGATGCGCTGGATGCGGTGAAGGAACTGAGCGAGATCGCCTACGACGTTCTCCTCGACACCGGCGTTCTGATCCAGCCGGTGCCCGTGCGCAGCGAGGAATGGGACCATCCCGAACGCCATGCCAACCCTCGCTTGCTGTCGAACATTCGTCGCGAGGGACGGGTGCTGTGAGCGATCCGGCGGCGCACCTTCTCGATAAAGCCGCCAGGGCTGCGGAATCCGCCAAGGCGCTGCTCGACTTGGGCGATCCCGATGGGGCTTGCAGCCGCGCGTATTACGCCATGTTCGACGCGGCGAGAGGCGCCCTGGCAACTCAGGGATATATGCCGGAATCGACCAAGACGCATGGTGCGGTCCATAGCGCCTTTGCCCTTACGTTCGTCAAGACCGGCTTGGTTCCCAAGGAGATCGGTCGAGCCCTCGGCCAGGTGCAGGATATCCGTCTGCTGGCGGACTATGCCGCAGAGTCGATTCCACCTGACAAGGCTGAGTGGTCGGTGCGGCAGGCAGAGGCCTTCGTTGAAGCCGTCCGGACCTTGACGTCCACGTGAACCTTCGTGGGTGGTTTCGCGCTCCCGCCGCCCAGACACTTCGGCGGGACGGCGGGGCTTTTGTCGTTTCAAGTCGAGAAACAGGGCGCGAACAGCCGAAGAAGCACGTACCAAAAACGTGCCAATCCGTTAACGCGTTCTTTCGTTGTTCCGCGCTGAAATGCAGAAAGGCCCGGCTTCTGGCCGGGCCTAACGCGCTGAAACATCAGCTTAAAAATGGTGCTGCCGAATGGAATCGAACCATCGACCTTACCCTTACCAAGGGTATGCTCTACCAACTGAGCTACGGCAGCAACACCAAGCCCCGGACGAACCGGCCTGCGAGGAGGGCGCTTTATGCCACAGCCGTTTTCGCGACGCAAGTGTCTTTACCAGTGATCTTGACGAGCCGCCTCCCGAGCGGGAATAGTGAGGCCCATGAGCAAGGATGACCGCCCCATTCTATCGGAAAAAGCCAAGGCCGATGCCCATGAGCGCAACCGGCGCCAGGCCGAGGCGTTGCGCGCCAATCTGACCCGCCGCAAGACCCAGGGCCGCGCCCGTGCCGAAGCCGAGGGCGCCCCTTGTCCCGACGCCGACCATACGGTACAAGACCCCGAGACCTGAGGGAGGCCCGAAACAATGTCCGTCATGCCCGACACCTGGATCCGCGAACAGGCCACCAAGACCGGCATGATCGAGCCGTTCACCGAGAAGCTGCAGCGTGAAGGCGTCATCTCCTACGGCCTGTCCTCCTACGGCTATGACGCCCGCGTCAGCCGCGAGTTCAAGATCTTCACCAATGTGGACTCGGCGGTGGTGGACCCCAAATCGTTTTCGCAGCAGAGCTTCGTCGATCGCGAGACCGATGTCTGCGTCATTCCCCCCAACAGTTTCGCCCTGGCCCGCACCGTGGAATATTTCCGCATCCCGCGCGACGTGCTGGTGATCTGCCTGGGCAAATCCACCTATGCCCGCTGCGGCATCATCGTCAACGTCACGCCGCTGGAACCCGAATGGGAAGGCCACGTGACCCTGGAATTTTCCAACACCACGCCGTTGCCGGCCAAGATCTATGCCAATGAGGGCGCCTGCCAGTTCATCTTCCTCAAGGGCCACACGGTGTGCGAGACCTCCTACGGCGACCGTTCCGGCAAGTATCAGGGCCAGCAGGGCGTCACCCTGCCCCGGCTTTAGCCCGGGTTCGCGCCGCCATGGCCGCCCAGGCCGCCGTCATCCGCTTCCTGGCCGACCCGGCCAGTCACGGCGGTGCGGCGGTCGAGCGCATCGATACCCATATTTCCGCCCTGTTCCTGACCGGCGATCGCGTCTTCAAGCTGAAGAAGGCGGTGCGGCTGCCCTTCCTCGACTTCACCCGTCTGGCGGCGCGCAAGGCTGCCTGCGACGCCGAACTGGCCATCAATCGCCGCGCCACCCCCGCCCTTTATCTCGGGGTGCGGCCGGTGACGCGGGACGGTCATGGCCGGCTGCACTTGGGCGGGGACGGCGCCGTGGTGGATTGGGTGGTGGAAATGCGCCGCTTCGATCAGGCCACCCTGTTCGACCGGTTGGTGCGCAGCGGCGGCCTGGACCGTGGCCGCATCACCCAGCTGACCGAGGCGATCTTCGCCTTCCATGCCGTGGCTCCCCCGCGTCCCGACCGGGGCGGGGCCAGGGGGCTGGCCTGGACCATCGATACCAATCGCGCCTCCATGCTGGCCCATGCCCCCGCCATCCTGGCCGTCGACAAGGTCGAGCGGCTGGCGGAGCAATCGCACGCCGTGCTGGCCCGCCACGCCCCGCTGCTGGAGGCCCGTCGCGACGCCGGCAAGGTGCGCTGGTGCCATGGCGACCTGCATCTGGGCAATATCTGTCTGTTCGAGGATAAGCCGGCGCTGTTCGACGCCATCGAGTTCTCGGAGGACATCGCCTGCATCGACGTGATCTACGATCTCGCCTTCCTGCTGATGGATCTGGACCATCGCGGCCAGCGGCGCATGGCCGCCTGGGTGATGAACCATTATCTCGACCTGTCGGGAGACTTCGCCGGCATCGGGCCGTTGCCGCTGTTCCTGTCGGCCCGTGCCGCCATCCGCGCCCATGTCCTGGCCACCATGGCGGAGCAGAGCGGCGGCGATCCGCGCCGCGAGACCCTGGCGGCCGAAGCGCGGGGCTATCTCGATGCCGCCCTGGACTACCTGTCGCCGCCGCCGCCGCGCCTGCTGGCGGTGGGCGGCCTGTCGGGCAGCGGCAAGTCGCGCATGGGCCGCGAACTGGCGCCGGATCTGGCGGTTCCCGGTGCGGCGGTGGTGCGCAGCGATTCCCTGCGCAAGCACCTGATGGGAGTCTCGATCCACGACCGCCTCGGCCCCGAGGCCTACACCGCCGAGATCAGCCGACAGACCTACCGGATACTCTACGACACCTGCGCCGCCCTGCTGGCGGCCGGTCATTCGGCGGTGGCCGACGCGGTGTTCGCCAAGCCGGAGGAGCGTGCCGCCATCGCCGCGGTGGCGGCCGGGGCCGGGGCGCGGTTCGACGGATTGTGGCTGGAGGTGCCGCCGGATATGGCCGCCGCCCGTATCCGCGAGCGCAAGGCCAATGTCTCCGATGCCACCCCGGAGGTGCTGCGGCGGCAACTGACCTACGACCTGGGCGCCATCACCTGGACCCGCATCGACAGCGCCCCCGCCAAGGAACTGTCGCTGGCGGCGGGCAGGACTGCGCTGGGGATATGGCGATGATGGATTTTCAATCGGGTGGTTCCGGCGCATAATGAGGTTCGAATTCCCACTGGCCCGATCCTGACGCTTTGAGTTCCAGGCGTCGGGTGAGTGGCTCTATCCTCGGAATTCAGCCTACGGGGAGATGCCGTCATGTCCGCCTTCAAATCCATCCTGGTTCCGGTGTCCGATGCCGAGACCGGCACCGTGCCGCTCGAAATCGCGTTGCGGCTGGCCGGCGGCTTCGCCAGCCACGTCACCGCGCTGCATGTCCGGGTCGATCCCACCACGGCGGTGCCGCTGGTCGGCGAAGGCATGTCGGGCGCCATGGTCGAGGAAATGATCGGCATGGCCGAGACCCAGGGCAATCTGCGCGCCACCGCCGCCCGTGCCGCCTTCGACGCCGCCTGCGCCCGGCACGGCGCGCCGCTGCTGGCGGCGCCGCCCGCCGACGGCCTGTCGGTCGAGTGGATCGACGTGGTCGGCCGCGAGGACGATGTGGTGTCCTGGCGCGGCCGTCTCGCCGACCTGCTGGTGTTCGGCCATCCCGGCGGCGAGGCCGAGATGCCGGCGATGATGACCCTGAACGCCGCCCTGATGGCCAGTGGCAAGCCGCTGCTGCTGTGCCCGGCCCAGCCGCCCGCCAGCTTCGGCCGCTCCGTCGCCATCGCCTGGAACGGCAGCGCCGAGGCCGCCCGCGCCGTCGGTTGGGCCATGCCGCTGCTGCGCGAGGCCGCCACCGTGACCGTGCTGTCGGTGACCGAGCAGGCCGGACGGCCGATCGATACCCCCGCCGACGAACTGGCGACCTATCTGGCCTGGAACGGCGTCACCGCCACCTCCACCGTGGTCCAGGCCAATGCCTCCCATGCCGGTGAGGAATTGCTGCGCCAGACCGGCCTGTGCGGTGCCGATCTGCTGGTGATGGGAGCCTATACCCATTCCCGGCTGCGCCAGCTGATTCTGGGCGGCGTTACCCGCCACGTCATTTCCAAGGCGCCGCTCTATGTCCTGATGTGCCACTGACGGCTCTTTGAATAAGGTTTCGCTTCGCGAAGGGGTTGCCGCCCATGCCCGCTCGGAGGTGGGCACCCCGATGGGGATGGTTCAACCGCCTCTCGCCATCGAACTGAAAAATATCAGTTCGATGGCTCGGCGGTATCAGGCGAAGGGCTTGCCCACCGGCAGCAGGTCGCGGCCATAGAGATCGGCCAGGACCAGATGGGCCATCATGTACCAGGCCAGGCCGGCGCAGACCATGAGGTCGAGGCCGGCATAGAAGGTCATGGCGGGAAAGCCGAAATGGGCGAGATCCAGCAGGACGAAGCCGATCAGCAGGGTGGTGAAGCAGGCCGCCATGGCCTTGCTGATGCGCAGCGACCCAACCCACAGGATGCAGGAATAGAGGGTCCACGCCACCAGGAACCAGCCCAGGTCGGTGGGCGAGGTGGTGAAGACGTCGTATTTGTTGCCGAGCAGGATCCCGCACAGCGAGATCCAGAAACAGCCATAGGAGGTGAAGGCGGTATAGCCGAAATTATTGCCGCATTTCTGCTCCTGAAATCCGGCGATCATCTGGGCCAGGCCACCGAAGATCAGGCCGGCATAGACCACCGGACCGACGCCGGCGAGGCCGACATTGTGGAACTGCAGCAGCAGGGTGGTCATGCCGAAGCCGGCAAGGCCGACCACCGCCGGATTGCCGAGTTTGGGACGGGCGACCTGGGTGGTATCAAGGCTGATCTGAGATAATTGGGACATTTTATTACTGCTTTCGTGGCAAAGGCGCCCCTTGCGAGGGCGGTTGGTCCCCATTGCCATGAAGGCTCCCCCGATGTCGGATGGGTCATTGGCGACCCTTCTCGTTGACATCCGCTTAGTGGATATCGGGGGGAAATGCAAATGTTGGTTTACCCGAACCTACCCTTTCGGCCCGCCCGGACGGGTGGGGCTAGAGCGGGATGCTTTCAAGTCGAATCATCCCGCGACAGAGGCCGTTGAGGCCGAGGCCAAGCAAACCAGAGGTTTGCGCCCGGCGAGGGACATACAAAATGGATAGAGCATGATGCGACCTGATCGCATCATGCTCTAATCGCGCCGCGACCGGTGGCCGAAGCGGGCGAACACGCCGCGCATGAAGATGGCGCAGTCCAGCACATCGGAATCCGGTCCCAGGCCCCTGATCCGGGCCCGATCGACGATGCGGGCCACCAGTTCGGGGTCGGCCCGCGGTCCGAACAGCCGTCCGAACACGGTGCTGCCGATACTGTCCTGGGCGACGATCAGCATCACCGCCAGTTGATCCATGCGCAGGCCCAGCCCCTCCACCAGGGCGGTGGTCGGTTGGGCGCCGACGCCCCGCAGCACATCGCCGATCTTGACGATCTGGTCGACATTGGGCAGGGCGGCGCGAACCTCGGGATCGAGCAGGGTATGGGTAAAGGCCTCGGCGCGCAGGCGCTGCCGGTCAGGCGTCAGGATCTCGTCCAGCGAAGCGGTGCGGGGGCTGACCGACCGGCACGGCGCCGGAACGGGAGACGACGGCGCCAGGGATGGGAGCAGCCCATTGGTGCTGATGGTCAGTTCCGGCCGCAACGGCCCGTCCACCCGCTTGGACATATCCGGCCGCGTCGGTGCGTCGGGGCGGGAGGGAATGTCGGGGTCGGCGATCAGCCGGGCCAGGGCCTCGGCATCGTGCGCATCCAGCAGCTTGAGGCCCATGCGGCGGACCAGCGCCGGGTCCAGCTCGGCATAGGCGGGAACCAGCGGAACCTGCCACTCGTGCAGCAGATAGGCCTTGATGGCATCATAGAGTTCGTCGGCGGCGCTCCGTTCGGCGGTCGGGGCCGGCGCTACCGGTTCGGGGCGTGTCGGGGCCAGGGTGCGGCGGAAATACCGCTTGGCGGCGGTGCGCACCACCATGGCGACGATTTCGGCCAGGGTGCGGCCGCAGGACAGCGGGACATTGTCTTCGCCCACCGGACGGCGGCGCTCGTCCACCAGCACGGCGCGGAAGCGCTGACGCTCCTGCCGGAAAATCTGGAAGCAGCGGGTCAGGAGATTGAGGTCGTCCAGGGTGCGGTCATAGGCCTGTCCGCGCGGCAGGGCGTTCAGCTCCGGCAGGAATTGGCCGAGAATGCCCACCACAGGACCCTGCAGGGTGCTGTTGATGCGGAAGACCGCAGTCGCCGTATCGGTCATGGTGTTGACGCTTGCTCCCACGACCGGCTCCTTTCAGCGGACAGAGTGATTCCCGAGGCTCTCGCGATACCTGAACTATATCTGAAAATCCAGGGGCGATATCCCCAAACTCGCAAATTACGATACAGCTTAACGCAGAGTCCCGGGGGCTTTCTATGAGCGGCTTCACATTCGGCGAGGATTATTCGCGGGAGACGGTGGGCATTCGTATGAAGAGGATTATTCGTATGGGGGGGCATGGCGTCCGGCGGGGGACAGGGTGAAGATCTCGCAGCCGGTGGCGGTTACTCCGATGGAATGCTCGAACTGGGCCGACAGCGACTTGTCCTTGGTCACCGCCGTCCAGCCATCGGACAGGATCTTGGTGTCGGCCTTGCCGGCATTGATCATCGGCTCGATGGTGAAGAACATTCCCTCCCGCAGCATCAGGCCTTCGCCGGGGCGGCCGTAATGCATGACATTGGGCGGCTCGTGGAACACCCGTCCCAGGCCGTGGCCGCAGAAATCGCGGACCACCGAGAAACGGTGCTTCTCGACCAGGGTCTGGATGGCATGGCCGATATCGCCCAGCGTCGCGCCGGGCCTGACGACGTCGATGGAGCGCATCAAGGCTTCGTAGGTGATGTCGACCAGCTTGCGCGCCCTGACCCCGACCTTGCCCACATAGTACATCCGGCTGGAATCGCCGTGCCAGCCATCGAGGATGGGGGTGACGTCGATATTGACGATGTCGCCGTCCTCCAGCTTCTTGTCGCCGGGAATGCCGTGGCAGACCACATGGTTGACCGAGGTGCAGACCGATTTGGGATAGCCGCGATAATTCATGGGGGCGTTGATGGCGCCCCGTTCGGTGATGAAATCGGCGCAGAGGCGGTCGATCTCGGCGGTGGTCACTCCCGGCACCACATAGGGCGCGATGAAGTCGAGTGTCTCGGCGGCCAGACGGCCGGCCTGGCGCATGCCTTCGAAATCCGCCGGACCATGGAGGCGAATATGCGACGATTCCCTGTCTTCCCGTTCCATCAATTCCCTAAGTCCGTGCAATGGCGTTGGCCGTCAACGCTGATGGGCAAAGCTCCGCCGATGGCGATTCCATCCAGCGACAGCCGGCAGATATAGCAGATCGCTTCGACGCCGTCGCGCATCGCCTCCACCAGGGCGGCGGCGTAGGTGGGGTCGATATCCGCCGCCGGCCTGAATCCGACGCAGTCGGCGCGCTGCACCAGATAGACCATCACCGCCCGCTCACCCGCCGCGACCCGGTCGCGCAATTCCGCCAGATGCTTGGTGCCGCGCACGGTGACCGCATCGGGGAATTCCGCCCAGGCGCCGCGCTTCAGGTGGACGTTCTTAACTTCTACCCAGCATTTGGGGCGCGCGGGGGCTTCCAGCAACAGGTCGATGCGCGAATTGCGGCCGTATTTGACCTCGCGGCGGATCGTGTCATAGCCGGTCAGTTCGGCGATCTCTCCCTGGGCGACCGCTTCGGCGACGATGCGGTTGGGGTGGGCGGTGTTGACGCCGACCAGTTCGCCGTCCACCGTCACCAGCTCCCAATTCCATTTCAGCTTGCGGTCGGGGTTGGTGGCCGGCGACAGCCAGACCTCCATGCCGGGGGTGGCGGTGCCCAGCATGGCCCCGGAATTGGCGAGGTGGACGGTGATCTCCTCGCCGGAGTCCAGGACGACATCGGCCAGGAAACGCTTGTAGCGGCGGATCAGGGTGGCGCGAACCAGCGTCGATTCGAACCGCATCACATCCTCAGGACTTGTCGGCGGGGCAGTGGTCGCCGCCGCCCCAGCCGTCGATGGGGCCGCCGCCCAGGATGTCGGACAGGCGGTGGCTGGCGCCGTCGGGTGTCGGCGGCTTGGGCTGGTCGGGATGCGGCGCCCAGCCGGTCAGCGCCATGATCTGGAAGGTGGCGGGCAGGCGGCCGTCGGGGCCGGCGAAGCGGGTCTGGTAGGCCTGGATGGCGTGCAACAGGGTGGCGCGCCGGGTCAGGCCCTTGCGCTGTTCGGCCACCGCGTTGGTTTCGCCCATGCCGCGCAGATCGGTCAGCAGGCGCATGGGGTCGGCATAGGTGACGGCGACACTGTCGGCGTCCACCACCGGCAGGGCGAAGCCGGCCCGCTGCAACAGCCCTCCCAGGTCCTTGACATCGGCGAAGGGCGAGACGCGGGGGCTGACGCCGCCTTCCTCGGCCAGTTCGGCTTCCATCAGCGATTGGCGCAGTTCGGCCAGGGTGCCGGCGCCCAGCAGGGTGGCGAGAAACAGGCCATCGGGCTTGAGGATGCGGCGGATCTGCACCAGGGTGCCGGGCAGGTCGTTGACCCAGTGCAGCGACAGATTGGAGATCACCAGGTCAAAGCTGGCGGGGGCGAAGGGCAGCCATTCCTCGTCCACCACCAGGGTCGGCCTGCCATTGGCCGCCGCCCGCGCCGCCATGCCGGGCGACAGATCGCATTGGACCAGGCTTTCGATGCCGCCGCGGCCACGCAGGGTATCGGCCATCTCGCCGGTATGGCAGCCGAGGTCGAGCGCCCGGGGAAACCGGCGGGTCACGTCGTCGAGGCGGTCGGCCAGCCGCTCGCCCACCTCGCGCACCAGAAAGTCGTGAGCGGTGAAGCCAGCGGCGGCGCGGTCTCTGTGCTTGCGCACCAGGGTACGGTCGAAGATC
>Ga0316222_1005007_pt1 | contig 11589 bp, 6 predicted proteins | sample TBH18011metaG_FD_206008 | JGI IMG/M metagenome (GOLD analysis project Ga0316222, IMG submission 206008) | Freshwater microbial communities from Trout Bog Lake, Wisconsin, USA - TBH18011 | ecosystem: Environmental > Aquatic > Freshwater > Lake > Hypolimnion/Profundal zone | place: USA: Wisconsin... | reverse complement strand
AGCAGGCGCTTGCGTGGTCCTGCAACTCGTACTTTGCGGAGTTGGCAGGGACAATTGCGCCGAAGGATTTGCGCAGAGCGCTTAGCGTGCGCGGACTGCTTGGCGCCACGGGACTGACTCGCGAGGAGAGCGTTGCGGAGTTTCGCGAACCTCGCACGGCTGAACAGAATCAGCTTGCCGCGCTGGGTGTGGAAGGGATTCGGATTACGCTTCTGGAGTTGGCGGAAGCATACCGGTCCCTGGCAATCGAGTTGGCTGCGCAGTCTGGAAAGCCTGCGGCAGAGGTTGTGCGCGCAGGATTGGCAGACTCGGCCAGCTTTGGCATGGCGGGCGCAGCATCGCTGGGCGGCGTGCCTGTATCCGGCAAGACCGGCACTGCCAGCGCGGAGAGCCGCGGAGCAACGCACGGGTGGTTCGTTGGCCTTGCGCCGGCAGAGTCGCCGCGCGTGGTGATTGCCGTCTACGTGCCTGTGGGGCGTGGAGCAGACGCGGCGCAGGTTGCGGCGAGTTTGCTGGCCCACTCGCCCTTGAGGATACGATGAGGCGGACACTGGCTGCACTGTGCCTGGTTGCGGCCTGCGCGCACCTGCCCTGCCAGAGTGCGCCGCGCGGAACCATTCGCGTGGGTCTGTGGACCCTGTGGCACGACAGGCAGGTTAGTGTTACGCCAGTCCATGGAGCAACGCTTCGCCTCTGCGCGGCTTGCCCGGCCCGGCCTTTGCCATCGATTGAGATTCACGCACAAGGCGCTGCACTGCTGTGGAGTGAGAAGGGCGGCAATCACACCGCGCAAGAGCTGCTGCTTGGCGGCAATTCTCGGCTCACGGCGCATGGGGAATCGCTACAGTTGGCCTACCCGCTGTGGATTACCGCGCAGGGCGGTGCGCTGGTGATGGCGGCCACGCTGCCGGTGGAGCGCTATGTGGAGCTTGCCGTTGCGGCGGAGAGCGGCGCGGCGGATAGCCCCGAATCCCGCAAGGCGCTGGCAGTGACGGCACGCAGTTTTGCTCTCGATCGCACGCATGGACACGCTGGCTTTGACGTGTGCGACTCGACACACTGCCAATGGGTACGATGGCGCACCACGCCTGACGCTCACGCGGCCACGCTTGCGACTGCCGGAGAGAGCCTGTGGTTCCACGGCAGGCGCACGGCCGCATACTTTCATCAGAACTGCGGAGGCCGCACGGCTGCTGCCACGGAAGTGTGGCCGGAGCACAAGGCGCAGGGCCGCACTGACTCAGGGCCGCTGGTTTCACGCACGGACAACTATTGTCCGCGTGTGAGTTCGGGCGAGTGGTCGGCTACACTTTCGCGCGCGGAGTTGACAAGCGCGCTGGCCGCAGCAGGGTTGGCTGCGCCGGGCTGGAAGAGCCTGAGCATTGCGCGGCGGGGCGATTCAGGCAGGGCAACGATGGTGCAGGCTGGCTCCACGCAGATGGCGGCGGAGAGTTTTCGACTTGCCGTTGGCCGGAGCCTGGGATGGAACCGGATTCGCAGCAACTGGTTTGAGGTTGCGGCAGAGGGCGAGAGTTTTCTATTTCACGGGCGCGGGTCTGGCCACGGCGTTGGCCTTTGCCAGACTGGCGCAGCGGAGATGGCCAGCGAAGGGCGCGGATACCGAGAGATTCTTGCACAATATTTTCCCGGCGCAATTGCTGCGGAAGAGTCGACCGGCGCTGCCTGGCTGAACATGAGTGGACAGGGCTTCAGGCTCGATACGAGCGAGGCCGCGGACGACGCGTATATGCCGATTCTTGCCGGTGCGCTGGCCGAGGCCGAGAGGCGGAGCGGGCTTGCTTCGCGGGCGGCGTTTACGGTTCGCGCCTACCGCTCTACGCCTGCCTTTCGCGATGCAACGCTCGCGCCTGGTTGGGTTGCGGCTTTTACAGAGGGAAACATGATTGCCGCGCAGCCGTTGCGCGTTCTGGCTGCGCGCAAGCTGCTTGCGGATGTGATGCGGCACGAGTTTCTGCACGCGCTGGTGGAGGAACAAGCTACTGCGAGCACTCCGCTGTGGCTGCGCGAGGGACTTGTGGAGGCCTGGTCCGGCGACGCGCGGCGGCTACAAAAGCCTGCGTTGACTCCAGAGCAGGCCAGCCAGAAGCTGGCGCACGCCGGCAGCGAGGCTGAATCCGAGATGGCTCATGCCGCTGCTGGCTGGTATGCGGCGCAACTGCTGGAGCGATTTGGCCGCGCCAAGGTTTTGGAGTGGCTGCGGTCAGGCGTTCCGGTTGCGGCTTTTGGAAGCGATGGCAATGAGAGATCGCGATAATGGGGTCGAATTTTAGCGGATTCGAGGTGTTTTCGAGGGGAAAACGGGCTTTTTGTGGTCGATATTAGACGAAAAAGTAGGGTGAGGTGTTACTGGTTGGTTACGGGGCGGATTTTATAAGATGTTTGCAATGAATAGATTACTGATTTGCTCGGGCAAGAAAAGTGGGTGTTTTGGTTCAGGGGGTGGGGGTATCCAATTTTGGGGTACGGACCGGGGAGATACCTGACAGATCGGTTTGACGGAGATTTGGCATGCTGTGATTATGCGCGAATGGATTGAAATGATCTGCAAAAGAGATTGGGGCGGGTGCTCCGCAATGGCAAAGGCAGGGACGCCGATGCCGATAGATCGCATTTTGCGCCGTGCCTACCGGACTGCCAGACTCTGTGGACTGCTCATTCCCACCCATTCCGCACAAAACGCGGAATGGATGGGGTACCGGAGTTGATTGATGCTGCGCTGCCCCAGGCTCTTGGGGTTAGGGCAGCGGAAGCTTGACTGCCTCCTGGTTGTGATCGTCTGGCGGCTCTACAGGCGCGGGGACGGGAGCGGACTCTGGCAGGGATGGAGATTGGGGCGGGGAAAAGAGCACCGACATCCAACCCAGCAGAAGAACCCAACTGCCGACAGATAGAAGATACGTGGCAAGCAGCTTGAGGGTGATGTGCCAGACCTGCGCGTGAACCGTGCCGGTGGGCACGGCGACAAAGAAGCGTCCCGGCAAATACACGCCCAGCAGCGCCGCGAGCAAAACACCCGGCCACCAGCGCCAGTTCCACAAGAGGTGAATGACCCTGCGCCAGGGGAGCCGCCAGCCCCACTGGGCGGAGGCCGCCGCATAGGGAATGATTTTGGCGGGGACGACGACCCAGCGCAGAATCCACTCCAGAATGGTGAGCCAGTGCTGGATGTGGTCAAAGGTAAAGAGCGTGGCGCGCGCGCCGGCGGAGGCCTTGGAGTTGAGATAGCCTGCCCAGACGGAGATCTGGTCGTCGCACCAGTCGAGGGCGGCCCAGCAGAGCCAGAACAGCGCCACCCAGACGAGCATGGCGGCAGCGCCCCAAACAAGCTTGATTCGCTTGCCATCGTCGTGTTGAAAGGCGCGCACGGTTCCGGCCTGAAGCTCAAGCGCGGAGATGACAAGCAGCAGCGGCACCAACAGTGAGAGCGCAACCTGCCACAGGTGCTTGTCGGGGAGGCGCGTCCAGGCAAGGGCCACGAAGATCAACAGCGCGGTGACAATAAATTGCGCCGCGACCCAGGGCCAGCGAAGGCGCAAACGACTCAACAAATCTTTGAACAGACTCACGGCTGCACCTCCAGCATTGCAGGATCGGTAGTGGTTTGAATATTGGACTGATACATGGGCCCAGCCTGCGCCGGGCTGATCACGAATTTTCCAGGGTTGACGACCTTGAGCAAGTAGACATACTCGCGGCGGCCATTGAACTCAGTGTTGAAGAAGCCCGCGCGGTCGTCGTGGAACTCCTTGCGGGTATACCAGTCTGCCCACCAGGAGGGCTTGCTGTTCAAGGTGTAAAGACCGGTGTTGTTAATGAACTCCGTACCGGATGGAATGGGATCTTCCGCGAGCAGGTACTTCCAATCCGTTCCGTTGACCGCCAGCTTTACGGCGATTACATCGCCGACGCGGACGGGGCTTTTGAGCGGGGCCAGGTCATAAGTGATGGCGTCAGTGGGCTTGTCCTGCTTTTTCTGGAGCAGATAGTAATCGCGGGTGATGTTGAGCGCCAGCTTGCCCTGCTGGAAGAGCTTTTTATCCGCCGCGTACCAGGTGCTCTCCGCAGACCAGTAAGTGATGCCGTTACCGGATTTGCGGACGGTGACCTGTCCGCCGCCGCCCGCCTGCGCAGCGGGAAGCTTGAGCTTCCATGGCAGGGCAAAGCCATCGCCGGGGCCAAAGTGGCGCTTGCCGACGCTGACGCCGTTGACGAGCACTTCAACGTCAGAGGTATTGGCCAACTCGCCGCTCAGGGCGAGGTAGTCTGTAATGCCGCTGATGACCATCGCGGTCTGCTTGGTCGACTCCCAGTAATTCCCGTTGCGGTGCTGGCCGAGCCAGACAGCGGCCTTGGGCACCAACCCACTGGAACGGTCCTGGCGCACGAGCAACTTGAGAGCGAGGGCGGTTGTTTCGGCGGAGGTGTCATCCCAATATTCGAGGAGGCCGTCATAGTTGCCGGCCCAGTATGCATCGGCATCAGTGGCTTTGGCTTTCTTCTCCAACAGCGTGGCTGCCTCTTTGGCGCGGGCATCGCCAGCGGCATCGAGCGCGAGGCCGATGAGCGCGAGGCCCTCATCGCTGACCTTGCCGTGGCTCGCCCATGCTTTTTCGAGGCCGTCTTTAGGCGCGCCGCCGGTGGTAGCGAGGGCGTAGACCACGTAAGCGCGCAGGTCTGGAACCATGTCAGGATGCGCGGCGAGTGTGGCGAGGAGCCAGTTGCGGCCGCGGGAGAGGCGGGCGTTCTCAATTTTGTAGCCGACATCCTTGGCCTGTCCCAATCCGCTGACCACGTAGGCGGTCATGAATACGCGGCTGGGGTCGTCGGGCCACCAGCCCCATCCGCCGTCGTCATGCTGGAAGGCGGCGAGGCGCTCGAGGCCCGCGCTGACCATGTCATTGAGCGTGGCGCGGTCAATGGGCGACTTGAGATGGAGCTTGTCCACCGCCTGCGCGACGATGAGATCGGGCAGGAAGCTGGACATGGTTTGCTCGGTGCATCCCCAGGGATAACTGGTGAGGTAATCAAGCGCGTCAAAGACAGTGCCCGCAACACTGGGCGCGATGGTGACGGTGAGGGCGCGTGTGCCTGCGTCGGAGTTGCCGGGGTAGCCGTAGCTCCACTGCTGCTGGCCGACGCCCGAGAAGACCACGCCGGAGGCCGCCGCACGCTGCTTTACACCGAACGGCAGCACGGGGAGGGTCATCTCAAGCGCGTCGCTCTCTTCATTGGTGAGCGCCTTGGCGGTGAGGACTGCGTTGCCGGTGGCGCGGGCCTTTACTCGCCAATCCACAAAGCTCTCGCCCTTGGCGGGGATGCTGATTTTTTGGGTTTGGCCGCCGATTACGTCAAGGCCCTGGACATCGAGGGCGAAGGTAACGTCCTTGTCTGACTCGAGGTAGTTGTGGGCGATGACGCGGAGCGTAACCTCGTCGCCCTGGCGGAAGAAGCGGGGAGCGGCCAGCCGGACGATGAGGTTTTTGCGGACCAGCACGCGGGTTACAGCGCCGCCTGCCTTGCCGTCGTCCGTCATGGCGCGGATGGTTGTGCGCCAGGTGGTGAGCGCATCCGGGAAGTTGAAGTCGACGCGCGCGTGGCCGTCGGGGCCGGTGTGGACGGTGGGATTCCAATAGGCCGTATCTGGAAACGCCTTGCGCACCTTGGGCACTACCAGATCAGAGCCGGGCTTAACCTGCGCGAGGCGCGGATGGTAGAGCGTGCTGGCCAACTGTGCCAGCAGCGGACTTTTGGTGCCCGCCTCGCCGGAGAAGAAGTAGTCAAAGGAGGTTTGCGGATCGAGCGATACATAGCGCTTGGGATAGAAGGCGTTGACGATATTTCCGTTTGAATCAGGCCGCACGGAGTAGAGCGCCTCGTCAACCTCACCGAAGCTCAGATCTGCCTCTACGGGTTTGTTCTGGTAGTCCACCGCGAACACATCAAAGCTGCCCTTTTCGCCGGGCAGATATTTAGGCTTGCTGGGGGTTGCGGTAATGGTGAGGGTTCGCTCGACGAGGGGGACTTTGAGGCTCTTTTGCGCGGTGATCAACTGGTTGTCGTGGACGATGACGGCGTTTACGACAAGATTTGGCTGCGCGAGTTTTGTAATGGGCAGGTCAAAGGCGAAGCTTTTGCCGGTGGCGTGAAGCAACTGCCGCGACTGCACGCTGTCTCCCTCGGCGGTGACCACGGCCCATGACTCATCAAGGTCAGTTACCAGCAGCAGGTGCGCAGTGTCGCCCACCTGGTAGGTCTTTTTGTCTGCGACGATCTGGGCCTGGGTGTTCTGGTTGTAGGCTTCGCCCGCGCCATTCCAAATCCAGACCCAGGTGCGGCCCTGAACGGTTCGATTCTCTGGCGTGGCGGCACTGGCGGTTACCTGAAAATCGCCGCTGCCGCTTGAATTTATCTGGAGGTCCACGAGGGCGCTTCCATCGGCACCCGTGGATGCGTCGCGGCTGGTAACCGGCGTCTCAGTGCGCTGGTGGGTGGTGGAGTCCCACTTTTGCAGAGCTACCGCAATACTTACGGGGGTTCTGACTGGCTTGCCGTCGTAGTCCTGGGCGGTGACTTTTACTTTGACGGAGTCACCCGCCTTGAATACGTAGCTGGTGGGCTCAACGCTGACGCGGAAGGAGCCATAGGTTGCCAGGACGGTGGTGTGGCCGCTGACCTCGCGGTTGGCGGGGTCAGTGACGCGCGCTTCAATGCGGTAGTCCTGGTCATTGCGCTTGCCGTCGAGCGCCGTGGGCAGCGCTACGGTGAGGCGGCCATTGGCGTCGAGCACGCCCTCGTGCTCCTGCTGCTCGGTTTCGCCGTAGGAGACGTCGGAGTCACCGGTGCTGTCTGCCGAGTCGCCGCCAGTGTCGCTTTCGTCGGACTCACCCGCGTCCCACCAGTAGTGTTGCGCGGTGTGGACAACGTACTTGACCTTGGCATTGGCTACCGGCTCGCCGAAGAAGTAGCGCGCCTCGATGATGGCTTGAATCTTGTTGCCTTGCAGGACGCGCGGGGCGGCGGGCTTGACCGTCACCTGGTACTCAGGCTTCTTGTACTCTTCAACGTAGAAGCTGCCTTCGCCAGCGCCCTGGCCGTTGCGGGAGATGGTGACGTTGTAGAAACCGAGCTCCGCATCGCTCTCAAGATTCAGGTCTGCCGTGACGGTTCCATGCGCGGAGACAGAGGCATTCTGGGTAAGGACGGTTTTGCCGTCGGCGGCGTTCACCTTGAGTTCGACGGTGCTGTCTTGAGGAAGATCGAGCGCGTCGCCTACCTCGCGGCGAATGACAGCCTTGATGTGAACGGTGTGTCCGGGCCGGTAGACGGGGCGGTCAGTATAGACATAGCTTTTGAGATCGCCTGAGCCGCTGGCAGTGAATCCATAGCCCCACGGTGTGACGATGGCCGCATCTGCGCCGTGCCTTGCTATGACCCAGACGTTCTCCGGCTCCGCGCCTTGCGCGCCTCCGCGGACGGTCATGGTGAGAGTGGCAAAGCCGTCGCCACCGGTTTTAGCCGAGGACTGCTGCTTTCCGCCAGCCCACAGCATTACGTCTGCATTATCGACTGGAGCGCCGGTTTTGCGGTTGGCCACGTAGAGATACGCCTGGCCGTTTACTGGCCGCTCCACCAGGGCGATGCTGGTGACGATGGCAACTGTATAGGCTTTGTATGTGCCGTCCGTAGCCTCAATGAGGTAAACGCCCGCGCTGAGGCCGTCAATGGGCAACTGTTGCGTCTCGCTGACGATGGTTGGCGGCGTTTCGAGCTTCCAGCGGGCGACAAGCTGGCTCTGGTTGAGGATGGGAATGGCGGCGAACTCCGTTGCGCCAATGACCCGGCTGCGTTTGCCGAGCTTGCCCTGCTGCTCACGGAAGCTGTCTCGCGCATCGTCATTGAACTGGCCGCGGAAGAAGCGCCGCACGCGCCACCAGAGATGCGCTTTGAAGTCGTGCAGGCGCTCGATCAGGGTCTTCTGGTCAATCTGCTCACTGGGCGAGGAACTGGCGGCTCCGAAGCTGTGCAGGTCTTTAAGGGCGGCGAAGAATTTTTCCGCATCGCGCACGCGGTAGACGCGAAACTCGAGCGCGGGCACGTTTCTGGCAAAGAGCTGAACCTTGACGCTTTCGCCGGGGGCAAAGGTTTTGGTGGTGGAAAGCGAAAACGAACGCGGCGGGCTGCCGGCCGAGGCGGGCATTGCGGCGCAGACCAGGAGCAGCAACGGCAGTGCGAACAGAAGCGGCTTACGGAGCTTCATAAAGTTCCTCGCAGAATATTCCAGCGGTAAACACCGAGAAAGTTGGGGTTGGCAGCGACTGGCCGCCATTGCGGTTGAGGATGGTCAAGCAGTTCGGCAAGAGCGACGCGGCGCAGTTCACCGGGTTTTCCGTGGTCCGGGCCGGTGTGATAAACCACCGCTGCCTGCCCGCCGATGCGGGTAACAATCATGGAGTGCCAGGGGGACGACTGCCCGAACTGGCGAAAGAAGAGCAGGTCTCCGGGCTGGGCATCGCGCACGTTCCGGCTTAGAGGGTAGGTGTTGCGTTGCACCAGCGTGCGGGCGTCAGCAAACTGCGCAAAGGCTCCGCCAGTCAAGTCGGCAGCCTCAAAGCTGCCGGGCTGAATGCGAAACAGCGCCGCACCGAGCGGTGTATTGGGATAGTGCCAAGCGCGAATTTCTCCGGGAAGGGCTGCCACCTCAATGCCGGTGGCCTGAAACCAGGTGTCGTCGTGCCGCTTCAGGGCTTCCCGGTAGGCATAGCGTAGCAGGCTGGCGCAGTCAGTGATTTCGACTGGAACGGTCTCAGTGGGGCGGACTGCCTGGTAGTCGGCGATCAGCGAAAACCAGCGGCGGAAGGCCTGCTGGTCCGCGGGGTCGCGGAGGCGCAGAAAGTCGGGAGTTCCATCGCCAAAGCTGTCGGCCCAGCCGCTGGAGGGGTGCATGGGGTCGGCTGGCGCGGCAAGGGACGCCTGGCGGGAGTGCGACGGCAGGCGATGGCGCAGCCAGCCCACCAGACACAGCAGAACGAGCGCGGTTGCCAAAGCAATCGACCCCGCCGGGCGCAGTCGCTTAAAAAGGGTGTTCACGGGATATGGTTCCGAAACAATGCTCATATCCTATCGCCTGATGAAGCTTGCGTCTCCCGGGTTAGTGGATCGGCTCAAGATGGGCGGTAAAGTGGCGCAGGAAGGGCGCCTCATAGGTAAGCCTCATGCCTTTGATCTGGGCCCGGCGCGCCCAAACCTGGAGGATGATCTCGACCACATAGTCGATATGGCTCTGGGTGTAGACGCGGCGGGGAATGGCCAGCCGCACGAGTTCCATCTGGGCCGCCCCGGCAAACATGAGGCTGCCGATCTCGACCGAGCGGATGCCGCCCTCAAGATACAGCTCCGCGGCCAGAGCAACGCCGGGAAACTGGTCAACGGGAATATGGGGCAGGAACGCCTTGGAGTCAAGATAGATGGCATGGCCGCCGGGCGGCTGCACGATGGGCACTCCCTGGGCCGCAATGTGATCGCCGAGGTAAGCCGTGGATGCGATGCGGTAGCGCAGGTAGTCTGCCTCCAGCGACTCTTGCAAGCCGACTGCCACCGCCTCAAGATCCCTGCCAGCGAGGCCGCCGTAGGTGGGGTAACCCTCGGTGAGAATCAGCAGGTCTTTTTCCTGGCGGGCGAGGATGTCGTCGTTGGTGCAGAGGAAGCCGCCGATGTTGGCCATGCCGTCTTTTTTGGCAGACATGGTGCAGCCGTCGCCCAGCTTGAACATTTGCTGCGCAATCTGCTTGGGCGTTTTGTCAGCAAAGCCCGGCTCGCGCATTTTGATGAAATAGGCGTTCTCGGCAAAGCGGCAGGCATCAAAGTAGAGCGGAATCCCGTGCTTGTGGCAGACCTCAGAGACGGCTCTGGCATTGGCCATGGAGACGGGCTGCCCGCCGCCGGAGTTATTTGTAACCGTAAGCATGACGAGCGGGACGCGCTGGCGGCCCACGCGCTGAATCAACTCCTCAAGCGCCTCAACGTTCATGTTGCCCTTGAACGGAAGCACGGTGGCCGGTTGCCGGGCCTCGGGGATGGGCAGATCGACGGCCTCTGCGCCGACCGACTCGACATTGGCGCGCGTGGTGTCAAAGTGAGTATTGTTCGGGACCACATCGCCCGGTTTGCACATCACTTTGAACAGGATGCGCTCTGCCGCCCGCCCCTGATGGGTGGGAATAACGTGGCGATAGCCGAAGATGTCTTGCACAGACTGCTTGAAGCGATCAAAACTCTTGCTGCCGGCATAGCTCTCATCGCCCTCCATGACCGCCGCCCACTGGTGCGTGGACATTGCGCCGGTGCCGGAGTCTGTCAGGAGGTCAATCAAAACATCATCGGCCTGGAGCAGGAAGAGATTGTAATGGGCGGCGCGAAGCAAGCTCTCGCGCTGCTCGCGGGTTGTCCAGCGGATGGGTTCAACGCTCTTGATTCGGAAGGGCTCGATGATGGTTTTGGAAGGCATATATAAACTCCTGTGACCGGTGAGACGAGGCCTGGCAGCGGAGCGTGATGGCAACGTAGAAACAGCGTTGCAGCGAGGAACACCCAGCTTTCCCGCGCGCGAGGACGTGCCAATCCTACGGCCTGGAGAGGCGGCTGCGCAACCTGCTGGACCGGTGCAAATGTATTTGTTGCTTCACTTGCGTGGGAGGCAGGGGGGAAGATGCGGGAGCCGGGGGTGGGGCAGACAGTTTGGGCTTCCCGGCTCTCGGAGTGGGAGAGTGGGAAGCCCAATGTTTGTTCTTGAAGGGGAGAATGGATTAGAGCTTGGCGTGGCTGCCGTCGCAGAGGATGGGGTTGGCGCTGTGCTTGCATCCGCAGAAGTAGACTGTCTTGGTCTCTGTGGCATCGAATTTTACGGGCGTGAGACCGGTGCCCTTGTGAGCGCCATCGCAAAACGGCTGCTTGGCGCTGAGACCGCATGAACACCAGTGGTAGCTCTTGCCGGCTTCAACTTCAACAGGATAAGGGCCCTTTTGCGCAATCTTAACTTCAGACATGGGAATTACTCCTTTAGGAACATCGAGATTTTAATGCGGACGCAGCCCTGCGGCTGCGTGCTAATTGATTGATGCCAGCGCAGCTGTAAGGACTCAGAGTCCTTGCTCGATTTGCTTATAGTACTGTTGCGTGACTTTTCTGCCGGTGACGCCGTACCGGGGCGCATGGCGGAGTCCCAGCTTGTGAGCAAGGAAGCCGAAGGAGGTTGCCAGCACTCCGAAGCCATATTGAACGCTGCGCTTGAAGTTGATGGAGGATGCCTCTTTGAAGTACTTTGTGGGGCATGAAATTTCGCCGATCTTGAAGCCGAACATCACGGCCTGGGCGATCATCTGGTTATCAAAGACGAAATCGTCGGAGTTCTCAAGCAGCGGCAGGGTCTGGAGCAACTGGCTGGAGAAGGCGCGGAAGCCCGTATGGTATTCCGAGAGCTTTACGCCCAGAAGCAGATTTTGGAATGCAGTGAGCAAGCGGTTGGCCACATATTTATAGAGTGGCATGCCGCCTTTGAGCGCACCAGCGCCG
>Ga0316222_1005006_pt1 | contig 11592 bp, 9 predicted proteins | sample TBH18011metaG_FD_206008 | JGI IMG/M metagenome (GOLD analysis project Ga0316222, IMG submission 206008) | Freshwater microbial communities from Trout Bog Lake, Wisconsin, USA - TBH18011 | ecosystem: Environmental > Aquatic > Freshwater > Lake > Hypolimnion/Profundal zone | place: USA: Wisconsin... | reverse complement strand
AATAATGGTGGAAAGACCATTATTCAAGGTAACACTCATCGAATGAAGCACACCCAAAGACGGATTAAACTTCGTGAACGAAACCGAGTTCGTCCAGTCAGTCAAAGACAGCGCGATGCTGTTGGTATAAGAAACAGTGCTATCAGCCTTGGCCGCCACAGCCGCCATACCAATCGCAGCAACAAACAGTACTTTTTTCATCATAATATCTAGGTTTTTTAGGTTTTAAGGTTGTATTTTTCTCCCATCGCTTTTGCCCCGCGATTGTCAAATCGTTCCCTAATGAAAATAAAGATACCATACAGAGGCCAAACGTCAATTATTTTTTTAGACAATTTCATCAACCATGAGACAAACTCATTTAAATTAATCCAGTTTAAGTCAAGCGCTTGGTTTTTAATATGTTATACAGACAACTGGCGGCAATCACCCCCTGCCAAATCAAGCCATTAAATGGCAGATTTTTTATCAAAAGGTGAATTCCAGCTCATTTTTTGCCATGGAAGATGTGGCTAATTACTTAGCACCCTTGGTCGCAAATCCCCTTGCGGCAGATTATCGGGTAGTTTACGTGAAGCGACAATTCAAGCCGATCATTCCGGCTGCAAGATCCAGAGGGAGACGCCTTGCCGGGGCAACTGAAAGACCAGGGCACCGCCAGAGATTGCACTCCGGGATGGCATTTCGGCGAGTTGGCCGGCTTGCTGGAGGCTGGCCAACTGTGCGGATGACATCGGAAACGGCTGGCCGGCCCGGAGCCAGGCGGCGTAGGCGTTGCTATGATCGCCGTCAATCCGGTATTCCCGCGCTTTAAGCTGCTTCCATCCGGCAGGCAAACCTTTGAGCACCAATCGGACGGAAGCGTCCGGGCCGGGAACATCGTCATCGTGGTAGTGCCAGACCAAGATGCAGAGTTTGTTTTGATCCATGCTGGCGAGGGCGGAGACATCGGGCTGCCCACGGACGCCGGCGTGGAGGATGGTGCGGGCATCAAGGCCGGCGGTGCTTTCTACAGCCAGGCGTTGGCCGCTCATCTTGGCGAACATGCGGAAGACGTTGAGGACGGGGAGGTCAATGCCCGCACCGGCCAGGGCGCGAAAACCGGCGAACGGCGGCTGGTCTTCGAATTCAAAGGCCCAAGTGATGGCACCGGCGAGATTGACGCCGTGTTGCGCGGCGAGTTCGTATTCGCGGGGAAAGCTGGCAGCGGTGTAACTGGAGTACATGGTCCCGTTGCGATAGGCGTCGCGGGGTTCCCGGCAGGCGGCGCAACCTTCGGGATCGGATTCGCCGATCACGATGGGCAGGTCCTTGAATTGAGGAAAGGCGGCGATGACGGCGAACGCATCGTTCATGTTCTTGAACTGGTTGCCCATGCCCATGCGAACGTGGTCGTTCGTGAAGGTGGGCGAACCCTTGGCGTGGAAGGAGATAAAGTCAAGCGGGGAGCCGGTACCGCCGGTGACATAGTTGGTGCCTTGGGCGCAGTGCAACAGGAATGCGTGCAGGAATTTGCCGCCCGGACCGCCGGCGGTTTCCGGTCCACCCACGCGGGCGGTGGGGAGCGCGCGACGAACGCCGTCCACGGCGTAGTCATAGAGTTTGCAGTAGTCGGCGACGGTGCCATGCCAGTAGCCGATGTTCGGTTCGTTCCAGACTTCCCAATACCAGCTGGCGACTTCGGCGGCACCATACTTCTCCACGCAGTGTTTGGCCCATTGATAGGAAAGTTCGCCCCACTTCGCATAGTCTTTGGGCGGATAGGATTGCCCGGCGTTGTAGGGGGCCATTTTGTCAACCGGCGGATGGTGCGGATAATCCTGGGGATGGGTGCTGAGGGCTTCGGGCATGAAACCGATCTGGACGTAGGGTTTGAGACCGCGCTGAAGGTACGTATCGAAGATGCGGTCATTGATGGTCCAGTCGTAGACGGGATGACCGGCGGCGTCTTCCTTGTAGGCGCTGGTGGAACTCCATTTGAGGGCGTAGGCACCGTCGCCGCTGGTGAGCAGGTCGTGGCAGCGGATGTAAACCTGCGGACCGCCGAGCTGGCCGAGTTCGGAGAGCAACTGCCGGCCGTCTTTCAGGTAAGTGTAATCGGCCTCGTCATAGCCGAAAAAACGCCAAATCGGAGTCAGCTCGCCCACGGGCCGGTCGGCATGGATCTGGATGGTGACGGGGAAAGCGGGGGCATCGGCGCCGGAAACGAGCTGCGGAATCGCGGCCACGAACAGAGCCAGGAGGAGCCGATGGGTTTGCATGCGGCAGGATAGCGGGGCGAGGTTGAAGGTCCAAGGTTTAAGGTGGAAGGGAAGAGGCGGTGGGGAATGCGGAGATCATTGGCTTGGCGACGCCATGGCGGTCACCGACCGCCGCTACAGTCGGCGTGGGAAAAATCTGTCGAAGCGACGGGTTCTGGCTTAAGCTGGGGCGATGGCGGAATCGCTGGTGGTCAACGAGATTTATCTGAGCCTGCAGGGGGAAAGCACCTTTGCGGGCTTGCCGTGCATTTTCATCCGGCTCACGGCGTGCGATCTGCGGTGCTCCTATTGCGACACGGCGTATGCTTTCACGGCGGGGAAAAAGATGCCGCTGACCGACGCGCTGGCAAAGGTGCGGGAGCTGGCGGTGCCGTACCAGACGGCGACGGTGCCGCCGATCATCGCGAACCGGCTGCCGCTGGTGGAGCTGACGGGCGGGGAACCGTTGCTGCAAAAGAATTCGCTGCCGCTGATGGCGACGCTGTGCGACGAAGGTTTTACGGTGCTGATCGAAACGAGCGGGGCGCATGACATCACCGCCATCGATCCGCGGGTGCGGCGCATCGTGGACATGAAATGTCCGTCCAGCGGCGAGGTGGCGCGCAACCGGCTGGCGAACCTGCCACATTTAAAGGCGACGGATGAAATCAAATTCGTGATCGGCACGGCGGAGGATTATGCCTGGGCGAAGGAGCAGATCGCGGCGCACGGACTGGCGGCGCGGTGTCCCCTGCTCTTCTCGTGGGTGCATCCGCTGGGACCGGAACAGCAGAGCAAGGTGCTGAAGCCGGTGCCGGCGGGGCTGACCCCCATCACGCGCCGGGAGCTGGCGGAGCGCATCATCGCGGACGCGCTGCCGGTGCGCTTCCAGATCCAGCAGCACAAGATCATCTGGCCGCCGGACCAGCGCGGCGTCTGATTTATTTCCGTGAGCCAAGCCAAAAAAATCCTGCAACTGTTGCGCGACCATGAGTCACCGAACGTGACGTTCATGGAGCCGGACGGCTCGTGGCCCATCGTATGGGAACGGGCGCGCGGGGTGAACGTGTGGGACAGCGCGGGGAAGCGGTATCTGGACCTGACAGCGGCGTTCGGCGTGGCGACGGCGGGGCATGCGAACGCCAAGGTCGTGAAGGCGGGGCAAAGGCAAATGGGCACGCTGCTGCACGCGATGGGCGATGTGCATCCGCACGCGCTCAAGGCGGAGCTCGCGCGGGAACTGAGCCGACTGACTTTTGAACGCTGGACACAGCAGAAGACGGGCAAGGTGATTTTCAGCAACTCGGGTTTTGAAGCGGTGGAATCGGCTTTGAAAACAGCGGTGCTGGCGACGGGACGTCGGGGAATCATCGCGTTCGCAGGGGCCTATCACGGGCTGGGCTATGGCGTGCTGAACGCGACGCATCGCGAACATTTTCGCGGGCCATTCCGGTCGCAATTGCGGGAGTTCGGACATTTCGTGCCGTATCCGGGGTCGGACTCCCCTGCCCGGCCGCGCGTCAGCGATAAAAAATCATTGGCGGCGACGGAGGCCGGTATCCGTGCGATTTTCAAACGGGAAAAAATCGGGGCGATTCTGGCGGAACCGATCCAGGCCCGGGCGGGCACGTATGTGCCGCCGCGGGGTTTTCTGCCGTTGCTGCGGCGGTTATGTGATGAACACGGGGTGCTGCTGATTTTGGACGAGATTTACACGGGATTCGGCCGCACCGGCAAATGGTTCGCGTGCGAACACAGCGGCACGGTGCCGGATCTCATCTGCCTGGGCAAGGCGCTCACGGGCGGCTTCCCGCTCTCGGCGTGCGTGGGGCGCGCGGGGCTGATGGATGCGGCGTGGCCGGTGACGACGGGCGAGGCAATCCACACGAGCACGTTTCTGGGGCATCCGGTGGGCTGCGCGATGGCGCTGGCGCAGATCGGGGAGATCCGGCGGTTGCAATTGCCGGCACAAGCGGCCCGGCGGGGAATGGAGTTGATAAAATTGCTTTCCGCGCTGCCGGCGCCGGCGGGGTTGCGCTATGCGGTCCGGGGTTGCGGGCTGATGGTGGGGATGGAAATCACCACGGCGGAGGGGCAGCCGGCCACGGCGGTGGCGCTGGGGGCGATGAAAACATTGCTGCAACGCGGATTCATCGTGCTGCCGGAAGGCGAGCACGGGAACATCCTCAGCTTCACGCCGCCGCTGACGATTTCCGCCGGACAACTGGCGCGGACGGTAAAGGTTTTGGGCGCGGTTTTGGCGAAAGCAAACGCGGATTAAAACCAAAACAAAGTATGTTTAATCGCTCGCCCTCACCCTACCCTCTCCCCCAGGAGAGGGTTTTCACCTCGCATATTATTGGTGATTCGACCACCCGTCCGACCAATCCAGCGACTCGATTGTTTCAAACAGCCGGGCACGTTTCCCCCTCTCCCGGGGGAGCGGGCCGGGGTGAGGGCGAGCGTCCCCAACCATCCAGTCCGTCCGTTTGCATCCACTTTTAAACTTTCTGACATGAAACTTACTGAGATGCGGGAAATTTTGACGCGGCGGGACATCCTGCTGACGAAATCGCTGGGGCAGAATTTTCTGCACGATTCGCACCAGTTGGAGCGCATCGTCAAGGCCGGCCAAGTGACGAAGGAAGACAAGGTCCTGGAAATCGGGCCGGGCCTGGGGCCGCTGACGGATTTATTGCTGGCGCAGGCGGGCGAGGTGTTGGCGATCGAGAAGGACGGGCGGCTGGTGGAATGTTTGCACGAACGGTTCGGCGACAAGGTGCTACCGGCCATGTTTGAATTGCAACATGCCGACGCGCTGGAAGTGCTGAAGAACGAGCCGCGCGACTGGTCGGAGTGGAAACTGGTGGCGAACCTGCCGTACAGCGTGGCGTCACCGATTCTGGTGGAACTGGCCTGCGGAGTGCGCGCGCCGAAACGCATCGCCGTGACGCTCCAGATCGAGGTGGCGAAGCGGCTGATGGCGCAGGCGGACGACGATGACTACGGGATTCTGACGCTGCTGGTGCAGATCGATTTCATGCCGCGCGAATGGTTCAAGATTCCGGCGGCGTGTTTTTATCCGGAGCCGGACGTGGATTCGGCATGCGTGATCCTGGAGCGGCGGCCGGTGCCGCTGCTGGCGGAGGAGCGGCGGCCGCTGTTCATGCGCATCGTGAAGCTGGCGTTCTCGCAACGGCGGAAGATGATGCTGAAACTGCTGAAGCAGGGCTGGCCGAAGGAGCGGCTGGAGGCGGTCTTCACGGAGCTAGGCATCTCGCATCAGGAGCGGGCGGAGAAGCTGACCTTGCAGCAGTTCGTGGATGTGACCAATAAGCTGGCTGGCCCCGGGTAAAATCTATACTGTTCAGAACCAACGCCAGCATTATGAAAAAAACATGAAAAGCATCAAAAAAAACACCTTTCTTTTCCTATGTATAGCGTTCGCCGGTTGCACTCCACAGCAGGAGAAAATTGACGGAAGTGTCTTCATTGTAACCCAAGGCGGTGAAAATTTTAAACTCGGGCTTGTCACCGTTTCCCTTTTGGACAGGCAACATGTTGAGGCTGTTTTGCAAACGACCACGGCTGGGCTGCAAAACAAATTGACGGCGTTGAAATGGGATCTGAAACATCTAAACGATGAAAAGGACGCCTTAATTGAGAGACTAAATACAGCTACCGAAAAACGAGATTCGCTCAAGCAACAATACGATGCAGCCACAATGACAGCCGAAGCAACAGCAAAGAAATTTGACCCAACGTACTATTACGGCCAAAACAGGCAACCCGAAAAAGCAGCACTCACAGACGAAGAAAAGCAAAAAATTGACGACCTTGACAAACGTATGAGCAAGGAGGTTCAGCGGAAATTGATTCAACTCCAGAATAAAATTGACACGCTGAAATCGGAGCAGAAAAAATCATACAATGATAGCGACAAGGTTATTTCGCTAGCTGAAGAAATTGCCCCTCTGATGTATGAACAGTTAAACCTAACCCCATCATCCAGCGGGGTCAATTTGGACGATGCGTTAAACCTACTAAGGAGACAACAAGAAATTGTAGACCTGCAAGCCAAGTGGAATCAATTTAGCCCGGAGTTTGCAAAAGATTCTGAAAAAGCAACTCTGCTTCAATCTGAATGGTCTAAATCAAGCGACGAGGTTGATGCAATTTCAGGTTCCATTTCAAAGAATCAAACCCAAGCAGATTCCGATTCCGAACAAATCCAAAACTGGTCACTGACAACCCCGCAGGCATATTTTCTTACGCTACCGCCTCCTCTAGCCGTTTCCAAAACAGATGCTGACGGCAAGTTCAATTTGCAGCTACCAACGAAAGGTGACTTTGCATTGGCTGCTCAGGCTCAACGGCAATTGCCCGACCACACCGAAAAGTATTTCTGGCTGATTCGAGTCCATTCAGATGGCCAATCAACCATGCAGGTTATGCTAAGCAACGACAATTTAATCACTGCAAACACGGCTGATTCAGCAGTTAGGTTTCCAACACCTTAATCAAGGCAGCGAATGACCGCCAAAGACAAGTCCGTGTCACACAAGCTCAACAGGTTCACAACAATCCCAGTTTTGATTGACATGCTTGAAAACAAGCGACTTGTGCTTTCGGACCCCAAAAAATGGCCTGACAAAAACGATTCCGAACTCATAACCATTTATGAAAAATACAAAAAACATTGCAGCAACAAAGAAGTGAAAGTTTTTGTGATGTGCTTCCTCATGGGGCATGAAACCGTCCACCATTGGAATGCATTCGCAAACGGAATCAGCGGCTGCTGTATTGAATTTGATCAGGAAAGGCTAAAGGCATTATTATCGGCTGAGAAAAATCGCGGCGTGCGCTTTCACAAAGTGGCTTACAAAAAAATAGCCAGCGACATAAACATCCATCCCAGCATGATTCCATTCCAAAAGCGCGATCCGTATAAAGTTGAAAGGGAATTCCGAGTTGTCGGGGAAGGGTTTGTACCGGTCGAATCATTCGAAATCAAGCTTCCTGACCTGGACATAATTACAAAAATAACCCTCAGCCCAAACCTGCCAGACTACTTGTTTGAGAGCACCCGTGTTTTTTTCCAAAAGCAGTTTGGAAGGCAAATCCACCCTTCCTCGCTTTACGAGAATTCCAAATGGATTGCAAAATTTGAGACGTTAATCAAAAGCAAAATCTGATTTTATGAGCGAAGAGATTTTTGACGTGGTGAACGACCGGGACGAAGTGATCGACCGGAAGCCGCGGAGCGAGGTGCACCGACTGGGGCTGTGGCACCGGGCGATCCATGTGCTGGTGTTTAACGCGAAGGGCGAAGTGTTCCTGCAAAAGCGGTCGATGCTGAAAGATACGGCGAAGGGGAAATGGGATTCGGCGTCGTCGGGGCATGTGGATTCGGGCGAGGATTATGACACGTGCGCGGTGCGGGAACTGCGGGAGGAGATCGGGCTGCATCTGCTGAGCCCGCCGGAACGGCTGTTCAAGGTGGAGGCGTGCCCGGAGACAGGCTGGGAGTTTTGCTGGATCTACCGGTGCGAGAGCGAAGGGCCGTTCGCGCTGCATCCGGAGGAGATCGAGACGGGGGCGTGGTTCCAGCCGGAGGCGGTAAGCCGGTGGGTGACGGAACGGCCGGATGATTTCGCGAGCGGGTTTGTGCTCATTTGGAAAAAATTCACGGCCTAGTTTTTCACCACCAAGGCACAGAGACACAAAGGGGGAAAGGCTATGGGCTTTGGCCACCGATTTTCACAGATGAAACACAATGAGGGACTCGCACCGGGACGGTGCCGGAACCCGCAGCCGGGGACGGGTGCGTTCCGGGGTGGCGCGTGTCAATCCAATTTGCTCCCTCTTTATGCGTATGGACAAAGGGGCGGAAAATGGTGGAAATTCAGGCTTCATACTTATGGCTCAAAATGACTCCAACTTTCGCACGGGCAAGCCGGCGGCAACCGGAACGGGTTTCAGCCGGAAGACTTTTCTGGGGCTGCTGGGAAGTGGCGCGGGGGCGCTGATGTTGCCGACGAGCGCGGCGGCGCAGCCAGCGGCGGGAACGGACCCGGTTCCGGCGGCGGGCACGGCCGGCGGGTTGCTGCCGCTGGTGCCGGCGAAAGACCGGAAAACGCGCATCAGCTTCCGCTATTTTCTCCCGTGGGCACCGTCGTGGGGCGATCAAGCGATGGCGGACCAACGGCTGGAGGAACTGGTGCGGTTCGGACACGAGTCGGGCATCGACAGCGTGCAGTTTTATGTGAACACGTTCCGGCCGACGTATTATGCGCTGCCGGTGGATGTGGCAAGCCAGCAGGTGTGGATCGACTGGATGCGGGAGACGGTGGCCCCGCGCATCCGGGCGGAGGGTTTCGGGTTCGAGCTGAATTTCCAACAGTTGCTGGGGGCGACCACTTCCGGCACGGACATGCGGTCCATCTACAAGTGGAAACAATTCATGGTGGATGACGCTGGGCATACGTCGCCGGGTTCGCCGTGCCCGGAGGATCCGATTTACCGCGAGGAAATGGCGAAGATGTTGCGCGGCTGGGCGGGGACCAAACCGGACATCCTGTGGATCGATGATGATTTCCGCCTGCACAACCACAGCACGAGCGGGATGTTCTGCTACTGTCCGCTGCACCTGAAGAAATTCGCGGCGCGGGCGGGCCGGGAATACACGCGGGAGGAAATTCTGGCGGGGGTGTTGACGCCGGGCGCGCCGTCGGCGCTGCGGCAGCAGTGGCTGGATTTTCTGGGCGACTGCATGGCGGAGTTCGCGCAATGGATCAGCGACAATGTGCATGCGGCCAGCCCGGAAACCCGGGTGGCGCTGATGACTTCGGGCACCGACATCCATTCGCTGGAGGGACGGGACTGGAAAAAGGTGTTGGGAAATTTCGCCGGAAAATTCAAGCCGCTGATCCGGCCGACCTTCGGGCTCTACTCGGGCACGACGTCGGCGCCGAAAGCGGCGAGCTCGAGCCTGGCGGACATACTGGCCGAAGTGCAGGTGGTGGAGCAGTCCGTGGGCGAGAATCATTGCGACTTCGCACCGGAGCTGGAGAACACGCGATACACGACGTGGTCGAAATCGGTGGCGCACAGCACCTATTCACTGTTGCTGGGGCAATTGATGGGCTTGCCGATGATCACGGCGGCAGTGAACGACCTGGACGGTTCGCCGATCGCGGAAGAGCCGACGACGGTGCCGCTGTTCCGCAACGCGCGGCCGCGGATGGAGGCCATCGCCGCGCTGGGATTGAAAAGCTGGCCGGTGAAGGGGCTGGTGCTGCTGGCGGACAAGGACATCGCGCGCAAAACACAGTTGGGCGAGCGGGCGGGCTACCCGGACATGGCACCGGACACGCATCTGGAAACGCCGCTGGTGCAGATGGGGATTCCGTTCCACTACCTCACGGCGGCGGAAGCGGCGGCGGCAGGCGAGGTGGTTTTGCTCGAGGCGGGCACCGTGTGGCTGGCGAGCGATGCGGAGCTGACGAAGATTCTCAGCGGCGCGGTGCTGCTCACGAGCGGCGCGGCGCGGATGATCGCGGAACGCGGATTCGGCGACCTGACGGGCGTGCGAGTGAACGCGCACCGGCGACAGGGGATCCAGTCGGAGGAATATGTCGCGGGCACACTGCCGGGCGTGACGGCGATCCGCGTGCCGCACCGGGGAATGGACTGGGACGAGGTGGAACCTGCGGGCAGCGGAACGGTGGTCGCGAGCCGGTTCTGCGACATGCTGGGCGAGCGGCATGCGGGCACGACGCTGTTCGCCAATGCGCGCGGCGGGCGCGTGGCGGTGTACGCGCAGAACTCGGACATGCAATCGGGATTGTTCGGGAGCCACGCGCGGCGGCGGTGGTTGCACGGGGTTTTGCTGTGGCTGGGCGGCGGCAAATTTCCAGCGCTGCCGGTGGCGCCGCAGCACGGGGTTTCACTTTTGAAACAGGGACCGGGGCAATGGCTGTACAGCTATTGCAATTTGGGCACGGATGCACTGAAAACATTCACGTTCCGCTGGCCGGACGCAGGGGCGGCGGGGTCCATCCGGTGCCTGCAAAAGGACGGGCGTTGGCAGCAGGCGGACTGCACGGTCACGCCGGGCGCGAACGGTTGTCCGGCGGAGATCACGGTGGCGGCGGACCTGAATTGCTACGACTGGCTGGTGCTGTTGATCGGGTAAAATTGATCGGGTAAAACGATCAAGGACGCGCGAGCCACGCGAGCACGGGCGGCACGAGGTCGGCCATGAAATAGGCGAGCGATTCATGGGTGGCATCCGGCACGAGGAACCATGCGCTGCCGGGGGAAGCCTGCGCATACAGGGCTTTGACATCCGGCGCAGGCGCGATCTTGTCATCGGAGCCGGCCACAAACAGAGCGGTGACCGGACGGCGGGCGAGCACGGTGGCGGTGTCGAGTTCGGCGGGAGGAACCGCCAGCATGACCGGCAGTTTTTTGAGGCCGGCACGGACAAAGGGTTTGGGAATCCACGGAGTGTATTCGCTGCGGATATTCATGACGGCATTGGACAGGCTGGCGTAGGGGGCGATGCTGACGACGGTGCGAACGCGGGGTTCGACGCCTTGCCAGCGCAAGGCCAGCGCGGCACCGTAGGATTCGCCGAAGGCGGCGACGGGGGCTTGCAACCGGCCGTCGTGGTCCAGTTGATCGAGCAGTTCGCTCAGGTCATTGGTCTCGCACAGGCCGTAGTAAATTTGTTTCCCGGTGGACCGGCCATGGCCGCGAAGATCCACGAGCACACAACGCCAGCCTTCCTGGGCCAACCGCAACGCCCAGGGGGCGAGGGAGAATTGCGCCAGACCATAACCGTGCAACAAAATCACCGTACCGCGCGGCGAGGCGGTCCAGCGATTGGCCGGGGCGGGCAGGTCGGCATGGAAGGTGAACTCATATTTCTTCCGGCCGCCCTCGGTCCAATTGGTGGCCGACTCGCGCAACCCGTAATCCGCCGGCTCGATGACCCGATAGCACAGGGTGGCCGGCGGCGGGCTCACGGTGAGGAACTCCCGGGGGAAATTGGTGAGAAACTTCGGGCTGAAGCCGAGCGACACCGGCGCCTCGTAATCAAACCAGGTGGGATAAGTGTTCGGCGCCTGCACCAGCCGGCGGGCCATGAAACTGCCGCAACCGGTCGTGCCCCAAAGAAGCAGGACGGGCAGCAGCAGCCAGCATAATTTTTGCCGTGTCACCCCGCTTGCTTACCCGGTTTCCGGCAGTTTGCCAAAGGGAATCGGCGGCCAAAGGGAAATCACCGGTCCAAGGCACTGCCGGCGGCGGATACCCCGGCGGGAACAAATTGCGGATAAGCACGATG
>Ga0316222_1005004_pt1 | contig 11598 bp, 15 predicted proteins | sample TBH18011metaG_FD_206008 | JGI IMG/M metagenome (GOLD analysis project Ga0316222, IMG submission 206008) | Freshwater microbial communities from Trout Bog Lake, Wisconsin, USA - TBH18011 | ecosystem: Environmental > Aquatic > Freshwater > Lake > Hypolimnion/Profundal zone | place: USA: Wisconsin... | reverse complement strand
CAACCAGATGCGGATGCGCATGCCCGATCGAGGAGGTGGCGATCCCCGCCCCGAAATCGAGGAAACGTCGGCCATCATCCGTCCACAGCCAGGCGCCGTCTCCCCGGTCGAAAGCGAGGTCAGCGCGGTTGTAGGTGGGCATCAGAGGCGAAATCATGGGACGGACGGACCCTTGGCAACGAAAGAAGGCCGGCGGAAGACCTGCTTCCGCCGGCGGACCGACCGATGATCGGTCCCGCGTCGGCCGCTGTCAATTCAAAGCGGGTACGCCGCGGACGGCCCGGAAGGCTGGTTACCCGTTGGTGTAGTGGTAGGTGGGCATGCCGTTCAGCGCATCCTTGCTGGCACCCGGCATGATGATCTTGTCGTTTGCCACCTGCAGCTTGGAATAGGGCACGGTCACCAGCTTGCTGCCCATGCCGAGGAAGCCGCCCACCGAAATCACCGCGGTGGCATCGGCCGTGCTGGTGGATGATGTGCCAGGCACCAGCACGTCATCGACCGATCCGACCTTCTGGTTCTGATCGTTGTAGACCGAGGCGCCGATGACCTTCGAAAGACGCAGCTTGTTGTCGGCGGTCTTGTAGGTGTCGTTGGCGCTGGGGCTGGTGTTCATGGCGCCTTGTGTGCCGGTTGCCATGGTGCCGGTGGTGGCGGCGTTGTTGTGCATCGTGCTGTTCGATGGGCTGGTGCCCATCGTCTGGGCGCCGACGGGCAGTGCGAACAACGCGGCGGCAAGCGTTGCGCCGGCCGTGGTGAGCAGTTTGGACATTCTTTTCTCTCCTGCTGTGTGTTGTTCCGGGTGCCGCATGCCTCAACCCGCATGGAGCACGTTGGTTGCGCGCCCCCTCCGCCGCGTAGCTTTGCCCGCCGTGCGGCGCATGGCAGTCTGGCGCAATGAAAAAGCCCCGCCCCGCCAGCCCGGTCCGCGCGCCGGATGCCGCCACCCTGATGGAAGCAGCAGTTGCGCATCTGGCCCGCTACGCCGCCACGCGCGCCGGCCTGGCCCGCGTGCTGGAACGCCGCGTCGCGCGCTGGGCGCGGATGGCCGAGGACCAGGAGGAAGCTGCCGCCGCCCTGCCGGCCGCGCGCCAGGCTGTGGCAACCGTCGTGGCGCGGCTGGTCGAACAGGGGCTGCTCGATGATGCCGCCTTTGCCGCGCGGCGCGGTGCCGGGCTGGTGCGCGCCGGACGCTCACCCATGGCGGCCACCGCCGCGCTGCGTGCCCGCGGCATTGCGGCGGACGTCGCCGAGGGCGCGGTGCCGGACGATCCCGCCTCGACGCTCGGCGCCGCGATCGCCACCGCCCGCAAGCGCCGCATCGGCCCATTCCGGGCCGGCCCCGAGCCGGACGAGGCCGGGCGGCGGCGCGAGCTTGGCGTGCTGGCGCGCGCCGGATTTCCGCGCGAGGTGGCGCTCGACGTGCTGGCGATGGCGCCGGAGGAGGCCGAGGCAAGGCTGATCGCATTCCGGCGCGACTGAGCGTCTGTTGTGAAACAAACAACAGTATTGTTCGATTTGGCGTAATTGTTCTCTCAATCGGCATCGCCCAGATAAGCGACACCCAGGGCGGCCGTTTGTCGCGCCGCCTCCCCCATTCTGAAGGTGTCATCATGTCCGCCACCACCCACGCCCCGACAAGACCACTGGTTCCCCTGTTCGGGGCGATATCCAGCGCCCTTTCGCCCATTGCCGAGCCCATGGTGCGCGTCACCGCCGGGCTATTTCTGCTGCCGCATGGCGCACAAAAACTGTTCGGCTGGTTCGGCGGCTATGGCATTGAGGGCACCGGGCAGTTCTTCGCCAGCAAGCTCGGCCTGCCTGCCTGGCTGGCGCTGGTCGCCGGGCTGATCGAGTTCTTCGGTGGGTTGCTGCTCGCCATCGGTCTCGCCACCCGGCCGGTTGCCGCCCTGGTGTTCGGGTTGATGGCGGTTGCGGTCGTGCAGGTGCACTGGCCGATCGGCTATTTCTGGACCAATGGCGGCTTCGAGTATCCGCTGTTCTGGGCCATCGTCGCGCTGTCCTTCGCCATTCGCGGCGGCGGCCGATATTCGCTGGACGCGCTGATCGGCCTGGAACTCTGACCCCGATTCTCGTCTCGACACCAGGGCGGCGCATCGGCGCCGTCCCGTGACAGGAGAATGCTCATGTCCCTCACCCTTCGTCCGGCTGACGCCCGCGGCCACGCCAACCATGGCTGGCTCGACAGCCACCACAGCTTTTCCTTCGCCGACTATCACGATCCCCGGCACATGGGTTTCGGGCCGTTGCGCGTGATCAACGAGGATCGCGTGGCGCCAGGCGGTGGCTTCGACACGCATGGCCACCGCGACATGGAAATCCTGTCCTACGTCATCGAGGGTGCGCTGGAGCATCGCGACAGCATCGGCACCGGCTCGGTGATCCGGCCTGGCGACGTGCAGGTGATGTCGGCCGGCACCGGCATCCGCCACAGCGAGTTCAACCACTCAAAATCAGAGCCGGTGCATTTCCTGCAAATCTGGCTGTTGCCCAACCAGCAGGGCCTGGCGCCGCGCTACGACCAGAAAACTTTCCCCGATGCGGCGAAGCGCGACCAGTTGCGCCTGATCGCTTCGGCCGATGCGCGCGATGGGTCGGTGCTGGTGCACCAGGATGCCGATGTGTATGCCGCGATCCTTGATGCTGGTAACACTCTGGACCATCGCCTGGCGCCCGGTCGCGGCGCCTGGGTGCAGATCGTGCATGGCGACATGACGATCAACGACAAACAGGTGCAGGAAGGCGACGGCGTCGCGATCACCGGCGAAGAGCGCATTGCGTTGGCAGCGCGCGGCGCGGGCGCGGAGTTCCTGCTCTTCGACCTGCCGGGCGCGGCCTGAACCGATATTTTTCCTTTCAACAAAACTCCAGGATATCTCTCATATGTCGACCATTCTTGCCCTCACCAGCAGCGCGCTTGGTGAAGCCTCGGTTTCCAACGGCCTCGTCGCCGGGGTTCTGGAGCGGCTGCGCGCGCAGCAGCCTGCTTTGCGCATCATCAGCCGCGACCTTGGCCACGCACCGGTGGATCACCTGACGCTGGATTCCGCCGCCGCCCTGCGTGGCGCGGCACCGGCCAACGCGGCGCAGGAAGCGGCCCTCGCGGTGTCCAACGAGTTGCTCGATGAGTTGCGGGAGGCCGACACGATCCTGATTGGGGCGCCGATGTACAATTTCGGCATCACCTCCACGCTGAAGACCTGGTTCGACCATGTGCTGCGCGCCGGCCTGACCTTTCGCTACACCGAGGCCGGCCCGGTGGGCCTGATGACCGGCAAGCGTGCCATCGTGGTGGAAACCCGCGGCGGCTTCTACAGCAGTGGCCCGACCCAGGCGATGGACGCGCAGGAGCCGCATCTGCGTGGCCTGCTCGGCTTCATCGGCATCACCGATGTGACTTTCATACGCGCCGAGAAACTGGGTTTTGGGCCCGAGCCGCGTGCCGCTTCCATCGCGCAGGCACGGGCCGAGCTCGATGCCGCCCTGCTGGAACCGGCCGAAGCGGCCTGATCCAACGAGAGCGGGATTGGCCAAGGAAGAACCGCCAATCCCGCGCTCATGTCTTGATCAAGCGCGCAATCGCAAACAAGGAGCAGATCATGCTGCCCGCTCTGTTCGTCAGTCACGGCGCACCGACCCTGCCACTGACCGACGCGCCGGCCAGGAATTTCCTGCAATCCCTGGCCGGCCGCCTGGCGCCGCGCCCGCGCGCCGTGCTGGTGATTTCGGCGCATTGGGAGACCGATGCGCCGATGGTCAACGCCGTGCGCGTGAACCCGACGATCCACGATTTCTATGGATTTCCCAGGGAACTCTACAGCATCACCTATCCGGCGCCGGGCTCGGCGGAGCTGGCGGGGCGGGTGTGCGAACTGCTCGCCGGCGCCGGCATGTCCTGCGGGATCGATCGCGCCCGCGGCCTCGATCATGGCGCCTGGGTGCCGCTGCAACTGATCTATCCGCAGGCCGACATTCCGGTTGTGCAATTGTCGGTGCAGAGCCATATGGGGCCGGCGCATCATCTGGCCGTGGGTCGCGCGCTGGCGGCCTTGCGTGCCGACGATGTGCTGGTGATCGGCTCCGGCTCGTTCACGCATGACCTGTCGGAATTCCGCACCTACGCGGCCACCATCGCCGCCCCGGCGCCGGACTGGGTTAATCAATTCGCCGACTGGTTTGACGACGCACTGCTGCGCAACGACACCGCTGCGTTGCTCAATTATCGTCGCCTGGCGCCGTTCGCGGTGAAGAACCATCCGAGCGAGGAACATCTGCTGCCGCTGTTCGTGGCGCTGGGTGCAGGTGGTGACGATCCGCATCCGGCGCACTGGCACGCATCGACCACCTATGGCGTCCTGCGCATGGATGTGTACGCGTTTGGCGCGGCCGAATAGGGGCTACGCCACCAGATCCCAGTACGGCCGTGGGCCGAAGCGCTCGGCCAGGAAGTCCACGAAGGCGCGCACCTTTGGAGAAAGGTAGCGCGCATGCGGATACACCGCGTTCAGCGTCATGTCCTGCAACGTGAATGCATCGAGCACCGTCACCAGCGCGCCGGCCCGCAAATCGCCGCCGACAATGAAACTCGGCAGATTGGCAATGCCGAGATGGCGCAGCGCCGCGATCCGCAGCGCATCGCCATTGTTGGCGCGCAAGCGGCCCTTCACATCGACATGGCAGGGCTTGCCGTCGGGCGCGAGAAAGCGCCATTCGTGCAATGTCGCGATATTGCTGTTGCACAGGCAGTCATGGCTCATCAGCTCATCCGGCGAGCCGGGCACGCCGCGCGCCGCCAGATAGGCCGGGCTGGCACACAGCACGCGCCGCACCGGGGCGAGGCGGCGGGCAATCAGGCTGGAATCCTCCAGCGCGCCGATGCGCACGGCCACATCGAAGCCCTCCTCGACCAGATCAACGAAGCGATCGTTCATCACCAGATCGACGCTGACATCGGGATACAGCGCCAGAAAATCGGGCAGCGCCGGGGCGAGATGCAGGAAGCCGAAGCTCATCGGCGCATTCACCCGCAGCAGGCCGCGCGGCGTCGCCTGCAAATGGCTCACCGCCAGCCGGGCGGCTTCCAGTTCTTCCAGGATGCGCGTGGTGCGTTCGAAATAGCCACGCCCCGCCTCGGTGAGCGCCAGGGAGCGCGTGGTGCGGTGGAACAGCCGCACGCCCAGTTCGGCCTCCAGCGCGCTGACCTGCCGGCTGACCACGGATTTCGACAAGCGCAGGCGCCGCGCCGCCTCGGAGAAGGAATTGCTCTCGGCGACGCGGACAAAAGCCTCGATCGCCGCGAGCAAGTCCATGATCTCAGAGCTTCAGGAGCGCATCCGCATTGCCGTGCGCGATCTTCGCCAAATCGGCGGGCGAGACGGGCAGGGTGTTCAGATAATCGGTGGCGCGCTTGTTCGGGCTGTAGGGATAATCGACCGAGAACATGATGCGGTCGGCGCCGAAGGAGGCGATCGCGGCCAGGAAGGGCGGCAGGCTAAAGAAGCCGCTATTGGTGATCCACACCTGCTCCAGGATGGTCTCACTCACGCTGCGGCTCAGATAGGATTTCGTGGCGCCGGTGAACACATCGTCCACCCGCGTCAGCATCATCGGCAGGCCTTCGCCCATATGGCCGATGATCAGCTTCAGGCCACGATGGCGCTCCAGCGTGCCGGAAACCACCAGGCGCAGCACATGCATGGCGACTTCGGAATGCCAGCCCCAGCCGGCGATCGACAGCACGAAGCCGGCCGGGTGGGGCAGGCCGCTGTAATAGGCCTCGCGCACGGCCTGGGGCGGCAGGCCGGGATGGAGGTAGATCGGCACGTCCAACGCAGCGGCACGCGCCAGGATCGGCTCAAAGCTCGGGTGATCGAGGAACAGATCGTTGGTCGTGCCGTTGATCAGCGCGCCCTTGAACCCAAGGTCGCGCACGCAGCGTTCCAGCTCATCGGCCGCGGCCTCGGGTGCCGTCATCGGCATATGCGCGAAGCCGGCCAGACGGTCGGGCTGGGCGGCCACGGCGGCGGCCAGCATGTTGTTGTAATCACGCGCGAAGCCGGGGCCGGACGCGGCATCCAACAATTCCGCGCCGGGGCCTGAGGCCGACAGCACCTGAACGGTGAGCCCGCTGGCATCCATGTCGGCCAGCCGCCCGGCGCCCAGATCGGCCAATTGTGCCGTCGGGCCCATCACGGAGCCATCGGCGGCGGGGCGTGGCCAGCCGCGCGCAGCCGCCACATCGGGGCTGATGCGCCGGACCATGTCCGGGCTGCAGAAATGCTCTTCGAGTGCGACGATGCGCATGGCTGAAATCCTCCCGTTCGATGCCACTTGCGGCGGGGCCACGCAGGGCCCCGCCGGTGCGGTATTTTTTGTTCAGGCGTTGGCGGCCGTCTGGGCCGCTTGAGCCTGGCGCTGCTGCCACAGGGCCAGGAAGTCGATCGGCTGCAACATCACGGGCGGGAAGCCGCCATCGCGGGTTACATCGGCCAGGATGTTGCGCGCATAGGGGAACAGCAGGCGGGGGCATTCCACCACCAGAACCGGCTCCACGCTCTGCTCCGGCACGCCGTTCAGCGTGAAGATGCCCGAATACGCCAACTCGGCGATGAACACGACGCCACCGCCGCCCTCGGCCAGCGTGCCATTGCTGGCCGGCGTGGTCGGCGGCTCGGTGGCCTCGGCGCGCACCGCGAGGGTGACCTCGAACACGCTCTGGCCTTCTTGGATGCGACGGACCTGCACATCGAGGTTGATGTTCACATGCGGCTGGGTGCGCAGTGAGGCATAGACCTGCGGCGCGTTCGGTACCTCGAAGGAGAGGTCCTTCACATATTGCAGGTTCACCACCAGCGGGGGCTGGGCTTGCGCGCCGGCAGTCGGGGCGGCGGTCGTTTCAGACATGGAAGCTCTCCGTTGCAGCGGCGCCGGTCGGGGCGCGGGATCCTGGCGCCCGGTAGCACGGGAAAGTGGCGCGCGCAAAAACCAGCTATTGGGGTTTCGCCGGCAGGTGGTACGGACCTTCCATGGCATGCGCGCCCCCGGGCGGGGCCGGGGCCGTCGGGTCGAAACGCAGCCACTCCCCGTTCATCAGCCGCTCCCCCGTGAGGGCAAGGATAAAGCCCCAGTGGCTGATCACCACGGTTTCCGCCCAGTCGGTCAGCATCGCCATCTCGGCGCGGAAACGCGCGGCGCGGCCCGCGGCCTCGGCCACCGGTTCCTCGATCGGCGGCCACCACACCTCCTCCAGCGTGGTGAAATCATGCTCCGGCCAGGCACGGGCCAGGGCGCTGCGCTTTGTGCCGATGTCGCAGGTGAAGGCAAAGCGCTCCCGGATCTGGTCGGTCACGATCACCGGAACCTCCAGCGCGCGCGCCACCGGCCGGGCGGTTTGCAGGGCGCGGGTGTAGGGCGAGCACAAGATGCGGCGCACCTTCTGGGTGGCCAAAGCCGCCGCCGCCTGCTCGGCCTGGGCGTGGCCCAGCTCGGTGAGTTTCGGATCGGGGATGCCCGGATCACGCTTTGTGGCGGTGAACACGACATTGAATTCGCTCTGGGCGTGGCGCAGCAGGATCATGACAATCGATTAAGGGCGCCCCCAAACTCCTGCAAGGCTGCGGCATCTGGTTGCCGTGCCCCCTTCGGCCCCCTATGTCTGGCAGCCGGAGGTCCCGCATGGGCAACAGTTTCCCGATCGACATCGTTCTGTTCGGCATGATCGCCGCGTTCCTGGTGCTGCGCCTGCGCGGCATCCTGGGCAAGCGCACCGGATTCGAGCGTCCACCGCAGGCCGCGCCGCTGACCACGCCTGGCACCGGGCCAATCATCGAAGGCCGGCTCGAAAAGGAGCAGGCGCAACCGACGGTCTTCCTGCCCGATCCCGGCACGCCGGCCGCGCTGGCGCTTTCGGCCATGCAGGGCGTGGATTCAAGCTTCGATCCGGCGCGCTTCCTGGCCGGCGCGCAGCAGGCCTTCCACATCATCGTCGCCGCCTATGCCGGCGGCGATCGCGGGGGGTTGGAACCGCTGCTGGCGCCCGAGACCTACGCCGCCTTCGCCGGCGCCATCACCACGCGCGAGGCCGCCGGCGAGACGCAAAAAACCGAAATCCGCGCCCTGCTCGAATCGCATATCGAGGCCGCGGTGCTGCGTGGTTCGGTTGCCGATATCACGGTGCGCTTCGTCTCCGACCAGGTGAACCACACGCTCGATCGCGAGGGCCGCGTGATTGCCGGCACTGATGCGGTGACCGAGATCACCGATGTTTGGAGTTTCGAGCGCGACCTCGCCTCCCGCGACCCGACCTGGCGGCTGACCGGCGCACGCAGCAATTGAAGGCTTCCCGGCTGGTGGCCATCGCTTGCGCGGTGGCGGCACTCGCCGGTTGCCACCGGGCCCCTCCGGGGCCGAGCCTGACTTCGGTGCCGTTCGCGCTCCTGCCGGGCTGGGCGGAGGATCATCCCGCAGCCGCCCTACCCGGGTTGCTGGCGGATTGCGCGCATCTTGTGGCACTGCCAGCGGAAACCCCGCTCGGCCTGCCCGGCCAGGCCCTGCCAGGCTTTCATGCCGGCGATTGGCGCGGCGTGTGCGCCCGCGCCGCCACTGTGATGGGCAAAGACGCGGCCGCCGCCCGGGCCTATTTCGAGCAGGATTTCACCGCCTACCGCCTGGAGGATTCCGGCAACTCGGCCGCGGAATTCACCGGCTATTATGAGCCCGAGATGGCGGGTAGCCTGGTGCGCGACGGCAAATTCACCACACCGCTGCTCGGCCGGCCCGACGACCTGATCCAGGCCGATCTCGGCCGGTTCATCCCCGATCTGCATGGGCGCTCGATCACCGGGCGCGTCGCCGGCCACGCGCTGGTGCCGTATTTCAGCCGCGCCGAGATCGAGCGCGGCGCGCTGGACGGGCAGCATCTGGAATTGCTGTTCGTGGCCGATCCGGTGGATGCCTTCTTCCTGCAGGTGCAGGGCTCCGGGCGCGTCGATCTGCCCGATGGCAGCGTGGTGCGCGTGGCCTATGCGGCGCAAAACGGGCTGCCCTATGTCGCCATCGGCCGCAAGCTGGTGGAACGGGGCGCGCTGCCGCAGGATGGCGTGACGATGCAGGCGATTCGCGCCTGGCTCGCAGCACATCCGCAGGAGGTGGCACAAATGCTCGACGAAAACCCCTCCTACGTGTTCTTCCGCCTCCGCCAGGGCGTGGCCCCCGATCAGGGGCCGCCCGGTGCGCTCGGCGTGCCCCTGGTGCCCGGCCGCTCGATCGCGGTGGATCGCGGCGTGATCCCGCTCGGCGCCCCGGTCTGGCTCGACACCACCGACCCCGCCGACGGCAGCAAGTTCCAACGGCTGATGCTGGCGCAGGACACGGGCGGGGCGATCAAGGGTGCGCGGCGAGCGGACATCTTCTTTGGCTGGGGGGAAGCGGCCGAACAGCGCGCCGGGGCCGCGCGCCAGCCAGGCACGCAATATGTGCTGCTGCCCAAGGTGGCCTCGTGAACGACCTGGCGGCGACGCTGGCGCCTTCCTGGACGCTGCATTGCGGTGATTGCCTGGACATCCTCGCAACGCTGCCCGAGTCCTCGATCGACGTGGTCGTGACCTCCCCGCCGTACAATCTGGCGCTGGCCTATCGCAGCTACACAGACCGGATGGACGAGGCGGCGTATCTCGATTGGATGGTGCAGGTGTGCACCGCCCTGCGTCGGGTGATGAAGCCCGGCGCCTCGTTCTTCCTGAACATCTCGGGATCGAACTCGCAGCCCTGGCTGCCCTTCGAGCTGATCGTGCGGCTGCGGCCCCTGTTCGTGCTGCAGAACCACATCACCTGGATCAAGTCGATCGCCATCGGCACCGATTCCGTGGGCCACTACAAGCCGATCCGCGGCGAGCGCTTCCTGCACCACAACCATGAGCATGTGTTTCACTTGACGCTGGAAGGTGGCGTGAAGCTCGACCGGCTTTCGGTTGGGGTGCCGTTCAAGGACAAATCCAACATCGCCCGGCGCGGTCATGCGCAGGATTTGCGCTGCCGTGGCAACACCTGGTTCATTCCCTACAGCACGGTGCAATCCAAGGCCGGCAAGCACCACCACCCGGGCACCTTCCCGCTCGATCTGCCGCGCTGGTGCATCCGGCTGCACGGCGCGCCGGCGCCCGCCGTGCTGGACCCGTTTGCCGGCACCGGCACAACCTTGCTCGCGGCGGCGATGGAAGGCGGGCGGGGCATCGGCATTGAGCTGGATCCGGATTATGTTGCGATCGCCGAGGACCGCTTGCGCGCGGCGTTGGCGTGATGGAAAGAGACCCAACCATGTCCGCCAAGCCCCGCGTCGCGCTGTTCGTCACCTGCCTGGTTGATCTGCACCGGCCCAGCGTGGGCTTCGCCGCGATCCGGCTGCTGGAACAGGCCGGGTGCCAGGTGGAGGTTCCCCGCGCGCAAACCTGCTGCGGCCAACCGGCCTACAATGCCGGCGATCGCGCCACCGCGCGCGACCTGGCGATCGGACTGATCGAGAGTTTTTCCGGCTATGACTATGTGGTCGCGCCCTCCGGCTCCTGTGCCGGAATGCTGCGCGTGCATATGCCGCATCTGTTCGACGACGACCCCAATCTGCGGGCGCGCGCCGATGCGCTGGCGGCGAAAACCTGGGAGCTTGTGAGCTTTCTCACGGACGTGCGCGGCGTCACCAGCGTGGCCTCCGGCTTCACAGGCCACGTGACCTATCACGATGCCTGTGCCGGATTGCGCGAGCTGGGCGTGCGCGACCAGCCGCGCGCCCTGCTCGCCGCGATCCCTGGCGTGACCATCACCGAACTGGCCGATCGCGATGTGTGCTGCGGCTTCGGCGGCACGTTCTGCGTCAAATACCCGGAAATCTCGACCCGCATGGTCGAGGACAAGGTGCGCGACATCGTGGCAACCGGGGCCGACACGCTGCTCGCCGGCGATCTCGGCTGCCTGCTCAACATCGCCGGTCGCCTGCACCGCGAGGGCCAGCCCATCGCGGCGCGCCACGTGGCCGAGGTGTTGGCCGACATGACCGCCAGCACCCCGCCGATCGGCGGCGCGCCCTCGGGGAAGACGGCTTAGCTCAAGGCTGGGGAACACTTCGTCAATCTCTGCCCCAAAATGACCCAATTCCCGCCACGCCATGGCGGGCGGTTCGGCGTTATCATCCGCATTCTGGTTTCCAGTTAAAGGACACCGACCATGCAACGCCGTCCTGTTCTTGCCCTGCTCGGCCTGGCCGCCGCCGCAATTCCGCTGCTGGCCCCCGCGCAGGCGCACGCCTATTGGAACCGCTGGGGCTGGGGCCGGGGTCCTGGCGTGGTGATCGCCCCGCCGTATGTGGTGGCACCGCCTGCGTACTACGCCCCGCCGCCGGCCTATTACGCGCCCTATGCACCGCGCCCCTATGTCCGCTGGATTCCGCCGCATCGCGATTGGCGGGGGTATTTCGTTCCGGGGCACTGGGCGTAAGGCACCCCTTTACGGCGCCTGAAGATGCCGGATCGTGAAGCCGCCATGGTTGGCTGAGAGCGCCTCGGCCACCATGGTGCGGTGGCATTGCGC
>Ga0316222_1005001_pt1 | contig 11607 bp, 12 predicted proteins | sample TBH18011metaG_FD_206008 | JGI IMG/M metagenome (GOLD analysis project Ga0316222, IMG submission 206008) | Freshwater microbial communities from Trout Bog Lake, Wisconsin, USA - TBH18011 | ecosystem: Environmental > Aquatic > Freshwater > Lake > Hypolimnion/Profundal zone | place: USA: Wisconsin... | reverse complement strand
CGGGAGGTCGCCGAGAACAGCTTCCGCCGCAAGTCATCGACCTCGTCATCCCCGAAGCTGTAAGAATCCTTCCACGCGACCGCCATCGGCTTATCCCAGGCTATCTGCCCATGATCGGGACATTACCCTGGGTAACAACGCCGCTGAATTAGGTAAACGCCCGATTATACCAAGGGTATGGCCGGCGCGAAAAAGCGCGGATCGGTCAAGGCGCTGACCGAGATGATCCGGGTGTCGCGGTGCCCGCCCAAACTGCTGAGATGGGCGTGATGCAGCCCATCGGCCGCCACCCATAGTCGCGACACCTCATAGACCGGCCCCTTCGGCTGATCGGCCTTGACGAACCTGTCCCCCAATTGGACGGCGGGGATCTTTCGGTCAAACAACCCCATGCCAAAACCCCATCGGCCCAACGGAGTTCCCCCCCCAGGCCCCCTGCGCCGGCGACGTTACTCCCCCAGACCGGGCTTGATAATCGGGCGAAGGCCTCACCTGGATCAGCGCCCCACCACCAGCGTCGCCCAACCATCAACGACGCGGCGCGCCTTCAGGGTCAGGCCCTGGCGTTCGTGCACCGCCATTACCATCCGTTCCTGCCATTCCAGCAGGCCGGACAGCACCGCCACCCCACCGGGGGCCAGGGCGGCGGCTAGCTTTGGCGCAAAGCGGCACAGCGGGCGGGCCAGGATGTTGGCGACCACCACGTCGAAGGGCTGACGTTTCGCCAAAGCCGGATGGCGCCACCCGTCGCTGACCACGACGCGAACTCGGGCCGCCATGCCATTGGCGGTGGCGTTGCCGGCCGCTACCCGCACCGCCGCCGGGTCGATATCGGTGGCCAGAACCGGGCAGGCCCACATCTTGGCCATGGCGATGGCCAAGATGCCCGAGCCGCAGCCGAGATCGAGCGCCCGCATGCGCCGCCCCTTTTTGCCCAGGCCATCAAGTGCCAACAGGCAGCCGCGGGTGGTGGCGTGCTCTCCCGAGCCGAAGGCGGTGCCGGCATCCATCAGCAATGGGATACGGCCGACCGGAACCTCGCCCTCCCAATGGGAGCCGCGCACGAAGAAGCGGCCGGCATCGATCGGCGGGAAGTCGCGCATATTGGCAGCCACCCAATCGAGGTTGGGCAGCCGTTCGATCTCCAGATCCGGAACCGCCACGCCATTGGCCGCCGCAACCAGTTCCAGCGCGGTGGTGACGGCGCCACGGTCGGGCGGCGTGCGGCAATAGCCTTCGAGATGCCAGTCGCCCTCGCCGTCCGAGCGGCCGGAGCGGTCGTCCATGAAGGTGGTCACCGTCTCGGCGAAACGCTCGAACACCGTCTCGAAGCGCTCCACCAATTCGACCGGCACGGTCAGACGCATATGCCAAATGTCGGGAAAAACGGGCGGCATGGGCGGACTCCTGGGATGGGCGGCGACGCCGGTTACACCGCTTCGACGAAGCTGTCGAGCACCTTCTTCAGCCCGGCATGGTCGAAGGCGATCTCCAGCTTATCGCCATCGACGGCGCGCACGGTGCCGGTGCCAAACTTGGTGTGGAAGACTCGCGCGCCGGGCTGGAACCCGGAACTCGTCGCGGCGCGTTCGGCCACCTTCCAGGAACTGGCCTCAAGGACGGGCGCCGAGCGGGAGCGCGGCGCCCAATCGCCGCCGCCGCCGGCATACAGGCCGCGATCAGCTTGGCGCTCCACATGGGCCGCCGGCAATTCGTCGAGGAAGCGCGACGGCAAGCTGTTCTGCCACTGGTTATAGATGCGGCGATTGGCGGCGAAGCTGATCCGCACCCGCTTCCTGGCGCGGGTGAGGCCGACATAGGCCAGCCGGCGCTCCTCTTCCAGGCCACGTTCGCCGTGCTCGCCCATGGCGCGGGAATGGGGAAACACGCCTTCTTCCCAACCTGGCAGGAACACCGTGTCGAATTCCAGTCCCTTGGCGCCATGCAACGTCATCAGCGCCACCCGGTCGCCCTCGGCATTGGCGTCGTTCTCCATCACCAGGGCGACGTGCTCCAGGAATCCTTGCAGCGAGTCGAATTCCTCCAGCGCCGCCACCAGCTCCTTGAGGTTCTCCAGCCGCCCCGGCGCCTCGGGCGATTTGTCAGCCTGCCACATGCCGGTATAGCCAGATTCGTCGAGGATAGTGGCTGCCAGGTCCCAGTGATCGACGCCCTCCATCAGCGCGCGCCAGCGATCAATATCGGCGACGAAGCCGGCTAGGGCCTGGCGCGCTTTCGATTTCAACTCGTCGGTTTCACAGACCAGCCGCGCCGCCTCAAACAGCGACACTTTGCGTGCCCGTGCCGCCAGATGGATGGTTTGCAGCGCCATGTCGCCCAGGCCGCGCTTGGGCAGGTTGATGATGCGCTCGAAGGCTAGCCCGTCATCGGGCGACACCACCAGACGCAGATAGGCCATGGCGTCGCGGATTTCAGCTCGCTCGTAGAAACGGGGACCGCCGATCACTTTGTAGGGGACGCCGGTGGTGATCAGCCGTTCCTCGAACTCGCGGGTCTGGAAGCCGGCGCGCACCAGCACCGCCATCGAGGACAGGGAATCGCCCTTGCGTTGCAGCGCCTCCATCTCCTCGACCACGACCCTGGCCTCCTCCTCGCCGTCCCAGACGGCGCGGACCTGGATCTTCTCGGTCTCGTCGCCATGATCAAGGCCCGGCCGCAATGTCTTGCCCAAACGGCCGGCATTGTGGGCGATCAGGTGGCTGGCGGCGGCCAGGATATGGGGCGTCGAGCGGTAATTGCTTTCCAGCCGGACCACGCGTGCGCCGGGGAAATCCGCCTCGAAGCGAAGGATGTTGCCGACCTCGGCGCCGCGCCAGGAATACACGCATTGATCGTCATCGCCAACGCAGCAAATGTTGCGGTGCTTCTGGGCCAACAGGCGCAGCCACAGATACTGCGACACGTTGGTGTCCTGGTATTCATCCACCAGCAAATAGCGGAACTGCTCCTGGTACTGGGCCAGCACCTCGGGCTGGGACAGGAACAGGGTCAAATTGTGCATCAGCAGATCGCCGAAATCGCAGGCGTTGAGCGACAGCAATCTCTCCTGGTACATCCGATACAGCGCCGGGGCGCGGCCATCAACGAACTCGGAATCGGCGCCGGCCGGCACTTTCTCGGCCACTTGGCCGCGATCCTTCCAGCGCTGGATCGCCCCCATCACCGCCTGGGGCGGCCATTTCTTGGCGTCGATATTCTCGGCCGCCATCACCTGCTTCAACAGCCGCATCTGGTCGTCGGAATCGAGGATGGTGAAGTTGGATTTCAGCCCCACTGCCTCGGCATGGCGGCGCAGGATGCGCACCGCCACCGAATGGAAGGTGCCGAGCCAGATGCCCTCGGCCACCGGGCCGATCAGGTGGGCGACGCGCTCGCGCATTTCCCGCGCTGCCCGGTTGGTGAAGGTCACCGCCAGGCATTGCCACGGCTGGGCCTTGCGCCCGGCCAGGATGTGGGCCAGGCGCGAGGTCAGCACCTTGGTCTTGCCGGTTCCGGCCCCCGACAGCACCAGCACCGGCCCATCGGTGGCGGTCACCGCCTGGTATTGCTCGGGGTTGAGTCCCTTCAGCCAGGGCGCGTCATCGGGCACCCGCACCGGGCCGGCATTAGGCCGGGCCGAGGGCTGGAAGGGATCGGGCGGATCGTCGTCGAGGGCGAAGGGGTCGGACATGGCTAAATGATATAGGATTTTTCAAACCATCATCCCAGTCCCAATCGCCGCCCGTTCGTACAATTCGCAACACTTCGTGATCCTGCTCCCCGCCCTTTTTCGATGGCGCGATGGCCCCAGGAATGCTATCTCAACCGCCCTGACCTTTAGGCTAGAACGCGGAAATCAAGCGCGCAAACGGTTAGTGGGCCGGTACACCTGGTAGGGGGTAAACGATGCAGGAAATCATTCGTCAACTGGAAGAAAAGCGCAATCGCGCCCGCCTTGGCGGCGGCCAGAAGCGCATTGACGCGCAGCATTCCAAGGGCAAGTTGTCTGCGCGCGAGCGCATCGAGCTGTTGCTTGACACGGGTTCCTTCGAAGAATGGGACATGTTCGTCGAGCACCGCTGCAACGACTTCGGCATGGGCGATCAGACCATCCCCGGCGACGGTGTGGTTACCGGCTACGGGACCGTCAACGGCCGACTGGTGTTCGTGTTCAGCCAAGATTTCACCGTGTTCGGCGGCTCGCTGTCCGAACCCCACGCCCAGAAGATCTGCAAGATCATGGACAAAGCGGTCCAGGTCGGCGCCCCGGTGATCGGCCTCAACGATTCGGGCGGCGCCCGCATCCAGGAAGGCGTCGATTCCCTGGCCGGCTATGCCGAAGTGTTCCAGCGCAACGTGCTGGCGTCGGGCGTGGTGCCGCAGATCAGCATGATCATGGGTCCCTGCGCCGGTGGCGCGGTGTACTCGCCGGCCATGACCGACTTCATCTTCATGGTCAAAGACAGCTCCTACATGTTCGTCACCGGCCCCGACGTGGTGAAGACTGTCACCCACGAAACGGTGACCGCCGAGGAACTGGGTGGCGCCATCACCCATTCGAGCAAGTCGGGCGTCGCCGATCTCGCCTTCGAGAACGACGTCGAGGCCCTGCTGCAATTGCGCCGCTTCATCGACTTCCTGCCGGCCTCGAACCGTGAGAAGCCGCCGATGCGCCCCGTGGCCGACTCGCCCGAGCGCAAGGATTTCAGCCTGGACACCTTGATCCCGGACAATCCCAACAAGCCCTACGACATGAAGGAGCTGATCCTCAAGGTGGTCGATGAGCACGACTTCTTCGAGGTCGCGCCCACCTATGCCGGCAACATCATCGTCGGTTTTGGTCGCATGGAGGGCCGCACCGTCGGCATCGTCGCCAACCAGCCGATGGTTCTGGCTGGCTGCTTGGACATCGCCACCTCGATCAAGGCGGCCCGCTTCGTCCGCTTCTGCGATGCCTTCAACATTCCGATCGTCACCTTCGTCGATGTGCCCGGCTTCCTGCCCGGCACCGCGCAGGAATACGGCGGCATCATCAAGCACGGCGCCAAGCTGCTCTACGCCTACGCCGAAGCCACCGTGCCGAAGATCACCATCATCACCCGCAAGGCCTATGGCGGCGCCTATGACGTCATGAGCTCGAAGCACCTGCGCGGCGACGTCAACTTCGCTTGGCCGACCGCCGAGATCGCGGTGATGGGGCCGAAGGGCGCGGTGGAGATCATCTTCCGCCAGGACCTGGGAGACGCCGAGAAGATCGCGGCGCGCACCGAGGAATACCGCCTGAAGTTCGCGAACCCCTTCATCGCCGGCCATCGCGGCTTCATCGACGACGTCATCATGCCCAGTTCGACCCGCAAGCGCATTTGCCGGTCGCTCGCCATGCTGAAGGACAAGGACATCAAGAATCCTTGGAAGAAGCACGGCAACATCCCGCTCTAAGGGGAGGGAAAAGCCATGTCTTCTCGTCAGGAAAAGAAACTCGATCAACCCCAAGCCGGGGTGAGGGGGCCAGGGATGTTCTCCAAGATTCTCATTGCCAATCGTGGCGAAATCGCCTGCCGGGTCATGAAGACCTGCCGCAAGATGGGCATCAAAACCGTTGCCGTTTATTCCGACGCCGACAAGGACGCGCTGCATGTCAGCATGGCCGACGAGGCGGTTCACATCGGGCCGGCGCCGTCGGCCCAATCCTATCTGATTGCCGACAAGATCGTCGAAGCGTGCAAGAAGACCGGCGCTCAGGCGGTGCATCCGGGCTACGGCTTCCTGTCGGAAAAGCGTGAGTTCCAGGAAGCTTTGGCCAAAGAGGGGATCGTCTTCATCGGCCCCGACGCCCACGCCATCTTCGCCATGGGCGACAAGATCGAATCGAAGAAGCTGGCCAAGGAAGCTGGCGTCACCACCGTTCCGGGTTTCCTGGGCGTGATCAAGGACGCCGACGAGGCGGTCAAGATCGCCAACGAGATCGGCTATCCGGTGATGATCAAGGCCTCGGCCGGCGGCGGCGGCAAGGGCATGCGTTTGGCGTGGAACGACAAGGAGGCCCATGAAGGCTTCACGTCGGCCACCAACGAAGCCAAGACATCGTTCGCCGATGACCGCGTCTTCGTCGAGAAGTTCATCGAGCAGCCCCGCCACATCGAAATCCAGGTTCTGGCCGACGGTCAGGGCACGGTGCTCTATCTCGGCGAACGCGAATGCTCGATCCAGCGTCGCCACCAGAAGGTCATCGAAGAGGCGCCGTCGCCCTTCCTCAACGAGGAACTGCGCAAGGCAATGGGCGAGCAGGCCTGCGCCCTGGCCCGTTCGGTCAATTATAAGTCGGCCGGCACCGTCGAATTCATCGTCGGCGGCGCCACCGGCCAGTTCTACTTCCTGGAAATGAACACCCGCCTCCAGGTCGAGCATCCGGTCACCGAAATGGTCACCGGCATCGATCTGGTCGAGCAGATGATCAAGGTGGCCGCCGGCGAGAAGCTGGCGTTCAAACAGGAAGACATCAAGCTGACCGGCTGGGCCATCGAAGCCCGCGTTTATGCCGAGGACCCCTTCCGCAACTTCCTGCCCTCGATCGGCCGCCTGACTAAGTACATGCCGCCGCCCGAGAGCCCGCATTGCCGGGTCGATACCGGCGTCTATGAGGGCGGCGAGATCAGCATGTATTACGATCCGATGATCGCCAAGCTGATCTCCTACGGCCCCAACCGCGATTCCGCCATCACCCACATGCGGGAAGCCCTCGACCAGTATTACATCCGCGGTCTGACCCACAACATTCCCTTCCTCGCTTCGCTGATGAGCAAGGAGCGGTTCGTCAAGGGCAACCTGACCACCGGCTTTATCGCCGAGGAATATGCCGACGGCTTCCATGTCGATGACTTGCCGGCCGACGATTCGACCGTGCTGGTGGCGGTAGCGGCCTCGGTCAAGCGCCGTATCAGCGACCGCAACAACAAGATTTCCGGCCAGTTCCCCGGCCATGAGCGGCATTCGCCGATCAACTGGACGGTGGTGCTGAACGGCCAGCACTACGACGTCGAGATCCGCAATGCCGCCGGTGGCTACGCGGTGGCGCTGGGGGGCGAGACCTACACGGTCAAGACCGACTGGCAAATCCACGAGGAACTGTTCAAAGCCACCATCAACGGCCGCTCGATCTGCGTCCAGGTTGACCGTTTGGGCATAGCCTACCGCCTGTCGCATCAGGGCAATCGCGCCCTGGCCATGGTGCTGACCCGCACCGGCGCCGCCATGCACAAGCTGATGCCCAACAAGCCGCCGCCGGACACCTCGAAGTTCCTGCTGTCGCCGATGCCGGGTCTGTTGGTGTCGCTGGCGGTGACCGAAGGCCAGGAGATCAAGGCCGGCGAAACGCTGGCGGTGGTCGAAGCCATGAAGATGGAAAACATCCTCAGGGCCGAACGCGACGGCACTATCGGCAAGCTCCACGCCAAGCCGGGCGATTCGTTGGCGGTCGATCAGAAGATCGTCGAATTCGCCTGAGTTCGGACTTCCATGGCCGTCATCCCCTTACGGGGATGACGGCCATGTTTTTTCGCGACCACCATGACCACAGACACCAAAACCGTACGGGTCGAAATCTTTGGCCGCGTCCAGGGCGTCTGGTATCGCGGCTGGACAGTGAAAGAGGCCGAGGCGCTCGGCCTTGACGGCTGGGTCCGCAACCGCGCCGACGGCCACGTGGAAGCGGTTTTCCACGGTCCCGCCGCCGTGGTTGAGGCGATGGTCGGCTATTGCCGCCGTGGACCGCCGGGGGCGCGGGTCACCGACATCGCTGTCGAAGCCTGCACCGAGATCCCCACTTCCGGCTTTTGCCAGAAACCGAGTTGCTGATGAGCGCCTATACCCCCTTTGCCGCCACGCTCCGATTTGTCGCCCGGCAACCCCATGGCGGCGATGCCCAGACCGCCACCATGATGGCCTTGCTGGAACAGGCCGCCGCCGCGCTGGAGGCCGATGGCGCCTTCACCGTCGCGGCGGACGATCTGACGCTCACCGCGCGGGCTTTCGCCGCCACCGCCGCCCTTTTGCAAAAGCAAATCCTGCCGGAAACCATCGCCCACGGCCACGCCTCGGCCGAGGCCCAGATCCGCTGGTCGGTGGATGCCGCCATGGAGGCCGTCACCCTGTTGCTGCGAGAAGCGGCGGCCGGGGCCAATCTGCCGGTGACGGTGACAGTGCCGTCACCGCCGGTGTGACGGAATCCTGTCGGTGACCGACGAATTATGCTAGTCTGGAACATGTTTCGTTGAGAAGGGACGGCCGACCATGCCCGTCGCCGACGTCGCCTCCATCGCCCGCTACGCGGTTACCTCACAGGCTGGGCTGCTCCGCCAGAACTTGGCCATCGCCGCAACGGCCGCAGACCACAAGGCGTCCGAGGCGGTGGCCAATGTCGTGGCCAAGGCGGCCGGAACCGGCCGAGGCCAAGTGGTCGATATCAAGGCCTAGGCTGGTTACAAACCCATACATTTCGTCCCCTACCGCTGAAACAATGCCGCCGCTACAGTAGCGGGCATGACCAGCACACCAAACGCCCTCACCGTTCTCGCCATCCGCGACTTCCGCCTGTTCCTCGGCATCCGCTGGGTCGCCACCTGCGCCTATCAGATGGTGGCGGTGGCGGTGGGCTGGCAGGTCTACGCCCTGACAGGCGATCCCCTTTATCTCGGCCTGGCCGGGCTGGCCGAGTTCCTGCCCGCGTTCCTGTCGGCGCTGCCGGCCGGCCATGTGGCCGACCGCTATGACCGCCGCCGGGTGATCGGCCTGTGCCTGGGCACCTACGCCCTGGCGGTGCTGGGATTGCTGGCGCTCTCGTTGCAATCGGCGCCGGCGGTGGGGGCGATTTACGCCCTGGTGGCGATAACCGGGGTGACCCGCGCCTTCATGATACCCTCGACCCAATCGCTGTTGCCCGTGCTGGTCCCTGCCGAATTGTTCCCCCGCGCCGTCGCCTGGAGTTCCAGCTCGATGAAGGTGGCAATGATTGCCGGGCCGGCCGTCGGTGGGTTGCTCTACGCCCTTGGCCCGGCGGCGGTCTACGCCACCGCCGGAACGCTGCTGGCCGTCTCCGCCCTGGCCACCACCCGATTCCGTGCCAAATTGCTGGCCCATTCCGCCACTACCACCGGCTTGGGGGGATTGCTGGCCGGAGTGCATTACGTCCGCTCGCGCAAGGACATCCTGGGGGCCATCTCGCTCGATTTGTTCGCGGTGCTGCTGGGCGGCGCCACCGCCCTATTGCCGATCTACGCCAAAGACATCCTGACGGTCGGCCCGGTCGGCCTTGGCATCCTCAGGGCGGCGCCCTCGGTCGGCGCTGCAGTGATGGCCCTGGTGCTGGCCTGGCGGCCGTTGGAGCGCCACGCCGGGGCCAAGCTGTTCGCGGCCGTGGCGTTGTTCGGGCTTGCGACCATCGTGTTCGGGCTGTCGCGCAGCTTCGGCCTGTCTCTGGCAGCATTGGCGGCGCTGGGGGCCTCGGACATGGTCAGCGTGGTCACCCGCCACACCCTGGTGCAACTCCGCACCCCCGACGAGATGCGCGGCCGGGTCAGCGCCGTCAATTGGGTGTTCATCGGCGCCTCCAACGAATTGGGCGACTTCGAATCCGGCCTGACCGCCTCGTGGTTCGGCACCGTGCCGGCGGTAGTAATCGGCGGCGTCGGGACGTTGGTGGTGGCGCTGGCCTGGCCCTGGATCTTTCCAGAGCTGCGCCGGATCGACAGCCTGACCCACCCGGACGAGAAGGCGTGACCCGTTCGGCCGGTGACATTGCACATCTCAGATTGCCAAATTCATAGAAGCAGCATTCCATTACGTGCTTTTTTTGATGCATTTGCTGTCGGATCGGCCGAGATGGCGTGTTTTCCTTGCTTTTGCCGTCCGAAGAATCGAGAGTGCCGTGATCAATCCTGCTAGAGAACGACCTAGAATCGCTCGGCACTTGATGCACGGCGCCATCGCGGCCCGCGCGACACTCATGATTTGGAGACATCAAATGCCGAACGGCACTGTCAAATGGTTCAACAGCACCAAGGGTTTCGGTTTCATCGCTCCCGATAGCGGCGGCGCCGACGTGTTCGTCCACATCTCGGCGGTTGAGCGCGCCGGCCTGTCTGGCCTCAACGACGGCCAGAAGGTGTACTTCGAGGAAGAGCGCGATCCCCGTAAGGGTAAGACCGCTGCGGTCAACCTGAAGGCGCTCTAAGCACCTGATTGAGCCGGCGGCGCCGATGGCGTCGCCGGCTTTTTCTCGACTCCATCCCAGGAAAATTACGGTGAATGGCCATGTCGCCCAGTGAAATCGTCCGGGTCGAGGCCTATCTGCGCACGCTGTTTGGCAACACCAAGATCAGCATCGAGCCGCCCAAGAAGCGCAACGCCCCTATCGAAGTTTCGGTTGGCGGCGAGTTCATCGGCGTCCTCCACCGCGACGAGGACGAGGGCGAAGTGTCCTACTCGCTGAACATCAGCATCCTCGAAGAGGATCTGCCGACCCTGGCCAGCCGCTAGAAGGTCGCGTGTCCATCTGCAAGATTTGCCGCGCTCCCACCTCCGAGGCCGAGGCCTGCGGCGATGCCTGTCTCCGCCAATTGGGTTGCCTGCGTCTCGCCTGGGACCGCGCCGCCAAGATGGTCGCGCCCAACGGCTATTATGACCGCCGCTACCGCCAACACCTGCGCGACCACAACACCAGGGGCGCCAACGCCATGCTCAAGGAATGGCAAACCGCACGGGAGCGGCTGGGGGAACGGCCGTAGGACGCAACTCCCCCCTTCCCACTTTCGGCATCCCGCGCTATAAACCGCCTTCTCGCGTGTCGAGACCAACGCAGCCGTAGCTCAGCTGGATAGAGCGCTGCCCTCCGAAGGTGCGATCCAGCAGACATATGCCGCCTTAGGATGTCCTTGCCGACTGCGACGTTGCCGCTGAGGCGCTGTCGCGCGTCACTGTGACATCCTCGCCAGCGGCACGAATTATCCACACTGGCGCTCGAAAACACCCTTGGCCGCCCATCGGTGGCGTCCTTCACTACCCCGGTCGATGACGACATCACCAGGGGAACGAAGACGATGGCGACGATCAGGAAGCTCCGGGGCAAGTGGCAGGCGATGGTGCGGCGCAAGGGTATCGCCCCACGCTCAAAGTCCTTCGACAAGAAGTCCGACGCCGAGAAGTGGGCGCGGGACCTTGAGACCCAGGTGGATACCGCCGGCTACGTCCCCGACACCAAGATCGCCGAGCAGACCACCCTGGGCGACATCCTCACTCGCTACCGGAACGAGATCAGCCCGATGAAGCGCTCGGCCAAGACCGAGGCGATCAGGATCAACGCCATGCTGCGCCGGGACGTGTGCCATCGGACTTTGGCCCGACTATCGAGCGCCGACCTCGCCGCCTATCGCGATGAGCGCCTGAAGACGGTGGCCCCGGCGACGGTGATCCGGGAATTGAATACCATCAGCCACGCCATCGACGTGGCCCAGCGGGAATGGGCGATCCATCTGGTCCGAAACCCCGCCAAACTGGTTCGACGCCCGAGCGCTCCCAAGGGACGCACCCGCCGCTTGGAAGGCGATGAGGAAG
>Ga0316222_1004996_pt1 | contig 11620 bp, 10 predicted proteins | sample TBH18011metaG_FD_206008 | JGI IMG/M metagenome (GOLD analysis project Ga0316222, IMG submission 206008) | Freshwater microbial communities from Trout Bog Lake, Wisconsin, USA - TBH18011 | ecosystem: Environmental > Aquatic > Freshwater > Lake > Hypolimnion/Profundal zone | place: USA: Wisconsin... | reverse complement strand
CATACATGGCCATCATCTCGCCCGAGCACACGATGTAGATCTCCTCGGCCTTGCCGTCCCGGATGGGCATGGCGAACCCGCCGCAGACCACGTCACCCAGCACGTCGTAGAAGACGTAGTCGAGCTTCTCCTCGGCGGCGTAGGCGCCCAGCTGCTCGAGCAGGTTGATGGAAGTGATGATGCCCCGGCCGGCGCAGCCGACGCCGGGCTCGGGTCCGCCGGACTCCACGCAGGCCACGTTCTTGTAGCCGGTCTTGCGGACGTCCTCGAGGAGCACGTCCTCGCCCTCGTCCCGCAGCGTGTCCAGCACCGTCTCCTGGTGGAGGCCGCCCAGCAGGAGCCGGGTGGAGTCGGCCTTGGGATCGCAGCCGACGACCATCACCTTCTTCCCCATCTCGGCCAGGCCGGCGACGGTGTTCTGGGTGGTGGTGGACTTGCCGATGCCGCCCTTGCCATAGATCGCGATCTTTCGCATAGCTTCTCCTATTGCCTTGCATGGGCCCGGTTTCTACCCGGGAAGCATCCGGAGGGCGAGGACCGTCCGGGTTATGCGGACGAACCATTCAAAAGTTGTGCCAACACCTTGGAACGGCGCTGGAACCGCGGCGGGCCAAGGCTTCCGGAGAGCCGCGGGGTCCGGCTCGCCTCCGGCGGAGCGCAATGTGTCGACAAAAATGTCGATGCGTCCAGTTGGAGTGAGCATTCCGAACGAAAATAGCCTTTTACGGCCTGCCTTTATTTCGATCTCGACCAAATTGTCGAATAAATGAGGCTGATATCGCTAAAATTTTCGCGCTTGACAAACGGTCGGCTGCTACGTTTGTTCAACGGAAGGGAGCGCACGTGCCAGAACCCCGGAAAAAACCCCCGGCCGGTGCCACGCCCCAGGAGTCCGTCCTGAGCCTCCTGCGCTTCCACGAAATCGAGATGAACTGCCTCCAGGCCGTGTCCCAGATGCTGGCCCACAACTCGGACCACCAGGAACTGCTCCACGAGATCCTGGGCGTGCTGGAGGAGAAGCTGGGGGTGAGCCGGGGCACGGTCATGGTGCTGAGTCCGGACGGCGAGGGGGTCACGGTGGAGGCCGTCGCGCCGGGCTCGGAGCCGCCCCACCACGGGGCCACCTACAGGAAGGGCGAAGGCATCATCGGCCAGGTGCTGGCCAGCGGCCTGGCCGAGATCGTCCCCAACCTGCGCAAGGATCCGCGCTTCAAGGGCCGCCTCCACGGCCGGGATCCCCACCACGCCGACGTGAGCTTCATCTGCGTGCCCGTGCGGGTGGGCAACGACCCCGTGGGCAGCCTCTCGGTGGAGCTTCCGGTCGACGAGCTGCCCCGGCTCAGGGAGGTGGCGCGGGTCATGGAGATCGTCTCCTGCCTCATCGCCAACGACATCTGCAACCGCCGCATCGCCAGGGTCTGGCGCCAGACCCTGGAGATGGAGAACGAGCGGCTGCGCACGGAACTGAGCACCCGCTTCCGGCCCGAGAACATCCTGGGCGAGTCCTCCCACATGCGGCTGGTCTTCACCCGCATCCACCAGGTCGCCGCCAGCGCCACCACCGCCCTCATCCGCGGCGAGTCCGGCACGGGCAAGGAGCTGGTGGCCTCGGCCATCCACTTCAACAGCCCCCGGGCCAGCAAGCCCATGATCAAGGTGAACTGCGCCTCCCTGAGCGAGGGGCTCCTCGAGAGCGAGCTGTTCGGCCACGAGCGGGGCGCGTTCACCGGCGCCATCAGCGCCCGGATCGGCCGGGTGGAGGAGGCCGAGGGCGGCACCCTGTTCCTGGACGAGATCGGGGAGTTCTCCGGCGCCATCCAGGTCAAGCTGCTGCGCCTGCTCCAGGAGCGCGAGTACGAGCGCGTCGGCAGCAACAAGACCCGCAAGGCCAACGTGCGCATCGTCGCGGCCACCAACCGGGACCTCGAGAAGGCCGTGGCGGACGGGCTGTTCCGGCACGATCTCTACTACCGGGTGAACGTCTTCGCCATCAACCTGCCGCCCCTGCGCGACCGCAAGAGCGACATCCTGCTGCTCACCAACCACTTCGTGAAGAAGTACTCGGCCCTGGCCGGCAAGGAGGTGCGCCGGATCAGCACCCCCGCCATCAACATGCTCACGGCCTACCACTGGCCGGGCAACGTGCGCGAGCTGGAGAACTGCATCGAGTACGCCATGCTCCTGTGCCGGGACGGCGTCATCCACGGCCACGACCTGCCCCCGACCCTGCAGATGCCCGACGGCGCGCCCTACCTGGGCACCGGGGGCATGCTCCACGAGCGGGTGGCCATCCTGGAGCGGGACATGATCAGCGACGCCCTCAAGCGCTCCCCCCACAACGTCAGCGCCGCGGCCCGGGAGCTGGGCGTCAACGAGCGGGTGCTCCGCTACAAGCTCGCCAAGCTCGGGCTTGCCAAGCCGGACAGGAAGAAAAACGAGCAACCAGACGCCGATTAGCCTCACCTTCATTTTGGCCATTCTCTTTAACTTTCAAACCAACGGAGGCAACCATGCAGCTCAGCGCCCGGAACGTCCTTGCAGGCCGCATCACCCAGGTGACCCACGGGGCCGTGGAGTCCGAGATCACCCTGGAACTCTCCCAGGGGGTGACCATCGTCTCCACCATCACCAAGTCCTCGGCCGAAGCCATGGGCCTGAAGGTGGGCGGCACGGCCCACGCCATCATCAAGGCCTCGAACGTCATCATCGGCGTCGACTAGCCGCGCCGGCGCGGCATGGACTTCACAGCGATCGGAACGGTGCGGTCCGGGCATGCCGGGGCCAGCGGGACGCCGGTGCAGCCCTGCTTCGCGCAGGGCTGCCGGGGCGTGCTCGAACTGCGCCCGGAACTGGCGGAAGGCCTGGCCGACCTGGAGGGCTTCGAGCGGATCTGGGTGCTCTTCGCCTTCGACCGGAGCGCCTTCCGGGGGCTGACGGTGGTGCCCTACCGGGACACCCGCAGCCACGGGATCTTCGCGACCCGGGCGCCGGCGCGGCCCAACGGGATCGGCTTGTCCTGCGTGAGGCTGCTGGGCATCCGGGGCAACCTGCTGGACCTGGACGAGGTCGACCTGCTCGACGGAACGCCGGTGCTGGACATCAAGCCCTACATCCCCGACTACGATAGCTATCCGGGCGTCCTGGCGGGGTGGGTGGAGGCCGAGGCGGTGCGGCAAGGGCCGCGGGTGGCGGACGGGCGCTTCGAGGCCTGAAGTGTTGTATTGGCGTTGAGATCGCTGGGAAAAGTCAGCATGCAGACCCGGGCGGGCCGCAGCGCCCTGTTCGTGGGGGCCACGGTCATGGTGGACGCCAGGTGACCCGCCCTACCGCGGCGTCCTGTAGACCTCGAGCGACGGCGCCTTCACGCGGTATTCGCCCCCCAGCACCAGATGCTCGCTTTCGGACTCCGGAAAGTGCTTCGGCAGCATCCCGCCGAAGAAGAGGATCTTCGCCATGGGCACCCGCACCTCCCACACCGACGAGCCGAACTCCCAGGCCACCTCCAGGTCGGAGGTGAAGGAACTCAGGCTGTTGAGTTCCACCAGCGAGCCGTCGCCGGGTTCCGCGCTGCGGACGGCGTATTCCTCGGGGTCGTGGGTGCCGCGGTAGAGCGTCATCCACCGCGCGCCGGGGTGGCGGCGGGCCAGCTCGTACTGGCAGAAGGTGTAGACCAGGTCGAGCTGGGCGGCGATGTCCGCGGCGCCGGGGCAGGTCCGGTCCTGGTCGTACTTGGCCTTGGCCGCGGGATTGCCCGCGAGGACCGCGCCGTGGTAGGTGGCCCGCAGGCCGAAGCGGGTGCAGACCCAGCTCTTGAGGACGGCGCCCGAACGGCGGTTGCTGTCGCGGCTCCACCCGCGCAGGAAGCGCAGGTAGTACAGGGGCGAGGCGGGGACGACGTTTTCGTCGAAGTGGAAGCGCGCCGGCATGTACTCCGTGAAGGCCGCCACCCGGTCCGCGGGGGACGCGAGCGCGTCCAGCAGGTCGAACAGGCCCCGCTCGCCCTCCCTGACCCCGCTCAGTTCGACCGGGCAGGGGTCCTCCTGGAATTGCCGGGAAGCCAGGACGGCGGGAGGGACGCTGCAGACAGGTCCGGCTGGGGCTGGCCTACATGAATCCAAGGTGGGAGTCCTCTGGGAAAGGGGGGAAAGGGCTAGCCATGATAACGGTGGGACTACCAGCCGGGGTAGCGGGTTGACCAGTAGGTTGGTTCCGCATCGGGTGACGGTCCGGGCGGGAGGCGCCATTGGGGGGCCGTGGCCAGGTCGTCGGCCACCTCGAGGATGACCTTCCGGAGTTCCAGCTTGTCCAGCCAGCGCTCGGGGATTTCATGCATGCCCTGGGCCGCGCCGAGGATGTTGCCGGTGATGGCGGCCGTGGAGTCGCTGTCGCCGGTGATGTTGGCGGCCATGATCACGCCCTCCTCCAGGTTGCCGGTCCGCAGCGCGCAGAACAGCGCCACCGCCAGGGCCTCCTCCGCCACCCAGCCCTGGCCGAGCGCCACGAGGGCTTCCGGGCTCGGGGTCGGGCCCTCGGCGAGGGACCGGGCCCGGGTCATGGCGTCCAGGGTCTCGCCGTGGTCCGGCTGAAGGCGCAGGAGGGCTTCGGCCTCCGGGAGCGCTTCCCGAAGGCCGCGGCCCCGGGCGAGTTCGCCGATGACCATGGCCAGGACCGCACCCGAAAGCTGGCCGGAAGGGTGGCCGTGGGTCAGGGCGCACGTCTCGCGCCCCAGCTGGAACGCCTGTTCCGGGGTCAGGTCCATCGCGGCGGCGTACAGCCCGATGGGCGCCACCCGCATGACCCCGCCGCAGCCCTTGGAGTTGTTGCGGACCGGGCCCAGATCCTCCAGGGTCTCCCGGTCGGTGAGCGCGCTGAGGCAGGTGTTCCCCGGGGCGCGGACCGAGAACAGCTCCTTGTGCCCGATGAGCCAGCCGTCCATGCCGGTCGGGTTGCCCCGGCGCACCACGCCCTGGGTGATCAGCCAGCGCTGGTAGGCGTGGGCGACCACGGCCGTGACGGCGGTCCGCCCCCGGGTGCGCGCCTGCACGTGGGAACGCAGGAGCCCCTCGGCCGTGAACAGGGTCATCTGGGTGTCGTCGGTGATCGAGCCGTACTTGCCGAAGTCGGGGTGGAAGGACTGGATGCCGCCGGGCCCGAACTGGCTGAGGATATCGGCAAGGCTCATGAATTCCACGGGCGCGCCCAGGGCATCCCCCGCCGCTCCGCCCAGCAGCGAGCCCCGGAAGCGGCTGGCCCGGTCGGGAGGGATCGGGTGGTAGGGCCGCCGGGGCGGCGGCGCCTGGTTTTTCGGTGGGTTCAGCAGGATGTTGTGGATGGCAGTTTCCTCTGCTTGAACACCATCAATAACCGTGCCGGAAGCTGATCACGGCCCCGGGCCAGCCACGCCGGTGCGCCGGGGTCATGGGAGCCCGTCCTGCCCGGGGCGGGGCTGCAGGCCCGGCCCGGACTGCCGGTGCTTGGAGGTGTGGACCCGTTGCCCGCCGTAGATGCCGCGATGGCCCACCAGCACGTAGGCCAGGAAGCTGGTGATGACCAGGGGCCCGGTGAAGCCCGGGCCGAACAGCTCGATCCCCATGAAGGTCGACGCGATGGGCGTGTTGCTGGCCGCGGCGAACACGGCGATGAAGCCCACCGCCGCGATGAAGGGCACGGGCAGGCCCAGGGCGGGGGCGAGCGCCGCCCCCAGCAGGGCGCCGATGACGAACAGGGGGGTGACCTCGCCGCCCTTGAACCCGAACCCGACGGTGACCGCCGTGAACAGGAATTTCGCCGCGAAGGCCCAGGGCGCGACGGGCACGGCCGACTCGAACACCCTGGGCAGCCAGGGGGTGCCCAGGTTCAGGTAGTCGGAAGTCCGGAAGGCGCCCGCCAGCAGGATGACCGCGCAGCCCCCCAGGAAGGCCCGCAGGTAGGGGTTCGTGAGCCGGTCCTTGGTCCAGGCGGCCAGGGCCCGGGTCGCTTCGGAGAACCCGCCGCCGGCGATCGCCACCGGGATGGCGAAGCACGCCAGCTTCAGGCCGAGCTGCCAGGACATGGCCACGGGTTCCGGGTGGAAGTGCGTGTGGTGCGCCCCGAGGCAGCGGCAGACGCCGTCCCCGACGAGGCTGGCGGCGGTGCACACCAGGAGGCCCTCGTAGTGGATCTTGCCGATGGCGATCACTTCCATGCCGAACAGGGCTCCGGCCACGGGGGTCCCGAACAGGGAGCCGAAGCCCGCGGACACGCCCGCCATGAGGAGCAGCCGCTGGCGGGACCGGGTGAGGTGCAGCCAGCGGAAGGGCAGCTTGCCCAGGGTGCGGGCGAGGCTGGCCCCCATCTGGACGGCCGTGCCTTCGCGCCCCGCGGAACCGCCGCCCAGGTGCGTGAGCAGGGTGCCCACCAGGACCAGGGGGGCCATCCGGGACGGCACCTTGCCCGTGAATTCGAGGACCTCGTCCAGGATCAGGGCTCCGCCCCGTTCCGCGTCCCGGCCCCAGGTGCGGTAGAGCCAGGCGCTGGCCATGCCGAACAGGGGCAGCAGGGCGAGGAGCCAGGGGTGCGCCGTCCGCAGCCCGATGGCCCGCTCCAAAAGCCACATGAAACCCGCCGAGGCCGCGCCCGACAGCACGCCCACCGCGGAACCCATGCCGAGGTCCCAGACTGTGCGCTTCGCTCTCCACCGCAGGGATGACATGGAACTCCCATCGACTTGACCCAGGTGCCATCAGCCAATGGGGCGGTTATAAGGCGGACACCATCACCTGTGGATTAACGTAGCGCAGAAGTTGGAATCACGAAAGCATCCTCGGAAGGGTGAAGGTCCAGGGTCCCGGAACTTCACCGCCGCGTCAGGCATTCTTCTTCCACCCGAGGAGTCCCCCATGGAAGACCGGAAGCACAAGTGGAAGGCTGAACTGGAAGTTCTGAAAGCCAAGGCCGCGCGCCTGGAAGTGGACACCCAGGCGAACTACGAACGGTCCCTGGAGGAGGTCAAGGCGGCCTTCGACCGCGTCACCGGTTGAGCCCATGGCCAAGGTCCTGCTGCATGGTTTCCACCGGGTCCTGCCGACCCACCACCTGGCGCAGGACGACATCCTGGCCTGGCTCGCCGCGGCCCACGCCCGGTCCGAGGCGACCCTGCAGCGGCCGGCCACGCCGGAAGCCCGGGAGGCCCTCGTCCGCAAGTACCGCAAGCTGGTCCGGGCCTTCGGCTGCAGCACCGACCGGATCCAGTCCCGCTACGCGTTCCCGGATGATTTCAGCCACCAGGACTGGGACCGGATGCGGCTGTTCGAACTGAACGCTTTTCCCTCCGGGCGGTCCTGCGCGGAACGGAGCCGGTTCTTCGCCGAGGTCACCGCGGGCCTGTTCCGGGACCTCTACCCGGAGGCGGCCGAAGCGCCCCCGGTGCTCATCCACGTCACTTGCACCGGCTACGTCGCCCCCAGCGCCGCCCAGCGGCTGGTGGCCCGGCGGGACTGGGGCCGGAGGACGGAAGTGATCCACGCCTACCACATGGGCTGCAGCGCGGCCCTTCCGGCCATCCGGATGGCCGCGGGCTTCCTCGCGGACGGCAAGGCCCGGGTCGACGTGGTCCACACGGAGCTCTGCACGCTGCACCTGGACCCGGCCCTCCACACGCCCGAGCAGCTGGTGGTGCAGACCCTCTTCGCCGACGGCGTCATGCGCTACGCGCTGACCCGGGCCGAGGCCTGGCACGGGGAGGGCAGGGCCCTGGAACTGCTGGCGGCCGGCGACGAGCTCCTGCCGGGGACGGAGGACGCCATGACCTGGATGGTCCATCCCTTCGCCATGCGGATGACCCTGTCGCGAAAAGTGCCGGACCTCATCCGGGGGCACCTGGCCGGTTTCCTGGACCGCCTCGCGGCCCGGGCCGGGTTCACCCTGCCCCAGCTGCGCGGGGAGGCGGTGTTCGCCATCCATCCCGGCGGGCCGAGGATCATCGATGAGCTGGCCCGCCACCTGGGCCTGGGGCCGGCCCAGGTGGAAGCCAGCAACGGGATCCTGGCCCGCCACGGCAACATGTCCTCCGCGACGCTGCCCCACGTGTGGCAGGCGATCCTCGACGCCCCCGGCGTCCCCGGCGGAACTCCGGTCGTGGCGCTGGCCTTCGGCCCGGGCCTGACCATCGCCGGGGCCATCCTGAGGCTCGCGGCGTGAGCCCCGCCGTCCCCTGGTTCCTGCCCGTGGGGCTCCAGGCCCTGGCCATGGCCGTGGACGAGTGGGGCTGGCACCGGACCCGGGCGGTGGAGCGGCGGGAGTGGCAGGGCCATGTCCTGGACACGGCGGTCTTCCTGGGCTGCCTGTCCTGCCCGCTCCTGTTCCCTCCGGCCGCCTCCGCCCTCTGGCTCTACCTGGGGCTCGCGGGGCTGTCCTGCCTCCTGGTCACCAAGGACGAGTGGCGCCTCCACCGTCCGGTCAGCGGCGGGGAGGCCTGGCTGCACGCGGTCCTGTTCCTGCTCCACCCCCTGGTGCTGCTGGCCACGGCCGGCCTGTGGCTGGTCAAGGCGGGGGCGGTCCTCGCCCCCCTTCCAGCCATTCCCCAGGGTCTGGCCCGGGACGGCCTTTCGGCCCAGTTCCTCCTGGTGGCGGGCTTCCTCGCCCTCCAGGCGGCGTGGGGGGCGGGGCGCAGGCCCCGGGTCGAACCCGCCATCGACAACACCCTCTACGATCGGCTGGGGGAGCGCTGGTACACGGCCCGGGACAACCCCGTGGCCCTGCTCAGGGCGGAGGCGCGCCTGCGCACCCGGTGGCTGCTGGACGAACTGGGCGAGGGCGGGCCGCCCCTGGCCGTCCTGGACGTGGCCTGCGGGGCGGGTTTCCTGGCCAATCCCCTGGCCGCGGCGGGCCATGCCGTCACCGGCGTGGACCTCTCCCCGGACAGCCTGGAGGTGGGCCGCAGGCATGATCCGACGGGCACCGTGACCTGGCGGGTCATGGACGCCCGGAGCCTGGACTTCCCCGACGGGAGCTTCGACGTGGTCACCATGATGGACTTCCTGGAGCACCTCGAGGACCGCGATGCCGTCATCCGCGAGGCCTCCCGGGTGCTCAAACCGGGAGGGCGGTTCTACTTCCACACCTTCAACCGGACCCCCTGGGCCTGGCTCCTGGCCATCAAGGGCGTCGCGTGGTCCGTGAAGAACACGCCGCGCCACCTGCATACCTACGCCCTGTTCCTGCGGCCGGAGGAGCTCGCCGCCATCTGCCGGCGGCACCGGCTGGAGGTGGAGGCCCTGAGGGGCGTCAAGCCGGTGGTCCGGTCCTGGGCCTTCCTGTGGCTGCTGGCCGGGGCGCGGGTGAGCGACGGCTTCCGGTTCGCGTTCACGCCGTTCCTGGGGGTCGGCTATTGCGGGAGGGCGAGGAGGAACTGAACGCGACGATGCTAACCTCGCTGGTAGCCCCAGCCCAGAGGAGCCGCATGCCGCAGGAGGAGACCACCCCGACCCACCCATCCGGGCCCGGCGCGCCGGACCTGAACACCGCCCGGGTCTGGCTGCTCTGCGCGCTGGTGATCCTGCTGGAGGGCTTCGATCTGCAGGCCGCGGGCGTCTCGGCGCCGCGGCTCGCGCCGGCCTTCCACCTGCGGCCGGTGCAGCTGGGCTGGTTCCTGGGGGCCAGCTCGGCGGGGATCTTCCTGTCCTCGGCCCTGGGCGGGCTGTTCGCCGACCGCTTCGGGCGCCGCCCGGTGGTGGCGGGCGGCGTGGCGCTGTTCGGGCTGTGCTCCCTCGCGACCCTGGGCGCCCATGGCCTGCCGTGGCTGCTGGCGGCGCGGTTCTGCACCGGGCTGGGCCTGGGGCTGGCCATGCCGGCGGTGATCGCCCTGGCCAGCGACCACAGCCCCGACCATCTCAAGAAGCGCGCCGTGGGCTTCATCTACTGCGCCATCCCCCTCGGCGCCCTGCTCTCCAGCGCCGTGCTGCAGAGCCGGTGGTCGGGTTCCGACTGGCGGCCGGTGTTCCTGGTGGGGGGCCTGGCGCCGGTGCTGGTGGCGCCCCTGCTCCTGTTCCTGCTGCCCGGAGCGTCCCCCGCGACGCCCGGGGCGGGCCCCCGCGCCGGCGCGCCGGGGCTGTTCCGGGACGGGCTCTTCGGCCGGGACCACGCCGCCGTCACCGCCTGCCTCTGGCTCGGCACCTTCGGCACCCTGCTCGTGGTGTACCTCCTGCTGGGGTGGATGCCTTCGCTGCTCATCGCCCTGGGGCTGCCCCGCGGCCAGGTGCAGTCGGTGCAGATGGCCTTCAACCTGGGGGCCTCCCTGGGGGCGGCGGCCAGCGGCATCCTGCTGGACCGCAAGTTCCTGGTGGCCACCCCCGTCGTGAACTATCTGGGGCTCGCGGCCTGCCTGGCCCTGCTGGGCCTCGTGCCGGTGGGCTTCCACGGGGCGCTGGCCCTGGCGGCGGGGATCGGCGCCACGGCCACCTGCGGCCAGGCCGCGATCTTCGCCCTGGCCCCGCTCTGCTACAGCCCCGGCGTGCGCACGACGGGCGTGGGCGCCACGGTGTCCGCGGGGCGCTTCGGCACCATCGCCGGTCCGCTCATGGCGGGATCCCTGCTCGGCGTGGGGCGTTCGGCCGCGGACGTGCTGCTCGTGCTGATCCCCATCACCCTGATCTCCGGCGTGTTCGTGGTCGGCGTGGGCCGGATCCTGGGGCGGCCGCGCGTCGCCTGAGCGCCGTCAGAAGATGAGCAGGTGCAGGACGCCCCGCACCAGGATCCCGATTGCCGCGCCCTTGACCGCGGGCAGCGCGAACCGCGAGAAGCGCGGGCCGGCCGTGACCAGGACGGCCAGGCCGACCGGGTCCAGCGTGTTGATGGTGAACCCCGCGATCCGGTTGAGGTCCAGGGCGCTCATGGTGTGGTCCTGGATCATGGGGATGGTCGCCCCCATCATCGCGGTGCCGCCGGCGATGTACTTGGTGACGATGGCCAGCACGGCCGGCGCCGACACGCCGACATGCCCCAGCGCCGGGCCGCATCCGCGCTCCAGGAGCCGGACGGCGCCCGCCGCCTTCAGCAGGTTCACCGCCAGCACGGCCAGCACCAGGACCGGTACGGCCTTCAGCACCAGCTGGAAGCCCTCCTCGGCCCCGGACAGGACCACCTGGACCAGGCTGGCCTCGCCGATGTCCTTGCGGATCTCCTCCGCGGCCGGGTGTTCGGGGCGGTCGGGCAGGTGGCGCGCGAACACCCGGTAGGTGAGCCAGGCCGACACCAGTCCGCCGACGAGCGACGTCGCCAGGACCACCGGCAGGTTCAGCCCGAAGGCCGAGAGCGGAAAGGTGGCGTTGGCCTGGGACATGCAGAGGATCGCCGCGAAGCCGGCGGCGATCCTGCGGTCCGAGACGCTGGCATCCTGGTCCATGAGGCGGAACGTCGACACCGGCGCCGCGAAGCTCACGCACAGGATCTGCAGCATCGCGAACACGCCCAGCCCCGGCACGCCCACCAGCACGAGCACCGGCGCGGCCGCGATGGCCACCGCCCGCAGCACGCCGAGCCGCCCCAGCACCCGCATCGTCGCCATCATGAGGACCATGATCGGCATCAGGAAGAAGAAGCCCAGCTCGAAGCCCTTCTTCCCCGAAGCAAACAAAATCTCCAT
>Ga0316222_1004994_pt1 | contig 11626 bp, 11 predicted proteins | sample TBH18011metaG_FD_206008 | JGI IMG/M metagenome (GOLD analysis project Ga0316222, IMG submission 206008) | Freshwater microbial communities from Trout Bog Lake, Wisconsin, USA - TBH18011 | ecosystem: Environmental > Aquatic > Freshwater > Lake > Hypolimnion/Profundal zone | place: USA: Wisconsin... | reverse complement strand
GACCGCTTGCCGCCACGCTAAACCGGCTAAGTGGGTGCATCACGATGGCGTATTCGAGCTTCTGATGCCCCTGGTCCCGCACAGTTTGGATCTAGGAGGGCTTACCCGTGTCCAAGAAGAACTTTCTATTCACCAGTGAATCGGTGTCCGAAGGCCATCCCGATAAAGTCAGCGACCGCATTTCCGACGCCATCGTCGATGCGTTTCTCGCCGCCGACCCCCATGCCCGCGTCGCGGTGGAGACCCTGTGCACCACCAATCTGGTGGTGCTGGCCGGCGAAGTGCGCGGCCCCGCCTCCATCACCAAGGACCTGATGGAAGAGACCGCCCGCCACGCCATCAAGGATATCGGCTACGAGCAGGACGGCTTCCACTGGAAGAACACCACCAAGGTCCAGGTCCATGTCCACTCGCAGTCCGCCGACATCGCCGTCGGCGTCGACGCGGCGGGTGAGAAGGACGAAGGCGCCGGAGACCAGGGCATCATGTTCGGCTATGCCGTCAACGAGACCGAAAGCCTGATGCCGGCCCCCATTCATCTGGCCCATTCCATGCTGAAGTCCCTGGCCGAGGCCCGCCACTCCGGCGCCGCCCCGCTGCTGGGTCCCGACGCCAAGAGTCAGGTGACCCTGGAATACCGCGACGGCAAGCCGGTGCGCGCCACCTCGGTGGTGGTGTCGACCCAGCACGACGCCAGCCTGTCCCAGGCCGATGTGCGCGAGATCGTCCGCCCCCATGTGGTCAATTGCCTGCCCGACGGCTGGATGTGCGACGAGCCCCATTTCTACGTCAACCCCACCGGCCGGTTCGTCATCGGCGGTCCCGATGGCGATTGCGGCCTTACCGGGCGCAAGATCATCGTCGACACCTATGGCGGCGCCGCCCCCCATGGCGGCGGGGCCTTCTCCGGCAAGGACCCGACCAAGGTCGACCGCTCGGCCGCCTATGCCGCCCGCTACCTCGCCAAGAACGTGGTCGCCGCCGGTCTGGCCGACAAATGCGTCATCCAGCTCAGCTATGCCATCGGCGTGTCCAAGCCGCTGTCGGTCTATGTGGATACCTCGGGCACCTGCACCGTGGACGAGGATAAGCTGTCCGACCTGCTGCAGCAGTTGATGGATCTCAGCCCGCGTGGGATCCGCACCCATCTCGGCCTCAACAAGCCGATCTATGCCCGCACCGCCGCCTATGGCCATTTCGGCCGGACCCCCGACGCGGATGGCGGCTTCTCGTGGGAGCGGACCGATCTGGTGGAACAGCTCAGGAAGGCGTTCTGAACCGCTCATCCCAGGGCCTGAACGTCATGAGCCAATTTTGTGACGATAAAGATGGGGCCGCGTCCGCGCGGCCCCGTTTCCATGGCCGCCGCAGTGGCAAGTCACTGCGGCGCAACGCGCTCGGCCTCATGGACGGCCTGCTGCCCCGGCTGGCCATCGCCGTGCCGGGACCGGCCGAGCGGCTGGATCCGGCGTCCCTGTTTCCCCATCCGGTGCGCGAGGTCTGGCTTGAGGTGGGATTCGGCGGCGGGGAGCATCTCGCCAGCCTCGCCGAGGCCAGCCCCCATGCCGGCCTGATCGGCGGCGAGGTCTTCCGCAACGGCATCGCCAGTCTGCTCGCCCATATCCAGGCGCGGGGACTGGACAATATCCGCATTTTCGCCGACGACGTCCGCCTGCTGCTGCCGGCCCTGCCCGAAGGCTCGCTGAGCCGGGTCTTCGTCCTGTTTCCCGATCCCTGGCCCAAGACCCGCCATGCCGAACGCCGCTTCGTCTGCCCCGGCAATCTCGACGCCATCGCCGCCACCCTTTGCGACGGCGGCGAACTGCGGGTGGCCAGCGACGATCCCATCTATGTGGCCTGGGCCGCCCGCCATCTGGACGCCCACCCCGCCTTCACCAAGGTTCTGGCCACCACCCGGCGCGACACCCTGCCCGAGGACTGGCCCGCCACCCGCTATGAGCAGAAATGCCTGGCCGGGCGCGCCCCCACCTTTTTCCTCTACCGGCGGCGGCCGCGGTAGAGCGGGTTGCGGTTGCAGATCACGCCAACTCCCGGTGTCACAAAACTGTCATCCATGGTATTGAAGCCTCGCCCGTTCGCGGGTGCCGCATAACTGCCAGGGACACTCCCCATGCTTTTCCGTCTGTTCCGCTCCTTGATGCCCAAGGAAGAGAAGTTCGTCGAGCTTTTCATCCAGCACGCGGAAAAGATCCACGCCGCCGCCCGCGAACTGGAAATGATGATGGCCACCGGCACCGACATGGACCATCACTTCCGGCAGATCTGCCTGTTCGAGGGCGAAGCCGACCTCATCACCCGCCAGACCCTGCAGGCGCTGCACCGCAGCTTCATCACCCCGTTCGACCGCGACCAGATCCACGCCCTGATCACCTCCATGGACGACGCGGTGGACTGCATCGAGGAAGTGGCCCAGCGCATCGACCTCTACGGCGTCCGGGAGTTCACCCCCGACATGCGCGCCCTGGCCACCGGCATCGTCGAATGCGCCCACCTGCTGACCAAGGCGATCGCGCTGATGCCCGAGGTCAGCCGCAACTCCGCCGCCATCAACGAGTTGTGCGACGCCATCGGCCGCCAGGAAAGCGCCGCCGACAAGCGCCAGCATGAAGGCCTGCGCACCCTGTTCGCCACCGAAAAGGACCCCGTCAAGCTGATCACCCGCAAGGAGATCTATCAGCGGCTGGAAAAGGTCTCGGACCGCTTCGACGACGTGGCCAACGTCATCGAGACCGTCGTCATCGAACAGGTTTGAACAGGATGATTGAATCAACCGCGCCTCTCCGGTTAACACCCAGTGGTACAAGCGTTTGATTGAACACAGAGACACAGAGGCACAGAGAAGGCATCGAGAAAAATAGATGTGGTTTTATTCCTCTGTGTTTTCTCTCTCTTCTCTGTGTCTCTGTGTTCAATCACCGCCTACACCACAATATCTGGCAAGTGTGGGCAATAACCGGATAGGCACGGAATCAACATGATCGAAACCTCGGCCGCCCTGCCCATCATCATCGTCCTGGTGGTGACCGCCCTGCTGTTCGACTTTCTCAACGGGCTGCACGACGCCGCCAATTCCATCGCCACGGTGGTCTCGACCCGGGTGCTGTCGCCGAAATACGCGGTGATCTGGGCGGCGTTCTTCAACACCATCGCCCTGATCTTCTTCTCCACCAATGTCGCCCGGACCATCGGCACCGGCATCGTCGAGCCGTCGCTGGTGGAGACCCACGTCATCTTCGGCGCCCTGATGGGGGCCATCGTGTGGAATATCGTCACCTGGGCGCTGGGCATTCCCTCGTCGAGCTCGCACGCCCTGATCGGCGGCATCGCCGGCGCCGGCATCGCCAAGGGCGGCCTCTCCGCCCTGGTCCCCATCGGCTTCATCAAGACCGGCCTGGCCATCGTGCTGTCGCCCATGCTCGGCCTCGCCCTGGCCATGGCCCTGATTCTGCTGCTGTCGTGGCTGTGCCGCCGCACCGCCCCCGTCGCCGTCGACCGCCGCTTCCGCTTCCTGCAGATTTTTTCGGCGGCGGCCTATTCCCTGGGCCACGGCGGTAACGACGCCCAGAAGACCATGGGCATCATCGCCGCCCTGCTCTACAGCCAGGGACTGCTGGAGGGAAGTTTCCACGTGCCGATCTGGGTGGCGGTGCTGTGCCAGATCGCCATGGGGCTGGGCACCCTGTTCGGCGGCTGGCGCATCGTCAAGACCATGGGGTCCAAGATCACCGATATGAAGCAGATCGATGGCTTTTCCGCCAATCTCGCCGGGGCCGCCACCCTGTTCGGCGCCACCTGGCTGGGAATTCCGGTGTCCACCACCCACACCATCACCGGCTCCATCATCGGCGTCGGGGCGGCCCGCAAGCTGCGGGGGGTGCGCTGGAACATCGCCGCCAACATCGTCATCGCCTGGGTCATCACCATCCCGGCGGCCGGCTCCATCGCGGCGATATTCTACGGGATCTCCACCTGGATCTGGTAGGCGCTACTCCTGCGGTTCGATCCCCATGAAGGCCGAAATATCCCGCTTGGTGCGCTCTTCGGTCACCTGGGCGCCGGTCTCCCGGTAATAGGACAGCTCGGAGATATTGGTGGCGTGATCGCCGATGCGCTCCAGATTCTTGGCGATGAACATCAGGTGGCTGCACGGCGTGATGGTCCGCGGGTCCTCGATCATATAGGTGAGGATTTCCCGGAACAGCGAGGAATAGACGTCGTCCAGTTCCTGATCGCGCTCGCGCAGCGACAGGGCCCGATGGGCATCGTGGTTGAAATAGGCGTCGAACACATCCTTGACCAATTCCTGGGCCAGCCGCCCCAGCCGGATCAGCGAGCGCATGGGCGCCACCGGCGGCAACTGGTTGAGCACCAGCGTGCGCTTGGCGGCATTGGCGGCCAGATCGGCGATCCGTTCGATCTCGCCGGCCACCTTGAGCGCCGCCACCACGGTACGCAGATCGTCGGCCACCGGCGCGCGCAGCGCCAGCACCTTGACGGTCTGCTCGTTGATGAAGCTCTCGCCCTGATCGACCTTGGAATCGTCGGCCATCACCCGGGCGGCGAGACCGCTGTCGCGGGTGTCCAGCGCCTCGATGGCGGCCGCCAACTGCACCTCGGCCAGGCCGCCCATGCGGGCCAGCCCGTCTTCCAGCTTGCCCAATTCGGCGTCGAACGATTTTACGATATGCGGCATGGTGGAACTCTCCTGTCTCGGCGGATATTGGCCGGACTCAGCCGAAACGGCCGGTGATGTAACCCTGGGTCAGTTCGTTGCGGGGGGCGGTGAAGACCTGTTCGGTCGCCCCCACCTCAATGATATTGCCAAGATGGAAAAAAGCGGTGAATTGCGAGACCCGCGCCGCCTGCTGCATGGAATGGGTGACGATGACGATGGTGAAGTTCTCGCGCAGCTCGTCGATCAGCTCCTCCACCTTGGCGGTAGCGATGGGATCGAGCGCCGAACACGGCTCGTCCATCAGGATCACCTCCGGTTCGACGGCGATGGCCCGGGCGATACACAGGCGCTGCTGCTGGCCGCCGGAAATGCCGGTGCCCTTTTCGTGCAGGCGGTCCTTGACCTCCGCCCACAGGCCAGCCCGTTCCAGACCGGACTGGACCATCTGGTCCATCTCGTCGCCCTCGGCCGCCAGTCCATGCAGGCGCGGCCCGAAGGCCACATTGTCGTAGATGGATTTGGGAAAGGGGTTGGGGCGCTGAAACACCATGCCGACCCGGGCGCGCAGCAGCACCGGGTCGATGCCGCCGGGGCCGTAAACCTGCTGGCCGTCCAGGGTGACCTCGCCACTGACCCTGGCACTCTCGACGGTATCGTTCATGCGGTTGAGACAGCGCAGAAACGTCGATTTGCCGCAGCCCGAGGGACCGATCAGAGCCGTCACCTCTCCGGCGGCGATCTGAAGATCGACCTCCTTCAGGGCCAGCTTGTCGCCATAGTGGACGGCGAGGCGGCGAGTGGTCATCTTGGCGTCAGCCATTCCCATATCCTTCAGGAGTCCTCGCCCCCGGTTATAACGGCGGTCCTGCCGGACGCAATTTAAAAAGCATGAAGGATTCATGTCGCCGCCACTCCATATGATTCCAGCCCCCAGCCAGAACGGGAAATGCCATGACCGATGACCCCGATCTCCGCCACCACGAGAAGATGGCCAAGAAGAAAGCCTCCCGCGACAAGATGATGGCCAAGAAAAGCGGGGCGAAGGGCCTGGTGATCGTCCATACCGGCCCCGGCAAGGGCAAATCGACCGCCGCCTTCGGCATGGCGATCCGCTGCGTCGGCCACCGGATGCCGGTGGGAATCGTCCAGTTCATCAAGGGCGCCTGGGACACCGCCGAACGCCGCGTCATGGAGGGATTCGGCGATCTGGTCACCTTCCGCGCCATGGGCGAGGGCTTCACCTGGGAGACCCAGGACCGCGCCCGCGACACCGAGGCCGCCCGCAAGGCCTGGGAGGTTGCCGCCGCCATGCTGGCCGACCCGGCACTGGCCATGGTGATCCTGGACGAACTCAACGTCGCCTTGCGCTACGACTATCTGCCGGCCGACATGGTGCTGGCCGCCATCGCCGCCCGCCCCGAGGGACAGCATGTGGTGATCACCGGCCGCAGCGCCTCGGCCGCCATGATCGAAGCCGCCGATCTGGTGACCGAGATGACCATGGTGAAGCATCCCTTCCGCGACGGCATCAAGGCTCAGAAGGGGGTCGAGTTTTAGGGTGGCGGGATCGGACGGGCCCCCCCTATACTTGCGGTGTCCAGCCCCTTTTGCATGCGTGCCCGTCCCCCATGACCAAGATCAATCATCAGCGCCGCATCGTCGATCGTCAGGCCGTCATCGGCCGGCTGGCCGAACTGGCGGCCGAGGACCTGCCCAAGAACAAGCGCCGGATGCGGGCGCTGGAGATCTTCAAACAGGTGCTGGGCCAGGGCCGGGCCGAGATTCGCGGCCGGTTCGAGGCCCTGGGCGACGGCACCCTGACGGTGCGGGAAAACTGCTTCCTGATCGATCAGCTGGTCCGCCTGGTCCACGATTTCGCCGCCGACCACGAATTTCCCCAAAGCGTGCGGACCTCGGGCGAGGCCATGAGTCTGGTGGCGGTGGGAGGCTATGGCCGGGGCGAATTATCGCCCCATTCCGACATCGACCTGCTGTTCCTGCTGCCCTATAAGCGGGCGCCCTACCACGAGCAGGTGGTCGAGTACATTTTGTACATGCTGTGGGATGTGGGGCTCAAGGTCGGCCATTCCACCCGCTCGGCCGATGACTGCATCCGCAATGCCCGGGAAGACCTCACCATCCGCACCGCCCTGCTGGAAATGCGCTGGCTGTGGGGCGACCAGTCCCTGTTCGCCGATCTGTGGAAGCGCTACCGCACCGAGGTGATGGACAATACCGCGGTGGAATTCGTCGAATCCAAGCTGGCCGAGCGCGATGCCCGCCACGCCCAGATGGGGGATTCGCGCTATGTGCTGGAGCCGAACATCAAGGAGGGCAAGGGCGCTCTCCGCGATCTCCACACCCTCTACTGGATCGCCCGCTACATGTACCGGGTCGAGAGCATGGCCGAGCTGGTCGATGCCGGGATCATCTCGCGCCCGGCGGCGCGGCGGTTCGTCAAGGCCCAGGCCTTCCTGTGGACGGTGCGCTGCCACCTGCACTATCTCACCGACCGGCCGGAGGATCGCCTGACCTTCGATGTCCAGCCGGAGATCGCGGTCCGCATGCACTATGCCGAGCGGCCGTGCTCGCGCGGGGTCGAGCGGTTCATGAAGCACTACTTCCTGATCGCCAAGGATGTGGGCGACCTGACCCGGCTGTTCTGTGCCCTGGCGGAGGAGCAGCACAAACGCAAGCCGCGGCGGCTGCAACTGGGCCGGCTGTTCTCGCGCCGCTCGGTGGTGGCGGGCTTCGTGCTGGAGGGCGGACGCCTCAACGTCGCCAAGGACGACCAGTTCGAGACTGAACCGGTGGCCATGATCCGCCTGTTCCACACCGCCCTGGAATACGAGGTCGATATCCACCCCAACGCGCTGGACCGGGTTCATCGCAGCCTCAAGCGCATCGATCCCGCCCTGCGCAACGATCCCGCCGCCAACCGCCTGTTCATGGACATGCTGACCTCGCGCAAGAATCCCGAGGTGGCGCTGCGCCATATGAACGAATCCGGCGTGCTGGGGCGCTTCATTCCCGATTTCGGCCGGGTGGTGGCGCAGATGCAGTACGACATGTATCACGTCTTCACGGTGGACGAGCACACCGTCCAGGCGGTGGGCATCCTGCATTCCCTGGAAGCCGGCGAGCTGGAGACCGAAGCCCCCATCGGCACCGAGATCATCCATCAGGTCGCCTCCCGCCGGGCGCTCTACGTCGCCACCTTCCTGCACGACATCGCCAAGGGCCGCGGCAGCGACCACTCGGTGACCGGCGCCGAAGTCGCCACCCGCCTGGGGCCGCGCCTGGGGCTGAGCGACGAGGAAACCGAGACCGCCGCCTGGCTGATTCGCGAGCATCTGTCCATGAGCCGCATCGCCTTCAAGCGCGATATCGACGACCCCAAGACCATTTCGGACTTCGTCGCCCTGGTCCAGTCGCCCGAGCGCCTGAAGCTGATGGTGTGCCTGACCGTGGCCGATATCCGGGCGGTGGGGCCGACCGTGTGGAACGCCTGGAAGGCCGGCCTGCTGCGTGAGCTGTACCAGCGGGCCAACGACGTCATGACCGGCGGCTTTTCGGCCACCGCCCACGCCGCCCGGGTCACGGCGGCACAAGCGGCGCTGCAGGCCGAATTGCTGCGGCTGGGCTGGTCCGCCGAGGAGGTGGAGGCCCATCTGGCGCGCGGCTATCCCAGCTATTGGACCACCTGCGACACCGCCACCCAGATGCGCCATGCCCGTCTGGTCCGCGAGGCCGAGGCGGTGCGGGCGCCGCTGACTGTCGAGCCCCGGGTCGATCCCCAGCGCGCCGTCACCGAAATCATCGTCTATACCGGCGACCATCCCGGCCTGTTCTCCCAGATCGCCGGCGCCATGGCCATGTCGGGGGCCAATATCGTCGACGCCAAGATCATCACCCTGGCCAACGGCATGGCGCTGGACACCTTCTGCATCCAGGATTCCGAGGGTGGCGCCTTCGACAGCCCGGCCAAGCTGGCCAAGCTGTCGTCGGGCATCGAGCAGGTGCTGTCCGGCCGGCTGCGGCTCGACCGCGAGCTGGCGAGCCGCAAGGGCAAGCTGCCCAGCCGCGCCAATGTCTTCAAGGTGCCGCCCCGGGCGCTGGTGGACAACGTGCCGTCGCGCTCGCACACCGTCATTGAGGTCAATGGCCGCGACCGTCCCGGCCTGCTCTATGCCATCACCAACGCCCTGACCAATCTGGGCCTGCAGATCTCGTCGGCCCACATCTCCACCTATGGCGAGCGGGTGGTGGACGTGTTCTACGTCAAGGATGTGTTCGGCCATAAGATCGAGCATGGCCGCAAGCTGGACCAGATCCGCGCCACCCTGCTGAAAGCGCTGGAAGAGCCCGCCGCCGCCGTCAAGGCCGCGGAGTAGCCCCGATCGCGCGGCCGGCCAGCAAGCGGGTGACGCCATGGGCCACCACGGTATGGCAGTGATTGGCCAGCCCCTTGCGTGAGCCGAATTCCGCCAGGGTGACGGGACGGTGGAACTCGACCTCCACCGTGATGCGGCCCAGGCCCAGCGCGCCCACCAGATGGGTGGCAAGGGTCATGTCGCCATACCAGGCGAAGAACGGCCGCAAGGCCCGGCTGATCGGCAGTCCGTCCAATCGGGTATAGGCGATGGAGACCGGCTGCACCATCAAGGGCTGGACCACGCCGCCGGGGCCGTCGACCCCAGTTTCCGCCACCGACAGCAGCGCGCTCTTGAACGGCAGCACCCGATTGCCGTCATTGCTGGTCCCCTCGGCGAACAGCACCAGCGAATCGCCGGCCTGGAGCCGTTCCCGCACATGGTTGCGCTCGCGCACCGTGGCGCCGGGCCGGCGTTCGACGAACACCGCCCGCGAGATCCGGGCCAGAAAGCCCAGGCCGGGCCAGCCGGCAACCTCGGCCTTGGCGACGAAATAGGCCCGCACCAGGCTGCCGAGGATGATGATGTCGAGATAGCTGGCATGATTGGGCAGGAACAGCACCGGCCCGGCGCCTTCCAGCGGCGCGCCGCTGGCGATCACGGTATAACCGATCAGCCGCGTCACCACCCGCCAATAGAAGCGGGAGTATCCCAATGCCGCGTCCGTCGCCACCAGCCGCAGCACCAGATAGGGCAGCAGAAGCAACAGGGTCCAGCAGATGAAGGCAATGAATCGCAGGATCGCGACCGTGGGAGAAACCATGAAAATGTTCAATCCTCGTCGGAGGTGTCACGAATCGTGCGGTCGTAATGTGCCCTATACTTGGCGGTGATCATGTCGGTCTTAACCATGACGCAGATATCGGTGGTGTTGAACTGGTGGTCGATCACCGCACCATCGCCGACAAAGCCCCCCAGCCGGAGATAGCCCTTGATCAGCGGCGGCAACTCGGCCAGCGCCCGCCGGGGATTATGACTGTCCTTGGGGACGCGCGCCATGTCCACGTAACGGCGGGGCAATGCGCGCGGCCGCAGGGCTTCCGGCGCCAGGTGATAATGGTGGAGATAGCCGAGATGGCCGGCCAATTGGCCGGGATCGGTGCCGGGCAGGCTGGCGCAGCCGAACATCAGGTCGATCCGGTGGTCGAAGACATAGGTGGCGATGCCGTCCCACAGCCTTTTCATGGTGGCGCCGTTGCGATGGGTGGCATCGACGCAAGATCGCCCCAATTCCATGAAATTGCCGCCATGGGCCAGAATGTTGGCGATGTCGTATTCGTCTTGGCTGTAGAACCGCCCGAAGGCCTCCCCCACCTGACGGCGGATCAGGCGATAGGTGCCGACCACGCTTTCGGCGCCCTTGCCCTTGGCGGCGTCCATCACCAGCAGATGATCGCAGATCTCATCGAAATCATCGAAATCGGCGCGGCGGCGGCGCATGGCCGGACTGGGGGTGGCCCCCATTTCCTCGTAGAAGACGCGATAGCGCAGGGCCTGGGCGGCGGCGATCTCGGCGTCGCTTCCGGCCAGTCTGACGTCAAGCCGATCGGAAGGGGCTGCGGTCGGGGAAGCAGGCGGCATGGGCGTCTTCTTGCGTCCGTGATCGTCGCGGCTCGGCCAGCGGAACCGCCCGACCTATTTTTCGTCCGGTTTCTCGCCGGGCGCCAACGGAACTCCGTAGAGCTCCAACCGGTGCCCCACCAGCCGATAGCCGTAGCGCCGGGCGATCTCGCGCTGCAGGGCCTCGATCTCGGTGCTGGTGAACTCGATGACATTGCCCGATTGCATGTCGATCAGATGGTCGTGATGGTCACCCGCCGCTTCCTCGTAACGGGCGCGGCCGTCGCCGAAATCGTGCCGTTCCAGAATGTCCGCCTCTTCGAACAGCCGGACGGTGCGATAGACCGTGGCGATGCTGATATGCGGATCGATCCCGGTGGCGCGGCGATAGACCTCTTCCACATCGGGGTGGTCGGCGGATTCCGACAAGACACGCGCGATGACCCGACGCTGGTCGGTCATCTTCATGTTCTTGTCCATGCAGCGCTGTTCGATACGGGAAACCATGACCCTATCCGTCAACGGGCGAGAACGTGGCGCCCCCGACTCGGCGGCGCCACGAAAGCACGCTTCCATGGCACCGCGGAATCAGGGTCTCCGGTCAGACGGTCCGCTTGCGCTTGCGCGGCTTGGTCCCCAGGCCGATCTTCTTGGCCAGGGTGGAGCGGTGCAGCGCATAGTTGGGAGCGACCATGGGGTAATCGGCGGTCAGGCCCCAACGCTCGCGATACTCTTCCGGGCTCATATTGTAAGCCGTCTTGAGATGACGCTTGAGCATCTTCAGCTTCTTGCCATCTTCCAGGCAAATGATGTAGTCGGGGGTCACCGACTTCTTCACCGCGATGGCGGGCTGCGGACGTTCGGGCACCACCGGCACATTGCCGACGGAAGACAGTGTCCGGTAGACCTCGTGGATCAGGTGCGGAAGATCGCTGAC
>Ga0316222_1004992_pt1 | contig 11637 bp, 8 predicted proteins | sample TBH18011metaG_FD_206008 | JGI IMG/M metagenome (GOLD analysis project Ga0316222, IMG submission 206008) | Freshwater microbial communities from Trout Bog Lake, Wisconsin, USA - TBH18011 | ecosystem: Environmental > Aquatic > Freshwater > Lake > Hypolimnion/Profundal zone | place: USA: Wisconsin... | reverse complement strand
CAGCAGGATCGAGCCGGCGACGATGGTACCGGCCGACATCTCGTTCTTGATCGCCAGCCAGGCGCCGAGCGTCACCACCGCCACCTGGACCAGGAAGCGGCCGAAGCGGGCGAAGGCGGCCAGCAGGGCCGAGCGATGCCAGCCACGGGTCAGCATCTCGCGGGTCTGGCGGGCGCCGTCCTCCCACCAGGCGGCGACGCCCGGCAGCATGCCCATCGCCTCGATCACCTCGGAGCGGCGGACGAACTCGTCGGCCAGATGCTGCTGCACCGCCATCCGCACCGAGGCGGCGCGCAAGGGGGCGCGGGTTGACAGATCGGTGACCCAAGCCACCGCGAACAGCGCCACTGCGCCGCCCACCGTCAACCAGCCCATGCCGGGATGCAGGATGAACATCACCGTGATGTAGACCGGGATCCAGGGCGCGTCGAACAGGTTGAACACCGACGGCCCGGTGATGAAGTTCCGCACCGCGCCAAGGTCGCGCAGGGTGCCGGCCCCAGGGGCATCGCTGGCGTTGGGACCGCGCCGCACCGCCCGGCGCAGCAACTCCGGCGCCCACGAGCGGTCGAGCCACAGCCCGACATGGACCATCAGGCGGGAGCGTACCGCCTCGAGCGTCAGGTGCACCAGCAATGCCCCCAACACGATGATCGCCAGCATGGCCAGGGTCTCGCCCGACCGGCTGGACAGCACCCGGTCGTAGACCTGGAGCGAATAGATCGGGATCGACAGCATCAACAAATTGGCGCACAGGCTGAAAATCGCGGCGGACACGAAGGTGTGGCGCGCCCCAGCGAGCAGACCTCGGTCATCAACCATGGCGGCGGGGTTCCCTTCCCTGGGCGTAAAGGCCGTCCCGTCCGCGCCCGGTTACAGGAGCGGACGGGACGGGATCGTCAATGGATGAACCAGTCCGGGTTGACCTGGGACGGCGTGATGCCGACCAGGACAATGTGGCCACCGTCCGAAAGCGTCAGCACGGTCGAGACGCTGCCGCTGCTGGTGCTGCCGGTGGTCGTGGTGCTGCCGGTGGTCCCGGTGCCGGTCGTCGTGCCGGTGCCCGAGGCGGTAGTGCCCGAGGTGCCCGAGGTGCCCGAGGTGCCCGACGTTCCAGACGTCCCAGACGAGGCGCCGCTGGTGGTTGTGGTGACGCCGCTGGTGCCGTTGTTCGCGGTGGTGGGGGTGACCGTGGTGCCGGTGGTCGAGGTCGGCGTAGTGGTGCTGGCGGTGGTGGTGGTCGCGTTGGCCGGTTGCGGTAATGACGCGGTATTCACCGTCGCCGTCGCCGCGTTGGCCAGCAGGCTGGTGATGTTGTCGCCGGTGCCCAAGGCAATCAAATCGCCCGCCGAGGCGCTGAAGCCGCTGATCCAGGTGTTGCCGCCCTCGGCGACGAACAAATCGGGGCCGGTGCCGGCGAACATGAAATCCTGGACGCCGCCGCCGATGAACACGTCGCTGCCGGCGCCGCCGTGGAAGACGTCGGTGCCGGGATTACCGATGAGCAGGTCGTTGCCGGCACCGGCCTCCAGCTGATAGATCACCTGGCTGGCGCTGGACGTCGATGAGCCGCTGCCGGTACTGCCGGTGGTGCCCGTGGTCCCCGTCGTTCCGGTCCCAGTGGTGCCCGTTGTTCCGGTGCCGGTGGTTCCCGTGGTCCCAGTGGTCCCCGTGGCCCCAGTGGCGCCCGTCGTTCCGGTGCCGGTGGTCCCAGTGGTGCCCGTGGTCCCCGTCGTTCCGGTGCCGGTTGTCCCAGTAGTCCCCGTGCTGCCGGTGGTCCCCGTTGTCCCGGTAGTCCCCGTTGTTCCGGTGGCCCCCGTTGTCCCTGTCGCTCCCGTGGTGCCCGTCGCCCCGGTGGCGGTGCTCGCCGTGGACAGGTCATGGGAGGCGACCAGGATGTCGTTGGCGGATCCGCCGGTCAGAACGGTGGTGTCCGGTATGCCGATGACCAGCGAATTGCTGGCCGTGGCGGTGGCCGAGGTCGCGCTCGACTGCCCGACCACCACGTCGAAGCTGCCAAGCGTCGTGAATCCTGTGGACGTCGCCATTTGCTGGCTCCCTCGCGAAGTTGCCGACTGCTGGGGGGAACGAGAATTCGGCGGCTCGGTTGCAGACCCGACCGTACGGTGTTCATTCGATGGCGCCGATGACTCCCCGGTTATTATCGAGCTTCGCCGATGTACGGGGTGAATAGAGACAGACCGGCGGCACTTCGCCGAACGCTCCTTGGAGGGGAGCGCCACGGTTGATAACCGCCTGGGATGGCGATACCCCGTCCGGAGTGGCCCCGAGAGGAAAGGTCGAGCGGGGAAGTCAAACGGGGCGTGGCTGCCTAAAAGGGCTTCCAACGGGCTAGGCCGGCCCTCCCCCATCGGCGAAAGACCTCCGCCTGGTCAGTCGTCCAGTGGTACCCAGGGAATGCGGGCAATAGCGACACCCTCGTCCTCCAACTCGCGCGCCTCGTCCCGGCTGGCTTCGCCGTAGATGCCGCGTGGCGCGGTTTCGCCGTAATGAATCTTGCGCGCCTCTTCGGGAAAGCGCTCGCCGACATTCTCGCAGTCGCTTTCGACCTTGCGGCGGAATTCGCCCAGCACCTTGCGGGCGGCGCGGGCGGCGTCATCGACGTCGAGGGCGGCGCGAACGGCGCCGCGGGCGTCGAGGGCGGCACCGCGCGCCGAGTTCAAGCGCGGCGCCATCACCGCCTTGGCGACATCGACATCTCCGCAATGGGGGCAGGCGATCTCCTTGCCTGCCGCTTGGACGTCGAAAGTGGCGCCATCCTTGAACCAGGCCTCGAACTGGTGGCCGTCGCCACAACGCAGCTCGAAGAGAATCATCCTATTTCCCTTCCGCCAAATCGGCTGGCGTGACGAACGAGACCAGCCGGCAGCATCCATCCTCCAATTCGGCCCAGTGGCCCACGTTGGTCTCCAGCGTCAACAGGGTGCCGGTCGGTAGCTTGGCCGCCAGCCGGGCCAGTGATTTCGCCTCGCCATGACCGCCGCACAGCGCCTCGGCCAACCGCGCCAAGCCGGGATTGTGGCCGATCAACATCGCCGAGCCGAGATGGTCGTCCAGCCGCCGCAGCCGGGCCAGTAGTTTGCCCTTGGCCGCCTCGTAGATCTCGCGCTCGATGCTGACCGACACCCCTTCCAGGGCATCCCCCTGCAGATCCAGCGTTTCGGTGGTCCGCCGCGCCGCCGAGCACAGCACCACCGCCGGCCGCAGCTGCTCGTGCCGCAGGTGCGCCGCCATCAGTTTGGCCGCCTTTTTGCCCCGCTTATTGAGCGGGCGATCGAAATCATCGACCGACGGATCGTCCCAACACGATTTGGCGTGCCGCAACATATAGAGCTGTCGCATTTCAGTCACATCTCGCAGCCATGACACGGGTAGCCGAAGCATATATAAAGGCCCCTCGGTACGCCACTGTCCAAGCTGCGGAGACGCTACGTGACTACCCAGCAAGCCGTCGAAGTTCCAGTTATCGACATCGATTCTAAAGAACGCTTCATCAATCGCGAGCTGTCGTGGCTGGCCTTCAATGGCCGCGTCATCGAGGAGGCGCAGAACCGCCATCACCCGTTGCTGGAGCGCCTGCGCTTCCTGTCGATCTCGGCGTCCAACCTCGATGAGTTTTATATGGTTCGGGTCGCCGGCCTCAAAGGCCAGGTCGAGGCGGGGGTGATGACCACCAGCCAGGATGGCCTGACCCCGGCCCAGCAGCTGGCCGCCATCAACCGCGAGGGCGCCGAATTACTGCGCACCCAGAAGCAGTGCTGGACCGACCTCAAGATCGAGATGCGCGAAGCCGGCATCGCCGTGGTGGCGCCGTCGGAACTGACCAGCGCCGATTTGCGTTGGCTGCAAACCCGCTTCATGGAGCACATCTTCCCGGTGCTGACGCCGCTGGCGGTCGATCCGGCCCACCCCTTCCCGTTCATTCCCAACGCCGGCATCGCCATGGTGCTGCACCTGTTCCGCCTGGATGACGGCGAGGTGCTGCGCGCCCTGGTGCCGCTGCCCCACCAGATCGAGCGCTTCATCCGCCTGCCCGGCGAGGCCATCCGCTTCCTGCCGCTGGAAGATTTGGTGATGCAGTGCCTCGACCGCCTGTTCCCCGGCTTCCGCTGCGAGGGCATGGGCATCTTCCGGGTCATCCGCGATTCGGAAATGGACATCGACGAAGAGGCCGAGGATCTGGTCCGGGTGTTCGAATCGGCGCTGAAGCGCCGTCGCCGCGGCCTGGTGATCCGGCTGACCTTCAACACCGGCATCCCCGAGGATCTCAAGCACCTGATCATCAACGAGATGCATGTGCACGAGGCCGACGTGTTCGAATTCGACGAGACCATCGGCCTGGTCGACATCAAGCAGATGATCGGCGACGAGCGGCCCGATCTGCTGTTCCCGCCCTACAACGCCCGCTTCCCCGAGCGCATCCGCGATTTCGGCGGCGATTGCTTCGCCGCCATCCGCAAGAAGGACATCGTCGTCCACCACCCGTTCGAAAGCTTCGACGTGGTGGTCCAGTTCATCCGCGAGGCGGCGCGCGATCCCCAGGTGGTGGCGATCAAGCAGACGCTGTACCGCACCTCGAAGGACAGCCCGATCGTCAAGGCGCTGATCGAGGCGGCCGAGGCCGGCAAGTCGGTGACCTGCATGGTCGAGTTGAAGGCCCGCTTCGACGAAGAGGCCAACATCCGCTGGGCCCGCGACCTGGAAAGCGCCGGAGCCCAGGTGGTGTTCGGCTTCATCGAACTGAAGACCCACGCCAAGATCTCGCTGGTGGTGCGGCGCGAGGCGCCCGGCCTGGTCTCCTACGTCCATTTCGGCACCGGCAACTACCACCCGGTGACCGCCAAGATCTACACCGACCTGTCCTTCTTCACCTGCGATCCGACGCTGTGCCGCGACGCCGCCAAGGCCTTCAACTACATGACCGGCTACGCCCTGCCGGACAAGATGGAGAAGCTGGTGATCGCCCCCTTGGGCCTGAGGAAAAAGATCATCGACCTGATCGTGGTCGAGACCGAGAACGCTCTGGCCGGGCGGCCGGCGGCGATCTGGGTCAAGATGAACTCGCTGGTCGATCCGGTGATCATCGACGCGCTCTATCGCGCTTCGGCGGCCGGGGTGCAGATCGACCTGGTGATCCGCGGCATCTGCTGCCTGCGGCCCGAGGTCCCCGGTCTGTCGGACAACATCCGGGTCAAGAGCATCGTCGGCCGCTTCCTCGAGCATTCGCGCATCATTTGCTTCGGCAACGGCCACCGGCTGCCGTCGCGCCACGCCAAGGTGTTCATCACTTCGGCCGACTGGATGCAGCGCAACATGGATTGGCGGGTGGAATCGTTCGTGCCGATCGAGAACTCGACGGTGCACCGCCAGATCCTGGAACAGATCATGGTGGCCAACTTGAAAGACCAGGCTCAGACCTGGCACCTGGGGGCCGACGGCACCTACACCCGCCAAGTCGCGGACGAACAGGCGCTTAATGCGCACACCTGGTTCATGACCAATCCATCCTTGTCGGGGCGTGGCTCGGCGCTGGAAAAGGGCCGCAAGCCGAAGCGGCTGGTGGAAAAGCAGGACTGATCGGCAAGTGCGCAGGGTAGGGCACGGAGTGATTGGGGCATGAAGGTCAAGCGCATCCTGGACCCGGTCGGCATCGTCGACATTGGCTCCAATTCGATTCGCCTGTGCGTCTACGACACCGCCTCGCGGGTGCCGGTGCCGATGTTCAATGAAAAGGCGGTCTGCGGCCTGGCCGAGGGCCTGGGCGGCAGCGGCCGGCTCAACCCGGCCGGGGTGCAGCAGGCCTTCGCGGCGGTCGGCCGTTTCGTCGCCCTCAGCCGGGCGATGGAGCTGAAGCACCTCGACATCCTGGCCACCGCGGCGGTGCGCGACGCCAGCGACGGCCCCTCCTTCGTCGCCGAACTGGAACGCCGCTTCGGCGTCGAGATCAAGGTGCTGTCGGGCGGCCAAGAGGCCCGCCTCGCCGCCACCGGGGTATTGTGCGGCAGCCCCGACGCCGAGGGCATCGTCTGCGACCTTGGCGGCGGCTCGCTGGAACTGGTGACGGTCAAGAATCGCGGCTTCGGCCAGCACGTCACCATGCCGCTGGGCTTGCTGCGACTGAATGAGGCCTCGGCCGACAATCGCGCCGTGGCCGGCGAAATCGTCGACCGCCACCTGGCCGGGATCCCCTGGCTGGGCACCGGGCGGGGCGGCAACCTCTACGCGGTGGGCGGCGCCTGGCGCACCCTGGCCCGCATCTGCATCACCCACACCCAGCACCCGCTGTCGGTGCTCGACAATTTCACCATCGACAGCCGCGAGGGCTTGCGCATCATCGGCCTGGTCGCCAACCAAAGCCGCAAATCCCTGGAAAAAATTCCCGGCGTCGCCAAGAAGCGGGTAGCCGGCCTGCCGCTGGCGGCGCTGGTGCTGGAGCGGGTGGTGCGGGCGGTGCAGCCCAGCCGGCTGGTGTTCTCGATCTTCGGCATGCGCGAGGGTCAGTTCTTCAAGCTGCTGCCCGACAAGCTGAAGTCGGAGGATCCGCTGCTGTCGGTGTTCCGCCAGTTGGCCCTGGTCAATTCCCGCTTCCCCGAGCACGGCAACGAATTAATGGCGTGGATGGCACCACTGTTCCCCGGCGAAACGCCCCACCACGCCCGCATCCGCCACGCCGCCTGCCTGGTCTCCGACGCCTTCTGGAACGAGCACCCCGACACCCGCGCCGAGCAGGCCTTCCTGCGCATCCTGCGCCTGCCGTTCATGGGCGTCGAACACGCCGACCGCGCGGCGATCGCCCTGACGGTGTTCCTGCGCTATCTCGGCAACGAGGAAGAGCCGGCGGTGCAACGCGCCACCGCCCTGCTCGACGAGGCGGCGCTGCGCCGCTGCCGTATCGCCGGCACCGCGCTCCGCCTCGCCCACATGCTGTCAGGCGGCGCGCCCAACCTACTCCGGCTCACCCGGCTCAAGGCCGAGGGCAGCGAATTGCTGCTGGAAGTCCCCAGCGACAACCCCGCCTTCATCATCGAACCCGACCGCACCTTCGACCGCCTGGCAAGGGCGCTGGATTGCGAGACGCTGGTGTTTCGACGGGTAAGATAAACCCTCGCCCGCTTTTGCGGGAGAAGGTGGCGAGCGACAGCGAGCCGGGTGAGGGAGCGCGCGTCGGCGCGCCTTATGAATTTGACTGCGGGTTCAGGCTGGCTTCGCGAAGGGCTGCATCGTGTCACAACCAGCCATACAGCACCATCACTCACAGCATCACCGTCAGCCCCTCGGATTGCAGGCTTTACCGAAATGGGGCCAACGATGACTGTGGTAGATCAGGCAAGTATATTGATCGCTCCTGCAGCCCCGGTCGCCGCCGCCGCGCTGGATACCGCAGCTTGGCTGTCGGTCGTCGAGGTGGACTGCGTCGACCCCACCGCTTGGCTGTCGGTCGTCGAGGGGGACTGCGTCGAACCCGCGGCATGGTGGCGGCGGCGATGGTGGGCGACCGGGTGACTGGCTGGCGCCTGAGCCGCGGATGAAGCCGCTTGCGGCTTGGCGGCCTCAGCGGCACCAGCCGCAGACGGCGTCGATGCCGCGACTGCCTGAGTTGGCGACGGCAATGTTTGGAACGCCGGACTGGCGGAAACGGCGGATATCGACATCATTGGTCTCCCTTCTGGAAGCGGTCGTGGCTACGGATTTCTCACACCAACCCCAGAATGCTACCTGAGCCGAAACCTGCACGCACTGTGAGAAAAATAACAAATTTGTATAGGTGAAGGCGGTCTGGCAATTGCGCTAAAGTCGCGGTATTGCTTGGTGTCCCATTGGAGATTGTCGGCCTGGCGATGAAGATTCTTCTTATCGAAGACGATGCCGAGACCGCAGACTACATTCTTACCAACCTGCGCGCGGTGGGCCATTCGCTTGATCACGCTCTCGACGGCGGAGACGCCTTGTCCCGCACCGAAGCGGAGCGCTATGACCTGCTCATCGTCGACCGCATGCTGCCCAAACTGGACGGGCTGTCGCTGGTCAAGGCCGTCCGCGGACGGGGCGACTACACGCCGGTGCTGTTCTTGAGCACCCTGGACGGGGTGGACGACCGGGTCAGCGGGCTGAATGCCGGCGGAGACGACTATCTGACCAAGCCGTTCGCCCTGGTGGAACTGCTGGCCCGCGTCAACGCGCTGGGCCGCCGCCCGGCAGCGGCGGGCGAAACGATGCTGAGTATCGGCGATCTACAGATGGACCTGGTTTCCCGCTCGGTTCGCCGGGGCGAGACCGTCATCGATCTGCTGCCGCGCGAGTGGCAGTTGCTGGAATACTTGACGCGTAATGCCGGCCGAGTGGTGACCCGCTCAATGCTGCTGCAGACGGTCTGGGATTTCCACTTCGACCCGCGCACCAACGTCGTCGAGACCCATGTCAGCCGATTGCGCCAGAAGATTGACAAGGGCTTCACAACCGAGCTGATCCATACGGTTCGCGGCGCAGGGTATATGATCCGTGCGTCTTCCTAGACTATTCGCCACTTCGAGCTTTCGATCGACGTTGTTCGCGGTGGCGCTGTTCAGTGCCTCGGCGTTGGCCTTGTTCAGCGTCCTCTATTGGGCCGCCAACCGCTTCATGGAGCGGCAGTTCGATGAATCGATCACCAATGAAATGGCCTCAATGGTGGAGGACGAGTCCGATACCGTTCGCTTGACGGCCCGGCTGCTGCATCATCTGTCGTCAGGGGCTACGCGAGACTATTCTTATCTGCTCCTTGACCCAGATGGTCATCGCCGGGCAGGCAACCTGCCGCCAATCGCGGCGAAGGTGGGGTGGCAGGACCTGCCGATGCCGGACGGGATGGTCAGCGGCACGGAGGACGATCATGCGCTCCGCGCCCTGGGCCGGCAGCTTGCCGACGGGTCCTTCCTGCTGGTCGCCCGCGACGTCTTCGACCTGGACGAGATCACCGACCTACTGGAGCGCACCTTCGGCATCGGCTTTCTGGTGACCCTGTTCGTCGGCTTTGGCAGCGGCGTAATGGTCAGCCGCAGCCTGCTAAACCGCCTGGAGATGATCAATCGCACCACCGGTGAAATTATGGCCGGGGACCTATCCCTGCGCATTCCCATCGGCCCCCGCCACGATGATTTCGACCGGCTGGCGGCCAGCGTCAACGCCATGCTCGACCGCATCCAAGAGCTGATGGAGAACCTGCGGCAGGTCTCCAACGACATCGCTCACGACCTGCGCACGCCACTGACCCGCCTTCGCCAGCGGCTGGAGGGGGCCCGGTTACAGGCCGACGGCGTCGGCGACTACGAAACCGCGGTGGACGCGGCGCTGGCCGAGACCGACGGGCTGCTCGACACCTTTGGCGCCCTGCTGCGAATCGCCCAGATCGAGTCGGGGGCGCGTTCCGCCGCCTTCACCGCGGTCGACTTTTCCGCCCTGGCCGGGATGATCATCGACACGTACCAGCCGGTCGCCGAGGATAAGGGCCAAGGCCTGACCGGCGCCATCGACAAAGGGGTGACGGTGCGGGGCGACCGCCAATTGCTCAGCCAAATGATGGTCAACCTGGTCGAGAACGCGCTGGGCCACACCCGTGCCGGCGCCCGCATCACGGTGACCGTCGAGGCCGGAGCAGGGGGCGACGGGCCGCGCCTAGCGGTATGCGACGACGGCCCCGGCATCCCCGAATCCGAACGCGCCAAGGTGTTCGGCCGCTTCTACCGCCTGGACGTAAGTCGCAGCATCCCCGGTAGCGGGCTGGGGCTCAACCTGGTGGCGGCAATCATCTCAGCGCACGGCGCCCGCATCAGGCTGGACGACAACAGTCCCGGCCTGAGAGCGATGGTTGATTTTCCGGCGAACTGACCGCGCTGTTGCCCGCTGGCGACGCGGCTGTTCGCGCGGTGAACACCGAGCGGTACACAAATTTGTTATATTTCTCAATGAACAGGGCATTGCAGGGCTAGATATCATGGCGCTGATGACCTGCGAAACCGACGTCCGCCGCAAGGAACGAGGCAACGTGCATACGGCTTAGCCATGCGGAAATCATACCGTGCCGTTGGCGTTCATTGATGGGTCGGACAAGCGGGGAGATGTGAATGCCAATGCTGAGAATGACGCCGGCCGAAGTCGATCGGCTGCGGGCTGCGACGGCATCCCCTACCAGCGCCGATCATAAGCCCGCCCTCGTGGCCGACCGGGTCCGGGTTAAGCTGCGCCAGCTTGATGGTGTCGCCCTGGCCTTAGTCGCCAACTCGCCCACCGTCGCCGCCATGCTGCACTCATTCAACGCCATGGCGGCCGAATATGGCACGCTGGTCGAGTTGCGCGAGCGCCTGGCCACGTTCGACGCCGGCTCGCCACTGGGCGACGCCCAGCGCGCCGAGATTATCGACGAAATCCGGCGGAAGGCGGTTGACTGCCTGCTGGCTGGCCGCCTCAATGAACTGGTCCTGGTGCTGTACCCAAACGTGGATGATGGATTGAGTGCCGGGATTGATGCCGCGCTCGCCGCTTCGTCGGGCTCGGCCGAGATCGAACTGGATGCTCCGGCCAAAATAACCTCAATTGTCTCATCCCTTAACGAGATCGGCGCCGCGTTTAACGCGGGAATGCGGACACTGCTTGGTTTGCACAAACGGGCCAAGACGTGCGCCGATATTTTGGCCAATTGCCGCAATCCGGCGCCGGCCGCCGCGGCGGAATGCGACATTTTTGCAGCCTTGGTCGTGAAAGACATGTTGCAGCATTTCGTTTACTTGCTTGGCTTACTGGAGGTGGCCGCGGATCGGCGCGCCAGGTTAGCGGCAGTGCTGGTGGGGATGATTCAGGACCGGGGCTAAAACACCCTTGGCTTGGATCGTCACCTTGAATGCCAGGGGTGAGTTACCTGCTGCTCTTCGGCCTGTGGCCAGTCAGTGCCCGAGAGCGGTTTCTCGTTCTTCCATCCGGAATGATCGGGTTGGGTCAACGGCAGCCATTCCCCGCATACATCATTCCACTGGCATATGCAGTCGCTCACCCCGGCACAAAACGGGACAATGGCTGCAGCCTGGGGTGAATTCCAACGCCTGTTCTTTGGTCGGCGCGCGGACGTGCGCTTCCAGCCACGCCGTCCGCCGCCGGTCATGCTCGCTGTCGACGTGTTGGCCGCCGTCGGCCTCGATTACCAACCGGTGTTCGACGCAGGCGAAATCGAGCACGTAGGGACCGAGTGGATGCTGGCGGCGGAATTTGATGCCCGTCCGCGCAGAACCGACCAAAGCCGCCGCTCGGCATCGGTCAGGGTCGATCACAGTTGGCGGGCGTCGATCACGCTGGCAGCCTCACCGGCTTCAGCCCCAGCCGCGTCACCTGCAACAAATATTGCTCCAGCAGGCTGGCGCAAAAGGCGGCGGTCAGCGGTTTGGCCGGTTGGCTCGGCCAGTCGTGCATCACCACCACCGCCCGATCCCAATCCGCGCCAAGTCGCTCGATCCCGGCGGTGGTTCCCTGCTGGATCTGGGTCGGGGTGCGGCAATCGTCGATGAAGGTCCATTCCTCGGCGCACAGGCTCCATTGCACCGCGACGGTGTCGGAATGCCAGTCGGCGACGGGGATGCGCACCGATTCCAG
>Ga0316222_1004990_pt1 | contig 11639 bp, 10 predicted proteins | sample TBH18011metaG_FD_206008 | JGI IMG/M metagenome (GOLD analysis project Ga0316222, IMG submission 206008) | Freshwater microbial communities from Trout Bog Lake, Wisconsin, USA - TBH18011 | ecosystem: Environmental > Aquatic > Freshwater > Lake > Hypolimnion/Profundal zone | place: USA: Wisconsin... | reverse complement strand
AGGCAAGGATGCCTGCCGCTACTTTTTCTTCAGGGTCGCCTTGGTGGCGGATTGCAAGTCTTCCAAGTCCGGGCGCAATTCTTCCTTCGTCTTCTTGTCCATGCGGTCGATGAACAGGATGCCGTTCAGGTGATCGTTCTCATGCTGCACGGCCTTCGCCAGCAGTCCGCCGCAGCGGAATTCGATGGGATTGCCCTTGGCGTCCAGCGCCTTCACATCCACCGTGACGGGGCGGGTGATATCGCCAAAGATCTCCGGAAAACTCAGGCAGCCTTCCGCGCCCGAAACCGGTTCGCCCACCGGCTTCACCTCCGGGTTGATGAGTACCATGGGCATCAGTTCCTCCACCGGCACGGGCACGCCGTTGCGTTCCGCCGTGGAGGGGCGGTCGGTGATTCCGCGCACATCGATGACCGTGAGCAGCTTTGCCACGCCCACTTGCTGCGCCGCGAGGCCCACGCCTTGGTTTTCCACCATTGTCTCAAACATGTCCGCGATCAGTTTTTTGATCTCCGGGGTGATGCTTTCAATCCGGGCGCCTTTTTGGCGCAGCACCGGATGTCCGTATTTCACTACTTCAAGAATCATTTACGAATCAGTTGGTTTTTTAATCTTTGTGTCGCTGTGCCTTGGGGGGTGAAGACCTCAATCCGCGTTCACCCCAAGAATCTCCAAAACCCGTTGCAGCTCGTCATCATTGAAGAAGGCGATCTCTAGCGCGCCCTTGCCCTTTGCATACTTGAGCTGCACTTTTGTGCCGAACTTCTCCCGCAGCTTGTCTTCCAGCCGGCCGATGTTCGCATCCACGGGCACAATCGCCGCCGGGGCGGACGAAGCATTCGCCGGTTTCGCGGCGCGGGCCGCCAGCTTCGCCACCAAGCCCTCGGTCTGGCGTACGTTCAGGCCTTCCTTCACGATACGCTCGGCTGCGTGGATCTGATCACGCTCCAGTGCCAGGCCGAGAATGACCTTCGCATGGCCCACCGTGAGGCGGCTTTCGCGAATGAGATTCCGCACTGCGGCCGGCAGCTTCAACAGCCGCGTCGCATTCGCCACCGAGGCGCGGCTCTTGCCTACCTTCACCGCAATTTCCTCCTGCGTGAGGGCGAACTGTTCCGCCAATTGCGCGTAGCCCAGCGCCTCTTCCAGCGCGTTCAGGTTTTCGCGCTGCAAATTTTCAATGAGCGCCAGCTCCAGGACCGTCTTGTCATCCGCCGTGCGCACGATCACCGGGACTTCCGCCAGCTTCAGCAATTGCGCGGCCCGCCAGCGCCGTTCGCCCGCGATCAGTTCGTAGAAGCCGCCATTTTCCCGGACGATCAGCGGCTGCACAATCCCTTGTTCGCGAATGGAATCCGCCAGTTCCTGCAACGCCTCCGGCGCGAACTCTTTGCGCGGTTGAAGCAGGGAAGGACGCACGCGGTCCAGCGTCACCCGGAGCACCCGCTCGCGATGGTCCGGCACGGGAGCCGGCGTTGCGGGGGCAGGGGAGGGAGCCGCTGCCGGGGTGGGCGCGGAAGATTTGACCGGGGATGCACCGCCGGGCGCTGTTTTTGGCGGATTCCCGCCCAACAAAGCGCCCAGACCGCGTCCCAATGCAGGTTTAGCCATCCCTTCAGGTTGTCCGACCCTTGTCACAAAGTCAATTTAGGACATGGAGTTTGGAGAGGTGATTCAGAGCGCAGCCGGGTCGGGCGCATCCGGATGAGTGATCATGCCGATGAATAAAATCAACCGGGCATTGTCATCTTCAATTATAAAAATGAATGGCCGGTTTACAATCATTTGGACGGCATCCGGGTGGTGCTCTAATATTCCCATGGAGCTATTTACAGCCGTTACCCCGGCTGCTTCGGCACCGGCTTCGTTCACTTCCACAAAGCTTTTCTGTTTCACTTCGCTAATCCGAAGCGGTTTATCGGTAATCCCGGAGAAATCAGCCTTGGACTCAAAGGCAAGTTTCAGGCCAAGTGCCTGGAGCGGGGCGTTGAGGCGGGCGGAATATTCCACTTTGAATTTGGGCAGTTCCAGGATAACCGGACAAAGGTGGAACGCCGGCTGAATGTGGTGGGCCCAATGTTCGCAGGTGCCAATGGCGCAAAAAACGGATTTCGGATCGTGACCGGCGGTTGGCAGAAACACTTCCATGTGTACGCCACCGCTTAAGGACAGTCGCACCGCCTGGTAGTCGGCAGTTTCGGCATATTCCAGACGATGGCCGTCCTGCCGCATCATCGGAATGGTTTTGATTTTTTCACCGGGCAAATGAAAATCACCAGGGTGGGTTAATTTCTTATCGAACGGATTACCCCAGGTGTCTTTGAAGTAAATCGCGGTGGCGAGAATCATCTGTGTGTCAGCGGCAAAAGGAAACTCCACCGCTTCCGGGATTTTGCCCCCGGTCTGCCGGTTCGCCCAATCATTGATGATTTGGGCGGAAGCGGGCCGGGTGAAATCAACGACGGTGAGTTGTGCTTGGAATAACCGTCGGTTTTCATCAGCAAAGGAGGGATTGAAGGCGAAGCCTTGGTCGACCCAGATGCCATTGGCCAATTTCAAGGTCATGGCGGGATTGGATTGAACCATGTTGTAAAGCGGCAGAAACATGGGATTCAACACGTCGTTCGCTTGTCCGGCGGTGTGGAGGTCCTGCAGCAACTCGGTTTTGGTCTGTCCGGCCGCGCCAGTCCCGGCAATCTGCAATACGGTAGCAGCATTATAAGGAGCGAGGAAGATGTTTCCATCCGGTTCGGACTGAATAACCTGCCGCATGAGATCAAATGCAAACTGGTTATTGGCGTTGACCAAGGGGGTAACGTCCACGGTATCGGCACCCTGAACGTTCCAACTGGCGTGACAAATCCATACAACCAACAGCCAGAGGCGGAAAAGTTGAGTAACGTTTGCGGACAAACGACGGTTCATGTGCCTATAAACACCAGATAGCTCTTGGGGTTGCCATCTAAAGAGAAGCCGTGGCCAAAGTCCAAAGCCCGGCTGTCTTAGTGGGATGCCTCGCCTTATGCCGTGACCAGGTTGCAGAACCGGTTTGCCCGTTCGATCACCGCTTTGCCTGGCTTGCGGATCTGGCCGGGAGCGTTCCAGAGCACATAATATTCAAAGTCCGTGGGCGGCCGGTGGTAGTGGCGTTCGAAATTGCGGCAGCGTTCCTGCATGATTTCCCGCGTCAGCCGCAGGGCCACGGGGAGATTGGTGCGGGAGGTGAGCGGGACGGACGCGCCGTATTGGCGCCACAGGGCGGGCTTGATCTGGAACCGGCTCACTTCGCCGTGCCGGCCGACCGCCCGGTCGTTGTTCCCCGATTCGATGAGGGAGAGCGCCGCCAGCCGGTCCATGCCGTGAGCCCGCGAACCGGCCAGATTCAGCAAGGAGACCCCGCACGCCGTGATGATCATGGAGAGGTTTGATTTCATATGATTGACGTCAAAACACCGCCCACACCCTGATTCTCGCATAAAACGCCTTGTTTTCAACCCCTGTAATGGCAACTATACGTTAAGATTATGTCAAGCTGCTATTAAAGACGGGCCCAACCCGGGTTTGCTTCCCGTCCGGCATGCCGGATGGCGGTTTTGTGTTCAGCCGGCTCTCCTGATGATTGTCACGCAGTGACTTTGGACTTTAGACTTGGGGCCTTGGACTTTAAACTCCGCCCCTGTGAGCAACAAACATGCCCGCATCACCGAGTTGGCCGCGCAATTCACCGCCGAGGACGGCGTGGATGTCCGTTACGCGGGCTACTTCGTGCTTTTCAACCGCCAGCAATTCTATGAGGCTCATGATGTGCTCGAAGATCTCTGGCTGCCGGACCGCAAGGGGCCCAATGGCAATTATTACAAGGGCCTCATCCAGCTCGCCGGCGCCTTTGTGCATCTGCAGAAGAACCGGCTGCGCCCGGCCAACGCGCTGTTCAAGCTGGCCCACGACAATTTTGAGCCCTACCCGGACGTGCATGAACGATTGAACCTCGTCGCCGTGCGCCTGCTCATCTTTGGCTGGCAGAAGCAATTGGAACGGAACGAATATGTGAAGAATCCGCTCACCCCGCTGAACGTTCCCCAGCTGGCTCTGCAAAAACTCCTGGTGCTGGAATGAACCCAAAACGCCTCGTCATCGCCGGCGGCAGCGGCTTCATCGGCACTGCGCTCGCGCAGGAATTCATCCGGCGTGGCTGGCTGGTGACGATTCTCACCCGCAATCCGCGTTTGCAACGGCTCAATGGCATTCAGGAGATCGCCTGGGACGGGGCGAAACCCGGCCCGTGGGGTGCGCAACTGGATGGCGCGGACGCCCTCATCAATCTCACCGGCAAGAATATCAATTGTCCGCACACCGCTGAAAACCTCCGCGACATCACCGCCTCGCGCGTGAACTCCGTGCAAGCCCTCGCGGCCGCCATCCGGCAGAACCGCACTCCGCCCCGCGTCTGGGTGCAGGCGAGCGCCACCGGGTTTTATGGCGACACGACTGATCGCGCCTGCGCCGAAACCGGGCCGGGCGGGAGCGATGCCCTGTCAATCATCTGCCGCGAATGGGAAAACGCCTTCACTGCCAATCTTCCGGCTGCCGTTCGCGCCGTCACTCTGCGTATCGGTTTTGTGCTGGGGCAGGGCGGGGGAGCGTTGCCGGTTTTGGCGAAGCTCACGAAGAACTTTCTCGGCGGGGCCGTCGGCTCAGGCAGACAGTATATCAGTTGGATCCACCTCACCGATCTTGTCCATGTGTTCGCCGCCGCCGTGGAGGATGCGACCTGGAGCGGCACCTACAATGCCGTGGCCCCGAACGCTGTCACCAATGCCGCCTTCATGCGCGAACTGCGCCGTGTGCTGCACCGGCCCTGGAGCCCGCCGGCACCCGCCTTTGCCGTGCGTCTCGGTGCGCGGTTCATGGGTTTGGAACCGTCGCTCGCGCTCATCAGCCAGCGCTGCCTGCCGGCGCGATTGGAGCAGGCGAAATTCCTGTTCCGCTTTCCGGAACTCCCCGCCGCGTTGCAAGATTTGTGCGGAAGGAAATGAATTTTTAAGATTGATTCAATAATGAAAACCATCGCCATCATCGGAGCCTCCACCGACCGCAATAAATTTGGCAACAAAGCCGTCCGCGCCTTCCTTCAGCAAGGCTACACCGTTTATCCCGTGAATCCCAAGGAACCGCAGGTTGAGGGGCTGGCCGCTTACCGCAGCATCACGGAAATTCCGGTGCGCCCGAATCTCATCAGCGTCTATCTCCCGCCGCCGGTGCTGCTGAAGGCGCTGCCAGACATCGCCGCGCGCGGCTGTGATGAATTCTGGCTGAACCCCGGCACCGAATCCCCCGAAGTGCTCGCCGAGGCCGCCCGCCTGGGCCTGAACGTCATTCAGGCGTGCAGCATTGTGGGCATCGGGATCGAGCCAGCCGGACTTTGAAGGCTGATGGGCGCTTAGAAGTTGGGGGAAGTCAACCGGAAGAACTGCACCTTGTTCGTTGGATTGAGGGTGACGTAATTGGTCAGGTTTGTGGCCGCCGGCGCGGGCAGGGTGAGCGTGCTCCAGCCGGTGGCGACCGGCGACAGCCCGTTAGCCGCCTGCACCGAATAGCCGGCAGGATACGCTGGCCACGCCAGTATTACATTCGTACCTGCCCTGGTCTGTCTCAAAGCCGGCGAGGTCACGAAAGTGAACGCCAGCGCATAGGGCTCCGCCGCCGTGACGTAGCTGCCGCCGGCCTTCCATACCTGCAGGTCGTAGCGCCCTGGCGCAAGTTGGGGCAGGTAGAGGTGCTGCACATTGTCAACGGCACTAGTGCTGCACGTGACCAGATTGCTATTTGCAGCGTTGTAGAGATACAGCCGGAGATTGTTGATGCCGATGGAAGTCCCGGTCCCGTAGTAAGCGGGATTATTATGCCGGTTCCATACCAGCGTAGCGGCGGAGAGGAAGGTGGCGTTCGCCGAGCCGTTCGTTACGTTGAAGTAATAATGGTTGATGGAATCGTTCACCGCGCTGCTCGTATTCGTATTGAAGTCCCATCCGCTGAGTGCGCTGGCCGTGTTCGTCAAGGCGGCGTTCGGCGGATGCGCTCCGCCTGCGGTCACCGTGGTGTTCACGTTGTTCGTATGCCGCCCGCCCGTGAGTTCGCGGTAGGAATTGTACAGGTTCAGCATGCCCGCCCCGTAGCGCGCGTCCAGTGGCGTCTTCGTCCCGTTCGTCCAACCCAGCGGCTTCACCGCGCCGTTCAGCAACAGTGCTTTGAGCGTGAGCATATTCGTGGAGCCATTTGTGAAGCTCCCGCCATCCCCGCGCCCGCCCGCCTGGATAAGCACGGCCGCCGCCCCCGATACCTGCGGTATCGCGAAACTGGTGTTCCCGTCCGGCGCGGTGATGTCCGGCTTGCACCGGCCGTTGTCCACTGTCGGTCCGATTGATGAATTGGCCCCATTCGTGTCATACGCCGCCACCGCGATGCAATCATAGGCCGTCCCCGGCGATGTGGGGCTGCCGCCCGCGCCGACGGATCCGATCAGCAGCGCGCCGCTCACCGCCGAGTAATTATCGAAGAACGAATCCAACTCCTGCTGCTGCGCCACTGTCAGGCTGAAATAGGCATAACTCTGGTTGACGATGGCGTCATTCATGTTCACCGGTGCGGGCTGTTCGATCTTGGCCGTGCCGAAATAGTTCGCGTCGATCACATCGACATGCGCCACATTGGTGGCGATGCCAGCCGGTGCCGGCCCGGGGCTGACCGTCCCGTACAGGAACTCGGCCACCCGTTCCGGATGATACGCATTACTGCCCACGCTGTTGGGATACAAACTGGAACTTCCCAGCGAGGAATAATAGGTGAAGACATTGTTAGGCGCCCCCACATTGGTCGGATTCACCTCGAAGTCCTCTTCCCCGGTGTCCACCGCCTCCGCCTGGCAAATCCGCACCCCGCTGCCGAAGAGATTCGTCGTCAACATCCGGAATACCGTCACGCCCGTCTGGTCCGCATCCTGAGCCGGTGAGGTCAGATGGGAAAAAATTGCCAGCCCGCACAAAAACATGCCTGTCCCCTTGCGCCACAATCTCAAAAACATAGCGTATGTTTCCATATATAATCCGGCGACATCAAGAAATCAAATCGGTGCAATTAGTTATTTGAAAACCTGCAAATTTCAGAAGTTCGGGCTGCTCAGCCGGTAAAACCGCGTCCGGTTCGTCGCCGTCAGCACGGCTTGATTCATTCCGTTTGTCACCGTCACCAGCGGCTGGCTGTTGGGCATCCCATTCGTGCTCCACACTGCCGCCACCAACCCCGTGGCCGTTTGCAAGCCGTAGCCCGCCGGATATGCCGGCCACGTTAGCGTTACATTGGTCCCCGACCGGATGGCGGACAGCGCCGGGTCTGCCGTAAATGCGAAGGCAACCGCATACGCCTCGTTGGTGCTCACCGTGTTGGTTCCCCCCGCCTTCCAGATTTGCAGATCATACATTCCGGCCGCCAGCTCCGGCACCCGGAAATGCTGGACGTTGTCCACCAGGCTGGTGCTGCATGCCACCAGGTTGCTGGTCGCCGCCGCATAAAGGAATAACGCCAGCCGGTTGATGTTTGTCTCCTCCCATTGCCGTTCCCATACCAGCGTCGCCGTGGCGGTGAACCGCCCGGCCGGGTTCCCATTCGCCACGTTGAAGTAATAATGATTCAGCGCATCATTGGTCGCCCCGCTGGTGACCGTATTGAAATCCCATCCGCTCAGCGCGGCGACCGGGTTCGTCGCCGTTCCCGGCGGATGGACCCCGCCTGCCGCCACCAGCGCCGCCATGCAATTGGTCTGTTGCCCGCCCGCCAGTTCCTCGTAGGAGTTGAACACGTTCAGCAAGCCGGCTCCGTAGCGTGTGTCCAGCGGCGCGTTGGGCCCGTTCGTCCAGCCCGGCGGCTTCACCGCCCCGTTCAGCAACAGTGCCTTCACCGTGCGGCTGTCCGTGGCCGCATTGGTATTCGCCCCGCCATCTCCGCGTCCGCCGCCTTCCAGCAGCAGTGCCGCCGCCCCCGCGATCATCGGCGTGGAATAGCTTGTCACCCCCGCCGGGGCCACCAAATCCGGCTTACACCGACCATTGTCCAAGGTGGGACCGATGCCTGACTGGGTGCCGATGCCGTAGGAACCGGCGCCGATACTGTTGTAGGCCGTCCCCGGCGGTACTGCAACCTGATAGGGCGGCGATCCGCCATCGCCTACCGACGAAACGAACAGCGTGCCGTACGTCGTCGAAAAATCGTCGTAGGCTTGGTCGATTTGCTGTTGGTCGATGATGCCCAGTTCGTTTGCGGGCGTGGGCAGGTTGGTCACCTCGTAACCGTAAAAGAAGCTTTCGTTCACCACCGCATCGCCCAGCGGCGGCTGCGGCCAGTTCAACACGTAGTTGGTGACATAGTAATTCGCATCGAAATTGTCCACATGTGCCACATTCGTGGCGATTCCGCTGGTCCATCCAAAGAAATAATTGGCCACCGTGTCCGCATGCCAGGAATCCCCGCCCAGACTGTTCGGAAAATTCGTCGAAACACCGTCCGCCGAGGCGTAGGTGATCGGCCGGCCTAAACTGTAGGCATATGGCGGATTGATCTCAAAACCCAGCGGCGACAGCGTGACATCCGCCTCCGGTTGCGCCACCAGGATGCCCGCGCCATTGAGGTTGGTCACCACTGAGCGCAGCACGTTGATCCCGATGAGGTCGAGGCTTTGCCCCCGGCTGGCCAAGGGCAGAAAACCGCCGCCGAGGAAAATAATTATGGCGCCAGCCCGGCACAAAGCATTCATCATTTGAATGCATATAATATAAGTTTATACCCCCCCAAAGTCAAACGGACCGGGCCGAAAGACCTCCTCTAGCGACCCTGCTGTAATGTTGTCGCAAGACAACACTTTAAGCGGGAAATTCCGCCGTCATGGTCCTGCTGCCGGCAGAAAAAAAGCTCCTCGTTTGACCGGTCATCCATTATCCTGCCCCCGATGTTCGATACTTTATCCAGCAAGCTCCAGAACGCCTTCCGCAATCTCCGCGGACTGGGCAAGATTTCCGAGAGCAACGTCTCCGACGCCCTGCGCGAGGTCCGGCTCGCCCTGCTCGAGGCCGACGTCAATTTCAAGGTCGCCCGCGACTTCATCGAACGCGTCAAGACCAAGTCCCTCGGCGCCGAGGTGGTCGCCAGTGTCCAGCCCGGCCAGCAGATCATCAAGTTCGTCAGCGATGAGCTCACCGACCTCCTGGGCTCCCAGAACGCCGGGCTTAATCTCACCGGCGACCCCGCTTGTCTGATGATGGTCGGCCTGCATGGTTCCGGCAAAACCACCTCCAGCGGCAAGCTGGCCAAGCTGCTCAAGAAGCAGGGCCGCACCCCGCTTTTGGTGGCGGCGGACGTGTACCGGCCTGCGGCCATGGACCAGCTGGCCACCCTCGGCCAGCAGATTGAGGTGCCCGTCTTCGTCAAACGCGGCGAGACGGATGTGCTCAAGATCGCCCGCGAAGCTCTCGACTACGCCCGCGCCAACCAGCGCAATGTGCTCATTTTCGACACCGCCGGCCGTTTGCAGATTGATGAACCGCTTGTGCAGGAGCTCGTCCGCCTGCGTGACCTCGTGAAGCCCGCGGAGATTTTGCTCGTGCTCGACGCTGCGACCGGTCAGGAAGCGGTTAACGTGGCGACCCATTTCGATCAGGCCCTGAATATCACCGGCTCGATTCTCACCAAGTTGGATGGCGATGCCCGCGGCGGGGCCGCCCTGAGTCTGAAATCCGTCACCGGCAAGCCCATCAAGTTCGCCGGTATTGGCGAAAAGCTGGATGAGTTCGAGCCCTTTCATCCCGAGCGCATGGCTTCCCGCATCCTCGGCATGGGCGACGTGGTCAGCCTGGTAGAAAAGGCGGCCGAGGCCGTGAGCGAGGATGAGGCCAAGCGCATGGAAGAGAAGATGCGCAAAGGCGAATTCTCCCTCGAAGATTTTCTGGAACAGCTGCGCGCCATGAAAAAGCTGGGCTCGCTCGAAAGCATCGTCAAAATGCTCCCCGGCGGGGGCGATGCGCTGAAGCAGATGGACATCGGCAAGCAAGAGAAAGAATTCAAGCGGATGGAAGGGATGATCTGCGCCATGACCGCCAAGGAACGCCGCAACCCGGTCATTCTCAACGCCAGCCGCCGCCGTCGCATTGCCACCGGCAGCGGGGTGACGGTGGCCGAGCTGAACACCATGCTCAACAAATTCTTCCAGATGCAGACCATGATGAAAAAGATGGGCAAGATGTCCAAGATGATGGGCAAAATGGGCGGCATGGCCGGCGGGATGCCGGGGATGTTCCGGCGGTAAGCGCCTTGGTTGTCCCGGGGCCTGATTGGGTTTTCAACGAGGGACCGGGTGGAGCAGGGGATGGGAGCAGTTACTTCCATTTGACATCCTCCCTTCCGGCAAACATATTCCCTCTCACAAAACCCATCATGAAACGGAACCTCCTTTTCGCCGCCCTGCTGACATTGGCCACGCTGACCGCCGACGCCCTCACCGTCGCTGATCTCCGTTGCGAATATCTGACCACCCCGCTCGGATTGGATGTTCCCCAGCCGCGGCTAAGCTGGACTTTGCAATCGGACACCCGGGGCGAACGGCAGACGGCCTACGAAATTCTGGTCGCGAGCTCACCGGAAAACCTTGCCGCCGGCCATGGTGATTTGTGGGACAGCGGCAAAATTGTTTCCAGCGACACTGCCCAGATTCCTTACGCCGGGACCCCGCTGACTTCCCGCGAAGCTTGCTACTGGCTGGTCCGTGTATGGGATCAGAATGAGGGCGGTTTTACCGCCAGCATGCCGGCGGCGTGGACCATGGGATTGCTTGCGCCGGCCGATTGGCAGGCCAAATGGATCGGCGCTCCCGACAGGAACCCGCCGGTCACTCTGGTTGTCCGCCACGCCGAATACGGCCCGGCCGACCATTCGCAGCCGGCTGCCGATGTCACCGACCGCGTCCGCAAGCGAATCAAAGCCGGCCGCTTGTCCCTGGCCGTGAATAAAGATGTTCTCGGCGACCCGTTTTACCATCAGGTAAAAACCTTCCGTATCGAATATGAACTGAACGGCGTTCCTGGCACCAACGAATTGGCCGAGGGCAAGCGGCTGGGACTTCCCGCCCACGCGGCGGACCCGGCGGCACCGGTCGCGCTTCGCAAGGAATTCACCGCCGGCAATCCGGTCAAACGCGCCACGCTCTATGTGTCCGCCTTGGGCCTTTATGAACTGACCCTGAACGGTCACCGGGTGGGCGATGAACTGCTCGCGCCCGGCTGGACCGATTACCGGAAGCGCGTGCCGTATCAGGCCTACGATGTGACCGCCCTCATCCAGCCCGGCGGGAATGCGCTCGGCGCTTATCTCGCGAGCGGTTGGTATGCCGGGCATATCGGCAATGGCGGGTTCCAGTTCTGGGGGCAAAACCCCGCGCTGCTCGCGCAGCTCGAAATCACCCATGGGGATGGGTCCGTGGAACGCATCGTCAGCGATGCCTCTTGGGCCACCCACAGCGCTCCCATCGTCACCTCCGACCTCATGTTCGGCGAAGATTACGACGCCCGCCTTGAACAACCCGGTTGGAATCAGCCCGC
>Ga0316222_1004987_pt1 | contig 11649 bp, 14 predicted proteins | sample TBH18011metaG_FD_206008 | JGI IMG/M metagenome (GOLD analysis project Ga0316222, IMG submission 206008) | Freshwater microbial communities from Trout Bog Lake, Wisconsin, USA - TBH18011 | ecosystem: Environmental > Aquatic > Freshwater > Lake > Hypolimnion/Profundal zone | place: USA: Wisconsin... | reverse complement strand
ACCGCCACCGGCAAGCTGCACAAGCTGACTCTGCGGCAGAAATACCAGGATTATCTCACGCAGGCTTAGACCGGCTCCTCAAATCCACACACCCGCAACGCCGCCCGCATCTGCGTGGGGGGCGGGGCGGTGGCGGAAACCGGGCTGTCCGGCAACACCAGGGCGCGGGAGAGCAGATGCAACCCATCCCCTGCCGCGCCATACAGCGCGTCGCCCACCATCGGCCAGCCCAGATGCGCGCAATGCACCCGCAATTGATGCGTCCGGCCGGTCTTGGGTGTCAGCGCTAACCACGTCCGACCATCGCCGCGCCCGAGCACCTGCCACAACGTCACCGCCGCCTGCCCGTCGCGTCGCACCGCCATATGCCAACCGCACCCGTCGGTGATCTTGGCCAGCGGGGCGGAGATTTCGCCAAAATCTTGGGCAGGGCCGCCCTCCACCACCGCCCAATAGGTCTTCGCCACCCGCCCTTCGGCAAACGCCGTCTGCGCGGTGATCAGCGCCTGCTTGCGCAACGCCACCAGCAGACAGCCAGACGTATCCGCATCCAACCGATGCACCAGCCACGGCCCGTCGCGGCGTTTGCTCAGGCTGGGGAAGACATCCTCCACACTCGCCCCACCGCCCGGCCCGGCATGCACCTTCAGCCCGGCAGGCTTGTTGAGCACCACATAATGCGTATCCGCATAGAGAAGGGGCAGGTCTATCACACAGGGACATTGACAGCAGCGCCGCGTCGGCGGAAGGCAGCTTGATGAACACTGACACGATTTGCGGCCTCAACGCCGTCACCGCCCTGTTCCGCCACCGACCCGACGCGGTTGAGCGGCTGTTCTACACCGAAGAGATGAAACCCATCGTCGGCCCCTGGTGTCACAGCCTCGCCTCGCAGCGCAAACCCTACCGGATGCTGGGCGCGGAGGAGATGAATGCCGCCGCCTACACCACCCATCACGGCGGCATCGCGGCCGTCGCGCGCGCACGCCAGATTCCGATCCTCGACCTCACCGCCATCCCGAAATATCAGTTCCTGCTGATCCTGGATGGCATCGGCAACCCACATAATCTGGGCGCAATTGCCCGCTCAGCGGCGTTCTTCGGCGTCAAGGCGATGCTGATCGGCGAAGGTCCCGGCCATGCACTGCCCTCCGATGCCGCCTATCGCGTGGCCGAAGGCGGGCTGGAGATGCTCGACATCTACCGCACCCGCGCGCTGCCCCAGGCGATTGAGGCGATGCGCAAGCATTACCGCACCGTTGCCACCTCCATCGGTCCAGACACCGCCAGCATGACCGATCTGCCGCATGATCGCCCGATTGCGCTGGTGCTCGGCAATGAGGAAACCGGTGTCGCGCCGGACGTGCTGGCCGTCTGCCGCCGCCGCATTCAGATTGTCGGTGCCGGAAAACTGCAAAGCCTCAACGTGGCCCAAGCCGCCGCCGTGTTGCTGTCACATCTGGCGATGGCGTAATTTACCCCGCAATTCCCCAGAATTTGGCGATCTCATGCGCCGCTGAAATCCCGTGTTCAAGCGCCGTCGGGTAAACATGCCCCGCCAGGTCAAGTTCCCACAGCTCGACCTGCGGTGCCGCCGTGCCGCCCCACAGCGTATGACGCATTCCCGCCCCCACCGGCTTGGTGACGGATTGGGCAAGCCCGTGCAGAGCTGCGAACTGCGCCGCCACGTCCCGCCCGTTCGAGACGGCAACCACCGGGTCGATCAGACCGTGCCAGATTGAGATGCGCGGATAGCTGCCCAGATACAGCGGCGGCCCCAGACGCCGGGCGAGGCCTGCCCATTCCATCGGGTCATGCGCCGAGCCCCGTCCTGCCATGCGCGACATCGCGGCGATGACATTCCCAGCAGCCCCAGCCGGCAGCCCGGCCACCACGGCACCGCCCGCGAACACATCCGGATACGCCGCCAACAACGCCGCCGTCATCGCACCGCCCGCCGACAGGCCGGTGACGAAGACGCGCTTGGGATCACCACGGGTCTGCCGCAGCACGGCGGCGACCATCTCGACGATGGATTGCACCTCACCATGTCCGCGCTTGATGTCACCCGGACGGAACCAATTGAAGCAGGTCTGCGCGTTGTTGGCCTCCGTCTGCCCTGGCATCAACAGCGCAAAATGATGCCGCGCCGCGAGGTAGCGCCAGCCGGATTGTGTTGCGAAATCCTCGGCTTGCTGGCCGCAACCATGCAGCACCACCACCAGCGGCGCACCGGCTGGCAATTGGTGCGGCACATAGCTGTGCAACTCCAAACCGCCCGGATTGGCAAATGCCGGCACGCTTTCCAGCGGCGACGCACCACCTTGCGGGGCGACGGTAGCCGATGAGGGTGCAACCGGCAGCGGTTCGTTCGTGAAACCGGAAACGCCTTGCAGCAATCGCTCTGCCTGCCGATGCAGCCAGCCCAGCCTGTTCACCATCCAGAGTCGCCTTTTTGCAACGCAGCATCATCTTGCCACATGGCATACGGCAAACGAATACCCTCTCGCGACCACGGGTGCCTCGTTCACTGGGCTCTATGGCGGCACCATGCCGGGGACGAGCAGATGCTCGAAGGCAACGCCGCCTCGCTCAGCCTTGAGCAACTCAATCAGAATCACGATGTGTGTGCATCGTGGCAAGCCTTGAACGACTCTTGTGCGCAAAGGCACCGTCGGACCGACCGATCCAGTTTTTCAGCAACCTGTTAATCAAACCGCGTTCAAAGACGCCTTCCTGCCGAAATATTTCACACACCACTGATCTTCGGCCTCCATCCAGCAAATGCGCGAGCCCGTTCCGGCGGACTCGCGTTTTTGTGTGTCGCGCCCATGCCTGACCAGCCCTGCCCCACTTGCCCTTCACAAGATCGTGGATGGCTCTAATGTCATCAAACCGCAGACGATGCGAAATCAGAAGCGCGGTAAGCGCCTGTGCGTGACGTGAGGAGACTTGCCGATGTCCACCACCCATTCTACCGGTCCGGCCCAGCCGAAGACCGAGGCGGTGCGTGCGTTGATGGCGCGTATGAAAGACCCCGCCTTGCTCGCCGATCTGCTGTTCCTGGAGCGCTGGGAAGCAGACCCCGCCCATGGCACGGGCAGCGTGATGCGGGTGGCGCAGATTCGCCGCGCTTTGCCAGATTTGGCCGCAGCCGTGCGGGCAGAGATCGCTCACGCACGCTGATTTCGCTTTTCCGGTCGGGCAGCAGTTGCCCGGCTCCTGCGGGTCTGGCAAATCTGTCTGGACCGCAGAAGGGAAGAGAAATGGCGATCAATAAGGTCTATCCCGATGCCGCCAGCGCACTCGCTGGCGTCGTCCATGACGGCATGCTGATGATGTCCGGCGGCTTCGGCCTGTGCGGCATTCCTTCGGTGCTGATCGAGGCGCTGCGAGAGACTGGGGTGAAAGACCTCACCGTTGTCTCCAACAACGCCGGCATTGACGATGCAGGCCTCGGGCTGCTGCTGCAAACGCGGCAAATCAAGAAAATGATCAGCTCCTATGTTGGCGAGAACGCCACCTTCGCCAGGCAGTATTTGGCGGGCGAGTTGGAGATTGAATTCAATCCGCAAGGCACGCTGGCCGAGCGCATCCGTGCTGGTGGCGCGGGCATTCCCGCCTTCTTCACCAAAACCGGCGTGGGCACCCAGATTGCCGAAGGCAAGGAAGTGCGCGAATTCGACGGGCATAAATACGTGATGGAGCGCGGCATTTTCGCCGATCTCGCCATCATCCATGCCTGGAAGGCCGACACCGAGGGCAATCTGGTGTTCCGCAAATCGGCGCGCAACTTCAACCCGATGATGGCAACCGCTGCCAAAGTGACCATCGTGCAGGTGGAGCATGTGGTGCCGGCGGGCGAAATTGACCCGGATCACATCCACACGCCGGGCATTTTCGTCAATCGCATCGTGCATGTGCCCAATCTGGAAAAGCGCATCGAACAGCGCACCGTCACCAAGCGGGCTGCGGCCTGAGCGGAGGAATAGATTATGCCCTGGACCCGTGACGAAATGGCGGCCCGCGCCGCCCGTGAACTGGAAGACGGCTTTTACGTCAATCTCGGCATCGGCATCCCGACGCTGGTGGCCAACTACGTGCCGGATGGCATTCAGGTGCAGTTGCAGAGCGAGAACGGCATGCTCGGCATCGGCCCCTTCCCGCTGGAAGGCACCGAGGACGCCGATCTGATCAATGCCGGCAAGCAAACCGTCTCTGAACTGCCGACGACGAGCTATTTCGACAGCGCCAGCAGCTTCGCCATGGTGCGTGGCGGCCATATCAACCTGTCCATCCTGGGCGCACTCCAGGTGGCTGAGAATGGCGATCTGGCGAACTGGATGATCCCCGGCAAGATGGTCAAGGGGATGGGCGGCGCGATGGATCTGGTCGCCGGTGTGAAGCGTGTGATCGTGCTGATGGAACACACCGCTGGCGGCAAGCCCAAGCTGCTCAAGGCCTGCACCCTGCCGCTGACCGGCCAGGGCGTGGTCGATACGGTGATCACCGAACTCGGCGTGTTCAAGATCGCGCATGACGGCGTGATGCTGCTGGAACTCGCACCGGGCGTGACGGTTGAAGAAGTGCGTGAGAAGACCGAAGCGACGGTTCACGTTGCTCCGGGCGTTCAACAGGCTGCATAAACGCCACCGTCGTCATTGCGAGCATAGCGAAGCAACCCATCGATATTCAGCCAATGGCCCGATGGGTTGCTTCGTCACCACACTCCTCGTAACGACGAATAACTCTGTGTTTTATCTCTCATTTTTCGCCCTACACGTGCCGCAGCACCGTCCGTCGCCAGTCGCGCAACTCCTCCAACCCGGTGGACAGAGCAAGGGCGAAGGCGAAGAAAATCTCGCTATCGGCTCCTTCACGCAGCTCCAGCGCAATCCGCGCCGGACGCAGCAGGCCGAATGCATTGGCCTGGGCGGCGACCTCGCCTGCACGCTCCACCTCCGCCGCACCTACAGCGCCGCCGCGCAATGCCGCGATCAACTCGGCTGATTGCACCACGAAGCTGTCAATCGCCTGCGCCAATGTTGCATCATCCTGTCCCTCGGCACGACGGGCTGCGAGCAAGGCGTCCAGCACGGCCGGATCAAAGCGACGATTCTCCTGCGCCAGCGGCACCACATTGCGCCCTGTCCCCACCGCCTGAGTCCCGGCCGCCAACACCGCCGCATTGGCCGCCAGCGCCAGACCGATGGCTTCGAGCAGCTTGGCAGCAGAAATCGGCTTGCTCGCCACCGCATTCATCCCCGCCTCGCGACAGGCGATCAGATCTTCCGGCTGGGTGTTGGCCGTCAGCCCCACCACAGGAATCTGCGCCACCGCCGTCGGCAAGGCGCGAATGCGGCGGGTGGCTTCCAGCCCGTCCATCCCCGGCATCATCATGTCCATCAGCACGAGATCAAAATCCTCATGCTGGGCGGCCAGCACGGCCTCGTGGCCGTCATCAACCGCCACAACCGCATGGCCGTGCCGCTCCAGCACGCGGCTGGCCACGACGCGGTTGGTGGCGTTGTCATCGGCAATCAGAATGCGCAGCGGCGGCAAAGGTGCCTGCTCTGCCGCCTCAACCACCACCGGCGGCGGCGGCGGCAGCTCATTGCTTTGCAGACGGTCGCTGGCTCTGCGGGCGGAGAGTTGGGCGGTGAAGCGGAACACGCTGCCCCGCCCCGGCGCGCTCTGCACGCTGATGTCACCGCCCATCATCCGCACCAATTCCCGCGAGATCGCCAACCCCAAACCACTGCCTCCGAATCGGCGGGAAGTGGAGTTGTCGGCCTGCTCGAAGGCGTTGAACAAGCGCGCCTGTGCCTCGGCGGAAATGCCGATTCCGGTGTCGGCCACGCTGAACTCAATGCGCACCAGCGTGCCGTCGTCCTCGATCATCCGCACGCCCACCACAACCGATCCGACATCGGTGAATTTCAGCGCATTGCCGACCAGATTGAGCAGCACCTGCCGCAGCCGCGACGGATCCCCCGCCGCGCGCAGCGGCAAATCCGCGGCGAAATCGATGCTCAACGCCAGCCCCTTCTTGCGCGCCTGCACCTGCAACAACTCAACCGAATTGCGCACCAGCCCGCGCAGATCAAACGCCGTGCGCTCCAACTCCATCCGCCCGGCATCGATGCGGGAGAAATCGAGGATGTCGTTGACCAATTGCAGCAAAGCCTGACCGCTATTGGCGATAATACCCAACGAATCGCGCTCATCCGGGCCGATGCGGGTGCCGGTCGGCAATTCCTGCAACAGCCCGACCATGCCGAGAATGCCGTTCAACGGGGTGCGAATTTCGTGGCTCATCACCGCCAGGAAGTCGGAGCGTGACCGCCCGGCGCGCGCTGCGGCCTCTTTTGCCTCGGCCACATCCTGCGCCAGCGCCAACGCGCCGCGCAGATCGGAGACGATTTCAATCTCGCCGCCATCCGGCAGTTGCACAACGCGACTGCGGCGCAGCGATGAATCGAGTCCGTCCAGTTCCTCGGCAAGCGCATTGCGCTGCTGCACCTGCCCCTGAGCGTCACGCAACACGATGCCTTCCGGCAGCGCTGCCAGCAGGGCGGTTAGAAAATCCTCAGCGGCAACCGACATTTGCTGCGATCTCCCTCGCCTCAGGCCGCAACCTCAAACATGATGATGGGCGTGCCGCGAGATCGTAGCTTCGGCATGGAAATTCGAAACAAGAAATATCGTGGGGAAGCGGATGTTCGATCTTACAGGCCGGGTGGCGTTGATTACGGGTGGCAATGGCGGGTTGGGGCTCGGCATGGCCAAGGGACTGCAACAGGCCGGTGCCCGCGTCGCCATCGCCGGACGCAACCGCGCCAAGGCCGACTCGGCGTTGGCCGAACTCGGGCCAGAGGCGATCTTCCTGGAAACCGACCTCGCCGATCAGGCCACCTGCCATCAATTGGTCAACGAATGCGCCCGCCAATTGGGCGGCCTGCACATTCTGATCAACAACGCGGGCATCGCCGTGCGCAAGGCACCGCAGGATTTCACCGAAGCCGAATGGCGCAGCGTGATGGCGATCAATGTCGATGCCGCCTTCTACACCAGCCAAGCCGCCCATAAGCACATGAAGGCAGCCGGTGGCGGCAAGGTGATCAATATCGGCTCGGTGATGTCCGTCACCGCCAACCCGTATGCGGCGCCCTATGCCACCTCCAAAGCGGCGATCATGAACATGTCCAAAGCCCTTGCGGTGGCGTGGGCCAGCGACAACATCCAGGTCAATGCCATCCTCCCCGGCTGGATTGATTCGGAGCTGACCGTGAGCGCACGCGCCCAAGTGCCCGGACTGCATGACGCCATCCTCGCCCGCGTGCCTGCAGGCCGCTGGGGCAGCCCGCGCGATTTGGCAGGAACCGCCGTCTTCCTCGCCTCCGCCGCCTCGGATTTCGTCACCGGCGCCTCGCTGATCGTCGATGGCGGCTATTTGGCGCGTGCTTGATGGCGCTGCCTGATCCGCGCATTCGGCCGGTCTATGTGTGGAGCGACATTTATCGTGGCTCCACCTATGGCCCGAAACACCCGCTGGCCATCCCGCGGGTGTCGAGCTGCACCGATCTGATCCGCGCCATGGGCTGGCTTGATCCGAAATTCTCCGTCCAAGCCCCGATGGCCACCATCGCGCAACTCGCACGCTTCCACGACCGCGACTATCTTGCCGCCCTGCAAGAGGCCGAACGCACGCAGGAGGTGACGCCGGAGGTGCGCGCGCGCCATCGCATCGGGGCGGAGGGCAATCCGGTCTATCGCGAAATCTTCAGCCGCCCGGCCACCTCGGCGGGAGGAACGATGCTCGCCGCCCACCTGCTCACCCATGGCGGCGTGGTGCACTGCCCCGGTGGCGGCACCCATCATGGCCGCAAAGACCGGGCGAGCGGGTTCTGCTATCTCAACGATCCGGTGCTGGCGATGCTGCAATGGCTCGATCTCGGACTGGACCGCATCGTCTATCTCGACCTCGATGCCCATCATGGTGACGGCGTGCAGGACGCCTTTGCCGAGGATGGCCGCGTGCTCACCATCTCCATCCACGAAGCCGGACGCTGGCCCGGCACCGGCTTGGCCTCCGACCGCGCCGGTGGGGCCGCCCGCAATTTGCCGGTGCCGCCCGGCTTTCATGACAGCGAATTGCGCTATCTGCTGCGTGAGAGCGTGCTGCCGATGATCCACGCCTTCCGCCCGCAGGCGATCCTGCTGCAAACCGGTGCCGATTCGCTGGAGGAAGACCCGCTGGCGAAGCTCTCACTGTCCAACAACGCCTATTGGGAGGCGGTGCGCGCCGTGCGGCGTCTGGCACCGCGTCTGCTGGTGGTGGGCGGCGGTGGCTATAACCCGTATACGGTGGCGCGCTGCTGGGCGGGCATTTGGGCCTGTCTGAATGATTTCGCCATCCCCGACCATTTGCCGCGAGAGGCCGAGACAGTGCTGCGTGGTTTGGTCTACAACCGCGCCGCCGGTCGCAATCCGCCGCCGCACTGGTTCACCACTCTGCGCGATTCGCCGCGCGAAGGTCCAGTGCGGGCGGAGATTGCCGTGCTGGCGGATCTGTTTCGAGACGAGGTTTTCGCATGACCCTTCGCCGCTCGCTGCTCGCTTTCGCCGTGCTCGCCTTCGTGCTGCCGGCCCGTGCCGATGTGGTCAACCCCACCGAGGCCCAGCCCAAACTGCCCACCGAGAAACTCACCATCACCACACGTGATGGCCGCGTGCACGAATTCGATGTCGAGATGGCCGCGACTCCAGAACAGCAGACCATCGGCCTGATGTTCCGAAAAGACGTTCCCGAAGGCACCGGCATGTTGTTCGACTGGGGCGGCCTGCGCAGCAGCGACATGTGGATGCGCAACACCCTCGCCTCGCTGGACATGCTGTTCATCGATCCGGACGGAAAAGTGCACCACATCGCGGAAAACGCGGTGCCGCAGAGCCTGGCGGTGATCTCCAGCGGCGGCGAAGTGCGCGGCACGTTGGAGCTCGGCGCGGGCACGGTGGAGAAGCTCGATATCCATGTCGGTGACGTCGTGCGTCAGCGCATTTTCGGCAATGCACCATAATTCAAGAGTATCGCTTGCAACATGGCGCGCGGAAAACTAGGTTGCCGCGGCAGTCGGGGTGTGGCGCAGCCTGGTAGCGCATCTGCTTTGGGAGCAGAGGGCCGGAGGTTCGAATCCTCTCGCCCCGACCACTTTGCGAAGGATTGGTTCGATGGCATCTCGCGCGCGCATCTACCTCAAACCGAAGAACGCGATGCAATCCGGCGCCGCTGGGCGTGACTGGATGCTGGAATTCGAGCCTTCCGGAAAGCGCCGTGCGGACCCGTTGATGGGTTGGATCGGCAGCGGCGACACACTCGGTCAGCTGCGCATGCATTTTGCCACCAAGGAAGAAGCGATTGCCTACGCCGAGCGCGAGGGCATTGCCTATGACCTGGAAATCCCGCGTGAACGCCGGGTTCGCCCGAAATCCTATTCCGACAATTTCAAATTCGGCCGCGCGGAAAACTGGACGCACTAATCGCGCCAGCCTGCGCCCTTAGCTCAGTAGGATAGAGCAACAGCCTTCTAAGCTGTGGGTCGGTGGTTCGAATCCACCAGGGCGCGCCAATTTGAATTCGTGGGTGCCAACAGTCGAGTTCGCCGACGTGCGTTTGGCCACCCAATTGCCTTAGCGCTTGTCGAGAACCGATATCCACACCTAGATTGGCGTTGGAATGAACGCGCAATTTAGCCCTTCTATGTTACCTATCTATCCCCTGGCATTTGCCGCAAGGCTGGCCGGGCTTGATGCGGTGACTGCCCGTCGTTGGGTTAGAGGGCACGCTTATAGCTATAAGGGCGAGCGGCGGCATGCTGCGCCGGTCGTGCACCTTCTCCAACCTGAAGTCCCAGCAAATGGGGATTTGACTTTCGAAGAATTGCTAACCTTGCGGTTAGTTCGCGCATTTAGAGACAAAGGGCTTGGATTGCCAACGATCCGAAAAGCAGCCCAAGTGGCGGCCGAACGTTTTGGTCAAAACAATCCTTTCATTACAAAGGCTTTTCGCTCGGATGGCCGTTCTGTTTTCCTCGAACTGGAAGAACAGAGTGCGGTTCCAGGCCAGGAGCGTGTTCTTATCAATGCACTGAGCGGTCAGCAGCAATTTCGTGATGTGGTTGAACCATCGCTTTTTCGAGACTTGGTTTTCGTAGGCGATTCTCCCGGTAAATGGTTTCCTCTTGGACAAAGCCACTCGGTTGTGATCCGTCCGGATCATGCCTTTGGCAGCCCCCACATTGATGGAACAGGTATTCGCACCGACGTACTCGCCGATGCAGTAACAGCAGAGGGTGGCGACGATCATGCCGTCGACTCTGTAGCAGGCTGGTTCAAAATTTCGAAAGCACAGGTTCTAGATGCAGTCGCCGTGGAAAAAGCATGGCACCCGGAAGCAGCCTAACCTTTGTTCTTGATGAGAACATGGGCAACCTCCCTGACATGCTGCGGAGTTCCAGAGCAGATGCGCATGATCGCGTTCGTACCCTAACTGAAATCGGGATTCCTGCCGGCACTCTTGACCCCTCACTATTACAAAAGTTGGGTGAGTGTGGCCCGCACGCCCTTATTTCAAGGGACAGCCGCATTCTGCACCCGCTCATTCAGCGGGGTGCATGGCGTGATGCCAAGGTGACGTTATTCCTGCTGGACGGAAAATGGGGCAGCCTGCGCTTGGGAGAGATCGCGCGGCGTCTGCTCTTTCTCTGGCCAGATATTGTGAAGCAAGCCGAGGGCGCCCCATTGGGGCCAGCATGGCGAGTGTCATCACGCGTTCCGAGCACATTATCGACGACATTCCGGCTGGTAACAGGTGAACACAGCGGTTTTCGGCAATAGGTAGATCTTACGCACCCTTCACAATAGAGTCCGCACGAGGGTCGCCCCCCCGACCCCCATCACATGGGTGTGCGAATACACCATCCCGCGCGCCAGTAGCGCTGTGGCCAGCACCAGCCACACCACCACGATGCCTGCCGCTGTGTGAATGCCCGGCCTCATCCCGCCAACCTCAGATGCTGACGCAATGATGCGAGGGCGTCGAGGAAGTCGAATTCGGCGGCGGTCTCCATCGGCATCACGCGCGCCAACGCGCCGCGAAGAGTGAGGCGGGTGGGTTCGCTGGCGGGGGTGAGCGGGGCGCGCAGCGATTCACCGCATAATCCCAGCATGGCCAAGGTCGCCTTCAGCGGAATCGGATTGCTCTCCAGGAACAGCGCGGCATGCAGCGGTGCCAGCATGGCGTCGATGGCCGCCATACCGCCGACATCACCCGCCTCCCACCGCGCGTGCAATTGCGCACACAAAGCGGGGGCGACGTTGGCGGTGACGGAGATGCAGCCCACACCACCAGCGGCCCGATGGGCCACGGCCAGGCCATCCTCACCACAGAACTGCGCCAAGCCGTCGCCGCACTGCCGACTGAGCCGGAGCGGACGGTCCAGATCGCCGGTGGCGTCCTTGATGGTATCCGTCCGGCGAGAACCGCCTTGTTGGTGTGAACCTGCGCTTTGATTCTAGCGACGCATTTAAGTGTGTCGCAAAGGACCGAGGCGTTGGAGATCATCAGCGGGGTTGAGCGTCGGCGTCGCT
>Ga0316222_1004985_pt1 | contig 11654 bp, 12 predicted proteins | sample TBH18011metaG_FD_206008 | JGI IMG/M metagenome (GOLD analysis project Ga0316222, IMG submission 206008) | Freshwater microbial communities from Trout Bog Lake, Wisconsin, USA - TBH18011 | ecosystem: Environmental > Aquatic > Freshwater > Lake > Hypolimnion/Profundal zone | place: USA: Wisconsin... | reverse complement strand
CGGCCAAAATAATTATTTGTTGCAAACCAAACTTCTGTCCAAATGGGTTGGTTTACCAATTTGCTTTTCGGAATTGTTGCGCCAAGTTTGACTCATCAATTCCTTAAGCTCGTCATATCTTTCTGGCGAATGATTGACTCGTGCTCCTTGTCGAATTTTTTCGACCATGTCTTTGATTAGAGGGAATTGATTTTTGTAGTCAGCTGTTGCCTCGTCTCCAAAATAACGAAAGTCATTGCTCAACAGAACATGGGCATTTTCAAAATGCAGACCAACATCTTTTTTTCGCTCATCGGATTTGTTGTGAAAATGAGCATCTGCTTTCAGTCGAGCCTCGTCGCCAACTTTGTGATAAATACAATCTGGCCGATTCTCATATTTTGGCAGTGTGTAGTAATCATCAGCTTTTGGCTTTGCTGTAACCTTCGCTATGTAAATCAAAGGTTCTTTAGAAAATCGGCTTCTGCCACCAAAACCAAAAATAAAATCTCCCTCGTCAGCACTTTTGCGAATCATTGGCTTACAAATTGCCAGACTTAACAAGCCATGCCAAACACAAGGCGCGCCGCCGTTATCCACAACCATTTTGTAAACATAGATTTTTGGATTCATGGTTTTAGTTAATTATTTCTTTGGATAAGTGGCACTCGTTGTTCCAAAAACCAATCGTAGAAACGATTCGCGTCGTTAAATTCGGTCAAGCGGGCGCTACGCTGTAAAAAACCGTCAGCTATGCTTAATCCGCCCCATTTTTCGAGCAAACCAATCTCAACACGGTAAGAAGAGTTTTTTTGTGGTTGCCCTGCCGGTTTACGATACGAACCAATCGGCAAACATCGCTCAAGCCGTCCAGACACCATGGGCTTGGCTCGAATCACAATGTCCGTCGAGCTTGATGACAAAACTCGGCGAGTATGCGCGTTTGTGTCATGCAGCACTGGTAAAACCGATGATGCCTTTTCAATTCGATCCACAACGTAAAGCCCGATGATGGCATAAACCAATCGTGGTTGCGGGTGAACATCTCGCAAGCCTGCATAGAAAACCAGCAAATCGTTAACTCCCAATTTTGCCGAAATTTGTGCAGCGCGCTGGCCTTGATCACCATAACTCAAATGAGAAAAATCTGGATCAAGGTGCATTTTATCACCCGCCAAATAATCAGGCAGTGAAAACCCGAATCGCTCAAGTGCCGGTGTTACCAACGAATAAGGTTTTTCAAACTGCGGAAAAATCGTGCCTGTTTCGGGAATCGGAACATAAACAAATTCTCCGGTTTGGCTGTTCACCAACCCATTCCAATGACCACCCCCTTCACTTTGATCAGCACCAACGCGAACGAGGAGTCCTTTCATTTGAGTGCGGAGTTAAAGTTTCTTCCCCGTCAACTTTTCATACGCCTCCAAATACTTCGCGCTGGTTTTGGCGACGACTTCGGCGGGGAGCGTCGGACCGGGCGGAGTTTTGTCCCACGTCAGCGTTTCGAGATAGTCGCGGACGAATTGCTTGTCGAAGCTCGGCTGGCCTTTGCCGGGCGCGTATTGGTCGGCCGGCCAGAAGCGCGAGGAATCGGGTGTCAGCACTTCATCAATCAAAATCAGTTTGCCCTCGAACAAACCAAATTCAAACTTCGTGTCGGCGATGATGATGCCGCGCTGCTTCGCGTAATCGCGTCCGGCCTTGTAGATCATCAGGCTCAAGTCGCGCGCCTGCGTGGCGAGTTCCGTGCCGACAATCTTGCAGGCTTCCTCGAAGGAAATATTTTCATCGTGGCCGGCCTCGGCCTTGGTGGACGGCGTGAAAATCGGTTCCGGCAATTCGGCGGATTCGGTCAGGCCGGCGGGCAGCTGGATGCCGCAGACGGTCTGCGATTTTTTGTATTCCTTCCAGCCGCTGCCGGAAAGATAGCCGCGCACGATGCATTCGATGGCGAGAGGCTTCGCCTTCTTAACAATCATGGAACGACGCGCCAATTTATCCGCAAACGGCTGCAAATTTTTCGGCAACGGATCATTCGCGCCGGCGAGCAGATGATTCGGCACGAGCGCGGAAAATTTCTCAAACCAGAAATGCGAAATCTGCGTGAGCACCTCGCCCTTGCGTGGAATGCCGTTGGGCATGATGACGTCGAAGGCGGAAATGCGGTCGCTGGCGACGAGCAGGAAGCAGTCGCCGAGGTCATAGACTTCGCGGACTTTGCCGGAGCGGACTTTGGTGATGCCGGGCAGATCGAGCTGCAAAATAGGTTCGTTCATGGCGCGGAGTATAAAAAATTGAGACAGGATTTACAGGATTTTTCAGGATTCAAAACCAAGCCAAGGCAACCGAAAGAAATAAATCCTATTAAGCCTGCCTAAAAATCAGGCGACCGGGCGTTCGACCATTTTCACCAGCAGCGGGATGCTGGCTTGCGATTCGTTGTCCACGCGCACGTCCACGGAATACAAGCCGGCCTCCTCAAATTTTAGCTGCTGGATGTTGATGATGAAATTGCGCGTGAGAAAATGCGCGTCATCCGGCAGCGTCACCGGCACGGGCAGCTCAATGCCCTGCATGATGGAACGCCCGTCGGCATTGATGAAGTTGAGCGACAGCTTGCGCGTGCCCTCGTCGCCGGGCTGGAACGTGACGCGCAGCGCGACGGCGCACTGCGGATGCACCGCCGGCATCTGCGGCGCGTAAATCGTGTCGAACGAGCCGAGCAAATTGAGTTTGCCGTTGTCGTCCGTCGCCGCGTCGCAAAGAACTGCCACTTGAATGTTCATCGGAAAAACTTTAACGCAAAGACGCACAGAGGCAAAGCCGCAAAGAATTTCTATTATTCAAGGCCTGGCGTCTTCGCGCCTTTGCGGCTTGGCGTTAAAATTAGGCCGTCCGCGCCGCCAGAAATTCCTTCAATTCCGCCGCCGCCTTGCCGCCGAAGCCGGGCACGGCGGCGAGTTGTTCCAGCGTCGCCATTTTCAAACGCTGCACCGAGCCGAATTTTTTTAGCAGCGCTTTTTTGCGCTGCTCGCCTATGCCGGGGAACTCGTCCAGCACGCTCTCGGAAATTTTCTTGAGCCGCAACTGTGCGTTGTAGCTATTCGCCACGCGATGACATTCGTCGCGCAAACGCTGGAGCAATTTCACTACCGGGTGATCGAGGCCGAGGCGCAGGGGCAAACTTTGCTCCGGCAGATAAATTTCCTCGAACTCCTTCGCCAGGCCGATGACGGGAATTTTTTCCAACCCGATTTTCGCAAGCTCCGCGCACGCCATGCCGAGCTGACCTTTGCCGCCATCAATCAAAATCAAATCTGGCATCGGCCTGGCCTCCCGCTTCAGTCGCGAGTAACGCCGTCGCACCACCTCCGCCATGCTCGCAAAATCGTCTTGGCCGGTGACGGTTTTGATTTTGAAGCGCCGGTAGTTCGCGCGGTCGGGCCGCCCGTTTTTGAAACTCACCAGCGACGCCACGGCGAACGTGCCGCTGATGTTGGAAATGTCAAACCCCTCGATGCGCTGCGGCGGCGCGGGCAAACCCAGAACTTTTGCGAGCTCGACCAAATCGTTTGCGGGGTTGATGGCGAGCGGCAAGGTGTAAGGCACGCGCGCAAATTTTTCCGTTTTCTTCCAGGTGTCCTGCAAATCGCGGAGGAGGTCGCGCAGATCGGCGGCTTTCTCGAAATCGTGCGCGGCGGCGGCCTTTTTCATTTCCGCTTCAAGCTGCGGCTGCATTTCGCGGCACTGGCCTTCGAGAAAATTGCACGCGGCGTTGACCTGTTCCAAATACTGCTCGCGCGTGACGATGCCGACGCACGGCGCAGTGCAATTTTTCAGATGCGCGTAGAGGCAGTGCTTGTAGTCCGCCTCGCCCGGTGTTGCGCAGCGCGAGGGAATTCACGAAGGGCCCGAAGTAACGCGCCCCGTCGTCTTTTTTCAGCCGCGTGAAAACGAAATTCGGAATCGGGTCGTTCAAGTTGACCTTGAGCATCAGGTAGCGCTTGTCGTCGCGCAGGCTGATGTTGAAGCGCGGCTTGAATTCCTTGATGAGTTTGCTTTCGAGCAGCAGCGCTTCGGGTTCGTTGCGCACAACGTGGATGTCGAAATCGTGGATGGCCTCGACGAGCGCGTTGAATTTCAAATCCCAGCCCATGCGCCGGCTGGATTGGAAATACTGGCTGACGCGCTTCCGTAAATCCAATGCCTTGCCGACGTAGATGACGGTGCCGAAACGATCCTTGTGCAGATAGACGCCGGGCTTGTGCGGCACGGCACTTAATTTTTTGCGGATGTGTTCTGACACGGCCATTGACGGAAAGTTTCACGCAAAGTCGCCCAGGCGCAAAGGAATTTTAGCCACAGATGAACACAGATGGAACACAGATTCAGAAATCCAGAAATGGCTGCGGAAAATTTATTCCGCTTTCCGCTTTCCGCTTTCCGCTTTGCTCGTCGCCATGTGCCGGTGGACGAAGAAATAATAAAGTCCGCCCAGCACCAGCATCGCGCCCGCGAGCCAAAGCGTGAGACGATGATATTCGCCTTTCATCAATTGGTCATCCTGACCGGCCTTGATGCCGACGTAGCACAGCACCGAACACCAGATGGCCGAGCCAAGTAGCGTGAAAAGCGAAAACTTCAGGTAGTTCATCCGCACGATGCCGGCGGGAATGCCGATGAGATGCCGCACGACCGGCAGCAAGCGCGAAATGAAAATTCCCATCGCGCCGTAATGCGCCGACCAGCGTTCCGCGCCCGCTACTTTTTCGGCGGAGATTAAAAAGTATTTGCCGAAGTGCAGCACCAGCGGGCGACCCGCCAGCCGCGACGCCCAATACATCGCCGTTGCGCCGAGCCACGAGCCGAGCGTGCCCGCCAGCACGATGCCCCAAAGCGTCAGCGGGATTTGTCCCGTGTGCGCCCAATGCGCGGCGGGCGGGATGACGATTTCGCTGGGCAGCGGGAACAGCGAACTTTCCACCGCCATCATCAGCGCGACGGCGGGATAGCCGCCGGTTTGCAGCGCGTGATTATACCAATCGCTCAAGCTCTGGATGATTTGATGCATGAAGCCGTGGTTTATAGCGGAAATTGAAAATGGAGCAAGCGGCAATCGGCCCGCATCACGTCTGCAAAAAGAAATTTCTCTGCTTGGTGCTGATGGGCATCTCCAGTTTTTCCATCACCTTCAAAATGTCTTCCCACACTTTGCGCTTCTCGCTCATCGCCTGATTCCGCAGCAGATACGCCGGATGATACGTCGGCATCAGCGGAATGCCGCGATACGTCTGCCAGTTGCCGCGCAGCTTCGTGATGCCCAGCGTTTTTCCGAGCAAACCGTCCACCGCCGTCGCGCCGAGCGCCACGATGGCCTTGGGCTTGATCAAATCAATCTGCTCCTGCAAATACGGAATACACGTCGCCCGCTCTTCCGGCGTCGGCGGCCGGTTGCCGGCGGACTGCCCCGGTGTGTCGGGCCGGCATTTTAAAATGTTTGCGATGTAAACGTCTGCTCGCGAAAGGCCGGTGGCCAAAATAATTTTCGTCAGCAACTGCCCCGCGCGACCGACGAACGGCTCGCCCTGCTCATCTTCATCCGCGCCCGGCGCCTCGCCGACGAACATCAACGGTGCGTCAATGTTGCCGACGCCAAAAACCACCGTCGTGCGCGAGGCCGCGAGGTGCGGGCATTTCACGCACGCCAGCGCGCGTTCGCGCAAGGCGGTGAAAGCGGCCGCTTTTTCCGGCGAGGCGCTGGTAATTTGAGATTTGAGATTTGAAATTTCAGATTTGGGCGGAGCAATCGGAGTTGGTCCGGGAGATTTTTTAGGCGGCATGGAAATGGTGGGTTCAGTTTTGATGGCCGGTGGCGCAGCGACTTTGGAAATTGGCGATGGGAAATTGGAAATTGGAAATCTCGCCGCCGGCAGCGCGAGCGCGCGCAAGGTTTCCGGCGCAACGGCGACATGGCGCACCCCGCGCGATTTCAGACCTTCGAGGTGCTGAATCGTCGCGTCGAGCAGTTGGCGATAGCCGTCGGACATGGCGGCATCGTAACCGCTGCGCGGCTCGGCGGCAATGGCATCCACAGTTTGGGTGACTTGCAGCGGCGTCACCTTTGCGGGAAACTATGCGTCCAAATCCGCATGAAACCCATCCGCGCCTTCCTGCTCGCCGCCATTGGCCTGTCTACAATCACGGTCATGGCCCGCACCACGGACAATTTTGATTTCGGCTGGCGCTTTCTCAAAGCTGATGCCGCTGGTGCGGAACAAAATAATTTCTCCGACGCCGCCTGGCGTCAACTCGACGTGCCGCATGATTGGAGCATTGAAGGCCCGTTCGCAGAAGCGAATAAAACCGGCGGTGCGGGCGGCTTTCTGCCGAGCGGCGTCGACTGGTATCGCAAACATTTCACGCTGCCGAAAGACGCTGCGGACAAATGTGTTTCCGTGGAGTTCGACGGCGTGATGCAGAACAGCGACGTTTGGATCAACGGCTTTCATCTCGGTCATCGCCCGAACGGCTACGTCAGTTTCTGTTATGAATTGACCGGCCATTTGAATTTTGGCGGCGACAACGTGCTCGCTGTCCGCTGCGACACTTCCGCGCAACCGGCCTCGCGCTGGTATTCCGGCGCGGGCATTTATCGCCACGTCCGGCTCGTCGTGACTGACCAAATTCATCTCGCAGAAAATGGCGTGTTCATCAGCACACCCAAAGTTTCCGCCACGGCAGCGACGGTGAAAATTGAAACGACAATGACCAATGCATCCGCGTCAAAACACAAAATCACTTTGATAACACAACTGATTTCGCCGGATGGCAAAACCGTCGCCAGCGCCGAAGTGGGTGGAAAAATTAGCGCCGGCGCTTCTGAAAAATCCTCGCCGCAGATTGTTATTTCTAATCCGCAGCTCTGGAATTTGGACGATCCGAAACTGTATTCCATAGTGAGCGAAATCCGCGATGGCGAAAAAATTCTGGATGTTCAGACAAATACATTCGGCATCCGCAACGCGCATTTTGAGGCCGACACCGGTTTCTGGCTGAACGGAAAAAATTTCAAACTCTACGGCGTTTGCCTGCACGCCGACGGCGGCGCGTTCGGCGCGGCGGTTCCGCTGGCGATTTGGGAAATGCGTTTGACCACTTTGAAATCGCTCGGCGTGAACGCGATTCGCACCGCGCACAATCCGCCCGCGCCGGAATTTTTGGATTTGTGCGACCGCATGGGCTTCCTCGTGATGGACGAATTTTTTGATTGCTGGACAGTGGGGAAAAATCCTTACGACTATCATCTCTATTTTGATGATTGGTCGAAGACGGACGTCCGCGACGCGATTTTGCGCGACCGCAATCATCCGAGCGTCATTCTTTATTCCGTCGGCAACGAAATTCACGACACACCGCAGGCGGAAAAAGCCAAACGCATTTTACGCGGCTTGGTTGAAACCGCGCACGCCACTGACCCGACGCGCCCGGTGACGCAAGCGTTGTTCCGCCCGAATGTCAGTCACGATTACGACGACGGACTCGCGGATTTGCTGGATGTGGTTGGTCAAAATTATCGTGAGAAGGAAATTATCGCCGCGTATGAGCAGAAGCCGTCGCGCAAAATTATCGGCACGGAAAATACGCACGTCCGCGAGCAATGGGTGGCGATGCGCGACAATCCGCCTTACGCCGGACAATTTCTTTGGACGGGCATTGATTATCTCGGCGAGTCGAAACGCTGGCCGACCATCGGCTACGGCTCCGGCTTGCTCGATCGCACGGGCGCGATTCGTCCGCGCGCGCGCGAACGCGAGAGCTGGTGGAACGCTGCGCCGATGGTCGCGGTCAGCCGCCGCATTTCCGCCAACGATTTGATGCCGACCGATCCCGGCTACGGCGGCGAGGAAAAACATACGCAAGTTGTGTTCGCCGATTGGACGCCCCACAATCTTGAGTCGCATAACGTAAACGTAGAAGTTTATTCCAACTGCAAAGCGGTTGAATTATTTCTGAACGGCCAGTCGCTGGGCGTGAAAGAAATCAACGCCGACGCGCGTCCGCGCAATTGGCTGGTGCCGTTCGCGCCGGGAATTTTGAAGGCCGTCGCGCGCAACGATGGCAAAATTGTCGCCACGGACGAACGGCACACGGCGGGCCAGCCGGCGAAAATAATTTTGTCCACGGAAACCAAAACCCTTTCGCCGGGTTTCGATCATGTGGCAGTTGTCCGCGCAAAAATTACGGACGCAGACGGCCTTGAAATTCCGTTCGCGGACGATTTGATTGCGTTCAAAGTCAGCGGGCCGGGCATTATTGCCGCCGTGGACAACGGCGACAACACCAGCCACGAGTTGTTTCAGGCCAGCGAACGCCACGCCTTTCAGGGCGAGTGCGTCGCGTTCGTGAAAGCGACGGCAGCGGGCGGGCCGATCACTTTGACCGCCACGGCACCGGGTTTGAAAAGCGGCCCGGTTGTGATTGAAACGTCCAAGGATTTCCAATGAACTCAAATATCAAACTGCTGAAGAAAATCGTTTGCACCGCCGCGCTGGCCTGCGCCGGGTGCGCCACGGCCACGAAAAACGTGCCGTTGAAATTTGCCTTTGGCGACCGCGCGCCGGAAGCCGGCTGGCGGGCGGTTGCGCCGACGAATTTTTATTCCGCCGAGAACGGTTTTGGATTTGAACCGGGCGCGGAGTTGCACGGCCAAGATTTTCTCGCCAGTGCCAAGCCGTTCCTATTTTCCGTGAAACTGCCGGAGGGAAATTATGCCGTCACCGCATGGCTGAATGACCAGACCGGCGCATCCGCGACCACGGTGAAAGCCGAGCAGCGGCGGCTGATGCTGGAGAAAATTCAGATCCATCCGGGCACGCCGGCGGCGCGCACGTTCATCGTGAACGTTCGCACGTCGCGCATTTCCGACGCGGAAAAAGTGCATCTTAAAAAGCGTGAGCTGGAAACCGAGACGGTGGACTGGGACGAAAAGTTGACGCTGGAATTCAACGGCACGCATCCGACGCTGCGCGCGCTGGTCATCGCGCCGACAAATGTGCCGACCATTTTCATCGCCGGCGACTCGACGGTTTGCGACCAACCCGCCGAGCCGTGGAACAGTTGGGGACAGATGCTGCCGCGCTTTTTCAAACCGGAAATTGCCGTGGCGAACTACGCCGAATCCGGCGAGAGCCTCAAGAGTTCACTCGGCGCGAAACGGTTCGAGAAAATTTTTAGCCTGATGAAAAAGGGCGATTATCTTTTCGTGCAATTCGGTCACAATGACCAGAAGGACAAAGCGGCGAATGCACTGGAAATCTACAAAGCAAATTTAAAGAAAATCGTCGCTCGCACTCGCGAACTGGGCGGCACGCCGGTGCTGGTGACTTCGATGGAACGCAAAAGCGGCATTGAGAAAAACACGCTCGCCGGTTATCCCGACACGGTTCGCGCCGTGGCGCAGGAGGAAAATTGCGCGCTGGTTGATTTGAACGCGATGAGCAAAGTTTTTTACCGCGCGCTTGACGTGGATTTGGACAAGGCTTTTCAGGACGGCACGCACCACAACAATTACGGCAGCTACGAACTCGCGAAGTGCGTCGGCGTCGGCATCCGGCAGGCGAAATTGCCGCTGGCGAAATCCATCGTGGTTGATTTCAGCTTCGATCCGGCCCAGCCTGACGTCGTGAATAAATTTGAAATGCCCGCCAGCCCAACGGTCTCCAAAGAGCAGCCTTTGGGGAATTGACTTAATGGAAGGGGCGGTCCGAGATAACGCAAAGAATGGGTTGTTAAAGGCGGCCTACGAGATAGTAAAAGCCGGTGGTTATTACCTCAAACCGTGGTCGCTGTTGTTGTCCACCAGTCAAACTGGTGGCGTGGTGCGCACGAGAGGACTTGAACCTCCACGCCTTTCGGCACCAGATCCTAAGTCTGGCGTGTCTGCCATTCCACCACGCGCGCATCGTTGATTTGCAATGAGTTACGAAGTCAAAGACAGAAAAATTTGACTTTGTGCCACTTTTTGTGCCACTATTGCCCCATGAAACCGAGTGAAACTGATAGCAACGCTACCATTCAGAATCAGGGCAAAAGCCAGCCCATTGCACGGCATTTAACGTATCAAAAGGTCAGAGACGGACGCAAGCAACCAATTCGCGGACTGTGGCAGAGGAATGGCCGTTTTTACGCGCGGCTGGCAGTTGAAGATTTCAACACTGGCAAAAAGTCTGTGCGCCGTGTGCCGCTGGAAGTGGAAACCGTTGCCGAGGCTGTCGCGGCATTAAAGAAACTGCAAACGCAAAGAGCGGATAACGCCTTGCCGGTCTTGAAACAGACGCCAAAGTTTTCCGATTACGTCGAAACCTACTTCGCCCATTTCGCGCTACTTAAAGACGCCAAGCGTCCGCGCACGATTGAAACGGAGCGCGGTCACTTGAACCGCTGGAAAGAACACCTGAAAGAAACGCGCTTGGACAGAATCGGCAAGCCGATGATTGCGGACTTTAGAGCCAAGCGTAAGGATGAAGGCGTAAGCAATCGCACGGTGAATCTCGCCGTCACCTGTCTCCGCAATGTTTTGAAAATGGCGGTTGACGATGGCTGGCTTCAACGCCTGCCAACCGAAAATTTGCGGCCTTTGAAGTGGACGGCCAAAAAAAAGAAACTCTACACCGCCGCAGAAATTGATTTGCTTTGCCAAGCCGCATTGGAAGTTTCCAAGAATGGCGTTGTTTTCGCTGATTTGATTCACTTTCTGGCGTATTGCGGCACACGCATTTCGGAAACCCTGCGTTTGAAGTGGCAGGACGTGGACTGGCAGCAAAAGCAAATTATCATTGGCGCGGATGGACTGGCAAAAAATCACAAGTCGCGCCCTGTGGATTTCAACCCCAAACTAGAAGCACTTTTGAAAGAGATGCTGACACGCCGCGCGCCTGATTCAGAATACCTTTTCCCGTCACCGCAACGCGGGAAAAATGACAAGCCAACCAAGACATTCAGGGAAAGTTTGAAATTGGCGCGGACGAAAGCTGGTTTCAATGATTTTGGTTTTCATCATTGCCGCCATTTTTTTATTTCGTTCTGTGTGATGAGCGGAATTCAAAACATGACAATCGCGGAATGGGTAGGCCATCAAGACGGCGGAATTCTGATTGGCAAAGTTTATGGGCATTTGAACAACGAGTATAAGAAAAGCCAAGCGCAGAAACTTAATTTTGAATTGGTCAAGCCAGAGGAAACAGAAACCGAGTGATTCAATTTCTGCGGACGATGGTGGCGGTATCGTCCATTTCGTCGGCTCTGGTTCGTTTCGGGGCGATATGGTCTTTGGCAAATTCGCCAGCTTCTAGCCTGCGGTTGAATTCGTGCAAGTCCGGCGCGGCGATATAGACACGCCCCGCAATGTTTTGAGTCTTTAGCCAGCCTTTTTTGCGCCAACGCCAAGCGGTTGTATCAGTGACACCGATTCTTTGAATGAATGAATCAAGGGAAATTGGAACTTGTTCCAACAGGTTTGTGGATTTTGTAGCGAGCATCATAGTCGTCTTTCTATTAGGTTATCTGCTTTGTTTCCGGCTTGCCGCCCCTAGACGCTCGCTTTGCAGATTAACCAGCAAAGACAGGCTATTCTAGGGAACTTCGCCGGATGCGACGACGCGCTTTTTGGGCTAGGT
>Ga0316222_1004982_pt1 | contig 11664 bp, 9 predicted proteins | sample TBH18011metaG_FD_206008 | JGI IMG/M metagenome (GOLD analysis project Ga0316222, IMG submission 206008) | Freshwater microbial communities from Trout Bog Lake, Wisconsin, USA - TBH18011 | ecosystem: Environmental > Aquatic > Freshwater > Lake > Hypolimnion/Profundal zone | place: USA: Wisconsin... | reverse complement strand
CCCGATACCACCCGGAAACGGGCGGGTCCATAGGTAGTGGGTGTCGATGTTTCAACACGGCTGACTGACATGGCCTTGAACATCCCCATTTGGGGGCGGGTGACCGCGCCTGAAAACTGACGACATGGCCGCCGCAAGGTGGCTTGGGTCAACGGGCGAAGCCCTTGCCGTCGGGGAACCCGGCGGAACCGGAGCAGGGCGACGGCAAGAGGGGTAATAGGGCTACTGCACCGTTTACTGCATGGCTTGCTACTGTGTGTTTTCTGTAGACTTTCGTTTACGGTTTTGTAGACATCCGTTTACATAATTTTCGCCTTGGGGCGCAACTCTTACCAGAAGCGCACCGAATTCCCAGTTCGACAACGCCCACACGGGCTGCATTGACAGAGCAACGCGCCTATTTCCCCCGCTCCGGTGGCCACCACCGCCGTCGTCCCAGCCGCGTTCAGTGCCATTATGGCTCTCAAGCCATCAAATATAGCTGTGGCGGACCAATGTCGGTCAATGTTTACGATGTTTACTTTCGTAGACGAGCCAGTAGACGACGAAAACAAATGTAGACAGCCCGGAGACTGCTCCGCCACCAGCCCCAGGTGGCTGGGGCACTACCCTCCGCCGCCATGTTGCCTTGGAGATTCCGCGCGATTTCGATGCATTCCGCCCCCAAACTCCCACTATTTTCCGCGCGAAATCGCAGCAACCCTGCACGCCCTGGCGGCGACATGGCGGCGAGCGTGCTTTGGGTGGCTGGCTGGGGCCCCAGCGTTCATCCCTGCTTTCCAGCCCCCCGAGGGGCCGCAGCGTAGCGGAGCAGACCGCTGGGCAACGGGAGCGCGGGTCAAAGCGCTGGCAACCGTGCCCAGCGGGCTGTGTGTAAGCGGGGGCGAACGCCATGTGGGCGGGTATGCACGATGTCTACGGCCGTAGACGGCGGTGTAGACGACGTAAACTGTCGTAGACGGTCGTCCACGGACAGCTACGGCTGTGTTTGGCACACCTAGATGCACCGTTCCGCGCCGTGAGAATACCGTACCAGTACGGTAAAACACCGTATTTTTCCAGATCGAGTGCCCCCAAGGCTAGGCGGCACCTGGGGTTCGTGGCCTTAGAAACTGTGGACGGCGGGTTCCCTAGACCAGCCGCGCCTCCGCCGCCTCGACGGTCTTTCTGGCGATCACCGTCATCAGCGGGATCTCGGCCAGCGGTCGGTCACTGAGAAGTTCGCGCGCGACCAGCGCAACGTCCATCCAATCGTCCTCGGTCGACTCGTCCTGCCGCAACGTCATCGCCGTCCACGCCAGCAACTCAGCCCAGCGGGCGCGGCGGGCAGGCAGGTACTGCTCGATGACGAGGGCCACTCGGCGCTTGGCCACTAGGCGTTTGGCGCCGAGCAATTCGTCGATCGCGCCGCCGTCTTCGAACCACGATTCCAGGAAGGGGTAGTCGTCCTCCCATGCCGCGCTACCCTTGAGGGCCATAGCGATGGATGCCGCCGCCTGGCGGTTCTCGGCGATGTCGGCGACCAGCCCGCCCACCAGGGCATCCGTCGGCGCGGCCTCGGGATTGAGCGCCGCCATCCCGGCCCGTTCGACGACGTCCACCAGCGCGAACGGCGGCAATGTGCCAGATTCCTGGCCCGTCGCCAGCGCATTCGCCAACGCCTGCCGCACGTACTCGATGCTGCTGTCGTAGCAGTCGGCTTGGGTGTCCACCTGGAAGAGGAACGCCTCGGCGTCCGACTTGGTCAGGCCCGCGTCAACCCAGGCATCGCGCACTCCAACACCCTGCTTCAGCAGAAGCGCTGCGGCGGCCTGCTTGCGGCCGTCCTTGACCATCATAATGATGCTCTGCGCCCCCGAGCCGTCTATTCCAGTGGCCACTACCTCGCGCACCACGGTCGGCGCCAGCGGAGCGCACTCGATGCCCTTCTGGCGGCAGACACGGATGACGGCATCGACGGCGGGACAGTCGTTGTCAGGCAGCCAATTCCGAATCGCGATCAGCCGCCGCAACATGGCGGGACTGAAGCGCCCCGCAGTGGCCGCCTGTTGTAGCAGGGCGGCAGTGTCGCGCCGCGTCGCCGCCCCAGGATCCAGCAACCAGCCGATCGCGGCCTCCCACAACGACGAATCGGGTGCCGCCAACAGAGCCGCCACGATGCCCGCCCGCTGGCCGTCTGGAAACGCCGATGCCTGCTCGGCCATGTGGGCTTGAAATGCGAACATGTCGCCGTCACACGCCTCGGCCATTTCGGCCAGCACGGGGCCGATGTCGAAATTGCCAGGCAACGCCGAAACCGCATCGCCGTCGATCATGTCGGACATCATTGCCCGGAGGTCGTCGCCGAGATCGAGCTTCGCGCTGGCGAACTGGCGTAGCACCAGCAATAGCGTGTTGGGATCCAGCTTACCATCCAACGCCAACGCCCGAACCTTCGCCCGTACGGCGGCGACCGCCGCCATCGCGTCTGGGTAATTCCGCTCGACTCCGTAGCGCAATGTCTCCAGCGCCTGGCCAAGCATGAATCCGTAGGCCTCGACCACGCCATGGTTCGGCTTCTTCTTCCGCGCCTCCTTGGCGATGAGGTCGAGCACGTCGAGCACCGCGCCTGGCGTCGCCGCCAGCGCGTCGCCGACGCTCTTGATTCCGCCGCTGACGTGTCCTTCGGCCAGATCATTGGCGACCAGCTTGGCAAGCTGGGTCAGGGCGGTGCGCGGAATCATTGGATTGGTCTCCAGGGCGGACGAATTCGGGGCCATGGTAGCCGACGGGGGCGTGGACGGCGATGCCATTTGTGCCCGTCAGCTTCGGGGGCTTATTTCTGGTTCTGGCACTGACCCCCTTCACACCTAAGGGCTTCTCGCAATGGGTATGTTAAGTCGTGTATCGTCATTTTGTTGGGGAAGCCAATGCGCCGCAGGCCGGAATCGGCCGGAACAATCTGACAGGGATCAGCAGCGAAAATGGGTGACGACATCGTTCTTTCGGACGCGACGGCGCTGAGTGACGACGTCTGCGCCAAGGAAGAAATTCATCTTTGCGCCGCCATCCAACCCCATGGGCTCTTGGTCGGGCTCGATGCCGGCACCCTGCGTCTTTTGACCAAAAGCGCCAATGTCGATCCAATTTTCCCGGGAACGCGGATCGGTGAATTTCCCACCTGGCTCCCTCCAGCCGCCGCCGAAGAGTGCCGAACCCTCGTGCTGAGCGGCCGAGACGAGGCGAGCCTATCGGTCGATGTCGTCGGAATCGGCACCACGGACGTGCATTGCTTCGTCGCCGACGGGATCGTGTTCTGCGAATTTGAAGTGCCATCGGAATTGCCAATCCACTCGGCGGTAGAGGGGTCAGCTTTGGCGGTGGCAATGGCCATCGAAGAAATCGAGGTAGCCCGAGGCGTCGCCAGTTTATCGATGGTGGCGGCGCAGGCGGTGCGAGCGATCTCCGGCTTCGAGCGGGTGATGGTCTATCGCTTCGACGCCGATGGCAACGGCGAGGTGCTGGGCGAGAGCCTCGCGGACGACTGGGGGCAGTCGTTCCTCGGCCTGCGTTTTCCGGCCAGCGACATTCCGGCACAGGCCCGCAGGCTGTATCGGGTCACCCATTCCCGTTGGATGCCCACCCGTGATTACGAGGCGGTTCCGCTTTTGCCAGCCCACGACGAGAACTGGCGCCCATTCAACCTCAGCCTGAGCTGGTACCGCAGTGTCTCGCCGCTCCACCGGATGTACCAGAAGAACATCGACGTCGATGGCGCCATGTCCGTATCGGTCCTTCAGGATGGTGATCTGTGGGGCCTGGTCATTGGCCACCACCGTAAGGCCCATCGCGTGTCGGCTGAAATGCGCCATCACGTGGACGCCATCGTCCGGGCGTTCAGCATGCGCCTCGACGCTCTGGTCAAGCACACGGCCAGCCAGGAAATGACGGCCGACATGCATGCCTATTCGGCCATGCTGCGCAAATTGGCCGCGTCCGAGGACTTCCTGGGCGCACTAACCGAAGGAGAGCCCAGCATCCTTGGCATGCTGCCAGGATGCACGGGGGCGGCCGTACTCTGGGACGATGGCGGCGCATCAGGCATCCGCACCTTGGGCGTGGCGCCGCCTCATGCCGACCTTCTGGCCCTGACAACGTGGCTCAGGTCGGTGGCAACCGCTTCCCTATTCTCCACCCACAGCCTGACAAACAGCTTCCCGTCTTCCCTGGCCTATCGTGAGGTCGCAAGTGGCGTTCTGGCCATCCTTTTCGAGGATAGTCGCCGTCCGGTGTTGCTGCTGTTTCGTCCGGAGATCGTGCAATCGGTGTCTTGGGCGGGAAAGCCGGAGAAGCTCACGGGACCCGACGGTATTCCCAATCTGCCGCGGCGAGCCTTCGACCGCTGGACTGAGGTCAAGCGCGGGCATTCGCAGCCATGGCGGCCGTGGGAGCTGGACATTGCCGCCACCATCTGTGCCACGGTCAACGATGTCATCCTTCGCCAGACGCGGCGCCTCCATGACCTTTCCGTCAGCAAGGAGCGCTACCTGGCTCTGCTGCAGCATGCCAGCGATGGCGTCCATATCCTCGACGACAAGGGCGCTCTGATAGAGGCCAGCGACTCCTTCTGCCGCATGCTCGGATACGCTCGGGACGAGATAATCGGCAAGAACGTCGCCGAGTGGGAGGCCAACTTCGCACGCGCCGAACTCGCCGAAGTCGTCGCGAGGCAGTTCGACAGAGATGAGATATCGACGTTTGAGACCCGCCACCGTCGCAAGGACGGCTCCATCTTCGATGTCGAGGTCACCGGCCTCCGAATGGATCTTGATGGGCGGTGCGTCCTTTACAATTCCTCCCGCGACATCACCGAGCGGCGCGCGCTGGAGCAGCAGGTCCGCGAAAGCCGGGACCGGTTCGCGTCATTCGCCGAGGTGTCCTCTGATTGGTTCTGGGAAATGGACCGGGATTTGCGTTTCTCCTGGTTCTCGGAGCGCTTCGCGGAGGTCACCGGACGCGATCCTGCCTCGGTGATTGGGCTGCGCCGAGAAGACTTGGCTGCCTTCATCGAGCCTGATGACCGCTCGCGGCACCTTGAAGATCTTTACGCCCATCGCCCCTTCCGGAATTTCGACTACCCGATAGACACCGGTGGTGGTCGCAAGTTCCTGAGGGTCAGCGGAACTCCCATCTTCGACGAGGATGGCGTGTTTATCGGGTATCGAGGCACGGGAACCAACGTCACCGCTCTTGTTGAGGCGGAAGCCAAATTGCGTGAGAGCAAGCTGGCTGCTGAGGCCGCCAACCGCGCCAAATCCGTATTTCTTGCCAACATGAGCCACGAGATCCGCACGCCGATGAACGGGGTCATTGGCATGGCGCATCTCGCTCTGAGGGGCGACCTGCCGCCGAAGGAACGGCGCTACGTCGAGGCGATGAAGCAATCGGCCGAGAACCTGCTCGGCATCATCAACGACATCTTGGATCTCTCCAAAACCGAGGCCGGGAAACTGATCATCGAGCCGGCGCGGTTCAATTTGGAGCGCCTGGTCAGCGACACGGTGGCAATGGTGGAAAATGCCGCTGCCGCCAAGGATGTCGCCATCGTGGTGGACATTGCTCCAGAGGTTCCGCGCGGTTTGGTGGGAGACGCTCTGCGGATCGGACAGGTGCTGCTCAATTATCTCAACAACGCGGTCAAGTTCACCCCGCACGGGCAAATCACCGTTGATATCCAGGCCGTTGAAAGCCCGGAAGCCGAGGCGCTGCTGCGATTTTCGGTGTCCGATACCGGCATCGGATTGTCTTCCGAGCAGCAGGCCAACCTGTTCCAATCGTTCGAGCAGGCTGAACCCTCGACCGCGCATAAGTATGGCGGGACCGGACTAGGCCTTGCTATCGCCAAACAGCTCTCGGGCCTAATGGGCGGCGAGGTCGGCATCGAAAGCACGCTCGGTGAGGGGAGCACCTTCTGGTTTACGGTTAGAGTCGGCGTGGATGCCGAGCGTGGTAGCGCGCATTCGGAGCGGGGTGACGGCACATCTCTGGATGACGGGGTCTTGGCGACGGCAGACCATTCCATTGTCGAGTAGGCGCAGGGAATTGCTCCCCCGCGCCTCTCACAGAACCGGACATGCGGATCACGCATCCGGCTCTTTGGATCGATACGTCAGAACTCCAGCGATAGCTGGGCCGATGCCTGCGTTTGGTTGAGTTCGCTCCATAGCGCCTTGAGCGAGGCCATCCGCCCGGTAAACCAGACCGGTGGGTAGGCCCGCGTCATAGCGGGACGGTTCGATTTCACCCATGCTCCTTTTCCGCAGAACGCACAGTTGGCCGCCGCCTTGCGGCTGACGCCCTTGCTGGCCAGGTGCCGGTAGAGGAAGCGGTGCCGCTTCTTCTGTCGGAGGATGACTGCCCTGATCCGACGGCGGATATGCGCGTCGATGACGCGCAATCCCTCGACCGCTTCCGGCGTACAAATCCGGTAGTGGCTCATCCATCCGGTCAGGTAACGGCTGATGTCGTCCATGCAGGATGTAATGGACCGCCCCCAACTCGGAGGCGTCATTTCCCGCAAGGTTGTCTTCAGTCGTCGTTCCGCCTTCGCCGAGGGAAAGACGGCGACGTCGTCGCCCCCCCCCTCCTCTGGGCAGCGAAAGCAGAACCCGAGAAAATGCACTTCGTCCGGTTTCCGAACGCCACTCTTCTCTTCGTTGACCTGGAGCCGCATGCGCGTTTCCAAGAACCTACGGATTGATTTCATGACGCGCTGGCCGGCTCGTTCGCTATGCACGAAGATATTGGCATCGTCGGCATAGCGGACGAAACGGAGACCCCGCCTCGCCAACTCCTGGTCCAATTCGTCGAGAACGATATTGGAAAGAATCGGTGAGAGCGGCCCCCCTTGCGGAGTGCCTTCCCGGACGGTCACCTTTTCTCCGTCCGGCATCACCACCGATGCTGTCAGCATTCGGCGGACCAGGGCGATGACCCGCTGGTCCGTCACGCACAAGGCGATCCGGGCCAGGAGGCGTTGATGATGAACTCGGTCGAAAAATTTGGCCAAGTCAAAATCAACCACCGTCTGGTAACCCGCCGCAAGGTATCCCTTTGCCTCGGCAATGGCGGTGTGGGCGCCGCGTTTTGGCCGGAACCCGTGACTGCTGGGATGAAAGGACGGATCGAAGATCGGTTCCAATATCTGAAGGACCGCCTGTTGAACCACCCTATCCACCACGTTCGGAATGCCCAGCCCCCGTTGCCCGCCTCCGGGCTTCGGCAGCCAGACCCGGCGAACGTCGCCGGGCCGATAGCATTCCGCCAGCACGTCGCGACGCAGGCGGGCGAGGATGGACGGGGCTTTCGCTTCCGCCATCTCTACCGTCTGGCCGTCCACTCCCGGCGCCCCCTTGTTGCGCACCACTTTCAGTAGCGCCTCGGCCAAGTTGGCTTCGGACGCCACCTCTTCGAGCAGCCGACTGGTGTCGGCCGCGCAGGTGGCGGGGCCTCTCGTCTTCTTGTTCCTCGCTGTATGCAGCAGAAAGCTCCGCCGGTCGGATGCGTCCGATGGCTCGGTCTTCCCGCCCCCCGAAGGGTTGTCGGCGAACACGAGGCCCAATTGCCGTGGTCCCGTCTTTCTCAATCCATCTCTCCCTTTGCTCCACCGGCTTTCACCGGCTTCATCGCTACTACGAAGAAATCCGACTTCTGCAAGGGCATCGTCCTGTCGTCGTTGCCTTCTTCAGGTCTACCGGTCGCCCGGACCCTTGCAGATCTCCCTGGGTAAGAACACTGGATGTCCCGCCGCTCCCGCCCCCATTACCATCCCGGCCTCGATTGGATTTCGGGCGTCGCGTTCGGAGGCACGCTCACCCGGCCGGAACCGCCTGTCCAGGGGTTCACTCTCGTTCGGTGCTGCGGTTCGCCTCGGGCTTCTTCCCCACACGGCCTCACGGCGCCAAGGCCATGGGCGTCTCCCGACGGCCGACCCTGCGTGCAGTTGCCTCCAGCTCGCGGTTGCTACCAACTCGCCCCGCAAAGGACTTTCACCTTCAATCCAGTGCCCATGCCAGGCACACCTCCGGATCCGGAGGTGACGGCGAAAGCGCGTCGGCGTTCCTTCACGGTCGCCTACAAGCTGGCGATCCTCGACGAGCTCGACCGGGCCAAGCCCGGCGAGGCCGGGGCGGTTCTCCGTCGCGAGGGCCTGTACACGTCGTCGCTGGTGGAGTGGCGCCGCCAGCGCCAGCGCGGCGAGTTGCGGGCCGAGGCCCCCATTCGGCGCGGGCCGCCCGCCGCGGTCACCGGCGGCGATACCGCCGAGCTGAAACGTCTGCGGCGTGAAAATGCCCGGCTGGAGCGCCAATTGGCCAAAGCCGCCCTGATCATTGGCATCCAAAAAAAAGCGGCGCAACTGCTGGCGATCGACTTGGGCCAGAGCGACGACGAGAACTGACCGCCCTGGTCACCGACGCCCCGGCCGGAATGCGGCAGGCGGTGTGTGCCGCCTTGGGCCTGGCGCCGGCCAGCTTCTACCGTCTCCGCCATGGGCCGATCTACGGGCCGCCGATGCCCCGCCGGCCGTCTCGCGCCATGACCGAGGACGAGCGGCGCCAGGTCCTGGCGGTCCTGCACGAGGACCGCTTCGTCGATCGCGCCCCCGCCGAGATCTACGCCACTTTGCTCGACGAGGGCGTCTATCTCTGCTCGATCCGCACCATGTATCGCGTGCTGGCCGCCAACCACGAAGTCCGTGAGCGCCGCGACCAATTGACCCACCCCGCCTATGCCAAGCCCGAGCTGCTGGCCACCGCCCCCAACCAGGTGTGGTCGTGGGACATCAGTGCGCCATGACGGCGAGGAGGTTGAGATGTAACAACCCGATACCTCATCGCCTGCTGGCTATTCGACCGGTCGCTGAGATGCGGCCCGGTCCGGGAAGGAGCCCGGACTGAAGGGGTTCGTGCGAGCGCATCGGGTTCCGCCGGTGCGTGGAAGAGCTGACGGACTGAACTGTACCGGATGCCGCCATCCACGGCAGGCCGGGCTACCACACGTTCCATGGTGAGACAACGAAGTGTGCGCCAGAAGCCTCTGTATTTACTAGCACAATACCCCCGCTACGCTGGATGGAGCTGGGGGCCAACGCGAACTGTCTGGTCGGGCTTTATGTTCCCGACCGGTGGGACGGCATTAGCCGTCTCGGTGACGACGACCTCCTCGTTGGTCGTCATCCCGTGTCGCCAGGGGTAGAGCATGCCACCTAAAGGACGAAGGTCGAGAGTCGGAACATGGGAACCCTGAACGACCGCTCGGGATCGGACCCGAGCTATCCGCGGAGACCGGCGAAGGCCGTATCAGGGGGCGGAGCCTGCGTAGTAGTCCGAGCGCGGGAAAGCCGCGTACATGGCGAAGGCAGGCAGGGAACCGATAGAATTGCAAAGACGGAGGAACCACCCGTGGACTCGGGTGATCAAGCCGATGAGGCTTGGCTCCTCGGCATTCAACGCAAGCTCTATCAGTGGAGCAGTACAAATCCAGACGACACGTACGGAGACTTGTGGAACTGGATCATAGATCGCCGCAACCTCCGCATCGCCTGGCGACGGATTGCCCGAAACAAGGGCAGCCGCACCGCCGGGGTCGACGGAATGACGGTCGCGAATATTCGCACGACGGCGGGTGAGGAGGCGTTCATTGAACACCTCCGTGGCGACCTGCGGAATGGCCGATACCAACCGAGCCCATCCCGCCGGAAGCTGATCCCCAAGCCGGGCAAACCAGGGAAGTACCGACCCCTGGGCATTCCGACCGTGCGTGACCGCGTCGTGCAAGGCGCGGTGAAGAATCTTCTGGAACCGATCTTCGAAGCGAGTTTCTGGCACATCTCTTACGGGTTCCGACCCGGACGGGGGTGCCATGGCGCTTTGGAGCATATCCGCATGGCCATGCGGCCGCGAGCCAAAGCCGAAGATGGCCGACGCCAGCGGACGCCTTATACTTGGATCATCGAAGGCGACATCAAGGGCTGCTTCGACAACATCGATCACCACAAGCTGATGCAACGCGTCCGCGCTCGCATCAGTGATATCAAGGTGACGCGGTTGCTCGGCCAGTTCTTGAAAGCCGGGGTCTTGGCGGACGGCATCGTCCTTCCGACAAACCTAGGTACGCCACAAGGTGGTGTCATTTCTCCCCTGCTCGCAAATATTGCCCTCGGCGTTATCGAGGAACGATATGAGCGGTGGACGCATCACCGACAGAAGATCCGGGCGCACCGTCGCTGTGACCCTGTCACGGCGGCAATGCGGGCTCGCATGAGCGACCGTAAAGCCGGACGGCCGGTGTTCTTTCCGATCAGATACGCCGATGACTTCATCGTTCTCGTCGCGGGCACCCAAGAGCAAGCCGAACACGAAAAGGCCGCGCTCGCCGGGTACCTGCTCGACACGATGGCGTTGGAACTGTCGATCGAAAAGACCCGCGTCTCTGATCCGACCGAGGGCTTCGAATTCCTCGGACACCGGGTGCGCTATAAATGGCACCCCCGGTTTGGTTTTATGCCGCGGATCGAGATCCCGACCGACAAACGGGCGGACATTCGGTACAGGGTGAAGCAACTGACCACTCGATCGACGATCAGCTGGTCACTGCCTCGCCTCCTTCAGAAGTTAAATCCTATCCTGCGAGGTTGGGGGAATTACTTTCGCTTCTGTACAGGAGCGAGCGACCTATTTTCGGCCATCGACCACTACGTCGGTGATCGCATCTGGCGCTGGCTCATGAAGAAGCACCAGTCCCTCAGCCGAAAGAAGACGATAATACGGCGACAGCCGAGCCGTCTCCGGCCCACTCGACGCGTATGGCGCGAAGGACGAACCGAACAGTTCCTCCTCTCCTCCCTAAAAGTCGAGCGATTCCGGCGTGGATGGATGCACGCTCCTGCATACGCCTCGGTTCCTGGAGAGCCGGATGCATAACGAAAGGTGCACGTCCGGTTCGGAAGGCGGGCATCGGAAACCGGCGGCAGCAATGCCGCACGGCGCCGATGCTCGACCTTACCCAAGCTCAAGGGCCCGGAAAAGTGGAGCTATTTCCAGCTCTACGTCATCATCGATATCTTCAGCCGCTGCGTCGTCGGCTGGATGCTGGCCGACCGCGAAAGCGCCTTCTTGGCGAGCAAACTGATCCGCGAAGCCTGTCAACGCCACGGCATCGAGCCCGGCGGCCTGACCCTGCACGCAGATCGCGGCCCCTCCATGACCGCCAAGGCCACCGGCCATTTGCTCGCCGATCTCGGCATCACCAAGACCCACTCGCGGCCCTACACGTCCAACGACAATCCCTATTCCGAGAGCCAATTCAAGACGATGAAATATCGCCCCGAATTTCCCGACCGCTTCGGCTCCATCCAGGACGCCCGCGCCTTCTGCCGCCACTTCTTCGACTGGTACAACAACCAGCACCACCACAGCGGTATCGGCCTGCTGACCCCAGGACAGGTCCATTCGGGCCAGGCCGGCCACCTCCGCCAGCAGCGGCAAATCGTGCTGGACGCCGCTTATGTCCGCCATCCCAACCGCTTTGTCCGGATCGCCCCTCAGGCGCCGGCGCTGCCGGCCGCCGCATGGATCAACCCGCCCGAAAGCTCGGAGAAATTGGCTGCCTAAACTGACGGGGACG